>Ga0265338_10004870_pt1 | contig 17883 bp, 14 predicted proteins | sample 42126metaG_FD_193579 | JGI IMG/M metagenome (GOLD analysis project Ga0265338, IMG submission 193579) | Rhizosphere microbial communities from Carex aquatilis grown in University of Washington, Seatle, WA, United States - 4-21-26 metaG | ecosystem: Host-associated > Plants > Roots > Rhizosphere... | reverse complement strand
CAGCATGATCCCGAAGATCAGGAGGACCGTGACGGCCCCCACGTAAATGAGGATCTGGACGGCGGCCAGGAACTCCTGCCCCAGGTAAAGGAACACGCCGGCGGTCCCGAAAAGGGACAGCACCAGGTAAAGCGAGCAATGGTAAAGGTTGCGCTGGGTGACCGCCATCAGGGCGGACAAAACGACGATCGCTGACAGGACGTAAAAGATCGCGTTGGACATCAGGCGGACGCTCCCTGGGCCGGCGGTACCGAAGACGCTCCTAAAGGGGCCGACGGAACCGCCACGACCGGTTTTTCTTCCTTCGGGGGGGACAGGTGCGACGGCCGGACCCATTTCATGGCCTGTTCGTCCTGCAAGAGGCTCCCGCGGTGGTAAACCGAATTCTCGTATTCCTCCGACACGAACGTCAGGGCGTCGAACCCGCAGGCTTCGACGCAATACCCGCAGAAGATGCAGGTCGAGAAGTCCAATTGGAACGTCGTGACGCGGCGCTTGCCGTCGGCGCCCCGCACACCCTCGAGTTTGATGCAGCTGTTGGGACAGGCCTTGGCGCACATCATGCAGGCCACGCAGTTGAACTGGTCCTTCTCGCCGTCGTAAATCAACTTGATCATGCTTCGGCTGCGCTCCGGCAGGGGGAGGCGCTCATCCGGGTATTGGTAGGTGTTGGTTTTCAGGAAAAAGTACTTGATCGTGACCGAAAGGCCAAGGACCAGGTTCCAGAACCCCTTCAGGATGTCCATCACGTACTTGGCTAAAACACCCAGCATGTTCTCCCCCTCTCCAAACCGGCTGATTTCAGGCGCCCAACACCAAAAGGCCGGTCAATAGGATGTTTAAAACCGCGATGGGGATCAGGACTTTCCAGCCGAAGTCCATCAGTTGGTCGACCCGCAATCGGGGAAACGTCCAGCGAAACGCCATGATGAAGTAGATGATCACTAGCAACTTCAGGAGGAACCAGAGGTAGCCCGGCAGGAAGGGTAGGTGCATCATCCCAAACAGCGCGTCCACCCCCGGGGGCGCAAGCCAACCTCCCAAAAAGAGTGACACCGCCACGCAGGACGACACCACCACGGCGATGTACTCCCCGAGGAAGAACATGGCCCACTTGACGCCCGAATATTCCGTGTGAAACCCGGCCACCAACTCCGATTCGGCCTCGGGAATATCAAAGGGGGCCCGGTTGGCCTCAGCGGTCGCGGAGGTCAGGAAAACCATGAAGGCGACGGCCATGGGGACCGCGTAGCGGAGGCTCGTGAACCACCAGCCGTTGACCGCCTGGTATTCCACCGCGTGGTGGAGGCTGAGGGTCCCCGTCACCATGATGACCGGGATGACCGACAGCACCAGGGGGACTTCATAGCTGACGATCTGGGCCGCGGAACGGAACCCCCCCAAAAGCGAGAACTTGTTGTTGGAACTCCAACCCGCCATCAAGATCCCGATCACGCTGAAGCCGGTGATGGCCACCACGTAAAGGATACCCACGTTGAGGTCCTCGACCACGAAACCCCTGTCGAAGGGAATGACCACGAGACCCATGAAAGCCGCCACAAAACCGATGATGGGGGCCAAAAAATAGGGGATCTTGTCCCGATGTGCTGGGCGGACATCCTCCTTGATCGTCAACTTAATGGCGTCCGCAACGGTTTGGAGCAGGCCGAAAGGTCCGACCCGTTTGGGTCCGATGCGGCTTTGCATGTGGGCGGAGACCTTCCGCTCCATCCAGACCAGGAAAGTGGTCAATCCCGCCGCCACGTTGAAGACCACGGCCGCGGAGAGGGCCGCGTAAACCACGGTTTGCAGGGTCGGGGAAAGCCCCAACGCCTGGAAAACGGGTTGAAGGAGTGCCTTGACCGTCATGAGGATGTCAGCGCCGCTCACGTGTTAGCTCCTGATCCACCGGATGAAATCCAAACCCACTTGAAACGCCCCCCCAACCAAAGGGCCGCGACTTACCGATCCACTTCCGGAACGATCATGTCGAGGCTTCCCAATACCGCCATGATGTCCGCCACTTTCCATCCCCGGGTGATCTTGTCGAGAATCGCCAGGTTGCTGAAGGAGGCCGTTCGGAACTTGCTCTTCCAAGGTTTGGCGGTCCCATCCCCTACCAGGTAGATGCCCATCTCACCCCGGGAGGATTCGGTCCTGAAATAAACCTCAGAATCCTTGGGCGCCTTCAGGATCGGCGGCATCTTGGCTTCCACGGGCCCGGGTTCCAGGCGATCGAGGCTTTGCCGGATGATCGAAACGCACTGGCGAAGCTCGTTCATCCTGACTTTATAACGGCTCCAACAATCCGCCCCATACTCCAAGGGTTCTTCCCACTTTACCTGGTCATAGAAAAGGTAAGGAGTCTGCTTCCTTACGTCGCAGGTCACTCCCGACCCGCGGAGGGAAGGCCCGCAGATTCCCCAATTCACGGCCGTTTCGGCGGGAATGATCCCCACCCCTTTCGTACGCTCCAGGAAGATCGGGTTGTACGTCATGAGCTTTTCGTACTCGTCAATCTTGGGCTCGAAATAATCCAGGAAGGCCCGGCATTTCGGGACGAATTCTGGGAGGACGTCGATCATGACGCCGCCGATCCGGATGTAGTTGTAGGTCAGTCGCTGGCCGCAGGTCATCTCAAAGAGGTCGAGGATCCGTTCCCGTTCCCGGAGACCATAGAGAAAGGGCGTAAAGGCCCCCAGATCGCCCCCAAAGGCGCCGAACCAAAGGAGGTGGCTGGCGATCCGTTGGAGTTCGGTGAAAATCATGCGGAGCCACTGGGCCCGGACGGGGGCCTCGATGGCCAAGAGGCGCTCGGAGGCAAGGCTCCAGGCCAGATTGACGGTCATGGCGGAGGCGTAATCCACCCGGTCCGTGTAGGTGATGCCCTGGGGAAAGGTCCTGTTTTCGCAGATCTTCTCGATGGACCGGTGCAGGTAGCCCAGCACGGGGATGGTTTCCAACACCGATTCGCCGTCCAGTTTGACGACCAACCGCAGCACCCCGTGGGTGGCCGGGTGCTGCGGCCCCAGGTTGACCACGTACTCGTCGGTACCCGACGGGGACTCGTCACCCAGCTTAATTTGGCTTAACAATAAATCCGTCATCGGTGAAGTCCTTGCGGAGTGGGAACTTTTTGTAGTCGTCCGGCATCATGATTCGACGCAGGTTGGGGTGCCCCTCGAAGACCACCCCATAAAGGTCGAACACTTCCCTCTCGAACCAATCGGCGCTTTTCCACAAACCGTCCAAGCTCGGGGCTTTCGGCTGGCCACGGTCCACATCCAACTTGACCGTCAGTTGGTGCCGATGCTCGTAGGACCAAAAGTGGCAGACCACGGTGATCTTGTTCGCCGCCGGGTAATCCACCGCTGTCAGGCAGGAAAGGTGGCCGAAGCCATAATCCTTCCGGTCCCGGAGGGACCGGCAGAAGTCCACGTAGGATTCGGCCTTCACGACCGCCAGGACTTCCTTTTGGGGCGTCACCGCCACCGATGCCAGGGAGCCGGCGAAGTCGCGTTCCAAGGAAGACTTCAGTTCTTCGGGGTTCATGGGTTCGTTTCTCCGATCTTCCCGGCTTATTCGGACCGACGGCGGCGGAAAATCGGCTCGTCCTCGATTTTTCGTTGGATGGCCATCAAGCCGTGGATCAGCGACTCGGGCCGGGGAGGGCAGCCAGGGACGTAAACGTCCACCGGGATGAAGGAATCGATCCCCTTCACGACCGTGTAGGAATCGTAATAATAAGGCCCGCCCGCGATGGTGCAACTTCCCATGGCGATGACCCAACTAGGCTTCGGCATCTGCTCGTAGAGCCGCTTGAGGGCGTAACCCATCTTTTCCGTGATGGTCCCGGCGGCGATCAACAAATCAGCCTGGCGGGGGGAAGCCCGAAAAACCTCCGCCCCAAAACGGGCCATGTCATACCGTCCGGCGGCGGTGGCCATCATCTCCAGGGCGCAGCAAGCGGTGCCGAATTGCAGGGGCCAAAGGGAATTTTTACGGGCCCACTTAAAGATGAATTCCACGGCCTTTTCCAAGGTCCACAAACCGGGAACCTTGGATTGCTCCTCCAGGACCCGGAGCTCCTCAGTTGAAATCCCGGTCATTCCCATTTCAAGGCACCTTTCCGCCAGGCGTAGGCCAGGCCTCCCATCAGGACCAAGACGAAAACGATGACTTCAATGAAACCCGGCCATCCCAAGGCACGGAATGAAACCGCCCAGGGGTAGAGGAAAACCGTCTCAATGTCGAACAGGACGAAGAGAAGGGCGTAGAGGTAGAAATTTACGTTGAACCGGATCCAAGCGGAACCGATGCTGTCCACACCGCACTCATAGGTGTCCTCCTGGATCTCCATCCGGTACTTGTGTTTCAACCCCAGGAGACCGTTGGGGCTGAAAACCCAGCCCGTCAGGAAGGCCCCCAGGATGAACACAAAGCCCGCCAGAAGAAAAACCAGGACGTAACCGTATTGTTCCAACATGACGCGACTCCTTAAAAGGACGCGGGAACTACCTTTAGTGGGGTGTCTTTGAAAGCCGGCACAATATAGTGGAACGCCTAAACGGATACAAGACCGCGGGGCTAAAAAACGCCCCGGCTTGATGGTTCCCTGAAAGGCCGAGACGCGTTACAGGCGACGGCGAAAAACCTGACCGCCGTCAGTAGTCACGACGAACGAAGAATTCGGCGAATTGAAGAAGGTCTTTTTTCAGGGGATTCCCATTGAGCACCGCTAAGGCTTGGGTGGCTTCCGTGGCGAAACCTTCGGCCCTTCTCCTGGAATATTCCACGGAGCCATATTTCGCCAAAAGTCCCGTGAGACCCTTCAGGTCCGCCGCGGACTTCACCTTCTTGAGGATCCAGGCGCGGATTTTCTTTTGTTCCGCCGTTTTGCAGGACTTCATCAGGTGGAGCACCGGAAGGGTCAACTTGCCCTCCTTAAAATCGGTCAAAACGGGCTTCCCGACCAAGTCCTTTTGGCCCTCGTAATCAAGCGCGTCGTCGATCACCTGGAAAGCCATCCCGATGCCGAGGCCGAACCGGTACAAAGCGTCCACGATCTTTCCGTCGGCCCCCGCCAACATGGCTCCGGTTTGGCAGGCAGCGGCGATCAGGCTCGCGGTCTTTTCCCGCACCACCTCGAAATACTGGTCCTCGGTCAAATCCGGGTTGAAACGATGGAAGGTTTCAGAGATTTCCCCCCGGCAAATGATGTTCGTGGTGTCGGAGAGGGTCTCCAATACGTCCTTGGGAAGGTTCTGGGCCATTAAATAAAACGAGGATGCGAAAACGTAGTCCCCCATCAAGACCGAGATTTCGTTTCCCCACTTGAAATTGAGGGTCTTTTGTTTCCGGCGGACCTGGGAGTTATCGATGATGTCATCATGGATGAGGGTCGCGACATGGAGCATCTCAATGGAAGCGGCTAAGGCGATGACCGGTTCGCCGACTTCACCAAAGGCTTTGGCGGATAGGATCGCCATAGCGGGCCGCAGGCGTTTGCCGCTTCCATGGGCGAGGTATTCAACCATTTGGCGGATGAAGAGGTTATCCGTCCGGAGTGAGGACGCGATCGTCCGCTCGACTCGATCGAGGTCATCTTGGATGGGTCCGGTGATTCGGGTCAGTTGCACGGTCGGGTCGAGTTCACTTGAGGTTGGTTGGAAACGGGCGCATTCTAACCGAAGGATTCCGGAGTTCACAAGCGCAAGGGGTCCAATAAAAAAACCGCCCCCCGGTCGGGGGGCGGTCAGATCCGATCTTATTCGCCGAATTGTTCCTTCATTTCGAGGTACTTGATCCATTTTTCAAGGCTTTCCAGGCTGGTGACCACCAGACTATCCCCGACGTGCTTAAGGACCCGGGCCTTGGCCATCTTGTCGACGATCTCGGTGGTTTTGTCGAAGTCGACCCCGCACATCTTGGCGAGTTCACGGGTAGTGAACTCGATGTTCATGACGATGCCGTCCGCGCCGGCATCGCCGTGCTTATGGACCACCAGGAGGATGGTATTCGCCACCAGGCGGTTCGCGTCCCGGATCATGAGGTTGGCGATCTGCTGATTCGCGTCCCGGAGACGGGAGGTGAGGTTCTTGAGGATTTTCTTGACGATCTTAGGGTTGGTCTGCATGTGCATCTCAAAGACTTCCTCATCCAAAGAGATGAGGCGTGAAGGCTCCATGGCGACCGCGTTGGCCGAACGGGGTTCCTTGTCAATGACCGCCATTTCACCAAAGAAATCACCGGGACCAAGGATCACAAGGGTCTTCTCCTCGCCGCCCTTGACGACCTTGGTGATCTTGACCTTGCCGCTTTGGAGGATGTACATCTCGACGCCGACATCCCCCTCCCGGAAAATGATGTCGCCAGCGTTATAAACCCGACCGTATTTTTCGAAAATTTCCTGTTCGGAGCTCATGGAATCCTCATGGTTTGTGTAGAAGTTGGTGTTTGGATTATAGCGGAAGGGGGGGGGGTGTCAATGCGAGGAGGCCGTCCCAAAAGGCCGTCCACCCGATGAAAAGGGCCCAAGAGGGCCCTTTCAAGCAATTTGGACATCAACCGGGCTAATCCTTGGCCTGGCCCAAGTACCTCCGGTTAGATCCCGTTTAAATTAGATATAAACGTTGAGGGCGAAACGGTTCACGGTCCCGAGGAAACCCGAGGTGGACCAAGCGTAATCCAATCCTAAGGTGGTCCCCATAGCCTTGAACTTCAGGCCCGCGCCCATGTACAGCCCGGCCATGCCACCCACGCCCAAGTCATTCTGGTCCAACGCCCCCTGGTATTGGTAGCCGAACCGGCCCACCAAACGGTCCTTGTACCAATATTCGCCGCCCAAACTGGCCGCGGGCTTGTTGTCGTTCGGGAAGTTCATGTCGAAAGCCACGGTAAAATTGTTGTTGAAGAGCTTATAAGCCGTCCCGACCTTGACGTTAAATGGAAGATGGTCGGCCGCGTCGTTGAACTTAAGGCTGGGCCCGACGTTTTGAAAAACCAAGGCCGCCACCAAATGCTTGACCGGGGTATGATAAAGGAGTCCCAAATCCCCCGCGAAGGTCGAGGAACTCTGGGAATTGCTGCTCTTGAGGCTCTTGGAGATGTATTTGACGGTGACCCCGAAATCAATGTTGTAGTTGATCTTGAAGGCGCCCGCCAGATTGACGTCCATATAGTTTTCGCTGATGGAGGCTCCCGTGTCATTGCCCAAGGCGTTGATTTCAGCGGTGGAACCCGTGGAAAGCATCTTGACCGCGAGCCCCAAGGCGTACTTGCCGCCGCTCATGGGCATGGCGGCCGCGATATAATTGTATTTAATGGTATCGATGAAGTTGGTGTACTGGGCCGTCAGGTGAACCCCGCCCAATTGGCGAAGGCCCGCCGGGTTCCAATAGATCGCGTTGGCGTCATCCGCCACGGCTCCGAATGCCCCCCCCATGGCGATGGCGCGGGGACCCACTGGAATCTTCAATTCCACGGCGCCGGTCGTGCCGGGGTCACCGGCCTGGACGGCCCGACCCACCAATAACATCCCAAGGACGAGGGAGGTTCTGCCCAACCAACGCTTGATTTTCACGACGGCCTCCTGGCCTTGAGAAATTCAACTGAATTATAGCCGCGACAAAAACCCTGTCAACGAACCAACTTCACCGCCGGGGAAATCTTCCCCTTACGTATTTTAGACTGCTTTGGCCGGATTTCTTCCTTCTTTTCGGGGATTCGGCCCATCCGGGACTGGTCTTTTCGCAGTTTTTCGGCCAAAAACAGTCCCGTATGGGAATCCCGCCGGGCGGCCAGTTCGACCATCGAACCCGCGGCCAAGATCCTTCCACCCTCCGCGCCGCCCTCCGGGCCCAAGTCGATGACGTGGTCGGCGGTCTTGATCACATCCAAATTGTGCTCGATGACCACGACCGTATTCCCCGCGTCCACCAAGCGGTTCAAGATCGTGATTAAATGGTCGACATCCGCAAAATGGAGGCCTGTGGTGGGCTCATCCAGGATGTATAGGGTTCGACCCGTGGACCGGCGGGCTAGTTCCGTGGAAAGTTTGATTCTTTGGGCCTCCCCCCCCGAGAGGGTCGTGGCGCTTTGGCCCAGTTTCAGGTAGCCCAGGCCCACGTCATAAAGGGTCTCCAGGATCTTTTTAATCCTGGGAATCGCCGAGAAAAAGTCCCGGGATTCGTCCACGCTCATCTCAAGAACCTCCGCGATGTTTCGGTCCCGGTATTTGACCTCCAAAGTCTCACGGTTATAGCGTTTCCCCTTGCAGGACTCACAGGGCACGTACACGTCCGGCAGGAAATGCATCTCGATCTTGAGGACCCCGTCCCCCTCGCAGGCCTCGCAGCGGCCCCCCTTGACGTTGAAGCTGAACCGGCCGTCCTTGTACCCCCGGGCCCGCGACTCCGGCAAGGCGGCGAAAAGATCCCGGACCAGCGTAAAGACGCCCGTGTAGGTGGCGGCGTTGGACCGGGGGGTCCGGCCGATGGCGGATTGGTCGATCTCGATGACCTTATCCAGGTGCTGGACCCCTTCGATCCGGTCAAACCCGTCGGGTTTGATCCTCAAACGGTAGAGGGAATGGATGACCGCGGGATAAAGGGTCTCCATCACCAAGGTGCTTTTGCCCGAACCCGACACCCCCGTCACGCAAATCAACTGGCCCAGTGGCCAACGGACCGTCAAGTTCTTAAGGTTGTTTTTCACGGCCCCCTGGAGCACCAGTTCCTGCCCCTTCCCTTTCCGGGGTGTGTGGTTGGCGGGGATCTTCCTGACTCCCGTAAGGTACTGCCCGGTGATTGAACCTGGGCAATCCAGGATGCTGGAGAGAGGGCCGGACGCGACGACCTCCCCACCCAGGATCCCGGCCCCCGGGCCCATGTCCACCACATGGTCCGCCGCTTCGATGGTGTCTTCGTCGTGTTCCACCACCACCACGGTGTTGCCGATGTCACGGAGATGCCGGAGCGTGGCCAAAAGCCGTTCGTTGTCCCTCTGGTGAAGGCCAATGGAAGGTTCGTCGAGTATGTACATGACCCCCATGAGGGCGGACCCGATCTGGGTCGCCAAGTGGATCCGTTGGGCCTCCCCACCCGAGAGCGAAGCCGTCAAACGGTCCAACGTCAAGTAGTCCAAGCCGACATCCATCAGAAACTCGAGGCGCGCCCGGACCTCCTTCAAGATGGGCCCGGCGACCGCCAGACCTCGGGTATCCAGTTGGAGCGAGTTGAAAAAGGACAAACAATCCTTCACCGAGAATTGGGTGGCCTCCAGGATGTTCTTGCCGCCAAGCGTCACCGCCAGGGATTCCGGCTTTAACCGGGCGCCCTTGCAGGCCCGGCAGGGTTTCATCACCATGTACCGCTCGATCTCCTCCCGGATCGATTCGGAATCGGTCTCATGAAACCGGCGTTCCAGGTTCGCCACCACCCCCTCAAAACCCCCGAAGAACTTATGTTGGTAGCTACCCTTCTGGATCCGGAACTCGATCTCCTCGGTGGTCCCCTTCAGGATGGCCTCTTGGACGTTCGGCGGGAGTTTCTTGAACGGCGTATCGAGGGAACATTTGTAATGGCCCAAAATGCCTGCCAAGAGCCCCTGGTAGTAGGCGGCCTTGGGGTTCGCGTAGGGTTCCACGGCCCCGGTCCGAATGGACTTCTCGGGATCGATGATCAGGGACTCATCCACCTCCATCTTGAAACCCATTCCCGTGCAGGCGGGACAGGCCCCGTGGGGGTTGTTGAACGAGAAGTTCCGGGGGGCGGGTTCCTCCAAGGAAACCCCACAAGCCACGCAAGCCGAGCGTTCGGAAAAAAGAAGTTCATCCTCACGGGAACCGGGGCCCTGGACCAGGACTTTGATCACCCCTTGTCCCTGCTTGAGGGCGGTCTCCAAGGATTCCGCGAGCCTCTTTTGGAGGTCCGGTTTCACCACGAGTCGGTCCACCACGACCTCGATATCGTGCTTCCGGTTCTTGTCCAAGGGGATCTCATCACCGATCTCCTGGATTTTCCCGTCCACACGGACCCGGACGAACCCATCCTTCCGGGCCTGGTCGAACAACTTCCTGTATTCCCCTTTACGTCCGGAAACCAACGGGGCCAAAAGGTGGATCTTCGTCCCGGCCGGAAGTCCCAAGATCCGGTCGGACATTTGTTGGGGGGTCTGCCGGGTGATGGGGGCTCCGCATTGGGGACAATGGGGCGTACCGGCGCGGGCGAACAGGAGCCGGAGGTAATCATAAATCTCTGTGGTGGTGCCCACGGTCGACCGAGGGTTCCGGCTCCCCCCCTTTTGCTGGATGGCGATGGCCGGTGAAAGGCCTTCGATCGAATCCACGTCGGGTTTCTCCATGAGTCCAAGGAACTGCCGGGCGTAAGCCGATAGGGACTCCACATAGCGCCGTTGACCCTCGGCATAGAGCGTGTCAAAAGCCAGGGAGGATTTCCCAGACCCCGAGACCCCCGTGAGGACGGTCAAGCGGTCCCGGGGGATCTCCACCGTTACGTTCTTCAGGTTATGCTCGCGCGCGCCGCGCACGACGATCTTATCCAACGGCATTTTGGCCTCTTGGGCTGGGAGTGAAACCTTCACTATAGGAAGAAGCGGGCGGAAACCGCAAGACCCGTCACCTTTCGGGTGGGTCCCAACGGCCCTATTGGAACTCACTGGCGGCTGTTTGCGACAACTCACCGGCGCTTTGCTTGCTCATCCCCGACCATTGGTCGAATTGTTCCTTTGAGACGGTCAAGGGCCTTCCTGGGAAGGCCTTCAGGTTCAACCTGAATGACACTTGACTGCCTGACCCTTCCGTCTGGGAATAGCTGAACTGGGCCTCCCAATCGTGGAGGTCCCGATAAAGGCTCACTTGCCGGTTGACGAAGACCGCCCGCTCAAGATCATAGGATTCCAGCACGGACAACCGGTAATTGGTGAAGAGGACGAAGGACATGTCGGTGGTGATGTTCAATTGTCGGTCCAATCCGGAGGCCGTGACCCCTTGGGACGAGACGTCCGGGTTGACGTAATTGGCCGAGAGGCTGATCCGCCACATGTCCTTGGGGCTCCGGAGGGTCATGATCTGGTTGAGGTCCGTCAGGTCCTTCGCCACGATGGAAAAGTTCGCAACCGTGGCCAGGTTGAAGGTCTTGGAAGGCGTCACCGTCAACTCCTCCCGGAGGAGGGAAAAACGTTGGTTGTTGTGGTCCGTTTGCGCCAGGAAATCATAGGTCGTGGAGGTCCGGGAAAGGAATAACGGCATGGCGTTATATTCCAGTGACGCGGTCAATTGCTTTTGGGTGACCCCATGGTGGGGGGTCTCTGTGGGAAGAAGGTGGGACAATGCCCGGGCGAAGTTAAACCCGAAGGTGGTCGTCAAGAACGTTTGCCACCTGGATGTCCAAGTGGCCTGACCGGTCATATGGCGTTGGTCCCCATGGTTATCGGCCCCCAGGTCGGATTTACTGAGGTAATTCTCCTGGAGTGCGACCCGCCCATAAAGGGACTGGCTCTTCCGCAGGTTGACGGTTTGGCTGATTCCCCCCTCCGCGGAGCCGATCAGCTGGTAGTACCCATTTGCCAAAAGCCATTGTCGGGTGAAATTCGAACTCAAATCCGCCCTCGGACCCTTCGACCCCAGGATGGTGAATGGGAAGAGGCTGAAGTTGGCCTGGGGGGCGGCAAGGTAGCTTTTATCGAAAACAGTCTGGGTTAACGACGTATAGGAGGCCGTCTCTTGACGGCGCAGGAGAACACCCAAGGTGAACCCCCGGGGGTTCCAGGTCATGGACGTGTCGTACTGGCGGAATGAGGAGACCAGCGAGGGGTCCCGTCTCGCGATCGAGTAGTCCCGGCTGAAGAGTCCGTCCCCCGGGACATCCAGCTCCACCCGGCCCTGGAGTTTCGAGGAAACCGCCCAAAGGTTCCTCACCCGGCCCTCCCAACGGGTTTGATGGGTGTCTTTCTCACGGACCCAGTAACCGTAAAGTGAGAGGACGGAATTCTTGTTCAACTCGATCTCATGTCGGACCCCGAAACCCAGGCCCTTTTTCTGGAAATAATCGAGGTAAGCCGAACCATAGTTGGTGGGGCTAAATAGATAGTTGACCGTGATCAACGCGTACCGCCCCAAATAGGTGGAACTGCCCGTGTCGAATTGGAACGGGACGCGGATATCCTTCAGGTTCTTGGCGAAATAGGGGATGTAAAAGACCGGGACCTTACCCATATAAAGGACGACGTTTCGGGCTGACAGGCTTTTGCCGGTACGGATGAGGATCGTCCCCGCGCTGAGGTGGTAATGCTCGTATCCCGTGGGGTAATCGCAGGTGGTGAAACGGGCCTTCCTCAAGCGGATCAAGCCCGGCTCCAGGTCCACGTCCGTACCGGTGAAATACCACGGGGGGGTGGTGGTCCTCACCTCGTTGGCGTGCCCGCGGTGGGTCCCGAGGTTGTAGGTGATTTTGGAGGCTTGAACCTCCTGGCCGTCCTGTTGCCAAGTGACGTGGCCGTCCGCGATCAATTGCTGCGATGTCAGGTCGAACCGGAGGGTGTCGGCGTAAAGATGGATTCCTTCCTGTTGGACGTGCACATTACCCTGGGCGAGGATCAAGCCCTGGTCCTGGAGAAACTCGACCCGGTCGGCCTGCAACTTCACCCCCGACCCTAAATCAAAGGCCGGTTGAGCGGAAACCCGCGGCGCGGCAAAAATGAAAACGAGCAGGAGGGTCGCGAATGTCCCGAAAGGCATTCCAAGGGTAGACCGGGGATTCCCAATCCTTCGGCGGGCGAGATGGGTCGTCACGGCGTCACCCTTTTCGCCCGAAAGTCCCAGCCGAGGAACGGACCGGGCTTCGGACGACCCAAAATAAGAGGCCCAGCCCAATGGAACCCAGCAGGAAATTCGGCGACCACATGGCCCAGGCCGGGGATAACCGGCCGTCCTGCGCCAGCATTTCACCGCCCATCAGGAGCAGGTAATAGCACAGGATCAAGAGGATCGCGAGGACCACACCGCCCACGGAACCCATCCGGTTGCGGTAGCCGATCGGGACCCCAATGAGGGCGAAGGCCAACGCCGAAAAGGGGATCGAGAACTTCTTTTGGAGACCGATCTCGTCGTCCAAGGGTCTTTCCCCCCGGGATTCGCGAAGCTTGATCCGCTCATAAAGTTTTTTGGCGGAGATATTATTGGCCCCGCTGGTGTCCACCAACCCCGAACGCGCCCGGCGGAGATCCAGGTCGATGGAACAGGTTTCGAAGTTCATGTTGAGGAACTTCTCCTTGGGAAGGTCCTTAATCTTGTCCCATCCCACCTGCTGGAGGATGCCTGTCCTCAACTCCAAGAGGACATTATAGGTTTTAGGATCGCGTCGGATGGCCCCTTCCTCGGCCAGGATCAGCCGTTCGGGGCTCCCGGTCGAGTCCAACAACGCCACCTCGACGTTGTGGAGCCTGTCCCCGGCGTCCTTGCGGCCCACGTAAAGTTCGTACCCGGGGAAATCACGGATGAAGACCCTTTCCTTGACGGCCAAGGCGGATTGTTCGGAAACGATGGCGTATTGGAGTTTGATGAAGGAGGTGTTTCCCCAGGGGAGGGTCCGGTCCATGAAATAGACCATGAACCCGCTGAAGACCAGCCCCACCGCCAAAAGCGGACCCGACAGCATCCAACCGGATATCCCGCAGGACTCCAGGGCCGTCAACTCCCGATCCGCGGAAAGCCGTCCCATCACCAGCAACAGGGCGAAAAGGAAGGCCACTGGGAGCGTGAGGACCAGGAAGCTGGGTTGGATGAACAACAGAAGACGGAAGGAGTTCCACCAACCCACCCGGTTCACCAAGAGGTACTCCAGAAACTCCTGCAGGTAAAAGGCGAGATTCAAGAAGAACTGGACCGAGAGCGTCGCCAGGAAAAAGGGCGCGATCAAGGAAGTGAGGCAGGAACGGATTAGGATGGGCATCGCGCTGGGGCCTCAAACAGAACGGGCCCCGGGAAGACCGGGGCCCGATGCGAAAGGTTTTTGTGGACGGGCGCTCAAGCCTTCGGGCGACCGCTCCGAAGCGTCGGCAAATCCTGGAGCGAATCCCCCCGAAGCGGGACATCGCTCGGAAGGGAGGGCAAATCCAGGGGTTTGTCGAGTACCGGGACAGAGCCCCCGGGAGCCGAAATCAAATCACTCGGCAGGGGCGGAACCGACGAATCGGATCCCGGCAGGGACGCCAAATCAGCGGGAGGCGGCGCCCCCAGTGATGCGGGCGGCGGGGCCATGAGGTCCCCCGCCAAAGGCGGCATATCCGAACCAGGCAAGGCAGGCGGCGCGGTCAAGTCGCCCGCCGGCGCGGGAGGCATACCCGCGAGATCCGACGAACTCGGCGGAGCCAAATCCAGTCCCGAGGGGATCGAAGGAATCGTTCCCAAACCCACTGCTGGGGCCGGGGGCAGCGAGGCTTGATCACCCGGAGCGGGAGGTAAATCCATTCCAGGAATCCCCTCGGCGGGAGGGGCCGCCATTCCCAACTCGGTAGGGACGGACGGCATATCCGACGCAGGAGGGGGCATGGTCAAATCCCCCGACATCGGCGAAGGCACCGATGGAGTGGAACCTGGAAGATCCGGTAAATCCAACTGAGGAGGGGCTGTGGCGCCTAAGGCGGCGGGAGGCGCCGCCAAGTCGTTCATAGGCGGAGGAGCCAACTCAGCTCCCGGGGCTGGGGGCAAATCCATCCCGGGAGGCATGGCCAAGTCGCCCGTGGGGGCCGGAGCCGTCGTCGAACCAGGAGCGGGCGGTAAATCCATCCCAGGCGGCATCGCCAAGTCGCCCGAAGAAGGCGGAGGCAACGCCTCGCCCGGCGCGGAAGGCAAATCCATCGAAGGCGGCATCGCCAAATCACCCGAAGGAGCCGGAGTTATGGCAGAGCCGGGAGCGGGCGGCAAATCCATCCCAGGCGGCATCGCCAAGTCGCCCGAAGAAGGCGGAGGCAACGCCTCGCCCGGTGCGGAGGGCAAATCCATCGAAGGCGGCATCGCCAAATCACCCGAAGGAGCCGGAGGCAACGCCTCGCCCGGTGCGGAGGGCAAATCCATCGAAGGCGGCATCGCCAAATCACCCGAAGGAGCCGGAGGCATGGCAGAGCCGGGAGCGGGCGGCAAATCCACCCCAGGCGGCATCGCCAAGTCGCCCGAAGAAGGCGGAGGCAACGCCTCGCCAGGCACAGGGGGCATATCCATTGAAGACGGCATCGCCAAGTCGCCCATCGCACCGGGAGCGTTCGTTTCCGCGCCAGGAGCGGGAGGGAGTTCCTTCGAGGGCGGCATGGCTAAGTCCCCCGTTGAAGGGGGAGGTAACGGCTCACCGGGCGCGGGGGGAAGGTCCATCGAGGGTGGTAAGGAAGCCCCTTGTTCCATCATCGGCGGAGGCAATGCACCCGTATCGCCTCCGGAAAGTGGTGGAAGAGAGGCGGAAGGCTCACCCGGCAAAGCCGGACTGGCTGAAAGGCCGCCTCCCGGAAGCGGAGGCAAGGCCGCCATATCACCGCCCGAAGGAGTCCCCGAACCAATTTCGGATCCCGGCAAAGGCGGAAGATCAGGACCCCCCGACGGAAAATCCGGGGGAGGCAGGGCGCCGATATCCGCCATCGACTGGGGTGGTTTGGAGGATGGCAAAGCCAACTCCGGCATCGGGGCCTTGGATTGCTCCGAACCGGGAAGCGGAGGCAAGTCACCCGAAGGAGGAAGACCCGGTTGCGAATCAGGGGAACCCGGCAAAGGGGGAAGGGTTTGGTCGGTCGAAGCGCCGGGTAAAGGCGGCAATGAATTATCGTTTCCGGCGGCACCCGGCAAGGGAGGCAATGAGTTGTCGGTGGCGGCACCGGGCAAGGGAGGTAACGCGGCCGAATCCGTTGAGCCCGGCAAAGGAGGCAACGCGGCGTTCGATTCGCTTCCGGGCAAGGGAGGTAAATTACCGTTCGATGAAGACCCAATCGCCGGAGCGCTCGGAACGGCGGGCGAGGAAGGTTTCGGCCCGGAATGTTTGATCATGGCCAAGCGCTTGGGCTCCACCCGCAAACCCACCGGTAGGCTGTCTTGGATCGAGGCGGGGACTTTCTTGACGATCAGGTGTTCCGACGGGGGGATGGTGAGTTCCACGAAATCAAAGGTTGAGGTATATCGATTCGGCTGGATGATCCGGATGAACCCCACCGGATCGCCGGATGGGTCATAGACCGCGAAGATGTCCCCCGACTTGACGCCGGCCAAGACGCCGACGTCAATGTGGTTTTCCGCGTAATACGAATTTTTGGAGCCCTTCAGGGCGATGATCTGTCCGCCCAAAATTGTTGATTTATGGAACATCGGCCGCAATTCATCTTGGCGTTGTTCGGCGACGGGAGGCGGAGCGGAGGGCTTGACGAATTCGGCGTAATAAGCCCGGGCTAAACCGGGAAGGGTCAAGATGCAGGCGGCCAAGAGGGAAATCCGCTTCATGCCGTACCTCGAAGGAGAATGGGTGGAATCAACACTTAAACGGACTTCGAAACCCTGGAAGAGAAAGGGGGTAGGGGTTTCCAATTGAAACTAAGGCATTATATAGGATGCCAAATTACGGGTAACGTTTTTTTTAATGAATTTGAGCTTTTTTAACCAGCTTCCCCTTTTTCAACCGTTTCCCGAAACGCCTAAAACCGGCTTAAATGATGGGGTGCCTCCCTAATATCATAAACGGCTCGGTGTTGGGAACCCGTCCCGATGAATGAAGGCCAAAAAAAAGGCCCCTGCCTTTCGGCAGGGGCCTTCTAACTGTTCTTAGAAACGGGTGATGGTCGACAAGTAGTGGGTGGGCGAGATTTCGTAGTTCACGAACGCGTAATCGATCTCAAAGAGGTAGACCCAAACCCCGATCCCGACGGCCGGGGCGAAGGAGTCCTTGTCAAACTTGAACCCGTTCGTTTCGAACCCACCCCGAACGGCCACGAACTGCCGGTACCAATATTCGGCGCCGAAGTGGTACGTGTTCAACCCCTTGCTGATATAGAGGGTATCCGCGTCGAAATTCACGGATAAGGTGCTGACAGGAATCTTCGTCCCGGGGGTTTGGACCCTTTTCCCTAATTCAGTCGTGTAGGAAGCCCCGATTTTGAAGCTGGGGGCGATCTTCTGGAGGGGGTCGGTCGGGGTATTCTTCCATTGGACATAGGATCCGCCGGTGAAGTCCCGGAAGCTCAAGCCGATCCCAAGTTGTTTGACCGGCTTGTAGATCAAGCCCAAGTCAGCGCCGAACCCCGTGGCGGACGCCGTGAAAACGTCGGTCCGTAGGAACTTCAGGCTGACTCCGAGGGCCAGCTTTTTCGCGACGCGCCAACCGCCGGAAAGCAACGCGACTTGTTCCACATCGGAGGTCGTGGAAAGAACCGTTGGGCCTGAAGGTCCAGTGACCGGGATGTCGTCCACCGCGAGGCGAATATAACTGATGGCGTAGCTTCCGCTCTTCCCCGTATTGAACGCCACGTTGAAAAAGTCGTAAGTCTGGATCGAGGATTTCGTAGCGTGGATCGTGGCGATTTCCACGTTGTCGATCAAGGAAAGGCCTGCCGGGTTCCAATAGGCGGCCGTACAATCGGAAGCGGCGCCCACAAAGGCCCCGCCCATCCCCAAGGCACGGGCACCCACGCCGATGGCTAGAACCTCACTTGTGTAATCTCCTTGGGCCGCGGCCTGCGAGAACCGGGGCGAGACAAACATCGAGGAAACAGCGATGGATAGCGCGATCATTTTGAACATCGACTTCATTGGTAGGGTCCTCCCCGACCGAAATGTCCGCCGTCAAGCGGGCTGGATCGGGATGGCAGGCGGCATCCAAATCCATGCGGGAATAT
>Ga0265338_10004868_pt1 | contig 17886 bp, 16 predicted proteins | sample 42126metaG_FD_193579 | JGI IMG/M metagenome (GOLD analysis project Ga0265338, IMG submission 193579) | Rhizosphere microbial communities from Carex aquatilis grown in University of Washington, Seatle, WA, United States - 4-21-26 metaG | ecosystem: Host-associated > Plants > Roots > Rhizosphere... | reverse complement strand
GCAGCTTCGAGTCGATCCAGTCGTCGTCGTCACCGGCGTGCGCGGGCACGGCCGAAGAAGCGATGAGCATCACGGTGAGCGCGGCGCCGGAGACGGCGATCCACCGCCGGCGGTTTGGTGGGAAATAATTCTTGCGCATGTGCCGCTACCCCGATCTCGGTCTTGCCCTTTCTTCTACATCGATCACGGCGCTTTCACGACCGCTTTGGTCCAATGATTCTTTCTTGTTTAACCAATGTCCATACCACCGCGGGGAAACGAAATTACCAAAACACAACCAGAGGAGGTGTTTTGTTACGACCCGACGACAGTTTGGCGGCAGAATGCGTGTTTTTTGCGCAACAGGGGGCCGAAAAGCGCCGTATCGGGCTGTGGGTATGGACCTTCTTCGTTGCCTGGGGGGGCGGAGACGCTACTCTGGCCAAGCGACGGAGGGGGGCATCCCCATGTCGCGCTTTCCGGTCGGCGGATTGCACGTTTCTGAGACCCAGTTACCGAATTCAGTAGTGCGTCGGGTCATCAGATAGTGTGAGCGTTTGTCCGGTGAGCGGGGAGCAAAGGGGAAGTTCCATCGGTGCTGTCGCACTGGACGGATACGGAACCCTCTCACGATAAACAATGTTTTGGAGGTTCAAGATGAAGATGGTGAAAAGCCTTCTCCTCGGTGGCGCTGCCGGCTTGCTGGCGGTCGCTGGGGCTCAGGCGGCCGATCTTCCCGTTAAGGCCAAACCGGTCCAGTACGTGAAGATTTGCTCGCTCTACGGCGCCGGCTTCTACTATATGCCCGGCACCGATACCTGCCTGAAAGTCGGCGGCTGGGTCCGCGCCGAGTACATCTACGGCGGCAACGGCAACCTCGCGTGGGGTTGGGCGAACGGTAACGTCAACAACCGTACGACCAACAACAGCACGTTCCGCGCCCGCGGCTACATCACGGCCGATGCCCGTGAGCAGACCGAGTACGGCACGCTGCGCAGCTACCTCGCGGTCGGCGTGAACACGAACGACGTCGGCGCGAACACCGCGTCGAACACGTTCAGCGCCAACCGTGCGTTCATCCAGTTCGCCGGCTTCACCGCTGGTATCGCGCAGTCGTTCTACGACTTCTACAGCGTGCCGGCGTCGTCGTTCTGGGGCGCCTTCCCGGCCTCGGATACGGGTGATCCGGGCTGGATGGTCATGGCCTACACGGCGCAGTTCGGCAACGGTCTGTCGGCCTCGATCTCGGCCGAAGAGCGTCGCGATACGACGATCGTGTCCGCTGCGACGGCATTTACCGCTGCTACGGCGGGCGCTGGCGTCGCGACCACCAACAGCCAGGGTGGCTTCCAGTCGCCTGACCTGGTCGGCAACCTCCGCCTCGATCAGGCGTGGGGCAGCGCCCAGGTCATGGCTGCTGCGCATGAAGTCAACGGCACCTACTACACCGCTGCTCCCACCGCGAATGGTCCGTCGGACAAGTGGGGTTACGTGGTCGGCGCCGGCCTGAAGCTGAACGCTCCGATGATCGGCCCGGGCGACTACTTCCAGGCGCAGGTGAACTATACGAACGGCGCACCTCGCTACGTGTTCATGACCCCGAACTCGAACTGGTTCAAAGCGACCGGCGCCAACTTCGGCTTCGGCATGCTGGCGGATTCGGTCTACGCGGGTGGCACGCAGGGTTCGAGCCAGGACCTGACCACGGCGTGGGGCTTCAACGCAGCCTACGACCACAGCTGGAACCACCAGTGGAAGACGTCGCTGTACGGCGGTTACGCTGCCGTCAGCTACAACGCGACTGCCAACGGCGTGCTCTGCACGGGTGAGGTCGGCGCGACCGGCACCTGTAACAACGACTGGAGCACCTACTGGATCGGTTCGCGGACCCAGTGGAACGTCACGAAGAACCTCTATGTGGGCGTCGACGTGATGTATTCGAAGCTGAAGTCCGCGACCGCGACCACTGTGGGCGGCGTGGCTTACGGCAACGACGTCGACAACGTCGGTGTCCGCTTCCGCGTCCACCGCGACTTCTATCCGTGATCGGCTGAGCTGATCGCAGATAAGAACCCCCGGCGGGAAACCGCCGGGGGTTTTGTTTTGCGGTACCCGAGCGTCAAAGCCGCATCGCCTGAGTTCCGATTCGCCGGTTACTTCTGGTCGGCCAGCTGTATTTCAGGCTGATCAGATTGCGGTCGCTGCAGACGCAGGACCGATGCAACGGTCTCTGCGGTCTCTGCGAGCGTCTGCGGGGCGAGATGGGAGTATCGCGCAGTCGATCGGCTATTCGCGTGACCGAGAAGGTGCTGGACCTGATAGAGACTGATGCCCTCGTTGACGAGGAAGCTCGCGAACGAGTGGCGCAGATCATGGAGACGCAGATCGGCGAGGCCGGCGCGCTTCCTGATTCGGTCCCACGGAAAAAACAGGTGCGGTGACGGCCGGCCGGTGGTCTGAGCTGGAAAGATGTACGGGTTCCCGGGCACCTGCTCGATGGAGCGAAGCACCTCCACGGCCGCGCTGTTGAGCGTCACGACGCGCGGCCTGCCGGATTTTGACAACGGCACCAAGAGGGTGCGCTTGTTCCAGTCTAGGTAGTCCCAGCGCGCCTGAGTGACTTCGTTGCGACGCGCACCGGTGAGAAGCAACAGCATGATAGCCTTGGCTGCGAGTTCATTCTGGTCAGCGCGGATCGCGGCGATCAGTCGCGCAGCCTCTTCGGGGCTGAGGTAGCGGCTGCGCTGCACGTCAGGCGGGATGACGAAGCCGGCCGTCGGATTGCCGTTGATACCCGGCGTCTTCCACTTCTGGGCCAAATTGAACATGTGGCGGAGCAGGACCAGCGCGCGGCCGATGGTGCCGGGCGCGTAGTTCTGCGCGCGCATCTTGGTCAGGAACACATCGACGTGCCCCGCCGCGATCTCGTCCACGCACAGGCGGCCGAGCTCGGGCAGGATGTGAACCCGGAGCATAATCTCGTCAGTCTTCCAACTGCGCTTACAGCTCTCGGCGTGCGGCAAGTACTTCTCTTTGGCGAACGTCTCAAAGGTCGGCACTTCACGCATGAGGTCGCGCTCGGTGGCCGGATCTGCGCCGAGGAATGCGGCGGCTACGATCTGGCGGGCCTTGGAGCGCGCCTGCGCCAAGGTCAGGGCGTCTGCGGGCCCGATTCGGATCTGTCGATCGCGGCCGCGCAGGTCGGTGTAGCGCTGATAGAAGGTCTTGCCGCCGCTGGCGCGGACCTCCAGAAGGAAGCCGCGCTGATCCACGTCGAACAGCTCGACCTTGCGCTTGCCATCACAGCAGGCTGCACGGGCGACGATACGGGACGTAAGGCGGATGCGGCTCATCTGAAGGTAAGTGGTTCAGTTCTGGCCGAGCACGGCCTTGCACTTGACGTAGGCGTCGGTGAACAGTTCGGACATCGGGACGAAAAGGTGGGGCTTTGCCCAGCCAAAGCAGGGCTCGGCGCCGTGCCGGCCGACGTGCACGTCGAGCTGCCACTTGCCGTTACGACGCGCGGCGTAGGCGTACACGGTCTGCGACTTGCCCCGCTCGATCGCGCGGGCGCAGGCGTACATCCACTCGCCGCCGGCGACCTTATCGGCAAGACTCGGGGCTTCTTCTGCGGCCTCGACGATGGACGAGGCATCCCTCGAGGTGACGGCGAGGCTGCCAAACAGTTGTTGGACCAAACGGGCCTTAAACACATCGCGGCACGAGAAGACCGGCCGCCCGCGGCGCGCGGAGGACTTCTTGCCCTTTGCGGCGCCCGGTCGCTCACGGCGGGCGGGCACGAGGACGCCGCGGGCAGTCCAGACGTCGACGACCGGCCGCTCGATACCAGCCATGTCGGCGAGCTCGGCGACTGAGAAGAGGCCGGCATAGATGTCGAAGGGAACCTGGGTCATGGCGACTCGCAAAGCGGCATTGCCGGTCGATAACGGCGGAACGAGAAATATAACGGCAGAAAGATTTAGTTCAAGGGTGGCTGGGTCAGCCGCCACCGGGCGGCTCGCAGCCGGCGATGATCCGGCGGCCACGCTGTACATATTTTCCCATTTTGGATAATCGAGGGCCTCCAGTCACCATGGAGGAGCCGATGCCCGTGTTGAAATCGCTGACATTTACGGTGGTGCCGAGCCGCGCGTTTGATCCGGCCGCGACGCGCCGCGCCAAGCTCGTCGAGCGCCTCGAAGAGCAGAAGCGCCTGCTTGCCCAGCCCTCGTACGTCCGCGTCGTCCAGCGCTGGACCGGCAAGGGCGACGCGCGCCGCCAGATCGAGAAGCAGCAGCGCGTGAAGCCCTGGTGGCGCAACGACGGCGCCGGCCACGTGATCATGGCCGTCTACCACGGCACGAGGCCGATCGAGTTCGAGAAGGGCAAGGCCGGCATCGCCGTCCAGGCCAAGGACAAGCTGCCGGCGCTGATCGACCACCTGATCGCCGCCGTCCAGGCCGGCGAGCTCGACGAGCTGCTGGCGCGGGCTGCGAAGCCCGCCGGCGCGGCCAAGCCGCGACGCGCGGCCTGAGGGCTCGGCCCGTCGCGTCCGGCCTTTCAGACGGGCTTGGCGGGCCGCCAGTCGCAACAGGGGGTCAAGCCCATGGCCGGCACCAGCAAAGGGCGTCCCAAGGGGACTACGGGCCGGGCGGCGGTTCTAACGCCCGCGCAGATACGCCACGTCTTGCGGGTCGCGGCGGCAAGGCCACGCCACGGTGCGCGGGCCGAAGCGGCGCTGGCGATGTCGCTCGGACTGGGGCTTCGCGCCAAGGAGCTGGCGTCGCTGAGGTGGTGCGACGTCTACGACGAGGAGGGGCGGGTCCGGGCTGTGCTGCACCTGAAGGCCGCCTACACGAAGGGCGCCAAGACGCGCGACGTGTTCGCCTCGTCGCCATCGCTGCGGCGGGCGCTGGCGAAGTACGGCGAGGGCCGCTGGATCGTGAGCCCGGCCGCGATGCAGGCTCCGCTCTTCCGGAGCCAGAAAGGCGGTGCGATGACGCCGCAAACGATGGTGAGGTTCCTCGGCGCCGTCTACGCCGAAGCGGGCATCTCCGGCGCTTCGTCTCATTCGGGCCGGCGGACGCTGATCACTCGGCTCGCCGAGCGCGGTGTGGATCTGAAGGCGATCGCCGAGATCGCCGGACACGCGAGCATTCGGACGACGGCGGTCTATATCGAGCGAAATCCGCGTCGGCTCGCGCGCATCTTGCAAGACGTGACCTGGTGAGCGACGGCAAGGATCAACCAACTAGGAGGCCGACATGAGCGACTACCTGCAACTATGCTCACTCTAAGGCGTCGTTCTAATTCCGCAAACGCCGCACCGAAAAGACATACATCTGGCGGAAGGTGAGCGGGTTCTCAATTTCAAACGCGTGCCAGCAGTCGAGATCGAGAAGTGCAGCCGGTTGCGGAAACTTCCTTTGAAAGCGCTCCCGCACCTTGGGGTCACCATCAAAACCAAGAAACGAAAGGCCTTCTTGCACCAGGAACGCCTTAATCTGCGGTAGGGTGAAGCGATGCTCCATGACATTGAACAACAGGTCGCGACAGCCACTGATGCTATAAAAGTCAGCGCTGCTCGTGATCCACTGCCAGCGGTCTCCTGAGTCACGGAAAATCTCTTGACGGAGTTTGCGAATGTCGTCGTGAGTCGCGTGATAGCCACGCGCGACGATCAATTCGCGGGCTGCGACTACGGCGCGACGTGCAGCCTCGCTATAGAGCCCGACACGCATTTCGCCGTTGGGACGCAACAACGAGAGCAGGCTGCGCCAGCCACCCAAAGGGTCCGCCAGGTGATGGAGCACCCCGACTGCCTCAATGAGATCGAAGTTTCGGCCGATCGTGCCGATTTTAATAATGTCGGCCTGCGCGAACTCGACACGGTTCAAACCGGCTTCACGAATTTTCCGCTGCGCGTAGGCAAGGCTCGGCAGGCTAATGTCGATCGCCAGCACAGTCGCCTCAGGAAAGCGCCAACTGGTATGAAATAGGTGACGTCCGGTTCCGCATCCCGCAATCAAGATATCCTGTGGTGCGGCCCCATCGGTGTCATCTTGCAGAACTGAGGCGGCGGTCGCAACGGGGTCTACAGCCCACCTTGGATAGGGGTTTTCCTCGTACTGCTGCATGACCTGCAACGAAACGGTGTCCTCGATCCTGGTGAGCGCCGAAATCGCTTTGCACTCTCGCCGCTCCTGTAAGGGTTCGCGCAGTTGCTGCCGCACCAAACCAGCAACCGTTTCCGCCCACTTCGAGCTCAACAGTGCTTCGGCGTTGGGTAGCGTATGAAGCGGCTGATAGGCGGCGACTGCGACAAGGGTAAGCGGTGAAACGGGGCCGCCATTTGCTGACTGCGTCAGGAGCAGCTCGCGCAGGCGGAGGGCGAGACAGCTCTCTTCATCAGTTTGCTCATAAATGTATTCATTCAAGAAGCATTGCTCTGCGAGCGCTCCCAAGCACGCGACGTATGAACCATTGTCGTCGGGGAATTCGGCCTCCGAGGCGGCTGCGATGCGTAAAAGCGCACAGCGTACGCGCGTCAATAAGATTTCAAGCATTTTGCCGCGCAAGGGAGCCGACTGTAGCGCGCACCTCAGGAACAAATCGTCAGCCAGTATGCGTAGAGTGCCCGCTCCGAATAGTTCGGCGTCCGCTACAGGCATCGGCCATTTTGTTTCAAGCCGATCAAGGCATGCGGCAATGGCTTGATTTTGTACGATGAAATCTTCGACGTTTTTGCCGCTGAGACCGAGCGCGATGGCCTGCTTGAAATGTTCTAAGGCCTCTTGATGCTCGCCGATCAATTGAGATGAGCTGGCCAGATTGAAATGGCACGCTGCGTTCAAGGGGTCCAAAGCAATAGCTTGGGCGAACATCTTTGCTGCCACACGATGTCGACCTGCGCTTTGGGCGATAACGGCGGCCAGATTCAAGGCAGGCACGTGTGCCGACTCGCGAGTCAGGATGCGCTTACATAGGGATTCGGCCGTAGTCAGGGCGCCTTGTTGGTAGTGATGACGGGCTTGAGCGAGCATCTCGTCAAGCCCTTCCGCCCCATTCGGTGCGGCAATGCTGCGCTTAGAGGCTGCCCGCCGCTCTTTGCGATTCATGCCGAAAATGTCACTCGATGGAAGGTGTCAACTGGTGGGGCAGATTGCAGCTGGGACGTACCGTACAGATGCAACTCAATCGCTTCAATTTCATGGAAACCGCACACAGTCAACGCACATATCGGCATTTTGTCTGCTCCTGGCCCGTAGCTGCTATTCGCGGGTGGCGGCGATTGAGTCGGGTCCGAAGGTAGTAGCGGACAGTGGGCCTTAGCGCTGCACGGTTGGCGGCCTCATGCAAGTCGCAGTCGCGTGACGAGGCACGCCGTGAAGCTCGCTCCAGTCAGGTCGAACGTCGAGCATGCCGATCGCGCCACAAGCCGTGCACGCTAGCCGCGTCTCGATCGAAGCTAGCGTGGCGCCGTCCGACATCGTGCTGACGTCGATCGACCCGCTGTGGTGACACGGCCACCCGCCCTCGCGCTTGGCGCGGCAGTAGACGCAGAGAGTGCGAATGCCGAGGCCGCGGACGTAGCCGACGGTGGCTATGAAGGGCTGCTGGGCTTGTGGCATGGCCCTGATGACCGAGCGATCCCTGCCCGTGCCACATCCGGCGGTTATTGGCGAATAACCCAATGGCCCGAGCCGCGTCGCGCCCGCCGGACCCGCGTAGAGGGCGCCGGAGCCGGCCGGCGGCGCGACTGACGGCCCGGTACCGCCAGGAGGATCCACGGGCCGCTAATCGGCGACGGACGGCGCCCGGGCGGCGCGCGGTCGAATGCTGGCTCGTTAGTACCAGCAAAATCCGATTTACAGATTATCTGGTATCCAGATAATTTGATCGACGAGGCTAGATTAGCCGAGGCGAGCTTTTTTACTCCCAGGCACATCGGCCGCTTCAAGCGCGTAGCTGCGCCTGGGCTAAACAGTCCATCTCTCGTGCCAGAAGCATGCGGTCATAGGCCAAGGAGCGAGTAATGATCTGTCGAGTAACTGCAATCTTGATCGCGAGCACCGTTGCGGCGTCCGCCGCCGTCCAATGTCCGGTCGGGCCGCCGCCGCCCACTGACAAGGCTTCTTGCTTCTGGGACGAAGCTGACCACACGCGTTGGTGCCTGCCTCAGTCGTTTTTCGACCTTAGTCCGCGCGAGCAAGCAGCAAGAGAGCTCCAGAACCATCAGTACCAGGACGCTTTAGCGAACTGCCACGGCAACGCTCAGTGCGTTCGCAACATCGCGCAATATGGCCAAGGGCCGCGTCGTTACAACACGCGAGGCTGTCGGCTCGATACAGCCCAAGGCACTCAGGTCCGAACCTGCCTCCTGGACGCCGCTCCGATCCAAGCCAGGGGACCGGCATGGAGGGCCGCTCTGATTCCGATCCCGAGCGACTTCACGTCAACGAGAAAGGACGTCCGCGGATTTAAGCCTGGCATGATCGTAGCCGACGTCCTGCCAAAGCTCTCGGATCTCTGTGACGACGTCGTCACAGGGCGGCCGAACGATGTGCGCGGCTTGGCCGTCGCCTGCCGACTGAAGGATAAGAGCGGCGCGCTGTCATTTCTCTTCGCCACCTTCACCAAGGAGCTCGTGCAGGTAACATTCCAGTTCACCTCGGGCGGCTCTTTACATGAGCTCGCTAAGCAGGTGAGCGACGGGTACAAAGCATCCGGCGCGATCGTTCCGGGCTACGCTCAGGGCTACGCAGAGTGGATCGTGGACAAGGACCTCGTCCTCCGTCTTCAGACTGGAGTGGGCGCCGTTGGCCAGCCCGTGGCCGGGACCTACGCGCTATCGCTTTCGAGCCAGAAAGTGTGTCTGACGGACGCCCAGGCCGAGCAAGAGGCCGCGCACCGGATAAACCCTAAGCCCAAGTTCTGATCGCGGACTTACGGACGCACCTTGCTAAGGCGCCGCACTGCGGCCGCCGCGTCAAATCCGATCGCCTCGGCGAACTGCAAGAACTCAACGACGTCCAGCCTTCGCTGACCGCCCTCGACGGAGGCCACAAAAGACTGATAGCGACCTAGCCGTTTCGCGACATCGGCCTGCGTCATCGACGCTCGCTTGCGACGCTCAATGAGAAGCTGCACGAGCGCTAGGTGCCTTGCAGTACGAAGCGTCTTCGGCATCGAATCGCCTCACGAAGTGAGGCGGCTCAAATAATCGCGCAGTTGAAGCGCCAACTTCGGATGCAACGCCGGCGACCCCAACTGCGTGACAAGCTGGCGTGTGACCCCGGCCGTCTCGGGGTGCGCTCACGGAACGATATGGGAGGCCATGACCAGCGGCCTCGGCTCCGGATCTCCCAGCGCGCTGCGGTAGTAGCTCAGCTCGCTCCACCTGGCTAGGGAACGGCCTCGCAGCGGGCCAAGAAGCCCTTTCGCCCGGCATGGTAGTCGGCGATCTCGCCGTCGGTCACGTCAGTAACGTAGCACAACGGCCGCGCGCCACCGGGGCGGCTGTACGCGCTGCGCCTGCCACACCGAGAGCCGTTGCGCGCCCGGTCCTCGGGACACGCGCACGGTCGGTGCGAGTGGTAGACGGCAGCACACTCACGGATGATCGATCGAGCGACGGCGTCGCCATTTGCGTCGCGAGCTTGTGCCGCAGTCGCCACGAGACCGGCCAAGAGCGTGACCGATATGGTCGCGACGAGTCCGCGAAGATAGTTCATCATGAGATCCTCCCAGCTATGGTTCTGGCGTAAAAGAGATCGCGGGCTCAAATGCCAAAAACTACGAAAAGCGTCTCGCACATCGATGCTATACACGAGTCGGTCCGGCCCGTTTTCTTTCAGACTGAGCTAGACGACTTCCACTACGCTACGAACGGCGGAACCCTGTTCATTGTGCGCTTTAGGTCTCGGCCCTATGCGATCACCTGCAAGCACGTCCTTAGGCAGTTTGAGGCGAGCGCCTTGTTTGTAGCGCGAGAACGCTACGCCAAGAAGGGAAGCAAGCCGGCACCCGTCAAGACGTTATGCTTCCCGTCGTCGCCAACTGGAGGAGCTGCGGACTCGGATGTCGAGGATCTGTGCATCATCGAGTTCGAAGACGTGCTCGACGCCGACTGGTTTGAAGGCGCGGAGTACTCACTGGACGAGAGGCCCTTCGGTACCAGCTCGGAGGGCCATCATGTTACGGCCTTTGGAGTGCTGAAAGAGAAGAGTTGGATCGAGCCGCCGGACATCACTTTCGGGTACTGTCGACTAGACATGATCGACGGAGGCTCAACCAGTGACCCGCTGCTTCGCGTCGCGCGCGCTCTCTTCTTTAGGCCAGATTTCAAGACCGTCACCGGCATGAGCGGGGCGCCGGTCTTCGACCAGACCTCGGGGGTACTCTGCGGGATGGTCACTCGCGGCGGGATGACCGGTGATTATTGCGAGCTCAGATACGTAGACATCTTCGACCTAACGCGGCTGCTTGAGTCTGTTAGCGCGGGCGCAAGCGCCGCCTCTTACACAAAATCGGTTCAGCTGAAGCTCAAGTGACTACTGAGGCCGAGTGCGAGCGGCAACCAAATCATAGCTGACTGGGCGCCGACAACGGCTAGATCACGCCTAAGACCTCATCCCGCGGGTAGCTGTCCGTCCAGCGCTCAGGGGCAGATGCGGCTCGCGCGTCGCCGCCTGCCGCTTCTCGCGAGGCGCGCTGGGGCCCCATCGGGCGGCGGATATCACTATGATCTGTCATAACGACCTCGTTGTTTAACTCAGTTCCGAAGAAGCCTTAGGAAGTACCAGCACGTCGTCGGGCGAGAAGCGACGACGAGCGACGCTCTTCAAGCCGTACGAAACGACTCGGTCGACGTCGTTGTCGACGGGCCGAACATCGATCGCGACGAGACGCGGCGGCTCGCCAGCGCGACTAGCGACGTAGAAGGGATGCTCCGACCGGACGTGCTCATCGGCCGCTACGCGGAGGCGCGAGATAGGCGGGACGAGCAGCACGCCGTGTAGATGCAGACCGTCGTTCACGACTACGTCGCGCAGCCGCTTTCCAGACTTACCAACCGGCCGATCGGGCGCGACGATCAAGACAGGCAAGCTAGCAACCTCGACGCGAGGCCGACGCACGATGCGAGTAACGAAACGCGAATAGAACCGCTCGGCTTCGTCGAGCATCTGCGTAAGCACGGCATCCGGCTTGCCCCGCAAATGTCGGAAGGTCATGGTCACGAGGTAAGCACGCCAGCCAGCGTCGACACGTCGTCGAGCAAGCAACTCGTATCCAGCCAGCGTATCTTCGAGGACGCGACGACGGTCGATTAAGGTTGACATGGTGGATGGTACGCGCTGCTGGCCTTGCTGCTTATCGTGCACTGCATTGATTTTGAGTTTGGTTTGCTCTGCGATCTATTTTCGTTAATAGGCATCTCAGTGTCTGATCAGAGTGGTGACTGTGTTCAGGTAATATCGAGCAAATCGCCGCCGTCGAGGCGCCGTCGTGCACTGTGTAAGGCGGGCGGTTCGCACGCGGCCATCCGCCGAGCGAGTCGGTACCTGCCAAATATTTAGGTGCATGACGATGAACATCGTGACGATCTAAACGGTGAGGGAGTGAAAGCCAACCCGTCGCGCGACCACAATCGCGTGGTCGCGCCGAGGTCGGTTGACCCGGAGCTACGCTGCGGCTTGCGCGCCCTCGATGGCGCGACGGAGCACGCGGTCGTACAACATGTCGCCGATCGCTTTGGTGACCAGCGGCGGCACCGACATCCCGATGCGCGTGACGGCCTGGGCGAGCGTGCCCGTGAACTGAGTGTCCTCCGGAAAGCCCGAGAAGCGCCGGATTTCCGGCAGGGTCAGCTTGCGGTGCTCCGTCGGATGCAGCACGCCGTTGCTGCCGGTCGGTTGCTGGCCCATGGCGGTCAACGTCGGCGACGGCAGGTTCATGGAGGCGCGGACCGTCGCGAACCGATACGTGCCGAGCCCAACCTTACGCGCCGTGATCCAGCGCTCAGGGTCGTGCGGTAGCTTGCGGCTCAGCGCGACGAGGCTCCCGCTCGTCATCATCGCGCGTCGGAACGGAAAGAGGTCCGTTTCACTCTGCACGAGTCCGACGAGCGCGTCGCCGAGAGTGATCGGCTGGTGCGTCGGAGGGGGGAACGTCCACAGGACGTCCGCGTCCGAACGCACGCCGGCAGCCTCAGCGACGTCGGCGCGAACGGCAATGACGAAGAGGCGCTGCCGACGCTGCGGGACGCCAAAGTCATCGGCACTTAGGACCATCGTGTTCGCGTAATAGGCACGTCGGCCTTGATCGTCGGTGTGCAGCCGCGCGAAAGCCGCATCGAGGTATGCGCGTCCGCGATTCCGAAGCTCGGGGACGTTCTCGATAACCAACACTCGCGGACGCATGAGGTGAGTCATCTTGACCACGTCCAGGATCATATCGGCAGTGCCGCCGGGCTGCTGACCCGGTCCAACCTTGCTAAACTCATTGCATGGTGGACTGCAGTGAAAGACGTCGAGACCGTCACGCGCGAGGCGGGCCTGACGCAGCAGCCGGTCGACAATCTCGGGCGATGCCGCAACGTGGCGGAAATCCGAGTGCTCGATCAGCGCATGCGGAAAGTTTCGCTTGAAGGTGCGCACGGCCTCGGCATCGTTCTCGACGCCGAAAGCGTGCCTGCCGCCAGCGAGCGACCAGCCGATGTCAGCGCCGCCGATGCCGGTGAAGCCGCTGGCGAAGGTGAAGCGCGCGCGCGACGATGCCTCGTGCACGTCGCGCATGAAGTATGGCACGTATTTCATCATTACCTCAGGGTCGGTGGGTCAATCCACGTTTCGGCCGGGCTCAACGAGATCCAACCAGGGCGATTCGCGTCAGCGAAGATCTGCAAGCGGCGGTTCGCAGCGGGGAAGAGCCGCTCTGCGATGGCCATGGGGTCAGTGCCGGGCGGAGGAAAGGTCCAGTCGCCGATCGGTGGCAGAGCGAGGTCGGGCTGGCCGCGAACGGCCACGAGCAAGACGCGGGTGCGCGGAAGCTGGGCTGGCGGCCGATGCTCCAGCGGCAGCATGCGGCGCCACAGGCCGAAGCCGCAGCGCGGCAGCAGCTCGCCCTGTACGACGGCGAGATCCCGAAGGCGCACGTGGAACAGGCCGACAGCGTTCGGCGCCATAGCCTCGTGAACCGGCAAGCAGCGGTCGAGAGTGGCGGCGCCGTCCGGGTAGAATTCATCGAGGACGCCGAGCTGCTGGCGAGGATCGACATACAGCAGGTCGGCTTTTTGCTCGGCTCCGATAAGACTGGCCATAGAATGCTGCGACGGCTGGTCCATCACGCAGCCCTCGCTTCCGGCTCGACGAGCTCGATGCCGTTCTCCTCGACGAACTCCGCCAGCTTGTGCAAGACCTCAGTTTGGCGGTCGCGTGGGATTCGAAGGACCGCCTGAACCTTGCCGGCCGCCTGTTTCCGGCTCGCGCTCTTCTTGGCGGCCGCCTCGTCCTTGCATTTTTTCAGCGCCTTGATCTCGTCGAGCTGGGCAGGCGTTGTCCCAGCCTTGGCGACTTTGCGCAGGTGGCGCTGGCAATTCGCAAGCCCGGCAGCGGTCGCCGCTTCGATGACGTCTTGGCCGAGGTAGGCAATCTCTAGATCGCGCTGGATTACCTTGCGCAATGCCTCCTTTGACTTCCCCTTGGTGAGCGGATGAAGCCTCTCGGTCATGGCATTGACGATGACGCCAACGATGCTCGGCTTGCGCCCTACCGATTTCGGACAAGCGTGCCCGTATTTCGTCTGCGCGTAGATGTCTGCCCACTCTCGTGTGAGAGCGGCTCGCGCTAAGAACGACGTGTGCGCCAAAGCGATCTTGCGCTCAAGCTCGGCGAGCCGTGAGTCGAGCTCTTCGTGGTTGGGCTCTTCAGTCCTGGTGCCATCTCCGATAAATGCACCTCGCGCAAGTGCAGGCGGCTGGGTCAATGCCACGCCAAGACCGTCGCCGCGTTCGCAAGAATGCGCCACGGAGGCGGCGCAACTCGTGTTGTCGTCCATGTTCGGATGTCCTCCATCGCGCCAAAATTGGCGCGAGCGAGGACCTACGCAGCTGGATTTGGCGTCTCAACTGAGGGGAACGTCGCCAAAGCAAATATTTCAATTCGACGTGAGGAGATCGAAGAAATGCGATGGCAGGGTCCGCCAATCGGGAAGTGGCGACCGCTTCCGACGAGCGTTCATCAGAGCGACGGCCTTGGGCATCATCGCGAGCGCGTCCCGTAAGAGCGGGTTCTGCCTCGGATCGAGCGCATTCCGCACAGCACGACCGAGAGTCTGCGGCTCGTACTTGTTGTAGAGCGGTTTTTTCGCTAGCGCCGCGTAAAGGTCGCGGTCTGTGGCGTCTGGCCGCTGTTCCCTCACACGCAGAAAGTTCATCAGTAACTGAGTCAGACTGTACGAATTCCAACGCTGATTTGATCGAGGGGTTAGGGCTTGGCACACGAGTTTGAATGCCTTAGCCATGTGGCTCGGGCGTGCGGGATTGAACCCGAGTTGGCCGCAGACGTATCGAACGTCCCGGTCGGCGGCGAGCTTGGCCCAGAGTTCTTTCGGGTCGGTCTCGGTCGAACCGATGGAGTCGATAGTCTGCGGCACGACCTCAGCCAGCTGCTCGATCCGCATCTTGATTGTCGTGCCTTTCGGCATGAGGGGCCTCCTGAGAAGGATATTGTATGCTTCATTTGGAGGGGCGATCATTAAATGTCAAATCGTTCTCGTCTGTTTCTGACTTCTCAAAAGAGACGCCAGAAACACAATACGCTCAACCGCTTATAGCTACTCCTCTTACGTCCGGTTCTTCTGACGGCCAGTTGTTGGCGCCGGATTGCAGAATTATCGCGTAGTCAACTTGCAGGTCATAGCCGCGGTCTTGAAGGGAACGGTGACCCGCCGGCGTTCGTCGCTATAAAACGGCAGAACGCGATTAAATGTTTGTTTTATCGCGTTCGCCGATTTCTTCGTTCAGAGAGTCTGCCGCGACCGGTCGCGGCAGACTCTCTGAGCGGCCGTCCGACGCCGATCCGAGGGGCAGTCACTCAAAGTCCAGCGGAAAAACCCGAAGAATGCCGGCGTCGTCGAGCTTAGCGCGCTAGGCATGGCCGACAGATCCCCGAGTCTAACGGAGGTTTGCGTCGCATAACGGCCGTTGAAGCAATTGAGAAAAATGCATGCTTTTCAGTTTCGGTGGTTCAGTACGTGAAGATTTGCTCGCTCTACGGCGCCGGCTTCTACTATATGCCCGGCACCGATACCTGCCTGAAAGTCGGCGGCTGGGTCCGTGCCGAGTACATCTACGGCGGCAACGGCAACTTCGCTTGGGGTTGGGCGAACGCCAACGTCAACAACCGCACGACCAACAACAGCACGTTCCGCGCCCGCGGCTACATCACGGCGGATGCCCGTGAGCAGACCGAGTACGGCACGCTGCGCAGCTATATCGCGGTCGGCGTGAGCACGAACGACGTCGGCGCGAACACCGCGTCGAACACGTTCAGCGCCAACCGTGCGTTCATCCAGTTCGCCGGCTTCACCGCTGGTATCGCGCAGTCGTTCTTCGACTTCTACAGCGTGCCGGCGTCCTCGTTCTGGGGCGCCTTCCCGGCCTCGGACACGGGTGATCCGGGCTGGATGGTCATGGCCTACACGGCGCAGTTCGGCAACGGTCTGTCGGCCTCGATCTCGGCCGAAGAGCGTCGCGACACGGCGATCGCGACTGGCGTGACCGCGTTTAGCACCGCTGGCGTCACGACCGGCGGCGCCTACGGCGGCTTCCAGTCGCCTGACGTGGTCGGCAACCTCCGCCTCGACCAGGCGTGGGGCAGCGCCCAGGTCATGGCCGCTGCGCACGAGGTCAATTCGACCTACTACACCGCTGCCGGTGCGACCGCGAACGGTCCGTCCGACAAGTGGGGTTACGCGGTCGGCGCCGGTCTGAAGCTGAACGCGCCGATGTTCGGCCCGGGCGACTACTTCCAGGCCCAGGTCAACTACACCGAGGGCGCGCTCCGCTACGTGTTCATGACCCCGAACTCCAACTGGTTCAAAGCGACCGGCGCCACCTTCGGCTTCGGCGTTCTGTCGGACTCGGTCTACAACGCGGGTGTCGCAGGCTCGAGCCAGGACCTGACCACGGGCTGGGGCGTCAACGCCGCTTACGACCACTTCTGGAACCACCAGTGGAAGACGTCGCTGTACGGCGGCTATGCCGCGGTCAGCTACAACGCGACTGCCAACGCCGTGCTCTGCACGGGTGAGGCGGGTGCGACCGGCACCTGTAACAACAACTGGAACACCTACTGGATCGGTTCGCGGACCCAGTGGAACGTCACGAAGAACCTCTATGTCGGTCTCGACGTGATGTATTCGAAGCTGAAGTCCGCGACCGCGACCACCGTGGCCGGCGTGACGACGGGTAACGACGTCGATAACGTGGGTGTCCGCTTCCGCGTGCACCGCGACTTCTATCCGTGATCGGCTGAGCTGATCGCAAATAAGAACCCCCGGCGGGCAACCGCCGGGGGTTTTTCTTTTCCGCTCGGAGTCAGGGTGCCGTCGGAATCCCGCTTCGGTTCGGCTTAATCCCTAACTTTCGCGCGCCCGGTCGCCGCGAGATACAGCGCCTCGATATCGCGGGTGAATCGCGCCGTGTCGAAGAGTGGCGATGTTTCGCGCGCCTGTACGATCTTGCTCCGGACGGCCGCGAGCCGCTCCCTGCTGCCGCTCAGGGCGAGGGCCTGCGCACGATAATCCGCCAGGCTTGCCGTGATCAGTTCCGGCACGCCCAGCGTCGCGAGCAGGCTCGCAGCCACCCGTCCGGCAAAACCTTCGCCCATGCACGTCAGAACGGGAAGGCCGGCCCACAGGGCGTCGCACGAGGTCGAATGCGCGCCGAACGGCACGGTATCGAGGAAAAGATCGGCCAGGCGATGACGCGCCAGATGCAGTCCGTTGCTCTCGACGCGGCGCGCGAAGACGAGCCGCTCGGCCGCGATACCGTGCGCTGCCGCGGCCGCTCTCAGGTTTGCCGTTGCAGCCGCATTGGCCGATGCGAGCCAGAGCACGCTGTCCGGCCGTTCGCGCAGCAGGTCCATCCAGACCGCGAACACGTCCGGCAGGATCTTGTAGCTGTTGCTGAAGGCGCAGAAGACGAAGCCTTCGGCGGGAAGCCCTTCATCGGCCCGGCTTGGCGTCTCCGGCGCGATCGTTCGCGCCGAATCGGTCGCCATGAAGCAATGCGGCAGGTCGAGAACGGTTTCGGCGTAACACGCGCGTTGCGCTTCGGGCAGCACCGTCCGGTCCGCCAGGACGTAGTCGATATAGGGTGCGCCGCTGCTGCCGGCGTAGCCGAGATAGAGGATCTGCACCGGCGCCGGCCGGTGCGCGAGGATTCCCGGCCGCGCCAGTTGCGTCGGCCCCATTAGATCGACGGCGACGTCGATCTCGTGCTCCCGCAGCAGGGCGGCGATCTCGACATCGCTTTTTGCGCGCACGTCGAGAAACCGGTCGAAGGCGCTTTCGAGCCGCCGCCGCATCGGCGACGCGCCCGCAGGTCCGAACGAATAGGCGCTGATCTCGAAGTTTGCGCGGTCGTGTCTTTCGAACACGCCGGCCATCAGCAGAGCTACGGGGTGATCGCGAAAATCGGCCGAGAGATAGGCAATGCGGAGGCGCGCATGATCGTATGCCTCACCGTGCCACAGCGACGGACGGTTTGGAAATTCCCGCGCGATGAAGAGCTTCGCACATTGCGCCTGCAAGGATGAGGTCCCGGACATCGCCAGGAAGGCGAAGGGGCGGGCGGCGGTGCGTCCCTGTCCGACGTTGGCCGCGACGTGGTCCAGTTCATGC
>Ga0265338_10004867_pt1 | contig 17893 bp, 13 predicted proteins | sample 42126metaG_FD_193579 | JGI IMG/M metagenome (GOLD analysis project Ga0265338, IMG submission 193579) | Rhizosphere microbial communities from Carex aquatilis grown in University of Washington, Seatle, WA, United States - 4-21-26 metaG | ecosystem: Host-associated > Plants > Roots > Rhizosphere... | reverse complement strand
AGCACCCCCAGCCAGAGCACCGGCACCCGCAGCACCCCCGGCCAGCCCATCAAGTCCGGGCGCCAGGACAGGCGCGGCGTCCACCCTCGTGCCCGCGGAGGTCATCGCCGCCGCCATGTCCGGGCTGGCGCCCGGCGGGGCGGGCGATACCAGCGCCGCCGCGTCGAGCGCCGCTGCCGCCGCGCTGAGCTGCTCCGCCGTCGGACGGCGGGCCGGCTCGCGGCCGAGCGCCGCCGCCAGCAACGGCAGTATGGGCGCGGCGACGCCGGTGAGATCCGGGCTGCCGTTCACGATCCGGTAGAAGATCGTCTCGTAGGATCCGGTGCCGAACGGCGGGCGCCCGGTAGCTGCGAAGGCGACCGTGGCGCCCCAGGCATGAACGTCGGACGCCCGGCTGCTCTGGTGGCCCTCGATGACTTCCGGGGACAGATACCCCGGCGTGCCCATGAACATGCCGGTCATGGTGAGCCGGGTTGAGTCGAGCGCCTGCGCGATCCCGAAATCGATGACGACCGGCTCCCCGTTCACCAGCATCACGTTGCCCGGCTTGAGGTCGCGGTGCACCACGCCGGCGGCGTGCACCGCGACGAGCGCCTGCGCGAGCCCGCAGGCGAGCCGGGCCAGTGAAACCCGCCGCAGCGGGCCATCCTCGCGCACCACCTCATCCAAGGTCCGGCCCGGAACGTACCTGGTGACGATGTAGGGCATGTCGCACGCCACATCGGTGTCGATCACCTCGGCGACAAAGGGGCTGCGCACCAGCCGCATCGTCTCGACTTCGCGAGCCAGCCGCCGCCGTGCGTTCGGGTCACCTGCCACCGACGGGCGGAGCACCTTGACCGCGACACTGCGCTGCTCAGGATCGCGCGCGAGGTAGACGACACCCATCCCGCCCTCGCCAATGCGATCGAGCAAGCGGTATGGGCCCAACCTGTCCGGCATCTGGTCGTCTGGAGTCATGACCCCCCCAGCCTACGAACTACCCTGGCGCTCCCCGGTGCAGACGGCGCAGGACGTAACCCAGTATTCCTGGGAATCCGGCTAGGCTCCCGTGACCAGCCTGCGCAATGCCTCCGCTGCCTGGGCATTCTGCTCGGCATAGCTGACCAGTGCCCGGGCAAGTTCGGCCGCCCACTCTTGAACCTGCACCGGTTGACGCGATAGCACAACCCCCCGTACTTCACGGCAGATCTCCGCGAGAGGTTCACCTGAGCGCACTGCCAGCGACAGGACCCGCTCCCCCAGCCGGACAGTGACTTTGGACACGTCGCCCGGGCGCCCGCGCATCCGGTCGGACATGGACCTGTCCCGCTCGATGGTCACCACGCCGGCCGGCAGCGCCCCGCCGAGCGACTCGGTCAGCACCCGCGCATAGACCGCCACGTCAGCGCTGTCCGCGCGGAGCGCGGCCGTGACCATCTCCAGATCGGGGCCGTCCCCGGGCTCCGTCACCGCTGAGCACCCTGGTGGCTGCTGTTCATCTGACGCATGGGCTCCGCTGCTCCCTCTCCCGCGATGATCGGGCAGGACCGGCCACGGCGCCGGCGGTGGCTCACCGGCCGGCGAACGTGGCCTTCCCAGGCCCATTCTCGACGAAGCTGCGCATTCCGGTGCGCTGGTCCTCAGTGGCGAACAATCCGGCGAAGTGCAGCCGCTCGATCTCAAGACCAGTATCGAGGTCCACTTCCAGGCCGTCGTCTATAGCCTGCTTGGCCGCCCGCAGGGCGACCGCGGGGCCGGTGGCATACCGGGCAACAAGGTCATGTGCTGCCTGGTAGACCTCCGAGTCCGGGACGACCTTGTCTACCAGGCCGATGGCGAGCGCTTCCGGCGCGCCGACAAACCGGCCCGTGTACACGATGTCCTTCGCCCTGGCCGGCCCGATCAGCCGGGGCAGGCGCTGGGTGCCGCCCGCTCCGGGGATGATGCCCAGCAGGATCTCCGGCTGGCCGACCCGTGCACCGTCACCCGCGACCCGGAAGTCGGCGCAGAGCGCGAGTTCGAGGCCGCCGCCGAGTGCGTACCCCGTCACGGCGGCGACCACCGGCTTCGGGATCTTCGCGACCGCGGTGAACGACTCCTGCAACCGCCGGGTATCCGCGGCCATCTGGCCGTAACTGACCTCGGACATCTCTTTGATGTCGGCGCCGGCCGCGAAGACCTTCCCACCGCCGTAGAGGATCACCGCACGGATCGCCGGGTCCTGGCTGACCTGCCCGGCGGCTGCGGCGATCTCGGCCTGAACCTGCGCGTTGAGCGCGTTCATCGGCGGCCGGTCGAGCCGGATCGTAGCCACCGCCTGGTCAATCTCCACGCGGACGAACTCACCCATGCCGCACCTCCATGCCGGGCCACGATCTTACGGGAGGCCTGGCCCGGCGGCCCAAGACACCGGGCCCGGCATGCGGACCGGGCCCGGTATGCGGTTCTCGGGAAGGACGCTGACCCTGTCTCTCCGGCCTACTCCCCGGCGGCCCGGGGCAGCGGCACCCGCTGCGGGTCGTCCAGGAAAGCCTGAATCTCGGCCTCGCTGTACCGGCGATGACCGCCGAGCGTCCTGATCGAGTGGAGCTTGCCCTGCTGTGCCCACCGGGTGACCGTCTTCGGGTCGACTCGGAAGAGCGCGGCTACCTCTGAGGGAGTCAGCAGGCGGTTTTCGGGACGGATGTCTGGCCTCACGATGACAGTGTCCTTTCACGTGCGGGAGAGCCTGCGCAGGCTACGGAAAGTGACACGGCTGCATCATGCGATTCGCATAACGCGATGCGGTATGTCATGGCCCCCCCAGGGCTTTGCGGATACTCACCTGACCCACCACCGCATCGGTGGTGTCTGAGCAGGCTACAGAACCTAGACGCCATACGCGGCGCAACGGTTTACTTGCTCCACGTAACACGTGAGCCTGACGATGCAGGCATCAAGTCCTGCGCCGCAGCGCTGCCGCCGGTACCCGCGTGGTCGCTGCCGCCGAGGTCCGCGTGGTCGCTGCCGCCGGGTCCGGGCCGCCACCGCCGCCGGTACCCGCGCAGCCGCTGCCGCTGGGGTCCGGGCAGCACCCGGGCGGCGGCGGCTCCCCTGGCGGCGTGCCTCAGCGCAGGTCGCCTGTGGTCATCCCGGCCGGCACCTCGGGCAGGGTGACCAGGCCCAGCTCAGCGGATGAGGCCAGCAGGTGGTGCCGCGGCACCACCCTGACCGTGTACCCGAACGGCCCGGGGCGGCCGAGTTCCGCGTCGCCCACGTAGCGGGCCACCCCGTCCTCCCCGGCCGGCCCCTCGACGGTCAGCGCATTGCAGTCCGGGCTGAGAATCTCGTCGTCGTCGCCCACCCGGCCGAAGACCACCTCGACGGTCACATCGTCGGGGGTCAGGCCGCCGAGCCGGACGCTGGCCCGCACGACCAGTTTGTGCCCGGGGACCTGGTCACCGTCGAGCGCTTCGACGTGCTCGATGGCGACCCCGCTCCACGCCCGGGTCACCCGGCGCTTCCAGGCGGCGAGCTGCCGCGCGGCCGCGTACGTTCCCGGAGCCCCCTGACTGCCGTCGGTGAGCGCGCGGGATGCCTGCGCCGCGGGCAGGTACAGCTCCGTCGCGTACTCGCGGACCATCCGGGAGGCCTGGACCCGCGGCCCGAGCGCGCGCAGCGTGTGCCCGACCATCTCCAGCCAGCGGCGGGGCAGCCCGTCCGGGCCAGCGTCGTAGAACAGCGGCGCCACCGTCTGGCCGAGCAGGTCATACAGGGCGGCCGACTCAAGCTCGTCCCGGCGATCCGGGTCCGCGACGCCGTCCGCCGAGGGGATCGCCCAGCCGTCGGCGCCGTCGTACCACTCGTCCCACCAGCCATCACGGACCGACAGGTTCAGGCCGCCGTTCAGCGCGGACTTCATCCCGGACGTGCCGCACGCCTCCAGCGGGCGGAGCGGGTTGTTCAGCCACACGTCGCAGCCCTGGACCAGGGCCCGCGCCATCGCCATGTCGTAGTCGGGCAGGAAGACGACACGATGCCGCACCTTCGGATCGTCCGCGAACTCGACCATCTGCTGGATCAGCCGCTTGCCGCCATCGTCGGCCGGATGCGCCTTTCCGGCGATAACGATCTGTATCGGCCGCTCCGGGTCCAGCAGCAGCGCAGTCAGCCGCGCCGGGTCGTGCAGCATCAGGGTGAGCCGTTTGTAGGAGGGAACCCGGCGGGCGAAACCGATCGTCAGCACGTTCTCGTCGAGGATCTCGTCGGTCCAGACCAGTTCCGCGTCGCTGGCCCCGCGCTGCCGCCAGGAAGCGCGCACCCGCCGCCGGGCCTGGGTGACCAGTTGCGACCGCAGGGCGCGGCGAATCTCCCAGAGCCGCGCTGGGGCGGCGTGCGCGACGCGCTCCCAGGCGTGCCCGTCCTCCGGCAGCGTGGCCGCGCCATGGGCCGGCTCCGCGCCGTCGGTGGCCAGGTCCAGGATCTGCCTGGCGACCCAGGTCGGGGCGTGCACGCCGTTCGTGATTGACCCGATCGGCACCTCGGAGGTATCGAAACCTGGCCACAGGCCGGCGAACATCTCCCGGCTCACCTCGCCGTGCAGCCTGCTCACCCCGTTGACCCGCTGCGCCAGCCGCATGCCCATCACGGCCATGTTGAAGACGGCCGGGTCGCCGCCAGGGAATGTCTCGGCACCCAGCTGGAGCACACGGTCACACGGCAGCGCCGGGTCGGCGGCCGGCCCGCTGAAGTGGCTCTCCACCAGTTCCCTGGTGAATCGGTCGATCCCGGCGGGGACCGGGGTGTGTGTGGTGAACACCGTGCCAGCCCGGCACAGCTCGATCGCCTCGTCGAAGCCGACCCCCTGCTGGGCGTACTCGCGGATCCGCTCCAGGCCGAGGAAACCGGCGTGCCCCTCGTTGGTGTGGAAGACCTCAGGGGATGGATGCCCGGTGAGCCCGCAGAACGCCCGCACCGCCCGGACACCGCCGATACCCAGCAGCAGTTCCTGCCAGAGCCGGTGATCGCTGCCGCCACCGTAGAGCCGGTCGGTGACCTCACGCAGGGCAGGCTCGTTGTCCTCGACGTACGAATCGAGCAGCAGCAGCGGGACCCGGCCCACCTGGGCGAGCCAGATCTGGGCGGCGAGCACGCGGCCCGCGTCCAGGTTGACGGTGACCCGGAGCGGCGCATCGCCGGCATCACGGAGCAGTGAGAGGGCGAGCCCGTTCGGGTCGTTCGCCGGATACCGCTCCGTCTGCCAGCCCTCAGCGGTCAGCGACTGGGTGAAGTAGCCGTGCCGGTAGAGCAGGCCCACGCCGATCAGCGGCACGCCCAGGTCGCTGCTGGCCTTGAGATGGTCCCCGGCCAGGATGCCCAGGCCGCCTGAGTACTGCGGCAGCGCCTCGGTGATGCCGTACTCCGGCGAGAAGTAGGCGATCGCCGCGGGCGGCGCCTCGTCGCCAGCAAACCCGCCGGCGGCCGCGGCGGCACTCGCCTGGTACCAGCGCGGCCCGGACAGGTACTCCCTCAGCTCGTCGGCTGCCCCGCCCAGCCGCCGCAGGAACACCTGGTCGGCCGCGAGAGCGGTGAGCTGGGCGGCGGGCACCTCGCCGAGCAGGGCCACCGGATCGTGCCCGGATGCCTCCCACCCGGCCGGATCGATCGCGGCGAACAGCTCACGGGTGTCGGCATGCCAGGACCAGCGGAGGTTCAGCATGAGCTCACGGAGGGGGGTGAGCGGCTGGGGCAGCGCGGTGCGCACGGTGAAGCGGCGGATGGCTCTCACGGAGACAGCTCCTGTCAACATCTGCGTCAAGGACTCGCAGGTCAGTACGATGTGGATCTTGTTGGCGGGAGGGTCAGCCCCCACTCTGATGACGGGCAATCAGGAGGGCCGATGGCAAGCACCCGGCTCCGCAACGGCAGGCACAGGGGACTCTACCGCGAGCGCGCGGGCACGCAGCGGAGTGCCGGCACTTCGCCCCTCCACCGGCGCCTTCGTCCCCTCCACCGGCACTGTCGCCCCCCAAGGTGGTGAAACAGGGACGCGCCTGGCGCTGGCCGGGTTGACATCTGAGCCGCTTTTCCCGGCCTGCGCTCACCGCACACCGCCCTCCCGGGGCAGCGTGCGCACACTCCGCGAGCTGAGCATGCCCACGGTCGCGGCCAGCACCACCCCAGCCGCGCCCAGCAGCGTCGCGGTGCTCCCCAAAGCCCCGGCGGCTGGCCCGGCCAGCACCTGCCCCACCGGGATCGCCACGAACGAGCCGAGCGCGTCGTAGGAGTAGACCCGGCCCAGCTTGTCGGCGGGCACGTAATGCTGCATCGAGGTGACCCAGGCCACCCCGAACTGTTCCAGCGTCAGCCCGGCCACGAACGCGGCCGGCAGCAGCACGGGCATCGTCGGGTGCACGGCCAGGGCCAGCAGGACCAAGGACGGAACGGCCATGCACGCCACGCCGAGCCTGAGCAGCCGGCGTACCCGCAGCCGCAATGCCACGAAGCCGCCGGCCACCATGCCCAGGGTCAAGGTGGCCAGCACCAGGCCCCAGGCGGCCCGGCCGATCGTGGCATCGGCGACCACCGGCCCCAGCACCTGCACGCCGCCAGCCCACGCGGCGTTCAGGAACATGAAGCCGAGCACGACCGCCCAGACCCAGGTCCTGGACACGAACTCGGACCAGCCTTCGCGCAGCTGGGCGAGCGTGCTGGCGCGCGGCGCCGCCCGCTGGCCGGCGGCCGGCACCCGGATCAGGGCGAAGAAACAGCCAGCGACGAGGAACGACGCGGCGTCGACGGCGAGCCCCCAGCCGGGGCCGACTGTGGCCACGATAAGGCCGCCGCCGGACGCGCCGCCGATGGACGCCATGTTGAGCCCGAGCCGGGCGATCGCGTTCGCCTGCTGGCGGATTCCGTCCGGCACGGTCTGCGGGAGGATCGCCGCGGAGGCGGGCAGGTAGCCGGCGGCTACCGTTCCGTTGACCGCGGACAGCACCATGAGCAGGCCAATTGTGGCGGTATGGGTGAGCACCAGGGTGGCCACCGCCAGCTGGCTGGCGCCGCTCAGCGCGGCCGAGCCGACCATCACGGCGCGCCGGGGCAGCCGGTCGGCCAGCACCCCGCCGAGCAGCAGGAACACCACACTGGCGACGGACCGGGCGCCGTCGACCAGGCCCAGCGAGGTGACCGACCCGGTGAGATCGAGGACGGCGAACGCCAGCGCGATCGGCGCTATCCCGTTGCCCACCATGCTGACCAGGCCACCTATCGCCAGCATCCGGAATGCCCGGTGGCGCAGCGGGGCCAGTGCACTGGAGTGGGCCGCCGTGGGCTCGCTAGAGATGCTCTGGTCGCCCATGAACGGCGACGCTACTCAGTCCGGCGGCATCGCCGGGCGCGGAACCGTCAGCGGAGGCATCGCCGGCCGCGGGACCACCGGCCGAGGGATGGCCAGGGGCGGGATGGCCAGGCACAGCCGCAGGTAATCGAAGCCAGCCTCCCCGGGGCGGCGGTGGCCGTCGGGCCGCCACCCGTGGGCGGCGTAGAAGGCACGGGCCCGGCCGTTGTTCGCCCAGACTTCCACCCGGGCGGTGCCGATCGACGCGGACTGCCAGCAGCGGACGCACGCGTCGTGCAGCGCGCGGCCAATGCCCTGGCGCCAGTACCTGGGGCTGACGTGGATCTGGAATAGCTGGCCGACGATGCTGGGATCGGGCGCCGGCTCATGCGGCGGACCGAGTATCACGAAACCGGCCAGCTGCCCGTCGCGTTCCGCGCATAACGTCGTGCAGCGGGGATCCGCGATCCGCTGCTGGTGAGCCTCGCGCCAGCGAGCCGACGCGGCCAGCTCGGCGAGCTGCTCATCCGGCACGAAGCCGCGATAGCAGGCGGAACGGGCCGCCGCGTGCAGGCCGATGATCGCGTCGAGGTCGGCCGGAGCCGCGGTCCGGATCGTTAAATGAGAGTCGTTCATACCCCCGGAACCATAGCCCTGGGAAGCTACTGGCCAGGCCCCCCTCGCGCTGGGGCCAGTTGACTCGGTAGCGTTTGGTGGTGATCGGACGAATCCCCATCCTTGACATCCAGCCCGTTCTGGAGGCTGGGCGGCGCCCAGCCAAGGCGGTAGCGGGTGAGACGTTCGGTGTCAGCGCCACCGTGTTCCGGGAGGGACACGAGATGCTCGGCGCCGGCGTGGTGCTGATCAGCCCCGACGGCCAGCAGCACCAGCCGGTGACCATGCGCGAGCTGCAGCCCGGTACCGATCGCTATGGCGCGGATGTGACGGTCACCTCGGAAGGGCTCTGGCGCTTCCGGGTCGAGGCCTGGGGGGACCCGATAGCGCACTGGCTGCATGATGCCGCCATCAAGATCCCGCGCGGCCAGGACGTGGAACTCATGCTCACCGAGGGCGCGATTCTGCTCGACCGCGCGGCGAAGTCACTGCGGGCGATCAGCGCAAGGCTGCGCCGGGCCACCGACGGCGCCCGCTGGGCGAACGCGGCGCGGGGGGCCGAGGCGGCCCGCAGCGCCCGGTCCGCGCTGACCGCGGCCGCAGCGCGGCTCCGGGATCCGACCATCCCGTCCTGGGACCGGCTCGCCGCGGCCACGGACGCGGAGATCACCGCCATCCTGGCCCGCCACCCGCTGCGTGAGCTGGTCACCCGGTCGGCCAGGTTCCCGGTGATCGTGCACCGGCAACGGGCCCTCTACGGGTCGTGGTATGAGTTCTTCCCCCGTTCAGAAGGAGTGCAGGCAGACCCGATGGGCCGCAGGGAGCCCATCGGCGGGACCTTCCGCAGCGCCGCCTGCCGCCTGGAGCCGATCGCCGACATGGGGTTCGACGTCGTCTACCTGCCGCCCATCCACCCGATCGGCACCACGGCCCGCAAGGGAGCGAACAACGGGCTGCACGCGGGTCCCGGCGACCCCGGCTCACCCTGGGCGATCGGCTCCCCGGAGGGTGGTCACGATGCGATCCACCCGGGTCTGGGCACGCTGGCGGACTTCGACGCCTTCGTCGCCCGCACCCGGGAACTCGGCATGGAGGTCGCGCTCGACTTCGCGTTGCAGACCTCGCCCGATCATCCCTGGGTTTCCAAGCACCCCGAATGGTTCACCACGAAGGCCGACGGCAGTATCGCCTACGCCGAGAACCCGCCCAAGAAGTACCAGGACATCTATCCGCTCAACTTCGACAACGACTTCGAGGGGCTCTACGCCGAGTCGCTCCGGGTGCTCCGGCACTGGATGGCGCACGGGGTACGGATCTTCCGGGTGGACAACCCGCACACCAAGCCGCTGCCGTTCTGGGAGCGGCTGCTCGCTGAGGTGGCCCGGACCGACCCCGACGTGCTCTTCCTCGCTGAGGCATTCACCCGTCCGGCCATGATGAAGGCCCTGGCCAGGATCGGGTTCCATCAGTCCTACACCTACTTCACGTGGCGGACCAGCGCGACTGAGATCACCGAGTACATGCTCGAGCTGGCTGGGCCGGCCGCCGCCTACATGCGGCCCAACTTCTTCACCAACACCCCGGACATCCTGCACGAGTACTTGCAGCACGGCGGGCCTCCCGCGTTCAAGATCCGCGCCGTGCTCGCCGCCATGCTGTCCCCCGCGTGGGGCATCTACTCCGGATACGAGCTGTCCGAGAACGTGCCGATCCGGCCAGGCAGCGAGGAGTACCTGAATTCCGAGAAATATGCCTACCGGCCCCGGGACTGGGCCGAGGCACAGATCGGACCGCAGGGCATCGCGCCGTATGTCCGGCAGCTCAACTCGATCAGAAAAGCCCACCCAGCGCTGCACTGGTTGCGTAATCTACGTTTCCATCACGTCGACCAGCCGGACCTGATCTGCTTCTCCAAAAGAGTGCCGCAGGACGAGGATACCGTCCTGGTCATCGTGAACCTTGATCCACACCAGCCTCGTGAGGCCATGGTCTGGCTCGATCTGTCCGCGCTAGGAATGGACGGGCGTACCGAGTTCGTTGTCACTGACGAACTCTCCGGCGTGTCCTACCGGTGGGGCCAGGCCAATTACGTACGCCTCGACCCGGCGACTGAGCCCGCACACATCTTCAGCGTCACACCAGACCCGCATGGCTGATGGCGCCCGACATATCCGCAGGAGACGCCAGTGGTCACAGAGCCTGAGCCGGGCCGTCCCGGACCCGCGGGTCTCTCGCTCCCGCCGAATGTGCCAACCTTCGCGACGGGCCCCGGTGAGCCCATTCCGGACCCCTTCTCGTTTGCCACGCCACGCGATCCGCACTGGTACAAACGCGCGGTCTTCTATGAGGTGCTGGTCCGCGGCTTTCACGATTCCAACGGAGATGGCACGGGCGATCTGCGCGGACTGACAGCGCGGCTCGACTACCTGCAGTGGCTCGGGATCGACTGCATCTGGCTGCTGCCGATCTATGCCTCGCCACTGCGCGACGGCGGGTATGACATCTCCGACTTTACTTCCGTGTTGCCTGATTTCGGGCATCTCGGGGATTTCATTGAACTGGTCGACGCCGCGCACGAACGCGGCATGCGGGTTATCGCAGACCTCGTGATGAATCACACCAGTGACGCCCATCCGTGGTTCCAGCAGTCCCGCAGCGACCCGGAAGGCCCGTACGGGGACTTCTACGTGTGGTCCGACACCGACGACAGGTACGCCGACGCGCGGGTCATCTTCGTGGACACCGAGCAGTCGAACTGGACCTATGACCCGGTCCGCGGCCAGTACTACTGGCACCGGTTCTTCGCCCACCAGCCCGACCTGAACTACGAGAACCCGCGGGTCCAGGACTCCATGATCGAGGTGCTGCGGTTCTGGCTCGATCTCGGCATCGACGGGTTCCGGCTGGACGCCGTCCCCTACCTGTACGAGCGGGAGGGCACCAACTGCGAGAACCTGAAGGAAACTCACGAGTACCTCAAGCGGATCCGGGCCGAGGTGGACCGGCTCTACCCGGACCGGGTGCTGCTCGCGGAGGCCAACCAGTGGCCTGCGGACGTGGTCGAGTACTTCGGGGACGCCGAGACCGGCGGTAACGAGTGCCACATGGCGTTCCACTTCCCGCTGATGCCGCGCATCTTCATGGCCGTGCGGCGCGAGCAGCGGTACCCGATCTCGGAGATCATGGCCCAGACCCCGCCGATTCCGGGCAGCAGCCAGTGGGGCATCTTCCTGCGCAACCATGACGAGCTCACCCTGGAGATGGTCGCCGACGACGAGCGGGACTACATGTACGCGGAGTACGCCAAGGATCCGCGGATGAAGGCCAACATCGGCATCCGGCGCCGGCTGGCCCCGCTGCTCGACAACGACCGTAACCAGCTGGAGCTGTTCACCGCCCTGCTGCTGTCACTGCCCGGCTCGCCGGTGCTCTACTACGGCGACGAGATCGGGATGGGGGACAACATCTGGCTCGGTGACCGGGACGGGGTGCGGACCCCGATGCAGTGGACGCCCGACCGGAACGCGGGCTTCTCCAGCTGCGACCCGGCCCGCCTCTACCTGCCGATGCTGATGGACCCCATTTACGGCTACCAGGCGCTGAACATCGAGGCCCAGCAGCACAACGCCGGTTCCCTGCTGCACTGGACCAAGCGGATGATCGAGATCCGCAAGCGGCACCCGGTCTTCGGCCTGGGCGGGTACCAGGAGCTCAGCTCATCCAACCCGAGCGTGCTGGCGTTCGTCCGTGCGTACGACGGAAAAGGTCACTGGCCCGAGGGGATGGACGTCACGGACCGCATCCTGTGCGTCAACAACCTGTCCCGGTTCCCGCAACCGGTCGAGCTCGACCTGCGGCCGTTCCGCGGGGTTACCCCGGTGGAGTGCATGGGCGGGGTCATCTTCCCCTCGATCGGGGAGCTCACCTACCTGCTCACCCTGCCCGGCCACGGTTTCTACTGGTTCCAGCTTCCCGCGGCCAAGGAGGAACACGCACGTTGACGCCGCAGGGAAAGATTCCCGCATCCGGGCGCGGCCGACCGCACAACTACACAATGGTGATCTTCGACATCCTGCATGATCGCCGGGGACGGGGTAGACCGGAACCATGACATTTGAGGAAACGCTGGCGGAGTGGATGCCGACGCAGCGGTGGTTCGCTGGTAAGGGCGCCAGGATCCTGGACTTGGCGATCGTGGCTGACACCGAGCTCGTGACCGGCGATCCAGGGCTCCGGCACCTGATCATCGACGTGTCGCAGGGCAGCAGCGTGGACTCCTACCAGGTCTTCGCGGGTTTCCGGGAGCACATCCCTGACCGGCTTGAGCACGCGGTCATTGGCGAGGCCAGCGGGGCCGGCCAGGCCGGCCCCGCCGCCGGCGAAACCCACCCCGCCACCGCCGGCAAGACCAGCCCCGCCACCGCCGGCAAAACCCACCGCGCCACCGCCGGCAAGACCAGCCCCGCCGCGCCCGCCGCTGGGCTGACCGCCTATGACGCGCTGCACGATCCGGAGCTCACCAGGTTCCTGCTGGCGGCCATGGCCGCGGGCGACCAGGCCGGGCCGCTGCGCTTCGCCCGGGAACCCGGCGCGAGCATCGAGACCGGCCTGGACAGCCTGGTGCTCACCGGCGAGCAGAGCAACACCAGCCTGATGTTCGCCGAGACCAGCATTCTCAAGGTCTTCCGCAGGCTGTCGCCGGGGCCGAACCCGGACCTTGAGGTGCCGCGTGCGCTGGCCGGGCTCGGCTCACCGCACGTGGCCGAGCCGCTGGGCTGGATCGAGACGCGGATGGACGGCGCGCCGACCGTGCTGGGCATCCTGTCCCGGTACCTGCGGGCCGCATCGGACGGCTGGTCCCTGGCCGCGACCAGCGTGCGTGACCTCTACGCGAACGACGGCATGCGCGCGGCGGACGCCGGCGGCGACCTCGCCGGTGAGGCACACCGGCTCGGCGTGGCCACCGCCGAGGTGCACCGGGATCTGGCCGAGGCGTTCGGCACCGATGAGCTCCCCGCCGACGCTGCCAATGACCTGGCCCGGCAGATGTTTCACCGGCTGGATGTGGCCCTGGCCGCCGTCCCGCAACTCGGCAGGCACGCCGACCTGATCGGTTCCGCCTTCTCCGACCTGGCCAAGCTGGGCCAGCCGCTGCTGGTCCAGCGGGTGCACGGCGACTACCACCTCGGCCAGGTCATGCGCACCCAGACCGGGTGGGTCGTGCTGGACTTCGAAGGGGAGCCCGCGACCCCGCTGGCCCAGCGCCGCGCACGCTCTCCCGCACTCCGCGACGTCGCGGGTATGCTCCGCTCGTTCGACTACGCGGCCCGCCACCAGCTTCGCTCGCACTCCGACCAGGAGCGCGTGCACCAGGCGGCGCGTGAGTGGGTGCGGCGCAACCAGGCCGCGTTCTGCTCCGGATACGCGGAAGCGGGCGGAATGGATCCGGGCAGGCACACGACCCTGCTCCGCGCACTCGTCCTTGACAAGGCGGTCTATGAAGTGATGTACGAGGCCAGGAACCGGCCCGACTGGCTGTCCATCCCGCTCGGCTCGATAGCCGACTCCTGAGATGGCCACCAACCCGGACCGGGTCACGCAGGTCAGTTTCGCGGAGATCGACCGGATCGTGGCCGGCACCCACCACGACCCGCATTCCGTGCTCGGCGCGCATCCCGGCCCGGATGGTGTCACCGTGCGCGCACTGCGGCCGCTTGCGCAGACCGTCGCGGTGGTGCTGCCCGACGGGGCACGCTTCCCGATGGACCATGTCCACGAGGGCGTCTTCGCCGTCACGCTGCCCGCAGCTGAGCTGCCGCCGGGTAAGGTGCCCGACTACCGGCTCGCCGTCAGCTATCCGGGCCCTGACGGAGCGGCACCGCTGCCTGAGACCATCACCGATGACCCCTACCGGCACCTGCCCACGCTCGGCGAGATGGACTTGTACCTCATCGGCGAGGGCCGGCACGAGCAGCTCTGGCAGGTCCTCGGGGCACACGTGCACCGGCCGGCCCCGGCCGGCCCGCCCGCCCGCCCCGGGTTCGAGCCGCTGGTTGGCACGTCATTCGCGGTGTGGGCGCCGAACGCCCGCGGCGTGCGGCTGATCGGGGACTTCAACCACTGGGACGGGCGCGGGCACCCGATGCGCTCCCTGGGCGGGGCCGGGGTCTGGGAGATCTACCTGCCGGGAGCCAGCGAAGGCGCCAGGTACAAGTTCGACATCTGCGCGCCCGATGGGCAGTGGCGGCGCAAGGCTGACCCCATGGCCAACCTGGCCGAGCAGCCGCCGGCCACGGCGTCCGTTGTGTACAGCTCGGATCACGAGTGGGGCGACGGGGACTGGCTGGCAGCACGGGGGCAGGGCGAACGGTCCCGTGAGCCGGTCAGCATCTACGAGGTGCACCTCGGGTCCTGGCGTCCCGGCCTGTCTTACCGGCAGCTCGCCGAGGAACTGACTGACTACGTGACCGGGCTTGGCTTCACCCACGTGGAGTTCCTGCCGGTTGCTGAGCATCCGTTCGGCGGCTCCTGGGGTTACCAGGTGACCTCGTACTACGCGCCGACGTCACGGTTCGGCACACCCGATGAGTTCCGCCGCCTGGTGGACCGGCTGCACCAGGCGGGCATCGGCGTCATCCTCGACTGGGTGCCCGCGCACTTCCCGCGCGACGACTGGGCACTGGCGCGCTTCGACGGCACCCCGCTGTACGAGCACCCTGACCCGCAGCGCGGTGAGCACCCGGACTGGGGCACCTACATCTTCAACTTCGGCCGGGCCGAGGTGCGCAACTTCCTCGTCGCCAACGCGCTGTACTGGCTGGAGGAGTTTCATATCGACGGGCTCCGGGTGGACGCGGTTGCCTCCATGCTCTACCTGGACTACTCCCGGAAGCAGGGCGAGTGGACGCCGAACGAGTTCGGCGGCCGGGAGAACACCGATGCGGTGTCCTTCCTTCAGGAGGTGAACGCCACCTGCTACCGGCGCACCCCTGGGGTCATGATGATCGCCGAGGAGTCCACCGCGTGGCCCGGGGTGACCCGGCCGGTGCACCTGGGCGGCCTGGGGTTCGGCTTCAAGTGGAACCTGGGCTGGATGCACGACACGCTGGCCTACTTCGCGCACGACCCGATCTTCCGGCACTACCACCACAACGAGATCACCTTCTCGCTGATATACGCGTTCAGCGAGAACTTCATCCTGCCGCTCTCGCACGACGAGGTGGTGCACGGCAAAGGGTCCCTGCTGGGCAAGATGCCCGGCGACGACTGGAGGCGTTTCGCCGGGCTGCGGACCCTGCTGGCCTACATGTGGGCGCACCCAGGCAAGCAACTGCTGTTCATGGGCTCGGAGTGGGGTCAGGGCGCCGAGTGGTCACAGGAGCAAGGCCTCGACTGGTGGGCGCTGGACGACGAGTACCACTCCGGGACGCAGAGCCTGGTCCGCGACCTCAATGCGGCCTACCGGGGCGCCCCGGCACTATGGGCGCTTGACTATTCGCCAGCGGGATTCGGCTGGATCGACGCGAATGACGCCGCGGGGAACGTGCTGTCCTTCCTGCGGTTTTCCGGCGATGCCGCGGCGGCTGGCTCGGCGGGCGCCAGCGTGCTCGCCTGTATCGCGAATTTCTCCGGAGATCCGCATTCCCAGTACCAGGTAGGGCTGCCACACCCGGGCCGGTGGCGTGAGGTGATCAACACGGACGCGCACAACTACGGCGGCAGCGGGGTCGGCAACCTTGGCGTCATCGACGCCACGGCGGAGCCGTGGCACGGCCTGCCCGCCTCGGCCGTGATCACGTTGCCGCCGCTCGGCGTGCTCTGGCTGGTCCCAGACGATTAGGGGATGAGGTGGCCGCGGGGTCCGCCGCGGTCACCGGTAGGTGGTGATGGCCAGCCTGACCGCGAGGGCCAGGCCGCAGCAGGCGATGAAGACGCGCAGCGCGCGCCCGGGGAGCCTGCGGACCAGGGATGGCCCGGTCCAGCCGCCGATCAGGAAACCCGCGGCGAGCGGCGCCACGACAGCCCAGTGCACCGGGCCGAACAGGGCGAAACCGACCGCGGCGACCGCGTTGGCCAGCCCGGAGACGACGTTCTTCACGGCGTTGGTCTTGGCCATCGACTCGTTGAGGATCGGGGTGAGCACCGCGAGCAGCAGGATGCCCGCGGCCGCGCCGAAGTATCCGACATAGATCGCCACGCAGAACAGCCCGAGCAGCAGAAGCCGGCGGTGGCCCGGGCCGGCCAGCGTGGCCGGCCCTTCCCGCGCCGACTGGGCGAGCAGGACCAGCGACGCGGCCGCGATCAGGAACGGGGCGACGTCCTCGAACGTCCGCGCGGGCGTGGCCAGCAGCAGCGCCGCGCCAGTGGCGCCGCCCAGCGCGGTGATCAGGCCGAGGCGGCGGACCTGCGGCCACTGGCCGGCCAGTTCGGGCCGCGACCCTGCTGTCGCGCCCGCGCCGGTGAACAGGAGGGCGACGGTGTTCGTCACATTCGCGGACAGCGGCGGCAGGCCGAACGCGAGCAGCGCCGGGTAGGAGACCACGGATGCCAGGCTCGCCACCGTGCTGACGATGCCCGCCAGGACGCCGACCCCGAGCAGCGCGAACCCCTCGGCGACGGTCACCTCCCGACCCAAGCACAACTCAGGCCCAGGCCATGGCGGGTCCCCCGGCCTGTGGTACTGATCACGTATGACAGATGCCGCCCGGGCGCTGGCACCCGCCGTGCGGGCCGCCTACCACGAAGAACTCGATCCGGCCCACCGCAGCGCCCTGCTCAGCTGGCTCTCCTTCACGGCGACGTTCGCGGTGACCCGCGGCATCACGTACAGCATCCGGGCGGGCCGGGGCCCATTCGGCAACCTCAGCGCGGGCGGCGAGCACCTGCATCACTACCTGTGGGGAATCGGGATGCTCACCGGAGTCGGCGCCGTCGCGGTCCGCGGGGATGACCGGCACCGCAGGCACCCGGCGGTGGCGCTCAGCTACGGCGCGGGCCTGGCGCTCATCGTCGATGAATTCGCGCTGCTGCTGGACCTGAAGGACGTGTACTGGGCCAAGCAGGGACGTATCTCCATCGATCTCGGCGTCGGCCTCAGCGCCCTGGCCGGGTCGTTCTTCGCGGCCCGGCCGGTCATGCGCTCGGTCCGGCCGGTGGCGCGCTCCGTGTGGCGCGACTGCCTGCGGGTGGCCGGCCACCGGAGCACCGCCGGGCCCTGATCCGAGGACCGGCCCGCCAGCCAGCCGGGCCAGCCCGGCGCCGATGCCGCCGCCGGCATTAACCGCCAGACGTGGCCACGCCCATCTCGATCCGCGGCGACGCGACGGGATTCAGCCAGCGCAGGATGTCCAGTAGTTCCCCCATCGGCAGGGTCACGCAGCCCGCCGTGGGCATGCCGATGTTCACGTGCAGGAAGATCGCGCTGCCGAGCCCGGGGGTGCGGGCGGTGTTGTACCCGATGACGGCTCCGTAGTCATAGCCGGACACATCCATCGGCTCAGGTGCCGCGCCGGGGCTGCGGTACCGGTCATCCACCCACTCGTTGTACAGCGGGCTCGACGGGTCGTCGTCCCAGAAATCGAAGGCATGCGCCATCCGGTACCGGAACCGGACTCCTGGATCAGGGTCAGCCCCGAAGAAAATCCCGAAACTGAACGTCCCGGAAGGGGTGCGGCCATCGCCCTCCCGCTTGGCGCCCGGCGGGGCCATCCCATCGCGGCCGATCCAGGCCGCCCACGGCCCCAGGGTCCGCCGCCACCGCCCGCCCACCAGCCGGTAGGCGGTGAGTTCCGCTCGCGTCGCCCGGTAGGACGCCGCGGTCACCGTGATGAGCTGGCGGCTGGCCGCAGGCACCACCGCCCCGGCCGGCACCAGGGCTGAAGGCCTCGCCGCCCCCGCTGTTCCGGTGGCCCCCGCTGTTCCGGTGGCCCCGGCTGTTCCCGGTACCGCAGATCGGGCTCGGGACGCGTCAGCCGCCGA
>Ga0265338_10004865_pt1 | contig 17895 bp, 20 predicted proteins | sample 42126metaG_FD_193579 | JGI IMG/M metagenome (GOLD analysis project Ga0265338, IMG submission 193579) | Rhizosphere microbial communities from Carex aquatilis grown in University of Washington, Seatle, WA, United States - 4-21-26 metaG | ecosystem: Host-associated > Plants > Roots > Rhizosphere... | reverse complement strand
CATTATAGCCGAGAGGGCGGGCTGCGCTGGGGGAGTCAGGTGTGTCGCCCGCCAGTGCGGTGTACACTCGTTGGTTCGCGCGTTGTGGGTCTGCGACTACTAATTCTTACCTGCGAGGTTGCTTCGTGAAGAAACAGATTTCTATCCTGTCCTGCTTCGTCCTGCTCGCATTGATATACGCCTTGTTCGGCCCCGGAGCAGCGGGAGCGCAAACTTCGCCTGCCAAGGCTCTGACGATTGAAACGCTCTATCAGCCAGGTGGCTTGGGAGGGCGCGGGCCGGAAACGATGGAGTGGAGTCCGGATGGAACCAAGCTTTCGTTCGTGCAGCGGGATGAAAAAGGAGAGAAAGGTGAGTTGTGGTATGCGGACGCCGCGACCGGAGAGAAGAAGGTGCTGGTGAGCGCGGCAAAACTGGCGGCGCTCGATCCGGACGTGAACAAGGTCAAGAACGAGCGGGAGAAGGAACGGCTGACGCGCTATCACGTAGCGGCATATTTGTGGGCACCGGACTCGAAGCACCTGATTTTCGATTCGCAAGGACAGCTGTGGCTCTATGACCTGGGTTCCGAGACGGCGGTGCAGTTTACTTCGGCGGGGGATCCGAGCGGAGATCCGAAGTTTTCGCCCGACGGCAGTCATGTGGCGTACACGCGCAAGCACAACTTGTATGTTCGCCCAGTGAGCGGCAAGAACGAGAAGGCTCTCACCAAAGACACCGGCGAGAACTTGTTCAACGGGGATATTGACTGGGTGTATGCGGAAGAACTGGGCGTGCGCAGCAACTACTTCTGGTCGCCCGACAGCAAAGAGATCGCGTTTCTGCACATGGACGAGACGAATGTGCCGATCTATCCGATTACCGACTGGATGCCGACGCATCCCGCTGTGGAGAACGAGAAATATCCCAAGGTGGGCGATCCGAATCCGGCGGTGAAGCTGGGTGTGGTGGATACAGAGAAGGGCAAGGTGCGGTGGATTTCGTTGACCAGCGACGCCCAGAATTACATTCCGCGATTCGGTTGGGTGCGAGAAGGGCTGCTCTGGGTGGAAGTGCTGAACCGGACTGCAGACAAGATGGACCTGTATTTCGTGGATGCGAGAACAGGGAAATCGCGGATTGTGCTGACGGAAACCGCACCCGGCGCCTGGATTGACTTCGAGCACGTGGAGGTTCGGTTCCTGAAATCGAGCTCGCAATTCTTGTGGCCGAGCTGGCGCGATGGGAACATGCATCTCTATCTCTACAGTTTTGACAAGCAGAACCCGATGGCGGTGGATGCCAAGCTGGAGCGGCAACTGACGCAAGGGGACTTTACGGTATTGGGCATTGAGGGAGTGGACGAAGCTGGTGGCACCGTGTTCTTCCTGGCGAACAAGGACGATCCGCGGCAGGTCCACGCTTTTTCGGTGCAGCTGGATGGGTCGGGATTCAAGGTCCTTACTTCGGCGGAGGGATACCACTCAGTAAATTTCAGTGACGATGGAAAGCACTACCTCGAGACGTATGCCGGCCCACAGAGCGAGACAAAGGTTTCGCTTTGTGCGGTGGGAGGATCGTGCAATCCGGTGTGGGAGGCGAAGGATGCGATCGCCGAATACGGATTGCGTGCGCCGAAGTATTTGGAGTTCAAGGCGGACGATGGGACGGTGCTTTATGGACGCTTGCTGCTTCCTCCGGAGGGAACGGTGAGCGGGAAGATTCCGTTGATTGTGAACATCTACGGAGGACCCGCTGCACAGATGGTCATCAAAATAACGCCAAGTCCGTTCGACGAGATCCTGGCGCGGAAGGGATTTGCCATATTTGCGGTGGACAATCGAGGGACGCCGGGGCGTGATCGCAAGTTTCAGACAGCGATCCGCCATGAGTTCGGCGCGATTGAATTGAAGGACCAACTCACGTCGCTGGATCAGTTGTTGGCGCAGTATCCGCAGTTGGATAAGGATCGCATCGCGATTTGGGGATGGTCGAACGGCGGGTCGATGACGCTGTATGCCATGACGCATTCAGACCGATTCCGCGCAGGTGTTGCGGTTGCTCCGGTGACCAATCAGGAAAACTACGACTCGATTTACACGGAGCGCTACATGGGGCTGCTCAAGGACGACAAGGCGGGATACGAGCAATCCGATGTGACGCAGTCCGCCGACAAGCTGCATGGGGCGCTGCTTCTGGTGCATGGCACGAGCGATGACAACGTGCACTTTCAGAATAGTATTCAGATGATCAACGCGCTAATCAAAGCTGGGAAGCAATTCCGGCTGATGATCTATCCCAACAAAACACACAGCATTGCGGGGAAAGACGCGCGGATCCACTTGTTTACGATGATTGCGGATCACTTTGAGCGGGAGTTGAAGTAGGGCGGTTGCCAGCTGGATGCACCGCTTCCGAGTAACACTCAGGCGGCTTCGCTTTTCCCGGCGGTACTTACTTGTGTCTGCCTGAACCTTTGCGCGGTGTTTCTTTCGACGAACCGTCTTTGGAGGAGGACTCTTTCGAGGAGCTTTCCTTCGAGGAAGTCTCTTTCGACGAGCCGTCTTTTGATGAGCTCTCAGACTTGGGCTTGTCGTCCTTCTTGTCTTTCGAGCCGGAGTCTCCACTGCCGGAGGAACCGGGCGAGGAACTCTTCTTGGCGTAGTCGGTGACGTACCAGCCGGAGCCCTTGAACTGGACGGCGGGAGCGGAGATCACCTGCTCGACCTGGCCGCCGCATTCGGGGCACTTCTTGACCATCTTATCGGAGAACTTCTGGATTTTTTCGAAGCGGTGGCCGCACTTCTTGCATTCGTATTCGTAAAGGGGCATGAGTGTGAGACGGTTGTGAGGGACAACTCAGTTTCATATTGATTCTAGGGGCGAGGGTTGAGTGGCGTCAATTCACTGTGGCGCCGGGGTGAACAAATCCCATTGCCAAATTCAGGGCCAAAGGATAACAATTCTCGGCGAGGAATAGCGCCTCATGCTGCGAACCACGGCCGCGTTGATGCTTCTTGCCGCCAGCAGTAACCAGTACACCCCATCCTTCCCCGGAGGGATTATCGCCTGGTTCGTGTGCAACGGGCGTAAGAGAAGTGAGTACGGGGGATGGCTGCTTTTTTTCTACTGGCAGCTGTACTCGGGCATTGTGATGACAGCAATATTTTTCTCGATCAACTTCCAGAGTTATGTCCCTGAAAACTTCGATGACCCCGTAAGGTACCATCTATTTCTGGCATCGGCTGCACCCTCCATCGTGCTTTTTGTCCTGCAGGCAGCGGTGGCGACGATTCTCATCTCGGTAAGAACGTGGGACTTGCTCCAGTTGTTGCGGTGGCTGATCGTGGCTCAGGTGGTGGCGGCCATGGTCGCGGTGATGATCGATGCCAAGTACTTTCCGGAAAATGTTGCCCTGAACATTACTCTGACATTGATTCCCGAGAGCCTGTGGATGGGTTACTTTTTCGGGTCCAAGCGGGTGAAACATGTCTTCCAAACGCACGACTGGGATACAGCCGTGGAAGCAATCCACCCTACCCACACGAAGATCGTGCTCTAGTGCTTATCGAGCGCGGTTTCGGCATCGAGAAGAGGCTCCATTCGATCTTGCCAGGCCTTCCACTGCGGATCAGGACCGAGGGCTTCTATGTCCCGGGCGACGGTGATTTGTTGTTTCAGGAGAGCGGCGCGCTTCAGACCGATCTCGATCGATGAGATGCTCTTGGTGGTCTGTTCGTGCTGGTCCGGGAACCTATCGTCGTAAGTTGGCAATTCTGCCTGCAGCCTTTGCAGCACGTCGTCCAAGTCGTCGACATCTGCTTCGATCGCCTTGTACATGTCGATGTGAGCTGGAACGGTTCGCTCCACTGAACTGCGAGCTTGGGAAATGCGGCTGCCGACGCGGGTCATTTGCTCGAAATCAGAGACAATTTGTGCTGTTTCTTTGCCGCTCCGGCCGATGGCAGAACCGACGATCCCTGCCGTGGCTAGAAACAGCAGCACGAAAATCACACTCAGCCTGAGGATTTTCTTTTGGGCATCGGAGGGCTCATCGGCGGCTTCGATCTTGTGCCACGTACTGGGCATGCGCACCATGAACACGATGGCGACGAGGGAAGCGACGACTGTAGAAGGCAATATCCGCCAGTAGCCGTGCGCGAGATTGTCGGCTGCGGTGAACACGACTACCGAAAGGCAGAGCGCCAGGCCCAGAACCTGTGAGACAAAAATTGCGTATGGCGGCGCGGCGATCGTGGGGACACTGATTGCCGGGAGGTTGATCGCGGAGATTGCGGAAGGATCGATTGCGGCGGGCGGCGGGGTTTCTGACGCGGCTGGCGGGGTGAGCACCAACGGATTCGCGTGGCTGTCAAGATTCGCGCCGCACTTGCCGCAGAGCGTGGCATCGGCGGACAGCTCGGAGGCGCATTTGGGGCAGAGCATGACCGGGCCGGTCCTCCTCGACGGGAAATCTTAGTCCCGGAGGCCGCTTTATGGAACCCATAAATCTGATCTGAGGATGGTTTTACCGGGTGCGCCCGAAGGTCGTGCTGACGGCGGTGCATTTTGGGCACGGATCATTCTTGACATAACGATAGAAGCGAACCTCTCCCCGGTTGACCCAATAGGGAGCCTGGTAGTCGTCGATCCCCGGCCCGGCGCTCATGAAGCTGAAGAAGACGTGTCGCGAGGGTCGGACGACAATTCCAGCGTGCCCGCGCCACACGATCAAGTCGCCGGTCTGAGGGTGGGTGACGCGTTGAAATTTTTCGACTCCGTCATAGAGATCGTCGGAGCTCGCGTAGGCATAGGGGAACCCGGCGCGTTCATAGATCGCATGCACCAGGTGAGAGCAGTCGTGTCCGGCGTAGCGGCGCACTTTCGGATCAAGTGCGGCGGAGATCACTGCCAGCCCGTCATCGGGAGTCAGCGTCCGGTCGGGACGTCGTGCATGGTTAGCACTCGCCGCACGCTTGGTTTTGGTTGAGGGTGCGGTCTCTCCCGGGGTCTCTTGCGCCGAGCAGACGCACAGAGCCAGTCCACACAATAGGGCTGCCGTCACGGGACTCCGGGCAATCCGCATCGTCCTAGTTTGATGCCGAATTGGCGCGGCGTGGAGATTACGATTGTGCAGGGACCGTATCATGGGTGGCGCAGGGGCCTTATCTTACCAGTAAACGTTTTGGGGCGGTGTTACGCCATGCGGCTTCGATGGCCTTGGCGAGGGTACCCTTGTTCGCCCCTTTGAGGTGAACGCTGGTCGCGCCGCGTCGCCCCCAGGTGCCTTTCACCGGGATGAAAACGTCGGGATCGTCCTTTGAAAAATAATGCTGGTCCTCGGGCGAGAGTTTGACCATGCCCCGGGTCTTGTCAGGGTAACCGAGGGTGGCAAAGATTTTGCCTGCGACGCGGAAGTCGGGATGACTCATGTGCATGCGTTCTTCTGTCTCAGGCAGAGCAAGGGCTATCTTGCGGAACTCGCTGGCGGTCATGGGTTGGTCTCCGGGTGCGTACAGTAGCATAACCGCGAGCAGCGGGGAGAAGTTATGCGTTGTCCAACGGCGCGCTATTCATCGCGTTCGATCATCTCCTAGCCCGGTCATCCTGAGGGCCGCGCTCGCCAGAGGGCTGGCGCATGGAGCGGACGGTCGGTGAATCGGCTGGAGCCGAGGACGGGTGGTAGACTCCGGCCATGGCAGACGAAGTGACATTGTCCCGCCCGCCCGCGCTCTATCTCGTCGCCACGCCGATCGGGAATCTGGAAGACATCACACTGCGGGCTTTGCGAGTGCTGAAGGAAGTGGATGTGATCGCGTGCGAAGACACGCGGCAGACGCAGAAGCTGCTCAATCATTACGCGATCACGACGCGGACGACCAGCTATCACGAACACAACGAGATGACGAAGTCGGCGGAACTGGTGAAGGAGATGCAGGAGGGCGCGAGCGTGGCGCTGGTGACGGATGCTGGCATGCCGGGGATTTCTGATCCGGGATACCGGCTGATTACGCTGGCGATCCGGCATCACGTGCCGGTGGTGCCGGTGCCGGGGGCGTCGGCGTTTCTGGCGGCGCTGGTGGCGAGCGGCCTGCCCACGGATTCGTTTCGCTTCAGTGGATTTTTGCCGGCGAAGCGTGGAGAGAGGCGGGCGGCGCTGGAGGCGGTGAAGAGTTCTCCACGCACGCAGGTGTTTTATGAGGCGCCGCATAGGATCGTCGAGACGCTGGAGGATGCTTGCGAGGTCCTCGGAGGAGCCCGGCATGTGGTGGTGGCGCGCGAAGTGACCAAGCTGCATGAAGAATTTCTGCGCGGGCGCGCGGGCGAGGTTCTTGAGAACTTGAAGGCGCGTGACGCGGTGAAGGGCGAGATCACGCTGCTGATCGGCAAGCCGGAGGAAGGCGAAGCTCACGTAGCGGCAGACGCCTCGTCCGCCCGGGTTTCTGTCCGGCAAAGGGTGGAGCAGATCATGGCGGAAGAGAAAGTGAACGAGAAGGCGGCGCTGAAAAAAGTGGCGAAGGAGAGAGGGGTGTCGAAGAGCGAGGCTTACCGGGAGTGGCAGAGGGGAAAATAACCCACATCATTACACTACACTGCGTTGAAATATTCTCCGATGACAGGCAATAAGCAGTCCGCGGACTTTGGCGTATAACTGCGAGATTGAGCTACGACGATGTGTGTGATTCCCGTAATTGTAAATTGGGCTGAAGGAATGTAGGAAAAAGGAACCGGATCCTCGACGTTGAGCGGTTGCATCGTTGCGCCGCTCCTGACGTCCTCGGGGCTATAGTGTCTCAGTTCAATCCGACCAGAATGTGGGTCTTGATTCTGGAAGACGTAGTCCGGCAGGTCGTTGGGGACGCCACGCGCCGATTCCCCGCGTGCCGCCGGGTAGATATAGGTAAGTCGGCTAACCCAATGATTTGCGATTGCAAAGAGAAGGTAATTGGCCGAGTTGAGGTAGCTCTTACCAAGCTTTGGATTGGCCCTTTTATGCACCGGCCGTGCGAGCAGGTCCGAGACTAGGTAAACCCAGCCACCGCAGCCAAGATCCGAGTGCGCATCGACATGAGCGACCTCGAATGGGGCCTCGAGTATTCCGTTTGCAATCCAACTGCGCCAGACCTTGAAGGAGTCCTTGTGGCAGGGAAAACTTCGTCCGGGTACACGAGCGGACGCGCTGAGATGACATGAACATTCTAGGAACCGCCTGGCATCGTCGGGGCTCGCGGTTGAGTAGGAGTGCTCTGGAAGCCGACCCCTACCCTCGCGATTCTGGGCAGCGGGTGAAACGAAGAAATCTAAATCCAGGTCAAGAATGCAATGCATGGAACTAAGCCCGTTGTGTCATTCCCTATGATCGTGTTTATGCGCCTCCCAATGGCCCATCGGATCCTTTTGGGACCACTCGTGATCCTGTTCTTCCTCGGTGGGAAACCGCTGTTTCAATCGGCTACTAATCTTGCTCAGTTCCCACCAGATCAAGCCGAGTAGGACCATGATCAACAGCAATAGCATTCCAGTGTTCATATACAAGCCTTCTACTCGTTCTTGCTGGGCAGTGGAGGGAGCCTGTCCCCACATGGCAATGCCGATCCCTACTTCCCTGCCAACTCCTTCTTTACGATCTCGCTCACCATCTTCCCGTCCACGCGCATGCCGGCTGCGTTGAATCTTGCCATGGCGTTCTTCATGACTGTGCCCATTTCTTTCATGGTGGGGGAGCCCATTTCGGCGATGGCGGCTTTCACTCCGGCTACCACGTCTGCTTCGCCGGCGGCTTTGGGAAGGTAGGATTCGATCACGACGATTTCGGCGGCCTCTTTATCAGCCATTTCCTGGCGTCCGCCTTTGGTGAATTGCTCGACGGATTCTTTGCGTTGCTTGATCAGCGTGGCCAGGACGGCCTGGGATTCCTTTTCGTCGAGCGGGGACATCTTTTCGACCTGGCGAAGATGCAACGCGCTCTTGACCATGCGCAGGGTGGAGAGGCGGGCTTCTTCCTTCGCCTTCATGGCGGTGACGATGTCTTTCTGGATCTGTTCGACTAAGCTCATGGGGGGATTATAGACGGTGCTTGGGCTCGGTGACGGTTGGAGTGAACATCAAAATCCCCACTCCAGCCGCAAAGAACGCGGCTAGAATGGAGCACCCGATCGATATTTTCTTCGAAACGCGATACGTCGTTTGGATGTCGGGCATCAGATGAGCGAGGAGGAGACACACATGGCACTACTGTCGATTTGGGCGCAGCTGGAAGCTAAGCCCGGTAAAGAAAAGGAAGTGGAAGACTTCTTGAAGTCGGCGCAGCCGTTGGCCGAAGCGGAGGCGGGCACGATTACCTGGTACGCGGTCAAGATGGGGCCGGGAAAATATGGCATCTTCGATACGTTTGCGGACGAAAATGGACGCAACGCGCATCTCAACGGGGAGATCGCGAAGGCGCTTTTTGCCAAAGCGAAAGATCTGTTCTCCAAGCCTCCTGATATTGCCAAGCCGGAGATTCTGGCTTCGAAAACAGGACGCCGCTGAAGCGAGCCTGTGTCGCGCGGAGCGTTTTCCGCTTCGGGCAACGTTCGGAATGCACTCCGCGCGTCACGATCGTTCGGCCCTGCGGGGCTGGTTATTCTAGACCGGTGCGCCAACCACGGCTTGCGCCGTGAGCTGCATTCTTTCGCCGCTTCGCGGCTGCGCTTTGAGTTGCTCTGCATTGCTCCAGTTGAAACTGCAATGTTTGCGAGTCAGTCCAAACCTCTTCTCTCTTCTTCGCTCTTCGTGTCACGCGCAACATCTGCTTAATTTTCCGGGACGAAGCATCCGGGAATGTGACGCGGGTCACTGCGGAGAATCGATTTTTCCGTTAGAAGAAGTGCTCCGAAAACGTGCCGTGGGGAGGCGCTTCCTATAAACTAGAAGACTATCCCTACTCATAAGGAACCTGACTATGTTGCACAAGAATCGTCTTTTTACTCCGGGGCCAACGCCGCTGCTGCCGGCGGCGCAGACGGCCATGGCTTCGTTTACGGCGCATCATCGGACGGCGGATTTCAGGGCGCTGTTTCAGCGCGTGCTGGCTGACATGAAGGAGTTTATCGGCACGAAGAATGATGTGCTGGTACTGGCTTGTTCAGGCACGGGCGTCATGGAGGCGTCGGTGTCGAATCTGACTTCGCCGGGCGACCAGGTGTTGGTGCTGACAGCCGGGAAGTTCGGCGAGCGATGGACGGGGCTGGCCCGGGCCTTTGGCTGTCACGTGGAAGAGCTGAACGTGCCGTATGGACAGACGTTTTCTTTGGAGGATGTCCGCGCGCGGGTCAATACCTTCACACGCGCCGTATTTGTGCAGGCGACGGAGAGTTCCACGGGTGCACGGCATGATATTGAGGGCATCGCGAAGATCGTGCGCGCTCAGGGCGAGGAGACGTTGCTGGTCGTGGATGCGATCACTGGACTAGGAACAACTCATCTCGATGTCGACAAATGGGGCGTCGACGTGATCATTGGCGGATCGCAGAAGGCGCTGATGATGCCTCCGGGGCTGGCGTACTGCGCGGTGAGCGATCGGGCGTGGAAGCACATGGATAAAACGACTTCGCCACGCTATTACTTCGATCTACGCAAGGAACGCAAGTCGGCGGCGAAGGGCGAGACGGCCTACACTCCGGCGACGTCTTTATTCGCGGCGTTGGGCGCGGCGCTCGAATTTGTGCGCGGCATGGGCAACGGCGATTTGGCCAAGGGTCGCGAGGAACTGGTCAACAACGCGGAGAAATGCGCCGAGATGACACGTGCCGGCGCCAAGGCGCTGGGATTGAAGTTGTACGCTTCCGCGCCGGCGGCCGCGCTGACCGCGATCTGCGCCCCCGAAGGGATTGACTCGGGGAAGATCGTGAAGGAGTTCCGCGAATCCTTCGATGCGGTTGTGGCCAATGGACAGGGCGAGATGAAGGGTCAACTCTTCCGCATCGCGCACATTGGGTACTACGACTATCTCGACACAATCGGAATCCTCGGTGCGCTCGAGCACGTGCTGGCCAAGGTCACGGACAAGAGTGTCGAGTACGGTGCGGCAGTGCGGGCGGCACAACAGGTTTATGCCCGCAGCGTCGAGGCCGTGCTGGCGGCGCGTTGAGGCCGGCGCGCGCTAGTTGATAGTGAAGTCCATTGGCGCCGAGGTAGCGGGTAGCGTGCCGCCACCGTATATTCCGCCGGGCGATCCCGGATTGGTCACGGAAACGGGCACGGTGCCCGTGTTCATGACCGCCGAAGCCGGGATAGTGGTCTCAAGCTTGGTAGCGCTCACAAAAGTGGTGGTCTGCGCTGCGCCATTGAAATTGATGACCGCGTTGGCGGAGAAATTTGTGCCATCGACTTCCAAAGGCAGAGCGGTGTCGGCAGCCCCGCTGGAAGGGCTCAGTTGGCTGATGGCAGGCATGGTTCCCGGTTGCGCGGGCGTGGTCTTTTTGGAGTAACCGCATCCCAGCGAAAGCGCGGTCAGCGCGACCAGCATTGTTGGTTTCAGTGTCGAAAAGGTCTTCATATGTTCCCCCGGGGGTTCGTAGCCCAGTGATAGAGACTCTAGCGAGTCGGGGGAGCAGGCGTGTCAGAGGCGCGTCAAAATCTCGTCAATTGGATGTCGCGGTGGATTCTTGCAATAGGATCGTTGTCTAAAGGAAATCATTCGTGAAAATCATCGTAGCGGAAAAAATCTCGGGGTCAGCGGTGGCGCAGTTGCAGGAGCCAGGGTGGACCATCCTCACGGCAGATCAACTGGACGGCAAGCTGGCGGAGCATCTGGAATCGGCGGATGCGTTGATTGTGCGGTCGGCGGTGCAGGCCGACGCCAAGCTCTTGGCCCACGCGAAGAAATTGCGCGTGATTGGGCGCGCGGGCGTGGGCGTAGACAACATCGATCTGGAAGCCGCGACTCACAAGGGCATTGCGGTGATGAATACTCCGGGCGCCAACGCCGTCGCGGTGGCGGAGCAGACGCTGGGGATGATGCTGGCCATGGCTCGTCACTTATGCCGCGCAGATGCGCTTATGCATGCGGGTAAGTGGGAGAAGAAATCTCTGCAGGGGACGGAACTGCGTGCGAAGACGCTGGGCATCGTAGGGTTAGGTCGAGTGGGAATGGAGGTGGCTCGGCGGGCGCGAGCGTTTGGGATGGAGTTGGTGGGGCACGATCCGTTTGTGGCGGTGGCGGTGGCGAAGGAGCAGGGGATTCGGCTTGCCAGCCTCGACGAACTTTACGCGGCGGCAGACTACCTTACGTTGCACGTTGGGTTGACGCCGCAGACCACCGGCATGATCAACGAGGCGTCCATCGCGAAAATGAAAAAGGGCGTGCGGCTGGTGAACTGCGCGCGCGGAGAGTTGGTGAACGAGGTGGACCTGGCAGCGGCTCTCAAGAAGGGACACGTTGCGGCGGCGGCGCTTGATGTTTTTGTCGAGGAGCCTTTGAAGAACTCGCCGCTGACGGCGATTGAAAACGTAATCCTTACGCCGCACGTGGGCGGCTCGACATTCGAAGCACAGGAGGCAGTGGGCGTTCAGATTGCGCAGCAGGTGAAGGAATATCTGAAGCACGGCGTTATCCAGAACGCGGTGAACGTGCCGTCGGTGTCCGCCGAGGAATACGCGACGATGCAGCCCTACATCGTGCTGGCGGAACGCATGGGAGCATTTCTGGCGCAGGTCTCCGAAGGCAGCATCGAAGAAATCTCGATCCGATACAGCGGGCATATTGCCGAGTGGAAAACGGAGTTGATCCGAAATGCGGCGATCAAGGGCATTCTGAACCAGGCGCTGGAGGAGAAAGCGAATCTGGTGAATGCGGCTTCGATTGCGGATGCGCGCGGGCTGCGGGTGCTGGAATCGCACAAGGCCAAGGCGTCGACTGGAGGCGCGGGCAGTGTGCTTTCGATATTCCTGAAGAGTTCGACGGAAGAGCACATGGTGAAGGGCGCGGTGCTGCATGGAGACGCGCCGCGGCTGCTGCATGTGGACGGCATCGACGTGGAAGCGCCGCTGGAGCGCAACCTGATTTATCTTCGGAACCGCGACGTGCCGGGCGTAATCGGAAAAGTCGGCACGATTCTGGGCGAGGACTCGATCAACATCGCGGACTTCTCATTGGGGCGGCGTGCGGAAAAAGAGACCGATCCGCGGGAAGCGATCGCAGTTGTGCACGTGGATGGAGGCGTGCCGGATGCGGTGCTGGCGAAACTGCGGAAGATTCCGGCGGTGCAGCAGGCGAAGGCCGTCAGGTTGTTCTAGAAGTTGCACGAGGGGGTGAGTCTGCGTCTTAAGTTTCTTCAGCGGCGATTCAGAGCGTTGATTAGATTTGCGCCCTTGGGGCTGCCCCACCCGGTCACCAAGTCATATCCAGTGACCGCAGAATAAGCGCCGTTGGTTCCGCTGCGAATATCGTGGATGTCGAAGGTGTAATTGGATCCCGTGCCAATTGTATAAAGCGCCGGATTGAGAAATCCGATCGGAGCTTTCCCGTTCGCGGCTGCCTGCTGGTTCACCATGGCGATGAAACTGGCCCAGAGTGGTGCGGCGTAACTTGTTCCCGCGCCGTGTTCCTTGCATATTCCCATCGCACAGACATAATTTCTGGCATCCGATTCCGAGGCGACATCAGGGATATTTCGCAGAGTCGCCGACGCATGGTTCGCGGAGGTCACAACTCCTGCCATCTGCTGATAGCTGGGAATGGGAACCCTGTTCTTGGAAGGCATTCCCGCGCTGTTAACCCACCCAGTCTCTGATGTCCAGGCCCCGCCCGCACTGGCTATCGTCAGATCCGTTCCACCGACTGCGGTCACCCAGGGATCATCCGAGGGCCACACCACGCCAGCGGGGGTGCTGGAACCCTGATCGCCGGTCGCGACGAATATGGTTTGACCCTGTGCTGCCATCTCCTTAAAGATCGGATCCACGCTGCTCTGATTGTCCGCCCACCCATACGAACAGCTCAGCTGTTTGGAAGTATTGTCCGCGGCCATCTGGTTAAGGATCGAGACATTTTGCTTTCCGACATAGACGACAAGCTGACTCAGGCCAGGGGCCATGGAAATGGCCTGCTCAATATCGAGGGATTGCTCAACGTCGTTACACGATGACGGAGGGCAGGTCAGGCTCGCTCCATTGAGCGATACTCCTCTGATCGGCACATTGCGAGGCTGATGTGCGTTCCTGAAATAGAGATCGATGTCGCTGACTTGGTACCCAGCCATCGCGAAGATCCCGACGGACTGCCCCGCGCCGTTTAACGGTCCTGAGCCGTAATAAGCTGCTCGCAGGTCGCTGCCTAAGAACGAGCCACCCGGGCCGGATCCGGCAGCACTGCTGACCGTTTCAACCGACATTGTGTTCTTGGCGCGTGGAGGAGAGAAGTTGTCCAGACCGGAGATATGCAATACGGGAACGTCAAGGTCTACCGAAGGCTCACGGTTTGGGGCGTAGAACGTGCGGTTCTCCGTGGGATGCTGAAACAATTCCAGGGTTATATGGAAAGCACCCTCGATGCTCGCCACCGTGCCTTCGACATTCAATACCATGCGGTTGGCTGGCTTATCAATCACACGTAGCCCGTTGGACTCCGCGAAACGGATGACTGCCGCATAGTCCGCTTCAGTCGCGCCGAATCTTTCGGTGAACTCCTCCGTACTCAGGTAATTGTGGTAGTTCGGGCTCTGTGGGTCGTACAGGTTCTGCAACAAGTCGTCGAGTTCAGCCTCATCTCTCAGCGGCAACGAAAGCGCCAGGCTCAAGCGACGCTCGCCGGGAAGACCGCCTAGTGAGGGCGCCACACCGCTGGCTACGGCGTCTGGAACATGGCTCGTCATGACTGGCTGTTGCGCATCGGCAACAATTACTGCGAAGAGGAGTGTAAATGCGAATGTACACAAGACCTCAGCCAGCCACCGTGCCGTAAACGCGGCCGATGCTTTCATCCTAGGATCCCCCAGCTTCTTTCCGGCAAATCTACTCCCTAGTTTGATGACCTACAACTGCCATTGGTACATCCAGAAAAAACGAAAAACAGGTCTTCGCGTCACCGAGAAAGGGGATGGGCGGAGCAGGTGGCTGTGACGCGAAAAGACTAGAGGGAGCGCGTTACCGGGCGAGGTTCTGACTGCGAGTAGGACGGCGCTACGATTCTGTTTCGTCGCGACGCAGTTTGCGGCTTTCCGCCAGCAGCGACATAGAGTGCATCAGGTTCTGCAGTGTGACAATGCCGATCAGGCGCTGGTCCTCGACGACGGGGATGATGCTGGAATTGCGGGCGGTAAGTTTGCGAAAAGCCGAACCGAGCGAGTCTTTGCGCAGGGACACCTCGAAGATCTTGTTCATTACTGCTTGAACGTAGCCGTTTCCTTCCGCGCGCAACGCGTCGAGAATGCGCTGCTTCGAGATCACTCCCACCATGTCGCTGCCGCGAACCACCGGAAAATCATCCTGCAGCGAATGAACTGCTTTCTCCAGAGCATCCTCCAGGGTGTCTGCTGGAGAGAGCGTGGCGAAGTCAGTGAGCATTACCTCTTCCAGGCGGACATTGTCGAGTACGGACTGGAAGACGAGCGCGCGCTCTTCCAACTGTGCGGCAGAGAAGACGATAACGCCCACCATGGTCAGCCAGTTATCGCTGAACAGTCCCGCGACCATCAGCACCATGGCGATCGCGTTGCTGATGGAAACCGCGCGCCGTGTCGCCGCGGAAGCATCGAACGAGCGAGAATAGAATGCGCGCAGGATGCGTCCGCCATCCAGAGGATAGGCGGGCATGAGATTCAAGACCGCCAAATAGAGGTTGGCCCACACGAGACTGCGCGGCAGGTTGCCAGCCTGCAGGAAAGGCTGCTTCCACAGCTCGATGCTGCGGCTCGTGCCGGTTATGATTGCGGCGGCGAAGCACCCCAGCGCGAGGTTCACCAACGGTCCGATGAGCGCGAGGCGTACTTCCCGTTTCCACAGGAGCGCGGCGGGCTGCGGCTTTTCAGCCCGCGATTCGTCGTATAGCGTTACACCCGTGAGTGGCAACAGAATCGTAGCTTTCGCAATCATGCCAAAGCGCCGCGCAGCCAACATGTGACCGCATTCGTGCGCCGCGACACAAGCGAGAATGATTCCGACGAGCGCCAGGTCACGCGGCCCGTTAGCCTCGCGATTGTGCGCAACGTAGTCCGTCCAGTAGACGAACATGGGCAAGAGAAAGAACGTGAGGTGAATGCGGACGTCAACGCCGAACAAACGTCCCACCGGAATGGACCAGCTACGCATAAGACTTGGCTACTCTTATTCTACATGGACGGATATATTGATTGCGGCACCGAAGGCAGGAACGATGCGGGTGATCGCGGGTAAATACCGGAGCCGTCCGCTGCATTCGTTGCGCGGCATGGATATTCGTCCCACATCGGACCGGCTGCGGGAAACTCTGTTCAACGTACTGACGGCGGGGAATCCCGATGCGCTTCAGGGTAGCATTTGGCTCGACCTGTTCGCGGGAACCGGAGCGGTCGGAATCGAGGCCCTCAGCCGCGGGGCCAAGGACGTTTACTTTGTAGAGCGCTCTGCTGCGGCCGCGGAGGTGATCCGCAACAATCTGCAAAGCCTGGGTATTTGCGACGGCTTTACGTTGCTGCAGGAGGAATTGCCGCGCGCATTCTGGCGGATGGAACGGCAGCGCGTGGCTGCGGACGTCGTGTTTATCGATCCACCGTACCGCATGCAGGACGCCTACACGAATACATTGCGGGCGTTGGTGGATTCGTCGCTGGTGTGGGCGATGTCGGTGGTGATCGCCGAGCACGAGAAGAAATTTGATCCGGGAGAGGAATTCGGACCACTGCGGCGGTTCCGCAAACTCGTGCAAGGCAGTGCGGCACTAAGTTTCTACCACATGGGAAGCGCGGGGGATCTGCGAGTGTGATTTGCGAGTGTGAGCCGCGGGTGGCTGCACACTGCATGATCAGAGCGTCACATGATCAAATCGTCGGTGCGGCGCATGATGGGGTGCTGCATTTCCTCGAGATCGTTCTTCACCATATTCAGCCCATAGACACAACCTTCAAAGTTGCGTGACAGATTGGCAAACAGGGGCGCGACTTTGGCGTATTCGAAGTCCTCGAACTTGGAGACGATGTAGTAGCTCTCCTTGCCGGCCTTGATCCATTCCACAAAATTTTCCAGGCGCTGACGGCGTAAGCGGAAGTGGTTGATGCTTTCCGGAAACATTCCGGCAAAGAACAACGCGTAGTCGCCGATATGCTTGCGTACCTGGCGCTCGCGGTCGAACGAAAGCGCGGGACCGTAGACCGGATCGGATTCCAGCAGCATTTCTCCAACGTCGGCTAGAGGGCGATCGAACGCGTCGTGGATCTTGAAAAGTTGATCGGCTTCGCAGAACTCCGCCAGCAGGTGAGAAACGTAGGCGACGACTTGCGGATCTCGGATGCCGATCTCTTCTGCGTAATGTCGTCCCACGAGATCCTGAAACAACTGCTGCAGCGGATGCGATTCCGGAATCATGATTTTGGGCCCCCTGAAGACCGTGCCGGGCACGGAGTTTCAGCCACTTGCAGTTGTAGATACCCCACTTCAATAGTGCAATGCAAGTGACTTTTGTTTATCGGCACGATTCGTTTTCCTGATTAGTTAGAAGAGGGCAGGCCGGATGGGAGTTGTGCGCACGAACGAGTAGACCGAGAGGGGATTGCAGAGGAGGTACGCCCGCGTTTTGCTGTACTTTGCTGGCAGTTGGAGCCAGTGGCTGCCAAAATCCGCCTGATTCTCCCCTGTAAAATGAGAGTTACGGAGGATTTCCATGGAGCGGCAGAATATTGCAAGTGGAACGACCTGGGAGCCGATCGTCGGTTACTCTCGTGCAGTCAAGGTGGGATCGTACGTACACGTATCGGGAACGACAGCCACCGGGCCTGATGGAAAGATCGTCGGCATCGGAGATGTATACGCCCAGGCGATGCAGACGTTGAGGAACATTGAGAGCGCACTGAAGAAAGCGGGAGCGAGCATGAAAGACGTGGTCCGCACTCGCATGTACGTTACGAATATCGCGGACTGGGAAAAGGTCGGCAGAGCGCACGGAGAGTTCTTTCGCGACATTCGTCCGGCTACCTCAATGGTCCAGGTGAGCGCGTTGATCTCGCCGGAGATTCTGGTGGAAATTGAAGCGGATGCGGTGGTGGGATAAAGGTGGATGTTTCTGGTTGCTTCAGATCAGCGCCTTCGACATCTTGATAAAGTGACAGGGCAATTTTGGTTGCAACCCCGGAGTGAGCGGAGCGCTGCCGGTCTCGACGTATCCCCGGCGGCGATAAAAGGCGGGCAGCTCCTCGCGGAGGTTGATCAACTGCAGGTCGATGAACCGGCAGCCCGTTTCACGACAGTAGCGCTCCGCAGCGCTCATCAACGCAGAGCCGAGGCCGGTTTTCTGATGTCCCGGGTCGACCGAGAGCAAGCCCACGTAAGCCCTCTCGCCTCTTGGTTCAACGTACACACTGCCCGCTAGAACGCCGTTATCGTCGCTATCATCGCCGAGGGCGATAAGGAACTTCCCTGTCTGCATCAAAGATTGCACCGACTCCAAATCGATGCGATTGCGATCCATCAGGAACGACTCCGCAAGCCGGAAAGCAGCGTTAATCACTCGTGTGATGTCTTCCGCATGCTGGGGTTCTGCTGTGCGCATCTGCACGATTTCCTCCCCTGAATTCAGTTGACGGCTCGGGCGTCAGCGGCATGTCTCTTCATAAGGGTATAGAATCCTTCCCGCCAAATGATCCGCCGAGATCCTGCGCAAAGACTGGGCGTCGCGCCCTGTCGGCGGCGCGCTCTGGGGAGGCCAGTTTGAAAAAGTTTCCTTGCTTGCTGTCTCTCGCACTG
>Ga0265338_10004864_pt1 | contig 17896 bp, 20 predicted proteins | sample 42126metaG_FD_193579 | JGI IMG/M metagenome (GOLD analysis project Ga0265338, IMG submission 193579) | Rhizosphere microbial communities from Carex aquatilis grown in University of Washington, Seatle, WA, United States - 4-21-26 metaG | ecosystem: Host-associated > Plants > Roots > Rhizosphere... | reverse complement strand
ATCACCCGGCAGCGATGCCGGGTGCGGATTGAAACAAAAGCAGCCTCAGGTTCAGGCCAACCAAAACCACCATCACCCGGCAGCGATGCCGGGTGCGGATTGAAACAAGCAGCACCTGCTTGCCGTCAATGCGAAGCTGCCCATCACCCGGCAGCGATGCCGGGTGCGGATTGAAACCCCAACGTGGACAGCAACACTGCATCCATCTCCACCATCACCCGGCAGCGATGCCGGGTGCGGATTGAAACGATATCTGGATTTCCTGCCGCCTGATCGACGCGCCCATCACCCGGCAGCGATGCCGGGTGCGGATTGAAACGGATCGGCAGCGCGCGTGCGGGTGCCCGCCGATCCCATCACCCGGCAGCGATGCCGGGTGCGGATTGAAACCAAACGCGTTTACACTGGCACTTGCATTTACGGCCATCACCCGGCAGCGATGCCGGGTGCGGATTGAAACCACTTGGGCCACGCCGCCACGCGCAAGAGCACTTCCATCACCCGGCAGCGATGCCGGGTGCGGATTGAAACTGTTTTCGGCGTCCCCAGGCAGTAGGGCTTGAAGGCCATCACCCGGCAGCGATGCCGGGTGCGGATTGAAACCGGTGCTTTGCGCCCAACGCGGCGACGCGGTGCACCCATCACCCGGCAGCGATGCCGGGTGCGGATTGAAACTTCGCGCCTGCGCGCGGAATCTGAATCACCTTGCCATCACCCGGCAGCGATGCCGGGTGCGGATTGAAACGTCAATCGCGCCAATTTTAGTGCTGTTTGGATCCCATCACCCGGCAGCGATGCCGGGTGCGGATTGAAACCACATGCGCTATACGCTCACCGAGGGCGCTATTCCATCACCCGGCAGCGATGCCGGGTGCGGATTGAAACTAATACTGAGAACACCCATAGTCGATGGTGACCGCCATCACCCGGCAGCGATGCCGGGTGCGGATTGAAACTCCCAGCTGCTCGGCCTCGATGAGCACCGGATCAACCATCACCCGGCAGCGATGCCGGGTGGCTGAACCTTATATGAACGTCAACCCGATACGGTTCCTTCGCCTCCCCGCCGTCAAGCAGTTGACCGGCCTGGGTAAGACCGCACTGTACAAGAGGATCGGGGAGAGGAGCTTCCCTGCCCCAATAAAGCTCGGGGGGACGGCGGTCGGATGGATCGAAGACGAAGTCTTTCAGTGGAACCACGATCGCGTTGCTGAGAGCCGCTCTACGCCTTCCACGGGTCTTACAGTTGTCCGGCCAGCAACTCGTCAAGGTGATCGGCCCAGTCCTGCATCATCTTCTTGCGCTGCGTGAGGTACTTCGCCCAGTTGTAGGCACTCTTAACCTCGTTCTCCGGAACGTGTGCGAGTTGAATCTCGATGTGGTCATCCTCGTAGCCCGCTTCATGCAGGTAGGTAGATGCAACACCACGGAAGCCATGGCCAGTCATCACTCCCTTGTAGCCCATACGCTCCAGAGCCTTCAGGATCGTGTTGTTACTGAGGTGGGCAGCTCCGTGCTCACCAGGGAACATTCCCCTGTCGTCCTTCCGGTACTCCCACAGCTCCTTTAACACGGAGATCGCTTGCCTGGAAAGAGGCACGATGTGCGGCTGCTTTTTTGCCTCAGGCCCTTTCATGCGCTCCTTGGGAATGTCCCACCGCGCGTCCTTCAAGTTCACCTCGGGCCATCGGCCCTCGATCAATTCGCTGGTGCGCAGGAATACGAGCGCCATCAGCTTCAGGCACAGTCTTGTCACCGGCGATCCATCATAGAAGTGAATTTTCTTGAGCAGTCCTGGCAGCTCGCCGGGTGCGACGCGCTTGAAGTTCTCGCGCAGCATCGGTTTCAGAATGTCCTTCGGATGAAACGCACCTGCTGGGTTGTGTGCCGCAAGGTTGCGCGGGATGGCATAACGGTAAATCTGGTCGGTCATCTGTAGAGCACGGCGGGCGATGTCGCAGGCACCGCGTGCCTCGACGGCCAGCACCATTTCGGTGACCTGGGTGGGTGTGATCGAGGAAATGGCGAGGTTGCCGAGGGGTGGAAGGATGTCGTCCTCCAGGCGCGACTTGACGTTGGCCGCGTAGCGTTCATCCTTATCCGTCTTCCACCAGTCATACCATTGGTTCGCCACGTCACGGAAGGGGTTGAGGACCGCGTTCGGGTCCGTGAGCGCCAGCGCGACCCTCTGCCTTTCCTCTTTCTCTTTCTGCTCGCGGGTCTTCTTCTCAAGCATCGGATCGAGGCCGTCAAAAAGAACCTTTCGCGCCCCATCATGCAGCTCGCGAGCCTTGGTGATGGTGATCTCGGGATAAGCCCCGTAAGACATCAGCTTCTCCTTGCCAACGAAATCGTAGCGCCACCTCCAGAGCTTGGTTCCGTTCGTCTTCACGAAAAGATGGAGGCCGTGGCCATCGGTAAGCCTGTAATCCTTTGCCCTAGCCTTCGCGTTGCGCACCTGCGCATCAGTTAGCATTCGTCTTTTACCCCTGATCGAAGTCCTTGCTACACAGACAGAATAGCGCAAAACGGGTATCGGTCCGGGTATCACTTTTGGTCCATAAATTAGAAAACCGGGTATCGGAGGTCAAAAATGCCCCCCAAATACCCGGTGTCGGGTCCGGCTGCATGCGAACAGACGCGGACCGCTGCGAACGAGATGTCGACGATAGATGCAGTAAAATCAATGATTTATAGGAGACTTGAAGAACTGGAGGGAACTGGAGCGAACTGGAAAGAATTAGGTCTTGGCTGCCCCCCAGGGATTCGAACCCCGATAGGCTGCTCCAGAGGCAGCTGTCCTACCATTGAACGAGGGGGCAACATCGGCAGAGCGAGCGCCCTGCGTGCAGCCTGTTTGGAATCAACCGCCGGTCAAGGCAGCTCAATCCCAACATGTTCATCATAAGGAACATTCCGAGCCCGGGTCAAACCGAGTGGCACATTAGCCGGCCGACCCCAGCGCCCGCGCGATCTGCTCTGCTGCTTCAATCGGCGTGCACGAACTAGTGTCGATGGTGACTGCGGCCCCGGGCATCTCTGGTTTGTCGAAGGTCCCGCCTGCAAGCAACTGCTCGAAAAGGTCCACCGAGGTCAATTTGCCAAACTCGCTTCTGGTTGCGTCGCTCATCCGGCGTTTCAATTCTTCCATCGGGCAAACCAGTTCAACATAGTCCAGCCGTCCCTTGGCTGCAGATACGATCTTCTCAACTTCGCCCACAAATGTCTGACGCACGGTTCTCTCTGGCGCGAACGTGAAGATCAAACCGGGGATTCCGGCTTGGCACGCTTCTTTCATCACGGACAGCCAAATCTCTTCGCGCAGCCGGACAAATTCGGGACTGCCAAACTCAAAAACCGAAAGCAGCAGATCGACCACGAGATGGTTGTGAAATAGCTTGTAGCCTGTCTTCGCCGCAAGCACTCGCGCCACGGTCAATTTTCCCGTAGCCGGCATTCCGTAGATGAAAATCAGCCTCACCGCGCGCCCCCAAGCCCTCTAGTGCGGAGTTGTTGTATTCTCGTTCCCTTGTTACCTTGTTCCCTGCCCTTGTTATTCTTCGCGCAGTACTTCAAGCGGCCGCAAGCCCAGGATTCGGTAACTCGCGATCCAGCCGGTCGCCGTGGCCAGCACCGCCGTGCCGAAAAGGGCGATGAATGTTGCTGCCCACTCCATGTGGAAACCGATTTCAAGCCGGTGAAGAAGAATGCGAGTGAGCAGATTTGCGAATACCACGCCCACCGCTCCGGCCAGCAATCCAAGCACGCTGAATTCCACGCTGAAGGTGCGGACGATTCGCATGCGGGTTGCTCCAAGCGTTTTAAGTACGACAGCCTCGCGCATGCGCCGGAAACGCGTGCTGGCGATGCTCGATGCCAGAATCATGAGCCCGGCCAGAATTGAGAATCCCGCCAGCAACCTCACCACAAAGGTGATTTGATCTACCACGCTTTCAATCCGCTCCATCACATCTGCAATGTTGATTACGGTGACCGTGGGATATGCCGAAAAGAAGGCGCGCTCCATGATGCCCACCTTGCTGGGCTCGATGTGCACGCCGCCGTACCAGGTCGCCGGCAGGCTCTTGATCAAGCTCGAAGGAACAAAAAACTCAACCCGCGAGCTCAGGTGCTGACCATCCGGCTTGTAGATTGCGCCGACCTTCAGCATGCGATCAGTGCCGCCTGTCTCGAGCTCCATCGGCGTTCCAACATGCAGGTGCAGCCGGCTTGCCAGCCCATCGCTGATCGCGATCTCGGCATCGTTCCCGCTCTTCCACCACGCTCCCTCAGAAACCTTGATGCCATCGGGAGCGCTATCGGCCCAGCTCAGCTCAGCGGACTCAAGCATTCGAATTGGAAAATGCTGGTCCTTGAATTGATCGAGCGGCTTGCCGTCAATTGTGATAAATCGGCCCATCACAACCGGAATGAGGTCGAGTTGCTGATTCACGCCGGGCTGGTGCGCGAAAAAGTTCTTTATGCCTTCCACTTCTTCGCTGCGAATGTCGATGAGAAAGATGTTCGGCAGCTTGGGCGAGGCGGTCAAACGCAGATCGCGCAGGATCTCAGCCTGAATCAGATACACGGCCAGGATGAGCATGACGCCGGTACCGAGAGCAGCCAGAACCGGGGCCGATTGGTTTCCGGGGCGATAAAGATTTGCCAGCCCATGGCGCAGCGATCCTGGGAGCCGCAACCGCGTGAGGGTAAGGAACAACCGCAATCCAAGCAGCGTAAGCGCAGCCAGCGCCAGCAGCACTACCAACGCAACAGCAAACGCAATGCCAAAGCTCGCGCCCACCACTGCTGAATCAGACAGAGCCCATGCAATGCCCACCAGCGGCAGTACCAATGCGGCGGAAAGAAGCAACTGCGGCCAGCGCTTGAGCCAGCGTTCAAGCCATCCCTTGAAGCCTCCTACGCCCTGTTCCACCATCCTGCGCAACACCAGCACCGGCCGCACACTTCGCACATCCAGCAACGGGGGCAAGCAGAACAGCAGGGTGGTCAGCACGCCTGTTCCCATACCCGCCAGGCCAGACTTCCATGGAATTTTAAGCACCGTGTGGACCGGCAGCAGGTTGCCGAACGCCGATGGCAGCGCCACCATTACCAGCACTCCTGCCACTACTCCCAGCAGCGCACCTGCCACTCCGAGCCCGAGCGTCTGCAACACAAAAATGCGTAATAGGTCAGTCGAATCGGCGCCCATCGCCTTCAAAATCGCGAGCGTGTCCATGCGCTGCTCAAGATGCGCATGCATGGCCATGGCCACGCCAATAGCGCCCAGCACCATGGCGACCAGGCAAATCAAGCTCAGAATCGCCGTGGCGTTATCCAGGCCGCGGGCCAGCGCGGGATTGCCTTCTCTGAAGTCGATGACCTCCGCGTCTGGCAGCGCGGACTCAAGCTCGCTGCGCACCTGCGCGGTCTCTTTGGTTGCGGTCACGCCCTTCGGCAACACATCGGGCAGCTTCACCAGAAGACGCTCGCTTGCGCGGCTGCCAGGCGCAATCAAGCCTGACTGTTTCAGCGCCGCTTCTGAAATCATCACGCGCGGCCCCAGGCCGGCTCCGGATGTGATCCGGTCCGGCTCCTGCGTCAGCACCGCGGTAATCTTGAACGTCTTTTGTCCCAGCCGCAGCGTGTCGCCTACGTGCGCATTCATCCGTATCAGAAACTCGTCGGCGACCACCGCGGAGTCTCCTGCCAGTGCCCTGTTCAACGGCATATCCGGATCAAGCTCGGCCGTGCCGTAGTAAGGATACTCAGCGGGATCGACCGCTTTGAGCGAAACCAGTAGCGGCGTGGGCGCCTGCTGCATCCACGCCATCGAGATTGTTTCAGTCATCCAGGTTGTGCGGATCGAGTTCCCGCTGTCTTTTTCAACCGCCGCAACTTTTCCGAGTTCCTCCGGAGTTGGCTCGTGAAAAATGCGCGCGCTCAGGTCTCCGGCCATCAGCGACCGCGCTTGACCCATGAGCGTGGACCGAAAGCTGTCGCTAAGCCCGCGCACGCCCACCAACGCGGCCACGCCCACCGCAACACTTACCACCACAAAAGCGAATTTGCCCGGCGCCGACTTCAGATCGCGCCAGCCGATTGAAGCCGCACGGCTCCAACTCAGCATCCGGCTAGCCATTTTTCGCCTCGCTTTGGACGGAGGCCGCTTGAGAACCGGGTAGCGTGTCCTCCACCACCAGGCCGTCTTTCAACACGATTTTGCGATCGGCTTCGTGCGCCACATCGGCATCGTGCGTCACCAGCACCAGCGTGGTGCCTGCGCGCTTGTTGCGATCGAGCAGCAGATCGAGCACCAGCCGCCCGTTGGTTGAATCGAGATTGCCGGTAGGCTCATCGGCCATCACAATCGGCGGATCGGTAACAAAGGCACGCGCCAGCGCCACTCTTTGCTGCTCGCCACCCGAGAGCTGAATAGGATAATGGTCGACTCGCTCCTGCAGGCCCACTTCGGCCAGCAACTGGCGAGCCTTGCTCAGGCCGTTGCCCTCCACATTCAACTCGTATGGAAGCAGGACATTTTCGAGCGCGGTCAACGTGGGAATGAGTTGGTACGACTGAAAGACAAACCCGATCTTGCGCCCGCGAACGGCCGCCAACTCTGACTCAACAAGGTTGTGAATGGGAGTTCCATCAAGCCAAATCTCGCCAGCGCTGGGAGTATCAAGCCCGGCCATCAGCCCCAGCAGCGTGCTCTTACCGCTGCCGCTCGCGCCCACCACGGCCACAAACTGCCCGGCTGGAATGGTGAGGCTGATTCCCTTCAAAATGTCGACGCGCCGTGCGCCATTCTGAATCCACTTCCTTACATCGTGCAGCTCAATCACCCGGTGTCCCCCAATTCATCTCCAGGGGCTTCTCAACCCCTTGTTCCCTTGTTCCCTCGTTCCCTTGTTCCCCGTTCTTCTACACTTGATCTGTGGACGTTCGCCGCTCTCTTCTAGTTTCCTTTGCGATTGTCTTTCTCGCCGCTACTTCAGCCCGCGGCGCCGATCACGTTCTTGTCTGCTACGGTGACAGCATCACGGCCGGTCACGGCCTTGAAGACGGCCAATCTTACCCCGATGCCCTGCGACCGTTGCTTATCGCTCAGGGATACCATTACACAGTGCTCAACCGCGGCACCAGCGGCGCAACCACTAAAGACGCCGTTGACGACCTGCCATCAATTCTCGCGCTGCACCCCAGCGTGGTGATCGTGGAATTCGGCGGCAACGACGGGCTGCGCGGCCTTCCGCTCGATCAGACCAGCCGCAACCTCGATCAAATCCTTTTCACACTTCAGGCAGTCCATATTCGCGTTTTGCTTGCCGGTATCACGCTGCCGCCAAACTACGGCCCCGACTACATCAAGTCGTTCAATCAGGTTTACAGCACTTTGGCCACCCGGCATCACGTGGCCTTCGTGCCCATGATTTACAAAGACCTCATTAACGTACCGGGTACCATCCAAGCCGACGGCATTCACCCTACTGCCAAAGGCTCGCAGATCCTGGCCAAAACGCTGCTGCCGGCGCTCAGGCCGCTGCTCCAACAAGGCAAATGAGGTTGCGATAAGAAGGTCGCTCCTACCTCGTTCGATCGGCCCAATCACGGTCAAGGCGAAGGCTTCGTCCCGAAGGCGCAGATCCATCCCTTCTTCTTCTCTTCGATGATCTGAACGTCGGAGTATCCGGCCCTCGCGAATAACTCGCGTTGGTCCGATGCGCTCAGCCGCGACGAACCCAGCAGCCGCATCAACGGGCCCTCCAACCAGTCATGACGGCCACCCTTGTAATTCTCCGCAATCACCAATAGCTTGCCGCCGGGCTTCAGTACCTGCAAAATTTTTCGCATATCTTCATCGAGATTGGGCCAGTAGTATTGCGTTTCGATCGCGGTCACAAGATCAAAACGGTCTGCGGCAAATGGCAACTCCGAAACCGAGCCAAGCTCAATGTGCACGCGCCCGGCTGCAATAAGTTCCTTGTTGGTCGCGCGCGATGCCGCCACACTGCCCTTCGCATAATCGACCCCGTAGACCTCGCCGCCAGACATTTGCGCGAGTTTGTTTACAGTCCGCCCCCCGCCGCAGCCAACATCCAAAGACGTGAACTGCCCGGTCAGCGGAATCTGGCTCAGCCCCCAGTCGGTCAGCGGTCCATGGCTCCCGTTCATCAGATGCGCAAACGGCCGGCCAAGCCACCGCGACGGCTTGCGCACCTGTGACCCCATATAGCCGGCGGCAACCAGGGCCACGCAAATTCTGACGATTTCACCTATCATGCGATTTCCGTCGATCTCAGAGTATATGCGCGAATTCAAATGCGGCACGCATTCGTCGAGGAATTACGTTCAACCCATTACCACCACCGGCTGAAACAGCGTACCCGCTACTCGCTTTGCAATCGCCACCAATTCCGCCTGGCTGGCAAACACCTTCACCAGCGACGCATCTGAAAATTCCGCCAGGTTCGCCTGCGCTCCGTTGCGCAGCTTGCCCAGCGCTCGCACATCTGCAGTCACCGCAGGCATCTCAGTCAGCAGGCTTCGCGGATGCAAGCACAGACCCTCAAGCTCTGCAACCTGCCCTGCGAGCGCCTGCAACTCCTCAAGCGTATGCGCCTGCTCAATCGTGAAAACCCCTGCCTGCACCCTTCGCAAGGCCGCCAGGTGCGATCCACAGCCCAGCGCCTTGCCCAGTTCATGCGCCACCGACCGTACATAACCGCCCGCGCTGATGGTCATTCTGAAGCTCGCTTCGGCGCCTTCCATCGCCCTTATTTCAAAACAATCGATACGAACCTTAGCCGCCTTGAGTTCCGGCGACTTGCCCTCGCGCGCCAGTTTGTAGGCCGGTTTTCCGTTAATCTTTTTGGCTGAAAACGCCGGTGGCATCTGCATGCTCTCGCCGCAGAAGGTCTCCGCGCCTTTGCGCACCGCTTCCAGAGTTATCCTGCCCCAAAACTCGGGCCACAAGTCTGGGCCGGCCGCCTCACCCTCCGCATCGTAGGTATCGGTGGCAAATCCAAAACGAATCGTGCCTGTGTAGCTTTTTTCCGCGGCCGAAAAATACTGCGCCAGCCGCGTATATTTGCCCATCAGCAACGGCAAAACACCTGTCGCCATGGGGTCAAGGGTGCCCAGATGCCCGATCGAGTGTTCGCCGGTGATCTTTCTCAGACGGTTTACCACGTCGTGGCTCGTCATGCCGCCCGGCTTATCCACTACCAACAACCCGTTCACAACATCAACTCTAAGGCATTGGCGTACTGTTACGTTTTCACCCACTTGTGCACGAAAGTTCAAGTGCGCACTTGCAATCGCAGGGTAAAAGCCTCAAAACTAAGAGAGTACGATGTCTGATTCCCCAGAACACCTGCGCGAGCCCTTCCGCAAGTTGCGCGAATCGCTCAAACACCTCGAAAAGAATCCTCCGCCTGAGGAGGTGCACAAACTGCGCATTCAGGCGCGGCGCATCGAATCCATCGCCTCTGCGCTTACGCCCGATGGTGGAAATAAGGCCCGCCGCATGATCAAGCCTGTCAAGCATCTGCGCAGGGCCGCCGGCGGTGTGCGCGATATGGACGTGCTGACCGGCAACGCCCTTACCTTGCGCAATCGATCCAACGGATCGTCGATCGATCGACTTCTCAAATATCTCAAGAGCGCCCGCGCCAAAAACGCGCTCAAACTTCTTAAGACCGTGGATCGCGAAAGCAAACAGTTTCGCAGGAGCCTTAGAAATTATTCGCATCTGATCAAGTCCGTCCCTGCGCCTTCAAATGGCGGCCCACACTCTACCGCACACCCGCCGCCCGATCCCCTCTACGCAGCGGTGGGGGAACTCATCGCAGAGCTCACGGCATGGCCCGCCATCACGGTACGCAACATCCATCAACTGCGGCTCAAGGTCAAGGAGCTTCGCTACGTTCTGCAGGCGCTGCCCGAATCGGACAAGGCATTTGTGGATGCGCTGGGAGTGGTGAAAGATCAAATTGGCGAATGGCACGACTGGAAGCAGTTGGCACAAGTCGCCCACCAGGCTATCCCGGGACCTGAAGACCACGCTCTGCTTGCAGAGATCAGGAAAACGGCGAGCAAGAAGCTGCGCCAAGCCAAAGCAGTATCAAATGCGATGCGCGAGGGCTGGCTCACGCCATCAAAGATGCCGAAAGACACAACGCGCAGAAAATAGCCCGACGCAAATCAAGCCTGGAGCACGTTTAGAGCCTGTTGGTCGGCTGCCTTACCAGCGACAGAAACTCCGAGCGCGTTTCCTTCTGCCTGAAGCAGCCCACCATGGCGCTCGTCACGGTTGAAGAATGCTGCTTTTCGACACCGCGCATCATCATGCACAGGTGCCGCGCTTCAATCACCACGCCAACTCCCTGCGGCTTGATGGCATCTTGAATCGCATCGGCAACCTGGCGCGTGAGCCGCTCCTGCACCTGCAGCCGCCGTGCAAATATCTCCACCAGTCGCGGAATCTTGCTCAGCCCGATCACCTTGCCGTTGGGAATATAGGCCACGTGAACCTTGCCGAAGAAAGGCAGCATGTGATGCTCGCACAACGAGAACATCTCAACATCCTTCACAATCACCATCTCGTCGTAGTCCACGTCAAACAGCGCGCCATGCAATACCTTCGACGGATCCTCGTCGTAGCCCTTGGTCAAAAAGGTCATCGACTTCTCGACGCGCTCGGGCGTAGTCTGCAGCCCGTCGCGATTGGGATCTTCGCCCAGCCGGCTCAGAATCTCCCGGTACATCTCCTGCGTGCTGAACCCGCTAAGTCCCTCGTCATTCTGCGCGATCCGTCTTACAACTTTGCTCACTGCAATTGGCTGCGCCATTTTTGTCTGACCTCTCTAGTACTCGCGTTCTTATACTTGCTCTTCTAACTGCTGTAACATTCGAAGAAATTGTTCTCGGTCTCTTCAATTCGCACATGATCGAGACTGCCGGCTGGCAGCATCTCGTTCAGCAAGTCGAATACCGTTCTACAGAGATTCTCCGTGGTAGGCACGCGATCCTCAAAGAGCGGATCGAGATTCAGGTTCGTATGATCGAATCGCGCCAGCACCTTTGTTTGCACCACTAAATCCAAATCCACCAAATTCATCACCATCCCAGTTTCGGAGTCCACCGGCCCGCTTACCACCACTTCAACCATATAGTTATGCCCGTGCCCATGCGGGTTATTGCACTTCCCGTAAGCCGCCCGGTTCTCCTCAGCCGATAGCCCACTCGCATGCAGCCGATGGCTCGCGCTCAGCATGTACCTGCGCCCGAAGTACGCTTTTGCCATCGTCCCGCTCATTGGCCGCCTCTATACTCGGCAAAAATCTCGGGAGTCTCGTACACCCGTACCCTGCTCAATTGCGCTCCAGCCGCTTTTTTGATTGCCGGTTCCAACCGCTTCCACGCCACAATGGCAATATTCTCGGTAGTTGGAATCAGCCTGCCCTTCCCGAACTCTTCAACCTCAAGATTCAAATGCCGGTGATCGAAGCCGGCGAGTACTTCCCGCTCCATCACGTCCTTCAGCCACTTCAAATCCACCACAAAACCAGTCACAGGATCAGGCTCGCCCGCCACCGTCACTTCGAGAGTGTAATTATGCCCGTGCCCGTTGCGATTAGCGCATCGGCCAAACACAGTTTCGTTCTTTTCGGGATCCCAGGCTTCGTTCCAGTAGTAGTGCGAAGCTGAGAACGTTGCCCGCCGGGTTAGAAAAATCATGCGCGTCTCTCTATCTTATTGATGCTGCAGCCAGAGGTTGGGCTTCACATGTTCGATGCTAGTGCTTTCCGTTTTCTGACGCTGTCCAGGTGTCGACGGGAGTCGAGCTGGCCCTGTTCCCTGATCCCTGTTCCCTAGCTTTTGTACTCCCTGCCCTTCCAGCTCACGCGTTTCAGAACCCGATGCTGGAACCAGCTCCTATACAGCAGCACAACAAACAGCGGCAACCCTAGCGGAGTTATCGCGCAGTCAGCAACCGGAAAGTTTGACTTGGCCACGCGCGCATAAAACCGCACCAGTGTCCGAACCCACAGCAGCGCCAGAATCCATCCGCCAGTAAGCCAGCCCAGCGACTTGAATGCCAGCCGCGAATTCCAAAGCTCGAACGCCAAAACTGGCAATCCGAAAAGAAGAACAAAATCCAGCGCCCGCCAAAACGCCAGCATCAGCGCGTTATTAAACAGCAGCACCAGGTTCTTGGTCCAACCCTCAATCATGGCGCCTGTCGACCGATACATGCGCGCCGCCAGCGCATCCTCGGCATAACGGAATCGCAGACCGATCTTGCGCCGCTTGGCCAGAAACGCGAGCTGCACATCTTCCAGCACTTTATCGGCTACGCTCGCATGCCCGCCCAATTTGCGATACGCCTCCCGCTCAATCAGCAGAAATTGCCCATTAGCAGCGGCAATTCTTTCAGCGGGGTCAGAGACTTTCGTCGTCGGATAAGCCAGCGCCAGTTCGCAAAATACCAGCGGCATCATCGACCGTTGCGCAAACCCCGACACAATCTGCCGCGGAGAATAACTCAAGACTCCAACCTTATTCCGCTCCGCCTCGTGAATCGCCCGCCGTAAATCTCCCGGTTCATGCACCGTATCAGCATCGGTAAACAGCAGCCAGCGGCCTCGCGCCTTTTTTGCGGCAGTCCACACCGCATTGGCCTTGCCCGTCCAGCCCGGTTCAAGCTTGTCAGCCTGCATTACAGTAACGCCCCCAAATCCACGCGCAATGTCAGCAGTGCCGTCAGTCGAGTGATCGTCGACCACCACCAATTCCCAATCCTTACCTAACGCGAATATCTCTTCAGACTGGCCCACAAGCGACCTGAGGCAGTCTCCCAGGCAGTCCTCTTCGTTCCTAGCCGGCACAATTACCGTCAGTTCGATCAGTTCCTCGGGTTCCAGCTGTTCGTAGACCGTTCCCGCGACAACCATCGCCACTCGCTCGCGCCAGTCCAGCCGCGATTCCGGCGTTTCGCCGCCCTCGCTCAGGCCCAGCACCGGCTTGTATTCGCTCTTGCCTTCTCCGTCGCCGGCCCCGCGTCTTGCCATCATTCGCCAATTCCCAGTCTTACGCCAATTCGTGATGCATCGCTTCCGATTCTTCCTGCACGCTCGTATTATAAAAAGGTGCGGTACGTTCGACTCACCTGTCCTCTGCTTCTGCTGTCCCTTGCATTGCTGCCTGGCTGCAATCGCGGCGCCCATCCAAAAATGCTCAACATCCCCGCGCCCGACTTCACCGTTGCCGACGGCTCCAACAGCATCCATCTTTCAAACTACCGCGGAAAAGTGGTGCTGCTGAATCTTTGGGCCACCTGGTGCGCACCCTGCGTGCATGAGATGCCGGCGCTGGTTCAGTTCCACCACGATTACCCTAATGTTGCAGTTCTCGCTGTCAGTGTCGACGAAGACCCCGACGCCTATAAGCAGTTCATTACGGAACGCCATATCGATCTCACCACGGTTCGCGACCCCGACGAGAAGGTAGCCAAACTCTATGGTTCCGATGGCTGGCCTGAGACCTACATCATCGATCGTAATGGTGTTATTCGCCGCAAAGTTGTCGGCGACCCAGACTGGTCGAATCCCGAGATCCGTTCCTTTATCCAAGGCCTTTAACACTACAGTTGCAAATAGCTTCGTCGGAGGGAGCAGGGGGCTTCAGTCCCCTGAAAAAAGTGCATAAAATGCGGGGCCTTTAGGTCCGGGCATTTGCTTCTCGCCTCCAGATTCCTGCAAATACAACTGTAGTATTAAAGGCCTGCGGAAAAAGGTGGCAACTGGCCGTTTTCAGCCCGCGAAGCGGGCGACAGATGGTAGCCCCACGGCGTAAGCCTGGGGTAAAAGAGGCAGAACAGAGCCGTAGCCCGCGATGCGGGCGTAAGAAAGGCGCTCGCAAAGCTTTTCTCTTTCAAAGGCCGCCCCTTTTCCGCTGCCTCTTTAAGCCCGCTCGCCTTTCGACCCCCTCAACTTTCCCCAAATTCCCGCTTGACACGATTCGCGTTTTAGTGTACTAGTCTTATAGTACATTGATTTCGACGATGACTACCCCAGCCAAATCCGCTTTCAGATTCCGGCTCGACCTGCATAGTGGGGTGCCCGCATACCGGCAGATTATTGACCAGGTTCGCGGAGCCATCGCCTCCGGTGCACTTGTCACCGGGGATCAGCTCCCCACCGTTCGCCAGCTTGCGGTCGATCTTTCAATCAATCCCAATACAGTGGTCCGCGGCTACAAGGAGCTTGAGCTGAGCGGACTGCTTGAGACGCAGCAGGGTACCGGCACGTTTATCAGCGGACAGAAAATGCCCGGCGCCGACCTGGAACGGGAGCGCCAACTTTGCCAGATTGTGGCCGACGCAGTTGCCCGTGCCGGCGCCGCTGGATTCACTATCGAACAGCTTTTGGAGCAGTTGGAGTGCTGGCCCGACCGGCCGGCCTCGAAGGAGAAAGAATGACACCGAAACTCGCCTCGCAAGAACTCAACCCAGTTGCCATCACTGCTTTTGTCACTAGCATTGCGGCTGGCGGCATCGGCACTGCCCTTACCGAGCGCCCTGCATTCGTAATCTCTGGAGCGCTCGTCGGCCTCTACCTGTTGTTCTCAATCAAGGTAGTGCGGCAGTGGGAAAAGGCCATCAAGCTGCGCTTCGGGCGATATATCGGCCTGATTGGACCGGGCGTCTTCATGATTGTTCCGGTGATTGAGACCCTGAGCCAGATTGTCGATCAGCGCGTGCGGGTTGCCAATGTGTCGGCTGAAACCACGCTTACGCGCGACACCGTTCCGGTGAACGTTGATGCCATTGTCTTCTGGATGGTTTGGAACGCGGAGAAAGCAGTTCTTGAAGTGGAGAATTACAACGACGCCATCACCATGAGCGCGCAGACCGCACTGCGGGAGTCGATCGGACGCCACGAATTACACCAGGCGCTGGCCGAACGCGAGACGCTCGGCGTGGAGTTGCAGAAGATTCTCGACGAAAAGACCACCTCGTGGGGCATCACTGTGCAATCCGTCGAAATCCGCGACGTGCAGATTCCTCAGGCCTTGCAGGATGCGATGTCGCGAGAGGCCCAGGCTGAGCGCGAGCGCCGCGCCCGTGTGATTCTCGGCACCGCCGAAACGGAGATTGCAGAGAAGTTTGCATCGGCATCAGCCACCTATCAGGGCAACCCCGTCGCACTGCATCTGCGCGCCATGAACATGCTCTACGAAGCCATCAAAGAGCGCGGCTCCATGGTCATCGTGCCTTCATCCGCAGTTGAAACCATGGGGCTCGGCGGCAACCTGGCCGCAATCGCGCTCGCCAACAAGCAATCGTAAAATCCGGAGGTTGAATCAATGACCAAGAGAACGCTGATAGCAATCGGCGCGGTGAGCCTGTGTGTGTGCGCTGCCGCGGCACAACCAACAGTCAATCAACAGTGGGACGGCATTTGGCAGGGCCAGCTCGATGGGCAGCCAAGCGTAACGCTCACCCTTGCCGAAGACACGGGAGAACTGGGCGGAACACTTGTGCTTAACGTTGTGCTTAAGCAAGATGGGCATGCGGCTCACGTTGCTGCAATGGAGCCACACGTCCTGGTGCATCCCAGGCTGGATGGCAACCTGCTGACCTTCGGAGTAAGGAAGCCCAATGGCGACCTGATGACTTTCACTGTCGCGCTCACTCCCGAGGGCAAGGCGCGAATCCATTGCACAACCTGCGGCGCTGATGCGCCTCAAGTGGATATGACTAGGGGCCACTAGTACTTCAGTTGCGAATTGGGAATGTACTTCAGATGCGGATTGTGAATGTACTTCAGATGCGGATTGGGAAAGTACTTCAGATGCGGATTGGGAAAGTACTTCAGATTCGGATTGGGAATGTACTTCATTTGCGGATTGGGAATGTACTTCATTTGCGGATTGGGAATGCGGAGGGAGCAGGGGGTTTTAACCCCCTGAAAAAAGCGCATAAAATGCGGGGCCTTCAGGCCCGGGCCTTTGCTTCTTTCCTCTGATCTAGGCAAATACAACTGCAGTGTTAGTCAACTCGAGGTGTGTTAGATGAAACCCTCACCGAGCATTCTCATCGTCGTGGCGTTGTTCGCATTCATCACGAACAACGCCACGCCGAAAGTGCCGACAGAATCTGCTCCCATGTGCGCCAGATGCATCGCAGCCTGGCATGCAGTGCCTCTGCCGATCGTTCATCTTCAATTTGCCGGCGCCGCACTGGTCTTCGAACTCGGGATTCGACCCACTGGACCTCGAACCGCGCCCGCAGCGCCTCCGCTGATCGTGCGTCTGATTGTTGGCCGATCGGGCAAGGCGGAACTCTCAATTCTCTCTCACAACTTCCGGCTTGCCTTCCCTTGCCGCAGCGCCTGAACTGCTATCCTTTTTTTATGACCACGGTTGAGATTCTTTTTCGGTACGGAGCGCCTCCGACGGAGCAGGTTGCCCTTGCGCTGGCTCATGCGCGCGACGTTTACGGAATCCGCAGCCTGGCGCTCGACCGCGACGCGCACACCGTGAGAGTGGAGTTTGACGCGACGCGGCTGACGCCTGCAGTGGTGGCTAATCTGCTTGCTTCGTCGGGCCTTCAGCTTGCAGAGGAGCTTTCGTTGATTCCGACGCCTGCGCCTGAGCCTGAGACTGCACCCGCATCGTAGCAGTGCCTGACTCGCTTCGCGCAAGCCGATTTGCCGCTTTGCTTCGCGCAGGACGTGCGACAATTCACATCGATACTCGTTTGTCATAATGGCCAGCGCCCGCAAACCCGTGATTGTCCGCAAGTTCAGCCGTGACTGGTGTGCCGGCTATGCAGGCCCTGAACTGGGCCGCGATGGCGCGGAGCTGGAAATTCTGGATCTTACCGGCAAGGTCATCCGCATGGCCTGGGAACAGGTGAAGTGGGTTTGCTACATCCGCGACTTTCCGACTGCATCGACCGATTCCGCAAATCCTGAGCGCTTGTTGCGCAAGCGGTTTGCCATTCGCCCGCGCACTCCCGGCCTGTGGATGCGGCTCACCCTGACGGATGGCGACGAGATTGAAGGGCTGGCTGCCAACGACATCTCGCTGGTGGATGGCGCTGGACTAATGCTTACGCCACCTGATACCCGCTCCAATACCCAGCGGATTTTTGTGCCGCACAAGGCCATTCAATCGCTTGAGGTGCTTAGCCTTATTGGCGCGCCAGGCCGGCGGCAGCCACCAGTTCCGCGTGAGGTTGAGCCCGAGCTGTTCCCTGCCGATGGAGATTGATCTGAGAGCAGCTTCCAGCTCATCGCCTGCAGCTTTTTGGAAGATTATGCACTTGACACAGAGTATACTACAGGAACCATGACAGGATTTGCGCGTGGAGGTCAGAATGGCGACAGTGATCAGGATGGGTGGTGAGACGGAGGGGGGGGCAGTTAGGACAGTTCCCGCTCTCCTGCAGCGGGAAGAAACAGCGGCCCAAGTCGTCGCGCTGAATCACGCCACCCAGGTACGTTTCATCCATCTCCACAATGCCCTGTAGATCAGCAGAGCCTTCATTCACCATTGCCTTGCGAATGCGGTGCGCCATGTACCATGCTGTGCGATAAGATCCGATGCCGAGATGCTGTTTCAACTGATTCGCGCTGATGCTCTTCTTTGCGTCTACGATCAGCGCCAGCGCCATGAACCACTTCGTGAGGGGCAAATGCGTGTCATTAAAGATCGTTCCGGACGTGGCTGAGAACTGCTGTTTACAGGTGTCCTCAAGGCACTGATAGATGCGGGTGCGCCTGTTCTTGCTCTTTGTCTTGCGGGTGATCCGGCTGAAGCGATTGCAGCCGCATACAGGGCAGCGAACACCGTCAGGCCAGCGCATCGTTTCCATGTA
>Ga0265338_10004863_pt1 | contig 17900 bp, 16 predicted proteins | sample 42126metaG_FD_193579 | JGI IMG/M metagenome (GOLD analysis project Ga0265338, IMG submission 193579) | Rhizosphere microbial communities from Carex aquatilis grown in University of Washington, Seatle, WA, United States - 4-21-26 metaG | ecosystem: Host-associated > Plants > Roots > Rhizosphere... | reverse complement strand
TTCGAAAGAATGCTCTACGCGCTCCGCGACGCCACCGCGACGGTTGAGTCGATCCCCCTGATCTGCGCCAGCATTCTTTCGAAGAAGCTCGCCGAGGGCATCGATGCGCTCGTGCTCGACGTCAAATTCGGCCGCGGCGCCTTCATGCCGGAACGCGCCCGGGCCCGCGAACTCGCCGTCGCGCTCGTCGCGCTCGGCCGCGCGATGGGCAAGCCGACCCGCGCCCTGCTGACGTCCATGGACCAGCCGCTGGGCCGGGCCGTCGGCAACGCCGTCGAGGTCGTCGAGGCGCTCGAGGCGCTCAAGGGCCGCGGGCCCGCCGACCTGATGGAGGTCACCCTGGCGCTCGGCGGGCACATGCTCCTGCTGGCCGGCCTCGCCCCCGATGCCACGGCGGCGCGCCGCCGCCTGCAGCAGGCGATCGCCGACGGGACCGCGCTCGCGAAGTTCCGCGAACTCGTCGCCGCGCAGGGCGGGGAGGTTACGGTGATCGACGACTATGCGCGCCTGCCGCGGGCCCCGGTGGTCCGGCCCGTGACCGCCCCGGTGTCCGGCTTCATCGGCGACGTCGATCCGCTGGCCATCGCCCGGGCCGCCTGGCGCCTCGGCGCCGGCCGCGCCCACGCCGCCGATGCCATCGACCCCGCGGTCGGCCTCACCCATTTGTTGAAAGTCGGCGAGCCGGTCTCCGCCGGCGACCGGCTCTGCACCGTGCACGCCGCCAACGAGCGGGACCTGGGCGCCGTGCGCGATGCGATTGCCGCGGCTTTCCGCATCGAGGCGCGGACCGCGCGGCCCGGTCCGCTGATCGATGAGTTGATCGAATAGGGCGGGCGCGTCCGGCTGATAGGTTCCGCGCGCCCGCGGGCGGCCGCTGCATATCGCTCGCCCGGGCGCCGAAAGCCGTTAGCGTCGCGGACCATGTATTCAACCGGCAACCGCATTGCCTGGCTGCAGGGTCCCAACGCGAATTGCGCGAAGACCGGACCCGTGGCCCCGCGCCCCTGGCACCTCGTCCTGCTCGGCCCGCCTGGGGTGGGCAAGGGCACGCAGGCGGAGAAGATCATCGGCGAGTTTGGCGCCTGCCACCTGTCCACCGGCGACGTCTTTCGCCACGCGGCCCGGTCGACCGAGGCCGCCGCCCCGTCGCCGGCCATGGCCACCGCCCTGGCCGCCATGAAGCGCGGCGAGTTGGTCTCCGACGGCACCGTCGTGGAACTGGTGCGCGAGCGCGCCCAGTGCCTCGCCTGCCAGTATGGTTTTCTCCTGGACGGCTTTCCGCGCACGCTCGACCAGGCGCACGCCCTCGACGGCATCCTGGCCCGCGTGGAGCGCAAGCTTGACGCCGCCCTCAATTACTTTGCCCCCGAACCCGTGATCATCGCCCGGCTGTCCGGCCGCCGCGTCTGCTCGCAGTGCCGCGCCGGCTATCATGTCGCGAACAAGCCGCCGCGCGTGGCCGACCGCTGCGACGCCTGCGGTGGCGCGCTGATCCAGCGCGAGGACGACGAGCCCGAGGCCATCCGCACCCGCCTGCGCGCCTATGCCGCGACGTGCGATCCCGTGCTGGACTACTACCGGCGCCAGGGCCTGCTGCGGGAAATCGACGCCTCCGGCGACCCCGAGGCCGTGTTCGCGCAGACCCGCGCCGTGATCCAGCGGCTGCAGCCGGCCCGCGCCGGCTGACCGCCTTCCCCCGGCCGCGGCGGTCAGCCCGCCAGCAGCCGCCGGCACGCGTCGATGAGGTGGTGCATCGCGCCGCCCAGAAAAATGAAGTAGCCCACGCCGACGGCGAAGGCCGCATAGCCCGCGGCAATGGAGCCGCCGTCGCGCTCCAGCAGCCCGCCGGCCATCAACAGAATCACCCAGGCCGGGAAGGCGTTGCTGAACGGAATCGGCAGGGGCAGCAGCAGCACGAGCGCGGCGACCAGCATCATGACCGCATGCATCTGGCGCAACCGGCCGTTGTCGGCCAGCAGCGTGAGGCGCGGGCGCAGCAAGAACTCCAAACCGCGGATGATCCGGGCGGTGCCCGCGAGCACGCGGCGGAAGAATCCCGGCGGCAGCCGCCGGTCCAGCAGCCTATCGGGAAGCCAGGGATGCTGCCCCAGCGCCAGCCGGAGCGAGATGAGGGCGATGACCAGCCCGCACGGCGTCGACAGTCCCGGCAGCGGGATCGGCGTGCAGAAGGGCAGGGCGAGCACGACCAGCAGCAACAGGTAGGCGCGGCCGCGCAGCACCGCGATGACCTCCCGCAGCGTCACCGCCTCTTCGGCAAAGCGTTCCCTCAGGCCCGCCAGTTCCTTGGAGAGCGTGCGCGGCTTCTCCCCGGCGCCGGCGCGCCGGACGCTTTCAGGTGCCCCGTTGGTTTCCATACAGTTCGATCTGCAGGCGGGGGGCGTAGCGGAAGCCCTCCTGCTTGCACTGTTCGCTCACCCACGGGGCCCGCGCGCGCAGCGCCGCGGCCGTCGTGCCCTCCGGCATGAGCAGCACCCGGTGCCGCGGGATCTCGCGCTGCAGCTGCGCCAGCATCCCCTTGATCTCCTCCACGTCGGCCGGCTGCGCCACGACAAACTTCAGCTGGCAGTCGTAGGCGTCGAGCCAGGCGCGCACGACGTCCGGCCGCCAGCGCAGCGCCTCGTGCTTCCGGCGCCAGGCGGCATGCTGCAACGGATCGGGGGCGGAGTTGAGGAGCTTGGGCGACAGCGACGCCAGATCGCAGGCGATGCCGCCCGGCGCCACCGTGACCGCCGTCTCCACGGTCACGTGGCGGCCCAGCCGCCGGAGTTCTCCCGCCAGTTCCCCGATCCCCGGCGCCACCATGGGCTCGCCGCCGGTGAGCACGACGTGTCGGGCGGGGTACCGCGTCACCTCCGCCACGATCTCGTCCACGGACCGGGTCACCCCCTCCGGCCGCCAGGAAGCGTACGGAGTGTCGCACCACGCGCAGCGCAGGTTGCAGCCCGATGCCCGCACAAACACCGACGGCACGCCCGCCAGCTCGCCCTCGCCCTGGATCGATTGAAATATCTCGGCAATCAGCATTTGGTTGGAACCACTAATGCACACTAAACCTCACAAATCAGGCCAGAGGCATTGGTGTGTATGAGCGTGCATTCGTGGTTAGCACGGTTTGGGAGGCAGGGGACCCGTTGTCTCATACACCGTCGGATCGGGCAGCCCCGCCAGCAGAAACGCCTCGCGGCGCTCGACGCACGTGCCGCACCGGCCGCAATGGACCGCGCCTCCCCGGTAGCACGACCAGGTGCGCGCGTAATCCACGCCCAGCCGCGCGCCCTCCGCCGCGATCTGCGCCTTGGTCCAGTCGACGAACGGGCGCAGGAGGGCGATGCCGGCGTAGGTGCCGTGCCGCATCGCGTCGCCCATCGCCCGGAGGAATTCCTCGCGGCAGTCCGGATAGATCGCGTGGTCGCCGCCGTGCGCCGCGATCACCAGCCCCTCCGCGCCGCGGCTTTCGGCCCACCCGGTGGCCACCGCCAGCATGATCGCGTTGCGGAACGGCACCACCGTCCGCCGCATCGTCGCCGCCGCGTAGTGGCCGTCGGGGATCTCCCCGCCCGAGCGGAGCAGATCGGAGGCGAAGAGGCGGTCGACGAAGTCGAGCGCGATCACCTCGTGCGCAGAGCCCAGGCGGCGCGCGTGCTCGGCGGCGAACGGAATCTCGCGGTCGTTGTGCTTGGCGCCGTAGTGGAAGCTCACCGCCGCGGCGACCGCATGGCGCCGGTGCGCCCAGTGCAGGGCCGTCACCGAATCCATGCCGCCCGAGCAAAGCACGACGACGTTCATCTGCCCGGAGCATGCCGGGCCCGGCCCGGAAAAGCACAACAAGAAAGTGACGGCCGGCGAGCGCCCCGGGGCGCCCGCAATATCTGGCTTTCCTTCGGACGACCGGTGCGTTGTGCTCACCGCGCGTGGTCCGACCCCTGTTCATTGCCCATCGCGGCGCCTCCGCCAAGGCGCCGGAAAACACGCTCGCCGCCTTCCGGCGGGCCCTGGCCGCCGGGGCCGACGGGGTCGAACTCGACGTGCAGGTCACGCGCGACGGCGTACCCGTGGTCTGCCACGACGCCACCCTGGACCGACTCGCAGGCCGGCCCGGGTCCATTGCGCGCCTCACCCGCCACGAGCTGCGCGCGGTCCGCATCCGCGGCGAACCCCTGCCCACCCTCGCCGAGGTGCTCGCTCTGCTCGGCGGCCGGGCGGTCGCCCAGATCGAGATCAAGCACGGCGTGCCGGTGGCGCCGGTGGTGCGCGCCGTCCAGCGGGCCCGGGCGGCCGGTGCCGTGGTGTTCGCCTCCTTCGATGCGGCTGTCGTCGACGAGGCGCGCCGCCTCGCCCCCGGCATTCCCCGGATGCTGATCTGCGGACACCGGCGGCACCGGACCGCGGCGCCGGCGGCGCGGGTCGACGCCCTGGTGCCGATCCTGGCGGCCCTCGGCGCCGCCGGCGTCAGCCTCGACTGGCGCGCCGTGCGGACGCCCGCGTTCATTGCCGCCTTGAAAAGCCGCGGCCAGTGCGTCTGGTGCTGGACCGTGAATAAGCCCCGCCTGATGCTGCGCCTCGCCGCCTGGGGCGTCGACGCGATCCTCTCCGATGATCCGGCCCTGTTGCGGTCGACTCTGGCCGGCCCGGCGCGCTGAGCCGGGCGCAACCGCTCCCCCCGACTGATGATCATCCTGCACGATCCCCAATGTGCCGACTACGGCTCCGCCGCGCGCCCGGAGCAGCCGCAGCGCATCATCGCGACCGCGGCCCATCTGCGGGCCGCCCACCCGGACTGGGAATGGCGCATCCCCGCCATCGCCGCCGAGGAAGCGATCCGGGCCGTGCACACGCCCGCCCACCTCGCCCGGCTGCAGGTTCCCCCCGATTTCGACGATGACACGCCCTATTTTGAGGGAATCTACGACCATGCCCGCCGGTCGGTCGGCGCCGCCCTCGCCGCCATGCATCTCGCCCTCGTCCAGCACGAGCGGGCCTTCGCTCTGATGCGCCCGCCGGGCCACCATGCCACCGCCTCCCAGCCGATGGGCTTCTGCTACCTCAACCAGATCGCCATCGCCGCTGTGACCGCCCGGGCGCGCGGCGCGCAGCGCGTGGCGGTGTGGGATTTCGACGCCCACCACGGCAACGGGACCGAGGCCATTCTCGACGGCCGCGAGGGCTTCCTGTTCTGCTCGATCCACCAGTTTCCCGGATACCCCGGCACCGGCACGCGCAACAGCGCCAACTGCCGGAACTACCCGATCACGCCGCACACCCCGCGCGCCCAGCACATGGCGGAGCTGGCCCGTTCCTGGGACGCCATCGTCGGCTTCAAACCCGACCTGGCGCTGGTTTCGGCCGGCTTTGACGCCTTTTCCGGCGATCCCATCACCGCGCTGACACTCGAGATCGAGGACTTCGGCATGCTGGGCCGCTGGCTGCACCAGGCCGACTTTCCCGTGGCCGCGGTCCTGGAAGGCGGCTACAGCGCCGAGTTGCCGCAGCTGATCGACTCGTTCCTGAGCGCCTGGGCCTAGGCGGGATCCCCCGCGGCCCCCCGCACCGCCGCCTTTCCGGTGCGGCGACCGCTGTTCGCCGCACTTTCGTCTGTTCAATTCCGCCTCCGCATTCCAAGCTGGACGCTCGGTTTTAATCGCAGCTGCCTTGAATCCCACGGCCGTCCACTCGTTCATCGATCAGCCCGCCCAACTCGCGCCTTTCCTCGACGCCCTTGACCGCGTCACCGAGGTCGCGATCGACACCGAGGCCGACAACCTCTTCCGGTACCGCACCCGCATCTGCCTGCTGCAGCTGATGGCGGACCGGGCGATCTTCCTGGTCGACCTTCTGGCGCCGCTGCCCCTCGAGGCGTTCTGGGCCCGCCTTGCGACCAAGCATCTGATCATGCACGGGAGCGATTTTGACCTGCGCCTCCTGCATGAGTTCTGCGGGTTCACGGCCCGCAGCGTGTTCGACACCATGATGGCCGCCCAGCTGCTCAACCGGCCGCGGGTCGGCCTGGCGCCGCTCCTCGAACAGCACTTCGGCGTCGTGCTCGCCAAGGAGGGACAGAAGGCCAACTGGTCCCGGCGCCCCCTGCCGCCGAAGCTCCTCGATTACGCGGCGCTCGACGTCTTTCACCTGCCGGCCCTGCGCGACATCCTCCGGGCCGAGTTGGAGAGCCACGGCCGCCTGGCCTGGCAGGAACAGCGCTGCCGCTGGCAGATCGAGATCGCCCAGGTCGGCTTTCCGCAGAACGACGAGCATGCCTGGCGCATCGGCCGGTCCGAGCGGCTCGGCCCCCGCGCCCAATGCGTGCTCTGGGCCGTGTGGCACTGGCGCGAGGAAATCGCCCGCGAACTCGACCAGCCGCCGTTCAAGATCACCAGCAACGAGCTCCTGTTTGAGATCGCCGCCCGGGCCGACGCCGAGCTGCCCGAGGAGGCGATCCTCGCCGTCAATCTGGGCAAGCGCCATGACCGCCTGATCCACCGCCTCACCGAGGCCGTGCGGGCCGGCCTGGCCAAGAACCCGGCCTCGCTGCCGCGACGCCGGCGCGGCCGCGATCCCAACTGGATGCCGCTCAGCGCCGCCGAACTCGCCCTGCAGGACCGCCTCAAGGGCGACCGCGACCGGTTGGCCCGCCAGCTGAATCTCGACCCCACGCTCATCGCCAACCGCGCCCAGCTCGCCCAGATCGCGCGGGAGCCGCGGCGGCTCGACGACATCCTCATGCCGTGGCAGGCCGACCTGCTGCGCAACGAGCCCGCCCTCAAAAACGGCGATCCCGAGCCGGAGTGAACGGCCGGGCGTCTCCCCCGAACCGGCCGCCGGTGGGGCGGTCAACGCGCCGCCACGCCTTGCGCCTGGTCGGAAATGGCGGTATCTAGGCGTCGTGGACGCCGCCATCGCCCCCACTCCGAATGGTCCGCTGGAAGCGACGGGAATCAAGGCGCTGAAGAACCACCGGGGGGAGCCTCTCGACGTCGACGAGACGGTCTACCTCTGCCGCTGCGGTGCATCGAACAACAAACCCTTCTGCGACGGTTCCCATGCCGCGGTCGGCTTTTCCGACCGGCGGCCGCGCGCGAAAAAGGACCCGGTGGTCGAGGCGCCGGGTGAGGCGGTCACCGTCGTTGACGATTTCAGCCTGTGCGCCCACGCGGGCGAATGTGTCGATGGCGCGCCCGAAACGTCTTTCACAAAGGAGGCGGGGCGACGCGTGTCACATCCCGATGCTTCGCCCGCTGCGCAGGTGACGGCCACCATCCGGCGGTGTCCGTCCGGGTCGCTACTCTACAAGCTGCGCGGCGCCCTCGTGCATGAGTATTTCACCGACCCGCAAGTGCTCGTGCAAAAGGACGGCCCGCTCCACGTGCACCGGGCGAAGCTCAACGGCGACGCCCGGCCGGCGACCGACGACCACTATGCGCTCTGCCGCTGCGGCGCATCGGGCAACAAGCCGTTTTGCGACGGCAGGCACGCCACGGTCAAGTTTCGCGACGGCTCCGCGGCCTGACCGGACCAGGCGTCGCCCGACCACTGCAGCCTTGCGCAACGGGCCAATTGGATGAGCCTGACAGGCGTGTCCGCCGAGTCCGCCAATATCGCGCGCCACCTGCCGCTCATGGCCGCGCGCCAGCCGGGCCGCGCCGCGATCAAGATTCCCCGCGGACGCACCCGCGGGGGTGATATCGACTATCTTGTCCTGAGTTTTGCGGAGCTCGACGCCGAGGTCGACGCCTGGGTCGCGCGGCTGGCCGCCCGCGGCGTCCGTTCCGGCGACCGCACGCTCGTCATGGTGCGCCAGGGCCTGCCGCTCATCGCCGCGGCGTTTGCGCTCTTCAAGCTGGGCGCCGTGCCGATCGTCATCGACCCCGGCATGGGCCTGCGCAGCTTCCTAACCTGTGTGGCCCGCTCCCGGCCCCGGGTGCTGCTGGGCATCCCGTTCGCGCAGCTCATCAGCCAGGTCTTCCGCCCGTCGTTTCGCACGGTCGAGGTCCGCGTTGCGGCCCGCCGCGCCATGACCGCCCGGCTGGGGCCGCGGTTGCCCCCGGACACGCCGCCGCCCCTGGCCACCAGCCGGCCGGGCGACCTGGCGGCGATCCTGTTCACGTCCGGTTCGACCGGCGCCTCCAAGGGGGTCTGTTATGAGCACGGCATGTTCGACGCGCAGGTTCGCCTCATTGGCGAGACCTACGGCATCGAACCCGGCGAGATCGACCTCCCGATGCTGCCGGTCTTCGCGCTGTTCGACCCGGCGCTGGGCCTGACCGCGATCGTGCCCGAACTCGACCCCAGCCGGCCCGCCGCCGTCGATCCCGCCCGGATCGTGCAGGCCATCCGCCAGGAAGGCGTCACCAACTCATTCGGCTCGCCCACGCTCTGGCGGAAGATCGCCGACCACTGCCAGGCGCGGGGCCTTACGCTGCCGAGCCTGCGCCGCGTGCTTTGCGCCGGAGCGCCCGTGCCCGCGGCGCTCTGGGCCGCAGCGCCGGGCCTGCTGCCGGGCGGCCGGCTGCACAGCCCGTACGGCGCCACCGAGGCATTGCCGGTCAGCACCGCGACGGCCGAGGACGCCGCCGCGGCCGGCGGGCGCGGCGCCTGCGTGGGCCGCCCGCTGGCGGCGAATCGCGTCAAGATCATCGCTCTCGCCGACGGTCCGGTCGCCGCGATCGGTGATGCCCGGGAGCTGCCGCCGGGCGCGGTCGGCGAGATCATTGTCACCGGGCCGACGGTGACCCGGGAATACGACCGTCTGCCGGACGCCACCGCGCTCGCAAAGATCCGCGACGGCGCCGCGGTCTGGCATCGCATGGGCGACGCCGGTTACCTGGACGAGGCGGGACGCCTCTGGTTCTGCGGGCGCGCGATCGAGCGGGTGGAAACCGCGGCAGGTCCGCTGTTCACCGAGCCGTGCGAGCAGGTATTCCGGGGCCATCCGCAGGTCGCGCGCTGCGCGCTGGTCGGCATCGGCCCGCGCGGCCGGCAGGAACCGGCTCTCGTCGTCGAACCCCGGGAGGGCCGGCTCAGCCGCGCCGGGCGTCAGCGGCTGGCGGACGACCTGCGCCAGCTCGCCCTCGGCCACCCCGATACGGCGGCCATCCGCCGTTTTCATTTTCATCCGGGCTTTCCGGTGGATGTGCGCCACAACGCCAAGATCCACCGTCTTGCCCTGGCCCGCTGGGCCGCGACCGCGACCGCGGTCGAAGCAACTCGTGACAAGTCGCCCGCGGAAGGCTAACCCTCGACCCCCTTGGCTACCGACCTTGTTACTTCGAGTCTGGGCCCCGCCCTGGTCACCGGTGGCACCGGCTTTCTCGGCCGGCACATCGTCGAGCTCCTGCTGGCCCAGGGGCGCGCCGTCACGGTCTTGGCGCGCCGGCCCGCCCCCGACCTGGCCGGTCGCGGCGTGCGTTTCGCCGTCGCCGATCTCGCCGACGCCGCGGCGGTCGTCGCCGCCTGCGCCGGAATGGAGACCGTCTTTCATGTCGCGGCCAAAGTCGGCGTGTGGGGGCGCCGCGCGGACTTCCACGGCGCCAACGTGCTGGGCACGCGGGCGGTGCTCGCCGGCTGCCGCGCCCACGGCGTGGGCCGGCTCGTCTTCACGAGTTCGCCGGGCGTCGTCTTCAACGGCCGCAACCTGGCCGGCGCCGACGAGTCGCTGCCGCTCACCCGGCGCTGTCCCGCCGCCTACGCGCTCACCAAGGCCGTGGCCGAGCGCGAGGTGCTGGCCGCCAACGCGCCCGGCCTGCGCACGGTCGCGCTGCGACCGCATCTGCTCCTGGGCCCCGGCGACCCCCACCTCGTGCCGCGGCTGATCGCGCGGGCGCGCTCCGGACGATTGCGCATCGTCGGCTCCGGACGGAACCGGGTGGACCTGGTCTATGTGCGCAACGCCGCGGATGCCCACCTGTTGGCCGAGCGGGCGCTCGGCACCGGCGACGGACCGGCGGACGCCTCTCCGGCCGCTGGCCGGGCCTATTTCATCACCAACGGCGAACCGGTGGTCCTGTGGGACTGGATCAACGAGCTGCTTCGCGCCCTGGGCTGGCCGCCGGTGACGCGGCACATCTCGCTCGGGGCGGCCGTGGTCGCCGGGGCGGCGTGCGAAGCGCTCTGGCGGGTGCTGCCGCTCGACGGCGAGCCGCCCATGACGCGTTTCGTCGCCCGCGAACTCGCCTCTGATCACTGGTTCGACATCACCGCCGCGCGCCGCGATCTCGGCTACCACCCGCGCGTGTCGATGGCCGAGGGCAACGCCGAGCTGGTCGCGCACCTGCAGGCGCACGGCGCCTAGGGCGGGTTGCCTGGCCCGAGATTGTCCGCCAGGAACCGTTCCAGGACCTCGTGGAAATGGATCGACTGGGCTTCATCGTGGAAGCCGTGACCCTGGTACTTCTCCTCGATGGCTTGGTACGGCTTGTGGTATTTCCTGAGCTGGGCTTCGAGGCTGTCCCATTGCTTGATCTTCACGCGCGGATCGTTGGCGCCGTAGGCGTGAAGGGTCGGCACGCGGATCCGCTCGACGAAATGGACCGGCGAGGTCGCCCGCCGGTATTCCTGGGTGGGCCCGATCCAGGCCTCGAGGTAGTCGAAGTCGGCCGGGAACAGGAACGCGCGACTTTCAATCATCAGCTGATCGAGGTCAGCGACCCCCACGTAGTTGACCGCGCACCGGTAGAGGTCGGGGGTTAGCGTCACGCCTGCCAGGGCGGCATAACCCCCGTAGCTGGCTCCGTAGATCGCCACGCGCGCCGGATCGGCGATGCCCTGGTCGACGGCCCATTTGACTGCGTCGGTGAGATCATCCTGCATGGCCCGACCCCACTGGTAGCGACCCCGGTCGATGAACGCGCGTCCGTAACCGCCGGAGCCGCGATAGTTGAGCTGCAGCACGGCATACCCCCGGCTGGCGAGAAACTGGACCTCCGGATTGAATCCCCAGCTATCCCGCAAGCCATAGGGCCCGCCGTGGGGATGGATGATCAGCGGCACCCGCCGGCCCTCGGCGCCCGCCGGGAGCGTCAGGTAGCCGTGGAGTTCCAGCCCGTCGCGCGCGGCAAACGCGATCGGCTGCATCGGCCGCATCGCGCGCGGATCCAGATCGCTCGCGCGTTTGAACAGGGTCAGCGTGCCGGCCTTGTCGTCGAGCACGAAAAAGGCTCCCGGGTCGCGGTCGGACCCGACCCAGACCAGGTGGACCTGTTCGTCGGCCGAGCGGCTCACGACGCGGCATTCCATGCCCGGAAAGGTGTTCTCGAGCTTGCGCTGCAGGGCGGCCCGGCCGGCGTCAAACCAGTGAAAGTGCAGGCGGTCCGACTCATAGGCGACGCCATAGAGCCGACGGCGATCCTCGGACGTGATGACCTCCAGGATTTCCCCCTCCGGCGGGACAAACAGCGCGGGCCCGCGCTGCCGCGTGGCGGTATCGAAGGCGTAGAGGGCCCCCCGGTCGTTCTCCTCGCGCGAAAGCAGGTAGAGCGTGCGGTTGTCCGCCGCGAAAAAGAACGGGGTCCACTGCTCGGCGATGCCGTGGAGCGCAAAGCGGGCGATTTCCTTGAACGGCCGCTCCGCGTCGGGGCGGCAGAGCCAGACCTCGCTGCCATTCTCCTCCCGGGCCATCACCCGCAGGACCCCCGCGTTGTCGAACACCAGATCGAGGTAGCGATCGCTCTGATTGGTGGTGAACACCGCCCCGTAACCCCCGTTGCGGACGTTGACCCGGGCGATGAGGCGGCTGGGGGCAATGGGGAGTGCGATCCGATCGTCCGTGGGCACCGTGCCGAAGTACCCGTCGAGGATGATGGATCGGGCGTCGGTGCGCAGGGGATCCACGATCCGCGCCGACGTGCCCACCATGAGGTGGCCGGCTTTCTGCGATTCGGCGATGCGCAGGATGTTTCTCCCCGCGAGGTCGGTCGAACCAATGAACGCCGACTCGTTTCCGCCGACATCCGCCACGAACACGATCCGGTCGTTGCCCTTCCAAATGAAAGCCGCCAGGCTTTCGTCCTTGCCACGCACCACGGAGTGGGCCTCCCCGGTGCCGCGGTCAAAGACGCCGATCGCCATCCTGCCGTCTAAGGGAAACCGGAACGCGATCCGGCGCCCGTCGGGCGAGAGCTGCGGACCCGCCACGCTGGGCAGGCCGAAAAAGGCGTCAACCGGGGGCGCCGGCGCAGCCCCGAGGCCGCCCGCGGCGCCGGCGGCGATCAGCCATACGTTCAACCTTCTGCGCCACGCCGGTAGCCGCCGGGCCAGTGCGGGGTCATTCATGGGTGTGGGCGGGAATGATGCCCCGCTCTCCGCCTTTTTCAATCCCACCGCCGCCGCGGCTCAGGCTGGGCGTCCCCGCTGCCGCACCGCCTCAAACAGCGTGAGAATCGCCGCCATGGCCACGTTGAGCGAATCCGCCTCGCCCGCCATGGGAATGCGCACGAGCAGATCGCTCTCCTTCAGCCAGAACTCGCTCAGGCCGTACTGCTCGCTGCCCATCACGACCGCCAGCGGTCCGCGCAGGTCGGCATCGGTGTAGCCCGCCGGCGCCGCCGGCGTGGTCGCCACGGCCCGGATGCCGTGCGCGCGCAGCCAGGTCCGCACCGCCGCGCCCTCCGCCACGATCACCGGCACCGCGAACAGCACGCCCGTCGAGGAACGCACGACGTTGGGATTGAAGATGTCCGTGACCGGATCGCAGACGATCACCGCCCCGACGCCGGCCGCATCCGCGCCGCGCAGGAGGGTGCCCAGGTTGCCGGGCTTCTCGATGGCCTCGACGATCAGGAGAAGGGGCGCCGCCGCGCCGGGGCCGCCGACAATCGCGTCCAGGTCCGCCAGCGTCCGCTTCCATTGCGGGGCCACCGCCAGCAGGCCGTCGGGCCGGTCGCGATAGGAAACCTTGGCAAACGCCTCCTTGGACAGCGTGAACACCTGCGCGCCGCCGGCCGCCGCCGCCGCGATCAGCGCGGGCTCATTTCCGCCCAGAAACCACTCCGGCCCGGTGTAGAGCTCCGGGAGCTTCACCCCCGCGTCGAGCGCACGTTTCACTTCGCGATAGCCCTCGACCAGGAAAAGGCCCGACTCGTCGCGCGACCGGCGGTCGCGCAGCCGCACGAGCTGCTTCAACCGCTGGTTCTGGAGGCTCGAGATGCGCTCGGGGGGCATGCAGCCGCAAAAAGACCCAAATCACCCGAAAAGTCAGTCTGGAACTATTTTGCGCTTTTGGCCCGCCGCGGCGGCAATAGTTCTCATCCGTGGCCAAAAAGAAGTTCAACGACCGGCCGTTTGCCTACCACCAGGAGATCGAGCTGGAGATTGCCACGCTCACCAACCTCGGCGTCGGCCTCGGGCGCACCCCGCTGCCGGGCGGACTGGAACCGGCACCGCGTGACCCGGAACTGGCCGCCCAGCCGCCCCGGGGCGGCTGGGTCGTGATGGTGCCCTTCGCGCTGCCCGGCGAACGGGTGCGGGCCCGGGTCTTCCGCAATCATCCCAACTACTCCGAAGCCGATCTGGTCGCCGTCCTCACGCCGTCGCCGCAGCGCCAGGCGCCCCGGTGCCCCCTGTTCGGCCGCTGCGGCGGCTGCCAGTACCAAAATCTCGCCTACGACGAGCAGCTGCGCTGGAAGCAGCGGCAGGTGCAGGAACTTCTCCGGCATCTCGCCGGCGTCGAGTTCCCCGTCGCGCCGGTGGTCGCGTCGCCGCGCGCCTTCGGCTACCGGTCGAAGATCACGCCGCACTTTTCCGCGCTGCCGCGTGAAAAAGAAATTCCAAATCCCAGGTTCCAGGCTCCAAAAACAGGCCCCGAAGTTTCCACCGCGGAAGTGGCCGCGCCGCCCGGCCTTCCGCCCTCCACTGACTTCCCCATCGGTTTTCTCCGGCAGGGCACCCGGCACGACATCATCGACGTGCCCCGCTGCGACATCGCGACCGACGGGATCAATGCCCGTCTGGGGGAGGTGCGCGCCGCCGCGCGCCGCGCCAGCCTGGCCGGCCAATATCCGCGCGGGGCCACGCTCCTGCTCCGCGACGCCGCGGAAGGCGTGGTCACGGACCACGAGGCGGTGATCACCGAGGTCATTCCCCTGCCGGAGGCCCCGCCGGCCGCGCCGCGTCCGCCCCTGCGCCTGCGCTTCCTGGCGCGCGATTTCTTTCAGAACAATCCCTTCATCCTGCCGGCCTTCGCCGCGCACGTGCGCGACCAGGCGGCCGGGCAGGGGGCGCGCTTCCTCATCGACGCCTACTGCGGCAGCGGCCTCTTCGCCCTGGCCGCCGCGCCGCGCTTCGACCGCGTGATCGGGGTCGAGGTCAGCGACACGTCCATCGCGTTCGCGCGCGAAAACGCCGCGGCCAACGGCATCACCCACGCCGCCTTCCAGGCTGGCGACGCCGCCGCCATCTTCGACGGCATCGATCTGCCCGCCGACGCCACCGCGGTCGTCATCGATCCGCCGCGCCGGGGATGCGACGAACGCTTTCTCCATCAGTTGCTGGCCTTCGGCCCCCGGGCGGTCGTCTACGTGTCGTGCGACCCGGCGACGCAGATGCGCGACCTGCGCGCCTTCCTTGCCGGCGGCTACGCGCTCACCGCCGTCCAGCCCTTCGATCTTTTTCCGCAGACCCGTCACCTGGAGTGCGTGATCACCCTGCGGAAGACGATGTAGGAGCCTGCTTGCAGGCGAGAATCCGGAGTCGCCTGCAAGCAGGCTCCTACAACCGGGCAATCCCGCGGCGCCGTCCGCCGCCGCCGGCCTCGCCGTAGCTCGGCCCTCCGGCACCACATTAGGTCACCGCCTCAGCGGTACCCCAGCCACTCGACCGAGGAATACTGCTCGACCAGGCCGGTGACTTCGTCGTCGTTGAAGTCGGGCCAAGGCGTCGGCGTGGCGGCCAGGTCCAGCGCCCGGGCGAGCGCGGCCAGGAACCGTCCGCCGAAAACATCCCAGTCGACCCCGGCAGCCACCGCCGGCTTCCAGACGGAGCCCTGGAAAAGCAGCCCATGCTTGTTCCGTTTCTGGGCGGCGCCGGCGATCTTCACCCCGCTGCCCGCATGCACGACGTCGTAGAGCTCGGCCCGCTCGAAGCAGACGCCGGGGCCGGCGGCTTCCGCCGGTTCGGCCTGCGTCTTCACCACCGCCGCCTGGCCGAGCTCGCGCAGCGCCCCGGCCAGGCACTCGTGCACGGTCTGATACGACTGCGCCGCCCGCGCGTCCCACCAGGCGTGTTCGCGCGGGATCACCAGGGCATAGGTCCAGTCCCGACGGTGGTCCACGATTCCGCCGCCCGTGGGCCGGCGACACAGGTCGAGGCGTTCCTCCGGCGGCAGCTGTCCGCGCACCCAGGCGAGCTTCTGCCCGAAGCCGAAGGTGAACGCCGGGCCCCGCCATTCGTAGTGGCGGAACCGGATCGCCGCCGCCTGCGGGTAGCGCTGGAGAAGGAGGAAATCGAGCGCCATGTTCTCGGCGGCTCCGCCGACGCGCAGGGGCAGGGCATGCAGCTCCATGGCGGCAGGCTAGGGGGCGGACCGGCTCATGCCAACGCCGGATCAGCCCCTGCCATCAGGCGTCCGCGCCGGCGGCGGCGCCATCAGCTCGGGCGACAGGTGCCAGCACACGCACCAGCATAACCGGCCGGATTTCCGGTGGCGGGCGCCGGTTGTCTCCAAAGCCAGGATCGAGCTCTTCTTCACGACAAACCCGACCGGCGATTGCGCCCCGTGCACCAGCAGGGTGGCCAGGGCTGCCAGGTGCGGCTCGTGCCCAACGATCATGACAATCTGGTCCAGCCGGTCCAGCCGGTCCGCGACGGTCACGGGGTCATCGTCCGGCCGGAGGCCCGCGGTTTCGAGCACCGGCGCCTTCAGGCCCAGCTCGCGGCGCAGCAATTCCGCCGTCTGCCGCGCGCGGACGAGCGGGCTGTGCCAGATCGCCTGCACGCCCGCCAGGGCGCCGCTCGTCCGGAGAAACGCCGCCACGCGCCGGGTGGACTCGGTCCCGCGAGTGCTCAGCCGCCGCTGGGTGTCGTCCGGATCGGAGGCCGCATGGCCGTGACGCACGAGGAAAAGTTTCATGGTGAGCCTGACAACTGCACCAAACTCGCGGGCGATGTCAAAACGGGCGCGGCGGCCCGCGGTTTGCGGGTTGTCATCGTCGGAGCCGGGACGATGCTCGCTGCGCCCGCCGCGCCGATGCCCTTTGCCTTACATCTATCCGCGTGGACCTATCCGCTGCTGTTGGCCACCGGCTTCAGCGCCGGCCTGATCGACTCGATTGCGGGCGGCGGGGGCATCATCTCGCTGCCCGTGCTGCTCAACCTCGGCCTGCCGCCGCAGCTGGCGCTCGGCACGAACAAGTTCCAGGCGTCGTTCGGCAGCGTGGCGGCCTCCTGGCGTTACGCGCGCCGCGGTCTGGTCGATCTGCGCCCTTGTCTGCCCGGCGTGATTCTCACGCTGATCGGCGCCGCCGCGGGCGCGCTGGCCGTCCAGCAGGTCGCGTCACCGGTGCTGGAGAAAGCCATCCCCATCCTGCTCGCCGGCCTCGTGGTCTATCTGGTGGTGCAGCCGCAGCTCGGACTGGAGACCCGGCCCGCGCGTCTCGGCGCCGGCGTCTTCTACGCCATCTTCGGGCTCGGCCTGGGCTTTTATGACGGCGCCTTCGGGCCGGGCACGGGCTCGTTCTGGGCGATCACCTTCGTGCTGCTGCGCGGGCTGGATCTCACCCGGGCCACCGCCCACACCAAGGTGATGAATGCCACGAGCAACGTCGTGTCTCTCGCGCTTTTCGCCGCCGCGGGGCAGGTGGCCGTGGCGGCCGGCCTCGTCATGGCCGTCGGCCAGGTTCTCGGGGCCCGGCTGGGTGCCGGCCTCGTCGTCCAGCGTGGCGCGCGCTTCGTGCGGCCGGCCTTCCTGACCATGGCCGCCCTGACCGTGGGGCGCCTGCTCTGGGTCAACCTCCTCCAATCCCCCTGACGCCCCGGGCTTGTCCTGCCGCCGGTCCGGCGCTTTGCTGACTGCCATGACGCCGTTCCAATATTTGGACCGCCACCGCGACGACTTGGTCCGGCTGCTGCAAGACCTCGTGCGTCTGCCCACGGTCAATCCGCCGGGCGAGAACTACGCCGCCATCACCGGCCGGCTGATGCGGGAACTCGCCGCCGCCGGCCTGACAGCACGCCGGTTCGCCGTTCCCCAGTCGGTGGTTCCGCCGGACCGCCGGGCGGAGGTCCGGGCTTGCCCGCGTTACAATGTATTGGGATTCCGTAGCTTCAGCGCTCCGCGCACGCTTCATTTCAACGCCCATTACGACGTCGTGCCGGCCGGGGGGCGCTGGCGGCACGCCAGCCCATTCAACCCGGTGGTCGAGGGCGGCTGGATCTACGGCCGGGGCACCGCCGACATGAAGGGATCCATTGCCTGCCTGCTCCTCGCGTTGCGCGCCCTGCGCGCCACCGGCACGCCACCCCGCTGCAATGTCGAGGTCTCGTTCACGGCCGATGAGGAGACCGACAGCCTGCTCGGCGCGGGCTGGCTCGTCGACCGGGCCCCGCTCCGGGCCGACTATGCGGTCGTCATGGAGGGGGGGGAGGGCCGGGCGATCGGTTGCGGTCACAACGGCGTGGTGTGGCTCAACGTCGTGGTGCACGGCCGCGCGGCGCACGGCTCGGTGCCCCAACGCGGCATCAACGCCCTCGAGAAGATGTCGGCCCTGGTGCTCGCGCTCGAGGACTACAAGCGGCGCCTCACCCGGCGGAGCTTTCTCACGCCCGACGGCCGGACGATGCATCCCACGATCAATGTCGGCGGCATGTTTGCCGCCGGCCCCGGCGGCAAGATCAACACCGTGCCGGCCGAGGCCAGTTTCAGCATCGACCGCCGGGTGATAGCGTCGGAGACC
>Ga0265338_10004862_pt1 | contig 17902 bp, 16 predicted proteins | sample 42126metaG_FD_193579 | JGI IMG/M metagenome (GOLD analysis project Ga0265338, IMG submission 193579) | Rhizosphere microbial communities from Carex aquatilis grown in University of Washington, Seatle, WA, United States - 4-21-26 metaG | ecosystem: Host-associated > Plants > Roots > Rhizosphere... | reverse complement strand
CGTCATCAGGCGCCGGAATTGCTGCGTGCCAGGGTGCGAGCGGCGCTGAAGCGGGAATCCGCGCCGACGAAAGCGCGCGCTTTCTGGTGGGGCGCCGCCAGCGGCGGCGGCGCTTCCGCGTTGGCCGCGGCCCTGGCGTTGTTCCTGTTCCTGCCGCCGTCGGCCGCCAGCCTGGCCGAAGCGATCGCCGATGCGCATGCCCGCGCTTTGACCAGCGGACACACCATCATGGTGGCGTCCAGCAACCATCATGTCGTCAAGCCGTGGCTTGCCGCCCATGCCGGCATTTCTCCCCCCGCGACCGACTTTGCCGCCCAGGGCTTTGTGCTGACGGGCGGGCGAACCGACAGTATCGCGGGCAATGTCGCGGCCGTGTCGGTCTATGCCCATGGCAATCACGAGCTCGACCTCTTTACCTGGGTGGACAGGAACGGATCGCTGCCGTCTTCCACCACGGTTCGCGGCTTCCGCACCGTCTTCTGGAAAGAGGGCGATCTGAACTTCGCCGCCGTCTCCGACGTGGACGAGGCCGCGTTCCAGAAATTCATCGCCCTGGCGCGGGAATAAATAGCCGTCACACGCAGTCTCCTCTTCTGAATTATGGAGGCTGCAATGACGGAACCTTTCTCACGGCGCAATACGCTTAAATGTCTTGGGCTCAGCGCCGGTACTCTCTTTACCTTGTCGGGCGGTATTCTCACCACTATGGACCCCGCAGAGGCGCAAACACAGGCGCCTTTGTTCCTGCAGATCAGCGATACCCATATCGGCTTCAACAAGGAAGCCAATCCCGATGTGGCCGGCACGCTCCGCCAGGCCCTGGACAAGGTGGGTGCGCTGCCACGGCCGCCGGCCCTGATCCTGCACACCGGCGATGTCACCCATCTGTCCAGGGCCGCCGAGTTCGATACGGCGAACCAGCTTCTGTCGCAGCTGAAGGGCGAGCTGCATGTCGTGCCGGGCGAGCATGATGTGACCGACGGGCCGGGCACGGAATTCTTCGCGCGCTTCGGCAAGCCTTCGGGCAATCGCGGCTATTACAGCTTCGATCATCAGGGGGTGCACTTCATCGCCCTTATCAATGTGATGAACTTCAAGCCCAACGGCCTGGGCGCGCTGGGCGATGACCAGCTTGCCTGGCTCAAGGACGATCTGGCCGGCCGCTCCGCCAGCCAGCCGATCGTCGTTTTCGCCCATATGCCGCTCTGGACCATCTATCAGCCTTGGGGCTGGGGCACGGCCGAAGGCGAACAGATCGCCGGGATGCTGCGCCGCTTTGGCTCGGTCACGGTGCTGAACGGACACATTCATCAGATCGTGCAGAAGGTGGAAGGCAACATCCACTTCCACACCGCGCGGTCCACCGCCTATCCGCAGCCGCAGGCCGGCAATGGACCGGGGCCGGGACCGTTGGTGGTGCCGCCCGCCGAACTGCCGGGCATGCTCGGCGTCACCATGGCGGCGCGTTCGCTGGCGCTGACCGACAGCACATTGGCTTGAGGAGAAGACAATGAAATTATTCATCACTGCCTTTGCATTGGTGCTGGGAGCACAGGCCGCGCATGCCGAGGATGTTTCGATCCTGATCAAGAATTTCGATTTCGGGCCGATGAACGTCACGGTCGCTCCCGGCACCACCGTGGTGTGGAAGAACCTGGATGGCGAGCCGCATACCGTGGCGAGCGCCGATGGCCTCTTCCGGTCGATGGCGCTGGATCAGAATGACAGCTTCCGCTTCAAATTCGATAAGACGGGTACATTCAAGTACATCTGTTCGATCCACCCCAACATGAGGGCGTCGATCACGGTCAAGTAGACAAGCAAAAAGGCTCCGGCGGATTGCCGCCGGAGCCCTTATCACGACAGAGGTGCGAAGATTTTATGGCGCTTCGTGCAGGCTGATCGAGCCGATACCCGCCGCGACGTTCAGGCCCTTGGAGCCTTCGACGCTGAGCGGTTGCAGGGCGATAGACTTGTTGAAGCCGCCGATCAGGGCGTTGGCCCCGACGCCAACCGCAACGGTGGCCTGGGCCGAGGCGCCGACATAGTCGCCGGTTAGGGCGCCCTTGCGCATGTCGGAGGTGGGCGCGAACACACCCCACACCAGGACCCCGCCTTCGGTGTAGCCCAGGTCAACGCCGAACTTGGAGATCGCACCGGTATAGTGTTCGCGGTGCCCGTTGCTGCCGCGATAGGTGCAATGCAAATCCTTGGATGAGCCGAAGATGAAGCCCCACCCACTGGCGACGTTGCAGGTCAGGTCGCCGACGCGGATGCCGGAGGGGGCCGCATCGGCGGCAGAGGCAATAGCAAGGCCGGCCACGGCCACAGCCGTGCCAAGCATCAAATGAAATGACTTCATGACTTTCTCCTTAGAGGCGTAAATGGGACTCAGGCGGTATGCGCCGATCACGTCCGCATTAACGCAGGCCCGCCGATCGGGTTCCCAACGCCCTGCCAAATCCCATAAATTACAAGCGCTTAAGACGTGGTTCCGCAGCCTCTTGCGCCGGTTTACGGCCGCTGGTACAGGCTCGGCGCTCCAATGGGAGCGAACGAATGACCGGTCCAGACATCCGCGAAGCCCTGACCTTCGACGATGTCCTGCTGGTGCCCGGCGCCTCCGAAGTCCTTCCCACCCAGGTCGATACCCGCACCCGTCTGACCAAGACGGTCGAGCTGGGCATTCCCCTGGTGTCCGCCGCCATGGACACGGTGACCGAGGCCGGCCTTGCCATCGCCATGGCCCAGGCCGGCGGCATGGGCGTGATCCACAAGAACCTGGATATCCAGGAACAGGCCGATCAGGTCCGCCGGGTGAAGCGGTTTGAAAGCGGCATGGTGGTCAATCCGGTGACGATCGGTCCTGACGCGACCCTGGCCCAGGCGCGCGCCGTGATGGAGAGTCACCGCATTTCCGGCGTGCCGGTGGTGGAAAATCCCGACAGCAAGGGGGCCGGCAAGCTGGTCGGCATCCTCACTAATCGCGATGTGCGCTTTGCCGCCGATCCGCGCCAGAAGATCTCCGAGCTGATGACCAAGAAGCTGGTCACGGTGCGCGAGGGCGTGCAACCCGACGAGGCCAAGCGGCTGCTGCATGAACACCGTATCGAAAAGATCCTGGTGGTGGACGATGCCTATCGCTGCGTCGGCCTGATCACGGTCAAGGACATCGAGAAGGCCCAGAAATATCCCAACGCCTGCAAGGACGAGCGCGGCCGCCTGCGCGTGGCCGCAGCCACCGGCGTCGGCGAAGACGGTTATGCCCGCGCCATGGCGCTGATCGAGGCAGAATGCGATGTGATCGTGGTCGATACCGCGCACGGCCATTCCAAGGGCGTGATCGACGCCATCCGGCGCATCAAGAAGGCCAGCAATTATGTGCAGGTCGCCGGCGGCAATATCGCCACCGCCGAGGCCGCCAAGGCGCTGATCGACGCTGGCGCCGACGCGGTGAAGGTGGGCATCGGCCCGGGTTCGATCTGCACCACCCGGATCGTGGCGGGCGTGGGCGTGCCCCAACTCACCGCCATCATGGACGCGGTCAGCGTGGCCCATGACGCGGGGGTGCCGGTGATCGGCGATGGCGGCATCAAATATTCCGGCGACCTGGCCAAGGCGCTGGCGGCGGGCGCGGATGTGGCCATGGTGGGCTCGCTGCTGGCGGGCACCGAAGAGTCACCCGGCGAGGTGTTCCTCTATCAGGGCCGTTCCTACAAAGGTTATCGCGGCATGGGTAGCGTGGGCGCGATGGCACGGGGCTCGGCCGATCGCTATTTCCAGGCCGAAGTGCGCGATGCGCTGAAGCTGGTGCCGGAAGGCGTGGAAGGGCAGGTGCCGTACAAGGGACCGGTTGCGGGTGTGGTGCACCAGATCATCGGGGGCTTGCGCGCCGCCATGGGCTATACCGGCTGCAAGACCATCGAGGACTTCCACAAGAACGCGAAGTTTGTGCGCATCACCGGCGCGGGTCTGCGCGAGTCTCACGTTCACGATGTGACGGTCACGCGCGAGGCGCCAAACTATCATCCGGGCGGCCAGTAAAGCCCAGTGCGCGGCGCGGCCCTGCTGATATTGGGCTTGGCGCTGATGATCCTGCCGGCGCGCGCCCAGCCGGAAGCAGCCAAAGCCCCTGAAGAATGGGCCGAGATCGAATCCGTCACTGTAAAACGCGAACCGGGACCGGTGGTGTGGCGGCTGACGCGCGGGGCGTCCGAAGTCTGGATCCTGGGCATGGTGGGCCCGATGCCACGGGACATGGAGTGGAACCGGGCCACTGTCGCGGACACGCTGGACGGCGCCCGCGCCCTGCTGCTGCCGCCGAGCGCCGATGTCAATCTGGTGGATGTTGCGTGGTTTCTGCTCCGCCATGGCAGCGAACTCAGCCTGCCGCGCGGCCAGCGGCTGGAAGATAGCCTGCCGCCCGAGCTGCGCACCCGGTTCACGGCCGCGATAACGGCGATTGGCGCGGATGCGGAGGATTATCGCACCGACATTCCCATCCGGGCCGCGGTGCGGCTGAGCCAGGATTTCCAGAGAAAGGCGGAACTGGGCTACCGCGAGCCGCGGGCGACGGTGGAGAGCCTGGCCTCACGCAAGCGCATTTCCACCGTGCCGGTCTATCGCTTCGAGGTGATGGACGCGGTGCGCGATCTGCTGAAGATGACCCCGGATCAGCAGCGCGCCTGCCTGTCCCAGGCGGTGGAGGATGTGACCTGGGCGCGCGCCCATGCGCTGACTGCCGCGCGCGCCTGGGCGGTGGGCGACATCCGCACGGTCAAGGATCATTACAGCGAATCCCGCCTGTTCGGCTGCGTCATCGCCCAGGTGGAACGGATAGGCGACATGAATGCCCGCGCCACCACCGAGACGGTCGCAGCGATCGACGCGGCGCTGAACCAGCCGGGCAAGACGGTGGCGCTGGTGGCGGTGGGGCCGCTGCTTCGCCGGGATGGCGTGCTGGCGCGTCTGAAGGCGATGGGTGTGACGGTAGAAGCACCAGTGGAGTGACGCGCGTTAGCGTTCGAGCTTTGCAGCCTGTAAAAGCAAGATCGTCTTCATATCGACGATCTCGCCCGCGCCGATCAGGCCGACCGCTTCGTCCAGGCTCATCTCCAGCACTTCGATATCTTCGCCTTCATACTCATGGCCGCCGCCGGCCGCGCGCGGCGCCGTGGAGTCATAGTCCGCCAGGAAGCAGGAGCTGCGCTCCTTCACTGCGCCCGGACTGGCAAAGCAGTTGGACACCAGCCGGGCATTGCCGATGGTGATGCCGGCTTCTTCCATCGCCTCTCTGACGATGCAGACTTCGGGCGTGTCGCCATCCAGCTTGCCGGCAACGGCCTCGATCAAAGGCCGGCGATACCCGGATTCGAACACTGGCCAGCGGAACTGGCGGATCAGCACGACGCGGCCGCGGGCCCGGTCCAGCGGCAGCACCACGGCGGCATCGCCGATGTCATAGCTCTCCCGCACCTGATGCTGCCAGACGCCGTCACGGCGCTGGAGGTCGAAACTCGCCCGCCGCAGCGTGTAGTGATTGTCGGAAAGGGTTTCCAACGCATGCAGCCGGACATGGCCGCTGATATCGTCTTTTGTCATTGAGGGTTCTTCATGGTCGCTTCGGCTGGGCCGGAATTCGACGCTAGTCGTGGACATGCACCACTGCAAGCTTGTCGGAATAGAAACGATGCCAGCCGGGTGTTGAATCCAGCAGCTTCACCACCGGCTGCCCGGCGCGAAAGATCGTCCAGCGCGCATGATAGAATGCCAGGGTGGATGCCAGCGCATCCTTGTCTGGCTCGATGATCGCCGCATAGTTGCCAAGAAAGATGTCGCCATAGAGATCGGCGCGGCTGTCGATGAAGGGCTGGACCCCGTTCCAGATCAGATAACCGCCAAAGGCATAGTCGTTCACCACCGGGGTTTCGCGCACGAAGCGCGGAATATGGGCGAGGGCTGTCGCAGGCGTGATGGGATCGTCACCGCGCACCGCCGGCAGCGCCAGCCGCGCGACCAGCACCAGCACAAAGCCGACAACGGCCGCGCTGCCATAGGCGGGATTGCTGTTGCCCTGCGCCGCGGGCCAGGGGTCAGCCAGGGCCGTGACCAGCAGGATGGGCGCGGTCACGCCCAGCAGCATCTGGTGGCGGCCGTGACTGAGGGCCAGCCACAGGATCGCCAGCAGGATGAGCAGCCGTGGCCAGGCAATGCGGATCTGGCCCAGGGCGAAAGCGCCAATGGTCACCAGCAGCGCGATGGCGAAGGGCGACAGGGAAGTGAAATCGCTGGCCTGCCATTCGCCGACATGGGCGATGCCGGCCATCGCCGTCAGATGGAACGGGAACAGCAAGGTCTGGACACCGAACGGCGTCAGCAGGCACGCCGCGACGGCCGCCAACAGAAACAAGCCCCACAGCAGTGCCGCGCGCGGACGGTCGGCGGCGTCCACCACCGCCTCGCCGGCCAGCGCGGCGGCCAGCGCCAGGCCGAAGGCGAAGCTGGCATGAAGATTTGCCCAGAGCGGCATCACGGCAAGCAGCGCCAGGGGCGGCGGGCCATCCTCCTCGCGCGCCGCGGCCAGGCCGGCCGTCCATAGCGCCAGCAGCGGCAGCGCCAGCATGTGCGGCCGCGCCAGCAGCGAGCCGGTGACGCAGCAAAGACCCAAGACCACCGCCAGCAGGGCGGGAAGAAAATCGACCCGCCGGCGCACGAACCAGCCGACAATGCCGGCCGTCAGCGCGGCTGAGGCCGCGAACAGAAGATGGATCGCCTGCCAGCCATCGGCTTTCCAGGCCAGCGCCATCAGGATTTCGGCCAGCCATTCCTGGGTGTGCCAGGGAACGCCCGCCGCGGTGTAGGAAAAGACATCGGCGCGCAGCAGCTGGTGATGCGCCAGCATCCATTGCCCGGCGCTGATGTGCCAATAGGTGTCGCTGTCGTTGAGAAGACCGGGCGCAAAGGCGGCCAGCGCGAATGCCGCCAGCCCCGCGAGCAGGGCAAAAGGCAAAGCGGGGGCGGGCGCGCGCATAGACTACGAGCGTAGGGACCAATTCTTAAAGTTTAAGCAACCGCGAAAGACAATAAAATTCAGATCAAAATGGCGGACGAAATAGAGTTAATATCTTGTGCGTAGCGATCATCATTCGCCTTTCATGATTCCGCTCATGCCCGCTATGTAAAGCGAGACAAAAAGCCAGCCCAGTAGCTCCATAAGCCAATAAATTGCTCTGTGAATACCCAGATGAAATAAACATGCAATCGCAGCGGCAATTGTGTCCAAGCAGTGAACAACGCTGCTTGCCTTGCGGGGCTTTGATTGTGCTGTCAGTGTTCCATTGAAGCTTTGAGCCTGCTCAAGATCGATGGTCTTGGTGTGCACGGCATTGCCCGTGATCGACCAGTCATGGCCAAGCAAAAGGCGCGTTCCTTCCGCCCACCAAGAGTTGTGTAGATATTCAATTCGTCGTTCGCCGACCTGAACGTCGCTCGGTTCCCAAGCCAAGTCTTGGCCCAGCTCTATAATTGGCAAGAAATTGTCTAACGCAAAAACGGGTGCGTTGAAGCGCGTATAATGCTCGGGCAATTTCGAATTCGGATTTGCGGCAAGGTAGGCTTGGACACTCCCATCTTTCGGTGCCATGAACCCCATGTTGGATGCTGTGGCAAACGTCAACCAACTCAACAGGAAAAAGCAAAAGGACCAATAAAGTGCTAGTTGGGGCCGATACCCGAAACCGACAGTCCAACGCAATAAGCGGAGCCAGAGTCTTTCATGCCAACGCAAGTTGTGCGCGTCTGCGCGAATGATTTCCCGTTGGATCGCTAGTTGTCGCGCATCATCGCTATATCCCATCCCACGCAAAACTTCGTAGCACTGCACCCAGGGTTGGGGGCGGAAAACACTCTGAGCCGTCATGCTTACAGGTTGGCCAAGATGCATTGGCGGCTGTCTTAATAACCATTGAAGTCGAGTTTTCCAACTTACGTCAGACTCATAAAATCGACTGTATGTAAATCCGTCCAATATTAGTTTTCCTGGGGGTGGCCAAAATTCGGATGAATCCTGGTACGTCCCGCAAGATGCGCCGGACAAATCTAGTTCTTCCCTTATTGTGCCACTCGAGCAATCGAGCGAGCCCTTAATTTTTGCATTCGCCAAATTGACCGCACCGTCAACGCAAAAGTCCCTCCCCCGTAAGAAAAGGTTCTGCCCAACAACCATGCTATCGCAATTGAGGGCAATTTTCCCCCGGTTGCTGATTTTCGCGTTGGCCAGAGATAGGTTTCCCTGAATATCCGCGCGGACGAGCGATACTTCTCCCTCTGCGCGCAGGGCTTCGCCCCTAATGAATGTGCTCTGACGTACCTTTATTCCAGTCAGATTGATCGCGAACTTTCGAGAGCTGCGCTTGAATATGCCGTCTTCCATTGACAACTGTCCATTGATTTGAGCGCCTGCGAGGCTCACCGTTCCTTCGGCTCTAGGCCGAATAAATACATCCTGCCTGGCCGACAGGCCGTCTCCATTGAACGCGAAGCCATTTATATTGGTGAGGTGTCCATTTTCGCAGAGTAATTGTCCGTCAATCTTTGCACCCACGATTTCAATGCCTTCGGCGAAAAATTGCGCGCCGCCGAAAATAACGTCGGCTGCGGCTATGCCGTTACATAAGATTGCGTATTCTCCTTTTCCGCGGCCCTCAAAATGACCATTTCTACAGGAGAGCTGTCCGCCAATTCGGGCGCCCATAAGATTGACTTGGCCATAGCAACAAAAGCCGTATCCTAGGGTCAAATTTCCAGAAATTCTGACGCGCGTGCCATCTAATCCCGGCGCGCATGATCCAGTGAGGGCTATGGTTTTGGCGGCGGCGTCCCGAAGATCAATCTGCTCGTCGATCGCGCAGCGAGCCAATACCAATCGATGCTTTAACGTTGCGCCACTGAGCTCTAAATTGCCGGTAATGCGAGCTCCGAAAATCGCGACTCCGCGAGCGGCGACAGACCAAGGCTTTGATCGAAGCGGCCATCTGTCGCCAAGCAGTAAGCACCGAATTACGTCCGCCGAAATCCTCCTGTCGTCGGGCCAGCCGAACGCATAAGCCGGGTCTAGATCTAGTTCGTTTGGTTCAGCTAAAAAATCGGGCCACCATCCATCACCGTCCGCCACGCATTTGATTAAGCGCTGTTCCGCGTCAGTCAATTCGCGAACTGGATAGTTCATAATCCACCCTTCCCCATTGGGCTAAATGATCTAGTGGCTTTTTCTCAATATGACCTATGCCTGTTGAGAGGATTAATATTTGAGCGCTAAGCAAGGAGGGTATTTCGGATTTTCAAAATTAGAAGAGACCATTTGAATTGGAAACCATTGGTTTTGAACGCTTGATGGACTTGGCGCGCTCTTCGCGCGTCATGGTCCAGCGGACATCTTCCATGGTCTTGAGACACGCCTTGGCCTCATCCGGCGAGCCGGTCAGCCAGGCTTGCCAATCCTGTTCGGCCAGCATCGCCGGCATGCGATCGGTGGGCAGACCCGTGAGCAGCGCGTTGGCGGGGACCGTCACCATCACGCAGGCGAAAAATGCTTCGGGCTGCTCCGTCACCTTGAATTGCCGCCACAGGAAGGCGATGCCGATGGGACCGGCGGGCCTGACCACATGCTGCTCGCCGCTTTCCGGCGCCTCGTTGAAGGTCTCGACAATCACGATGCCGCGCTGGCCGGTGCGGAAAGCTTCGGCAAAGGCCGGCACGCTGTCGATGGTTTCGCCGCGGGCATGGATCGGCTGCGGTCGCTTCCAGTCTTTGGGATGGGGGAAGCCCCAGCGCATCGGTATGACGCGTCGCGCGTCAACGTCTCGCACGATCACCGGCACCGCGCCCATCACGCGATAGGTGAGGATACGATCTTCGGGATCAGGATCGGACCAGGCGAAGTCCACGATCTTCGTCCAGGAGGTTGGCTGTGAACTTTCCGCACATCGGGGGATTATAGCAGGCCGATTGCGCCTCGCCCAAGCTCGGCGCGTTCGCCGCTCAAATCGGTCCACCGGACCGATTTGCCCCGCTATGCGGGTCGCGGCTCACTCTCTTAAGCCGCAGGGCCGACCAGTCGTCGTCAATCGCGATCTGGCTCACGGTATCCAGGCCATGCTTGGGCGCCAGCTTGTGGATGACATCGCGGCTAAGGTCTGCTGCCAGGGCGGACGTCAATTTGGGATAGGCCACCCAGAGGATCGCTGTTCTGGATATTTTCCTGAGCAGGGCCGGCAACTGGGTATCGAACGTCTTGCGGTCGGGTGTGAACAACAGCACCACGTCGGCATCGGGCGTATCGGCACGGGCTTTCTTGACGCCGATCAGCTTGTCCAGCGCGGCCGGTGCGCCGACCACCGCCAGGCGCCGCTCCCCCTTGACCTGCAGGCGCTCGGCCACGGGTTTATCTGACATGATAGGACCCTTTCCTTCGCTTGTCCGACCGCAGGAATATCACCGATCCCTGCCGGCTGGTCGTGTCTCTTTCATTCCCAGCAGCACGGGCAGCACGGCAAGACCGACCACGGCGATCATCACGCCCGGCATCACCGGCCAGCCTGTGCGTTCCACCAGCAACTGCGCCAGCCAGGGCGTCAGGCCGCCGAAAATGGCGGTTGCGGTGGTGGTTCCCAGCGCCAGCCCGCTGAGCCGGCCTTCGCCGGGAAATTGCTCGGCGGTCGCTACCGCGCCCACGGCGCTGACGCCGCCCGCGACCGCCGCCAGCACGACGGCGCCGGCGAGGGCGCGTACCGCCGATCCGCTGGCCATCAGGGAAAACAATGTCACAGGCAGAACAGCGCTGGTGAGGCTCAGACCGATCAGCACGGGCTTGCGGCCGAAGCGGTCGCACAGCAATCCCACCAGCGGCGTCACCAAAATCACCACGATGGCCGCCAGGGTGGAAAGCCACAGCGCGGCCCTTTCGCTCAGCGCACCCGCCGAGGTGAGGAAGGCCGGCACATAGGTGATGCCCACATAATAAGTGATCGAGCCCAGGGCGGAGATGGCAAAGCCGCGGAAGATGCCTTTGCGGTGATGCGCAAGCGTGTAGCGCAGCGGGTGCTTCGGCGCGGTGCCGGTGGCGCGCTGGCGCTCGAAATCCGGCGATTCCTGCATGGAAGTCCGCGCGATCCAAATGCTGCCCGCCAGCCCCGCGCCGACAAAGAAAGGAATGCGCCAGCCCCAGCCGTCGAGATCGGCGGGGGAAAGCAGATGCACGGTCAGGGCGGAAACAGCCACGGCAAACAGGCCGCCGACCTCGCTGGCGGCGGAGGCGGAGGAGGTGATCAGCCCGCGCCGGTTCGCGGCCGCGCCTTCCAGCAGATAGGCGACCACACCGGTATATTCCCCGCCCACCGAAAAGCCGATCACGCAGCGCAGGGCCAGCAGCAACCATCCGGCGGTCGGCCCGATGGCGGCGTAAGTGGGCAAGAGCGCGCTGGCCAGCATGGCCAGGGTCACCACGCCCAGCGAGGCCAGCATCATGCGCCGCCGGCCGTAGGCGTCGCCGATCCAGCCGAAGGCGATCGCGCCCAGCGGCCGCAACAGATAGGCCAGCGCAAAGCCGGCCAAGGTGATGACCAGCGAGCCCTTCACGCCGCCGAAGAACACGCGCGACAGCACGGTGGCAAGATAAAGATAAAGCGTGAAGTCGTACCATTCGACGACAGTCGAGATGGCCGCGATCGCCATCGAGGCACGAGAGATCGCGTGACCGGATTTTGTCGCCGTCACCGCGAGCCCGCCGGTGCTCGTGGGCTGACATATGCCGCTTGCCAGCCGTGAATGGCGCGGATGGGCGCCCATCCCGAGGGCGCGACCAGATTGATCACATTCAGGCTCAGATTGTCGCGGATCATCACGGCGCTGAAGATCTCCAGCGCCACGGCCAGACCAAGCAGGGTACGCCCGCCCAGACGCGAGGCCAGCCAGAAGCCGCACGACATCATTGTGGTATCGGACAGCGAGTTCAGAATGCTGTCGCCGACATAACCGACCGCCAGGGCCTGCTGGCGATAATGCTGGATCACCGCCGGGCTGTTCTCGGTGATCTCCCAGGCAATCTCGACCCCCATGGCGGCAAGGAAACGCGCCGGAAGCGGCCAGCCGGGCGCCAGCCAGCGCAGCAGCCAGAACAGGATCATGCCATGGATCAGATGGGAGAAGCTGTACCAGTCGGTCAGCTGCTGCGAAGTCTCGGGGCTGAGCGGGTCACCCACCCAGAGCAGGATGCGCCTGCTGGCAGACAGAAAAGGCTGGCCGTAGCCGTGCAGCACCGCCGCCTGCAGGGCGAGCAGCGCGGCGGCGATCAACACACAATGTCTTGTCCACATCGTCCGCTCAGGTGCCTGCGTTCACTTTGCCAGCGTCATCATATTCGGCGGAAATATCCTTGGGTAGCAATGCCGCGAATTCAAGACTTCTGGCTTGCGGTGAAAACCGCCAACTGCGCCGCGAAAGCACGCTGGAAGGCGGGCCGCGCTTCACCGCGGGCAACATAGGCCGCGAGGTTGGGATATTCCTTCAGCATGCCCGAGTTGTGCAGCCGGCGCAGCACGCCGATCATCAGCAGGTCGCCGGCGCTGAACGCGCCCTCCAGCCAGTCGGCCTCGCCAAGACGATCGGACAGTTGCTTAAGCCGGTCGCGGATGCGCGCTTCCAGCATGGGCATGCGCGCCTCGTGCCAGGGCTTGTCGCGCTCGGTGAGAATGGCGCTTTCGCGGGCGACGATCACCGGCTCCATGGTGCTGTGGGCATCGAACATCCAGGCGATGACGCGGGCCCGGGCGTTGGCGTCGCTGGGCAGCAGGCCCGGATGCGCCTCGCCGATATGCAGCACGATGGCGCCGGATTCGAACAAGGTGAGGCCCTCCTCTTCATAGGTCGGAATCTGGCCGAAGGGCTGGCGCGCCTTGTGCGCCGGCTCCTTCATCTCGGCGAAGGAGACCAGCTTGACGTCATAAGGCTGGCCGACTTCCTCCAGCGCCCAGCGGACCTGCATGTCACGCGCCAGCCCCCTGCCGCGGTCGGGCGAACTGGCAAAGGCGGTGATGGTCGGTTTCATCGAAAGTCTCCGGCTGGCCACAGAGGAACGACGAACGGGGTTCGCAGAAGCCGACACCATCCTTAGAATTTTTTGCCAGGTTGCAATGGCGCGCAAAACGAGCGACCGGGCGAGCTAGCCGCCCGGATGAAGACCGGGGGCTTCCTGGCCCGTGCGGGCCACATATTCCGTGTAGCCGCCGCCATACTGATGAACGCCGTCTTGTGTCAGTTCGAGCACGCGGTTGGAAAGCGCCCCCAGGAAATGGCGGTCATGCGAAACAAACAGCATGGTGCCTTCGAATTCCGCCAGCGCCGCCACCAGCATTTCCTTGGTCGCCATGTCCAGATGGTTGGTGGGTTCGTCCAGAACCAGGAAGTTCGGCGGATCGAACAGCATCTTGGCCATGACCAGGCGCGCTTTTTCGCCGCCGGAAAGGACGCGGCAGCTTTTCTCGATATCGTCGCCGGAGAAGCCGAAACAGCCGGCCAGGGTGCGCAGCGGCGCCTGCCCGGCCTGGGGAAAACTCTTGTCCAGCGACTCGAAAATCGTGTCGTCGCCGTCCAGCAGGTCCATCGAATGCTGCGCGAAATAGCCGATGCGGACGTTGCTGCCGACCACCACCTTGCCCTGGTCCGGCTCAGTCTCACCCACCGCCATTTTCAACAGTGTGGATTTGCCCGCGCCGTTGGCGCCCAGAATGCACCAGCGTTCCTTGCGGCGCACCGCAAAATCCAGCCCTGCATAGATGCTGTGGCTGCCATATGCTTTGTGCACGCCCCGGAAGCTGGCGACATCGTCGCCCGAACGCGGGGGTGCGCGGAATTCGAACTGCACCGCCTGGCGGCGGCGGGGCAGTTCGATCTTTTCGATCTTGTCCAGCTTCTTGACCCGGCTCTGAACCTGGGCGGCGTGGGAGGCGCGCGCCTTGAAGCGTTCGATGAACTTGATTTCCTTGGCCATCATCGCTTGCTGGCGGTCGAACTGCGCCTGGCGCTGCTTTTCGTTTAGCGCGCGCTGCTGCTCGTAGAAATCATAGTCGCCCGAATAGGTGGTGAGGCAGCCGCCATCGATCTCCACCACCTTGCCGATGATGCGGTTCATGAAGGCGCGGTCATGCGATGTCATCAGCAGCGCGCCGTCATAATTCTTGAGGAACGCCTCCAGCCAGATCAGGCTCTCCAGGTCCAGATGGTTGCTGGGCTCGTCCAGCAGCATGCCGTCGGGCCGCATCACCAGGATGCGGGCGAGCGCCACGCGCATTTTCCACCCCCCCGAGAGCAGACCGACATCGCTGTCCATCCGCTCCTGGCTGAAGCTCAGGCCGGCGAGCACCTCGCGTGCCCGGGCATCCAGCGCATAGCCATCCAGTTCCTCGAAGCGGTGCTGCACTTCGCCGTAACGCTCCACCAGAGCGTCCATGTTGGCGAGCTGGTCCGGATCGACCATCGCGGCCTCGAGCTGGGCCATTTCGGCCGCCAGCTTGCTGGCCGGGCCCACGCCGTCCATCACCGCCGCGACGGCGCTCTGGCCTGACATTTCGCCGACATCCTGGCTGAAATAGCCGATGGTCATGCCGGTCTCGATCGTTACCTGCCCATCATCAGCCTGGTCCTGGCCTGCGATCATGCGAAACAAGGTCGACTTGCCGGCGCCGTTGGGGCCGACTAGGCCCACCTTCTCGCCTTTCATGATGCCCATCGACGCGTCGATGAACAGAAGCTGATGGCCGTTCTGCTTGGAGATGTTGTCGAGGCGGATCATGGAGGTTGTTTGGATCGAAGCTTAAAGGGCAGGGCTTTCTCGATTGCGCCTCGCTAGGGCTCGGCGCGCTCGGCGCTCAAATCGGTCCACTGGACCGATTTGACCCGGCCGTAAGGCCGGGTCGCGCCTCTCACTCCCACTCAATCGTCCCCGGCGGCTTTGACGTGATGTCATAAACCACCCGGTTGATGCCGCGCACCTCATTGACGATGCGCGTGGCGGTGCGGGCCAGGAAGCTGTGCTCGAAGGGATAATAGTCCGCCGTCATACCGTCGCTTGAGGTGACGGCGCGCAGGGCACAGACATGATCATAAGTGCGCGCATCGCCCATCACGCCCACGGTCTTGACCGGCAGCAGCACGGCAAAGGCCTGCCAGATCTTGTCGTAGAGACCGGCCTTGCGGATCTCGTCCAGATAGATCGTGTCGGCCTTGCGCAGGATTTCCAGCTTCTCTTCGGTGATCTCGCCCGGCACGCGGATGGCCAGGCCCGGTCCGGGGAAGGGATGGCGGCCGACAAAGGCCGGCGGCAGTCCCAGCTCGCGGCCCAGCGCCCGCACCTCGTCCTTGAACAGCTCGCGCAAGGGTTCGACCAGCTTGAGCTTCATGTAATCCGGCAAGCCGCCGACATTGTGATGGCTCTTGATGGTGACCGACGGGCCGCCGGTGGCCGACACGCTCTCGATCACGTCGGGATAAAGCGTGCCCTGCGCCAGGAACTCCGCGCCACCGACCTTGTGGCTTTCCTTGTCAAAGACATCGATGAAGGCCGCGCCGATGATCTTGCGCTTCTGTTCCGGATCGCTGACGCCCTTCAGTCGGCCCAGAAACATCTCGCGCGCATCGGCATGGATCAGGGGAATGTTGTAATGGCCACGGAACAGGCTGACGACTTCTTCGCTTTCGCCGGCGCGCATCAGGCCGGTATCGACGAAGATGCAGGTCAGCTGGTCGCCGATCGCCTCATGGATCAGCACCGCGGCGACGCTAGAATCCACGCCGCCTGACAGGCCGCAGATCACCTTGCCCTTGCCGACCTGCTGTCTGATCTTCTCGACCGCGCGCTCGCGGAAGGCGTGCATGTTCCATTCCGGCTTGATGCCGGCGATGGTGCGCACGAAGTTGGAAAGCAGGGTCGCGCCGCGCGGGGTGTGCACCACTTCGGGATGGAACTGCACGCCATAGAATTTGCGTTTCTCGTCGGCGATCACCGCATAGGGCGAGGATTCCGATGTGGCGATCACGCTGAAGCCGGGCGGAATGGCAGTGATCTTGTCGCCATGGCTCATCCACACCGGCTCGCTGCCGTTTTCGGCCAGGCCTTCCAGCAGGGCGGAAGGCGTCTTCACATGAATGTCAGCGCGGCCGAATTCCTGGTTATGGCCGCCTTCGACCTTGCCGCCCAGCTGCGCCGACATGGTCATCTCGCCATAGCAGATGCCCAGCACCGGCACGCCCATCTCGAACACGGCCTGCGGCGCGCGGGGGGCGTTTTCCTCATAGACCGAACAGGGCCCGCCAGAGAGAATGACGGCACGCGGCTTTTTCGCCAGCGCCTCCTCGGCCTTGTTGAAGGGCACGATCTCGCAATAGACGCCGGCCTCGCGCACGCGCCTAGCGATCAGCTGGGTGACCTGGCTGCCGAAATCCAGAACCAACACGCTCATTTGCTGTTGCGCGCCGTGGTTTCCGGATGGTCGCGGTTGAGGTCCGACAGCGCCTTCTTGGCGACGGCGTCGGCGGGATCGATGTCCAGCGCCGCGTCATAGTAAGAGCGTGCATAGTCGGGCTGGTTGGAGGAGGCATAGACATCGCCCAGCGCGACATAGGAACCGGTGCGGGCGGGGTCCTGCACGATGGCCGCCTGGGCCAGCCGAACCGCCAGTTCCGTGTCACCCTTGGTGGCCGCGTCCTTGGACTGGGCAAGCAGGGAGTCCACCGTTATGGGCGCTTCAACCACCGGTGTGGGGGCCTTGGCCGCCTTGGCGGATTTGGTCGGCGCCGCGATGGCTGCGGAGACCGGAAGCGCGAGGGCCAGAAGGATGGGAATCGTACGGAAGATCATGGGGCGACCATACGGCATTTGGGCGGATGGTCCCATGCGTCATTCACGGCGGAGCCCTGCGCAGTAAAAGCCGTCGGTGCCGGTCAGGGCCGGACTGGCGCGGAAATCCTGGGAAAGCCCGGGTGGCTGGTTAACGAGCAAGGCCCCGCCCAAGTCCAGCCGCAAAAAGCCAGAGTGGCGGGCCAGCGCCGCCACCATCCGGTCCTGGTTCTCCATCGGCAGAACGGAGCAGGTGGCGTAAACCAGCCGCCCGCCCGGGGCTGTCAGGGCTGCCGCCCGGTCCAGTAGCCGGTCCTGCAGCGCGGTCAGTTCCGCCAGCCGGCCAGGGGTCAGGCGCCAGCGCAGCTCCGGCTGGCGCCGCCAGGTGCCGGTGCCACTGCAGGGGGCATCCACCAGCACCAGGTCGAAGGGGCCGGCCGGCTGGGTGTGATCCAGATGCAGAACCTTGATGATGGTGACACCGGCACGCTGGCTGCGTTTCTCCAACTCCACCAGCGCATCACCCCGGACATCGCAGGCGATGATCTCGCCCTTGTTTTCCATCGCGGCGGCGAGCGCCAGGGACTTGCCACCGGCGCCCGCGGCCAGATCCAGCACTCTCATCCCTGGCGTGGCTGCACAAAGCGCCGACGCGATTTGCGCCGCCTCGTCCTGGATTTCGAAAGCGCCGGATTTGAACAGCGGCGTCTCCGACAGATTGCCGCCCTCGCCCGCGATGCGGATGCCGTGCGGCGCGTACGGCGTGGGCGCTGCCGCAACGCCTTGCCCCTGCAAGCCCCGCAGCACCTCTTCGCGCCGCGCCTTCAAGGTGTTGACCCGCAGGTCGGTGGGCGCACGGCCAATGAAGGCCTGCATTTCTTCCAGCAGCCGGTCACCGAAAGCGCACGTGAGTTCACTCTCCAGCCATTGCGGATATTCGCCGCGCACCCAGTCCGGCGGGGGGGCCGGTGTCGTGGCGACGGCAGAGCGTTCGGTGTCGCTCAACTGCTTGGG
>Ga0265338_10004861_pt1 | contig 17905 bp, 12 predicted proteins | sample 42126metaG_FD_193579 | JGI IMG/M metagenome (GOLD analysis project Ga0265338, IMG submission 193579) | Rhizosphere microbial communities from Carex aquatilis grown in University of Washington, Seatle, WA, United States - 4-21-26 metaG | ecosystem: Host-associated > Plants > Roots > Rhizosphere... | reverse complement strand
ATTTCGGTCAAATCGCGGGAACAACTAGCGTCGGTTGCCTGGATTCAACCGGTGGCGGGCCAGCCGTTGACGTTCCAAACAGTGGGGCAGAGTGAGACCAAGACCCTGATTCCTCTGAATCGGATTGTCGGCGAGCGTTATGCAGTCTATTGGAGGATTAATCCAAATTCCTGATTGGGTTGTTCTTTCCTTTGGCTTGCGAGGGTGGTTGACAAAATGCCCTGGCATTCGCACAATCTCCCCGACGCTTTCCTGCGGAGCTTGTTTCACATACCCGATCGTGCAATTTTAGCTGCTGCGAAGCGCTGGAACGGCATCCCGGATTCTGGAGAGAGCCTTGAGCATTCATGAAGTTGCGAAGCGGGCGAAAGTTTCCATCGCGACAGTTTCGCGGACAATCAATGGTGTACCCACCGTCGCGCCGCACCTTTCCAAGCGCGTTTGGAGGGTGATTGAAGAGCTGGGCTATTACCCGAACACGCAAGCCCGCGCGCTCGTTTCCGGCCGCAGCCGCATTTTTGGACTCATTGTTTCCGAAATTACAAATCCATTTTTTCCGGAAATCGTTCAGGAGTTCGAGGACATCGCGGTCCAGAATAATTACGAGATTCTCACAACCTCGACCGTGCACGACCCCAAGCGGCTCACGCTCTCCGTGCGCCGCATGATTGAGCGGCGCGTCGAGGGGGTCGCTGTGGTTACGTTTGGTCTGGAAGAGGGCCTCTTCGATGAGCTCAAATCCCGCAACATTCCGCTTGTATTCATTGATGTTGGCCCGTCGTTGCCGCGAATCAGCAACATCCGCATTGACTACCTGCATGGGATTCGGCAGGCTGTGCAACATCTGGCCGCACTTCGCCATGAGCGGATCGCTTTTATCTCCGGGCCGTTGAATCTGAAATCTCCGGTGGTTCGGAAACGCGCTTTTTTGCAGTCCATGGAAGAGATCGGGTTGACCGTGGACCCAAAGTACCTGATTGAAGGGAATCACACGATGGAGGGTGGCATCGCGGCCATGAAGCAGTTGATGAAACTTCCCAAATCGCCTACGGCCGTGATGTGCTCCAATGATATGACGGCGATCGGTGTGTTGCGGGAAAGCTACGACCTGGGAATTCACGTTCCCCGGGATCTTTCCGTGGTTGGTTTCGACGACATCCGCCTGGCACAATTCGTGGTCCCGCCGCTGACTACGGTCAAGATGTCTCAGACGGAAATCGCGCGCCTGGCGTTCAATGCGCTCCTTGCGGAGGTTCAGCGCAAGGCGCCCTCTCCCACGGGAAGTGAATACTTGCTCCGGACGAGCCTCGTGTTGCGCCATTCGACAGCTTTAGCCGCCGCCATTGCAGGCCGAAAGCCTGTAGCTGCGCCAAAGAAAACCATAGAAACAGATGCCCTCTGAAGCCGTGATTCGTGGCGCATTTGTGATTGACAAGGTTTGTCCTATTTCAGTAGCCTTGGCATTCTCGGAAAACGTTTGCTCAGTTTCTGCATTCCATGGGGCTCGGCGAGGTCTGGACAGATGCGTTTAGCGCACCTTCGGGAAGAGGTCCTGGAAGCGAACCTGGAGCTTGTCCGCCGAGGGTTGGTCCTGTACACCTTCGGCAATGCAAGCGGGATCGCCCGGGACGAGGGGCTCGTGGTGATCAAACCCAGCGGCGTGCCTTACGAGAAGCTGAAGCCGGAGCATATGGTAATCACCGACTTTTCGGGAAAGATCGTCGAAGGTGAGCTGCGGCCTTCCTCTGACCTGCCTACGCATCTCATTCTATATAGGAGCTTTGCGGCAATTGGAGGGGTGACGCACACGCATTCTGAGTTTGCGACAGCATGGGCGCAAGCGGGGCGCTCGATACCCTGCCTGGGCACGACGCATGCCGACTATTTTTATGGAGCCGTTCCCGTAACAGACGCCCTACAAAAGCATGAAATAACCTCGGACTATGAGGCCAACACGGGCGTTGCCATTGCCCGATCCTTCGCCGGCAAAGACCCGGCAAGCGTTCCTGCCGTCCTGGTCCGGGGACACGGCCCCTTCTGTTGGGGGCCAGATGTTGCCGCTGCGGCGCACAATTCCGTGATTCTTGAGGCCGTCGCCAAGATGGCGTGCTTTACAGTAGGATTGGCGCCCGATATTGAACCGCTCCCCGGATCACTCCATGATAAGCATTTTCTTCGCAAGCATGGGAGCGAAGCCTATTACGGGCAGCCAGCGGGGAAAAAATGAAGCGTTTGCCGGGTGCTGGGCAAGGGTGAAGAGATTTGAGACAGCCATACTAGACTCAGTCCGAGAGCGAAGCCGTTCGTTCTCTCCATGGGGCGCGGAATGTCACAAATGAAGAAAATGACGATGGGTTTGATCGTAGGAAACCGGGGATTCTTTCCCGGTCATCTGGCGGAAGTCGGCCGGAAGGATATGATCCAGGCCCTGCAGCACGCCGGGATGGACGTGGTGGCGCTCGAAGTGGGACAAAGCGCCTACGGCGCGGTGGAAACTTACGAAGAAGCCACTCGTTGTGCCGAACTTTTTCGCGCGAATGCGGATCGCATTGACGGAATTGTGGTGACGTTGCCGAATTTCGGCGACGAGCGCGCCATTGCCGATACTGTGCGGCTGTCAGCCCTTCGAGTGCCCGTTCTGGTACAAGCCACTCCCGATGCTCCTGCAAAGATGACGATTGCCCACCGGCGAGACAGTTTTTGCGGCAAGATGTCTGCCTGCAATAACTTGCGTCAGTACGGAATCCCCTATTCGTTGACCACTTCGCATACAAGCACGCCCGATTCGGCTGAATTTAAAAAGGACTTGGAGTGGTTCGGTGCGATTTGCCGCATTGTGAAGGGTTTGCGCAATCTGCGCATCGGCGCAATCGGTGCACGACCCACTGCGTTCAACACGGTGCGCTACAGCGAAAGAATTCTGGAGTCGCAGGGCATTTCCGTGGAGACGCTGGACCTTTCCGAAGTGATTGGCCGGATCGAGCGGATGAAAGACACGGACGATGCCGCACAGGAAAAACTGAAGCAGATTGAAAAGTACGTTACGACGGCCGATGTGCCGAAGGCTTCGCTGATCAAAATGGCCAAGCTTGGCGCCGTGATCGATCATTGGATGAAGCAGACGGCGGTGAGTATCAGTGCCATCCAATGCTGGACCTCAATCGAAGAGAATCTGGGCGTCGTCCCCTGCACTGTGATGAGCATGATGAGTGACGATTTGATGTCCAGCGCCTGCGAAGTGGATATTTGCGGCGTGCTGAGCATGCACATGTTGCGCCTCGCTTCGCAAACGCCGAGCGCTTTGCTCGATTGGAACAACAATTACGGGGAAAATCCGGATAAGGCGGTCTGCTTCCACTGCAGCAACCTGCCGAAGCATTTCTTCAAGAGCACGAAAATGGACTATCAAGCAATCATTGCCGGCACCGTGGGCATGGAAAACACATTTGGCACAATTGTCGGGCAGGTGAAGTCCGGGCCAATGTCGTTTGCGCGCTTTTCCACGGATGATACGGGTGGCTGCGTCCGCGGCTATGTGGGAGGCGGACGATTCACCGATGATCCGCTCGAGACGTTTGGCGGCGCGGGAGTGGTGGAAATTCCCGCAATGCAAAAGCTGCTGCATTTCATTTGCGAGAATGGCTACGAGCATCACGTCGCGGCAAACTTTTCCTCCGTCGCACCCGCAGTGCACGAAGCTGCCGTCCGTTACCTCGGCTGGCAAACTTACCGGCACGAGAATTAATAATCAGGAGCACCACTTCCTATGGCCATCGTAGCGGGCGTGGATTTCGGAACGCTTAGCGTCCGCGTTTCGATTGTGGATAGCGAGAAGGGCACGCTCGATTCCGCTGTTGCTGAATATCCACTCCATCGGAAGCGCGAGGATCCGGAATTTGCTACGCAGTCGCATGAAGATCACATGCGCGCGCTCGCGGCGGCGACGCGCCAAGCGTTGAAGCAAGCCGGCATCGCGGGCGACAAAGTCGAAGCGATCGCTCTCGATACCACTGGCTCCTCGGTGATTCCCGTTGATGCGGGAATGAATCCGATTGACGACTACTACCTCTGGTGCGATCACCGCGCGAAATCCGAAGCCGCAGAAATCACTGAGAAAGCGAATGCCGAAGGGCTCGAAGCCATTAAATGGTGTGGCGGGGTCTATTCCTCCGAATGGGGATTCGCGAAGCTGCTTCACTGGCTGCGGCACAATCCAGCGAAGCGCGCGCAATTTGCCAGCGCGTTCGAACATTGCGACATGGTGGCCGCCACTCTGTGCGGCGTCGCTGATCCCACGAAGGCCAAGCGCAGCGTTTGCGCCATGGGTCACAAATGGATGTGGCAACCGGATCTTGGCGGGCTGCCATCAGAAAAATTCCTGACGTCTGTTGATCCGCTGCTTGCGGGCGTGCGGCAAAAGCTACAAGGCGACTACGAAACTTCGGACCAGATTGCGGGCACGCTTTCTCCTGCTTGGGCCGAAAAGCTCGGATTACGCGCGGGAATTCCCATTCCTGTTGGTGCGTTTGACGCGCACTGGGATGCGATCGGCGCGGGCATCCAACTGAACGACATCGTCAACGTGGTGGGCACTTCCACCTGCATCATCGGAATATGCGAAAAGACGCAATTGGTTCCCGGCGTGTGCGGTGTGGTGAAGGGAAGTGTGCATCCGCAATACACGGGCATCGAGGCGGGCCTTTCCGCGACCGGAGACATTTTCGACGCGATCGCGCGGCGCGCAAAGACGCCGATTTCCGAATTGAGTGCCGGCTTGGAGAAATATCTTCCCGGGCAGACGGGTTTGCTGCGCATGTCGTGGGACAACGGCGACCGCACTGTGCTGGTGAATCCGAATCTTCGCGGCATCACGCTCGGATGGAATTTGCAACACACCTCGCAGGACGAACTCTTCGCCGCCATCGAGGGCACAGCCTTCCACACGCGCGTCATCCTGGACCGCATGGCCGAATATGGCGCGTGTATGGAGCGCGTGATCAACGCGGGCGGAATTCCCACCACGAACCGCGTGTTGAATCAGGTGTATGCGAATGTGCTCGGGCGGCCTGTGCTCGTGCCGAGCAAAAAGGTGACGAGCCTCGGGTCCGCGATTTTCGCGTTCCACGCCGCGCGAACTTTTAAGACGTATGAAGAGGCGCAGGCAAAGATTTGTCCGCCTCACACCGTGTATCAGCCGCAGCCTGAAGCAAAGAAAGTGTATGACGAGGTTTACGCGCTCTACAAAAGGCTTTATTTCGATTTCGGCAATGCCACGCCCGGAAAAGGTTTTGGCGATGTGTTGCCCTCGCTGATTCGAATCGCCACAGAACAAACTCAGAAAAGCTCCGCCGTATCGTAAAATCAAAAACTCGGCAATTCTAAAACCCGATCCAGGATTCGCCGCATCCAATCCAATGTGAAAGGCGGTCTGGTGTCCAAATCCTTGTCTGAAGAAAAAAGTGGCAGTCGCGCGATCGTTCGAATCGCGTGCAGTGCGATGCTTTTCGATCTCGATGGCGTGCTGATTGATTCGACTCCGGCCGTCGAGCGGGTTTGGAGGCAGTGGGCAATCGAGCACGGCTTCGATCCCACGGAAGCGATTCGCCGTGCGCACGGCCGCCCTAGTATCACGACGGTGCGCGAGTATCTTCCGAATGCGGATCATCAAGCTGAGAATCGCATCATCGAGCGACGCGAAATTGAAGACCTCGAAGGAGTAGTTCCCTTGCCGGGCGCGGCAGAATTGCTGGCGGCGCTGCCGCCGGAGAGATGGGCGATTGTGACTTCCTGTACACGGCCTTTGGCGGAGGTTCGATTGCGCGCAGCAGGATTGCCGCGCCCGCTGCACTTCGTCACTTCTTCGGACGTAAAAAATGGGAAGCCCGCACCGGAGCCTTATCTCACAGGCGCAAAAATGCTCGGATTTTCGGCGGAGGAATGCGTAGTCGTGGAAGACGCGCCCGCAGGAATCAAATCGGGCAAATCAGCCGGCGCTCGGGTGATTGCTTTTCGAACGACTGCGCCGGAAGAGGAACTTGTTCGAGTGGGCGCGGATTGGGTGCTCGAAAACGCTTCAAAAATCATGCTCGGCGAGCCTAAAATCCAAGACGGCAAGCTCGCACTCTTGCTCGAGCCGAAGTCATAATCAGCAACAGCAATCTCGCGCTGCCTCTGAATGAACGCGTTAGGCTTGCAGCGTTAGCACGCTTAACGAATGCGCCGCAAACGCCTGGCGGAACGCAGCTCCCGCTCCATTAATGCTACGCTTCTTCACCGTCACGTTATTCGGTTCGGTAAAGGTGTTGGTCGCATCCAGGCTGGCGCCGTTAACTTCGTACAAATCGCCCGCAGCCTGCGGCTTGAACCCATCAATCACAATATCCACCGCGATATCAGAGGTCGGATGACGATTCACAACCGCCAGCGTCAACTTCTGATTCTTCTCGTCAGTCGTTGCCGAAACATCCAGATACGGCGTGTCCGGGTATTCCGGGAATGAATCGCTGCGCACGAGCGCGTCGAGCGCCACGCTTCCGCAATGTTCCGCATAGAGCTTCAGCGGGTGGTAAATCGTTTGCAGAACAATCCCGGTGGGGTTGGCCATGATAGGTGCAATCACGTTGACCAACTGTGCTAGACAGGCAATCTTGACCGTCCGGGCAGCGCGATGAAAAATATTGAGTGCCGAAGCCGCCCATAGCGCATCGCGCAGGTTGTAAACCTCTTCGAGTTTGTGATCGTCGTTGCGTTTAAACCACGCGCGGAACCAGATGTTCCATTCGTCCGCCGCAATCATCACGCGCTCTTTCTTTTCCGTGTTTGCCATCACGGTGGTGATCACCGCGTCCAGGATTTGAACTTGGCGCTCGAGGCCAGTGTCGTCGTGTGCTTCCTTGGCGTTGTCCATGCTGCCGCCATAGTGGTGCAGCGAGATGTAGTCCGCCACTTCCACAAGATTCTGCAGCGCCTCGCGATTCCAGTCCGTGGTGGGTCCGCCGCATGCGATGAGCTTGATGGAGGGATCCACCCAGCGCATCATTTTCCCGAATTCCAGTGCGAGCGGCCCGTATTCGGCAACGCTCTTGTGCCCCGCCTGCCACACGCCGTAGATCTCGTTGCCCAGGCCCCAATACTTCACGTCGTATGGTTCCGGGTGCCCATTCTTCTTGCGGAGATTTGCCCAGTAGGTGTTTCCTGTCTCGTTGCAATACTCGACCCAGTCGGCGGCGTCCTGCATCGTCCCGGTGCCCATATTCACGGTGATGTAAGGCTCGGCGCCAATCTTGCGGCAATATTGGATGAACTCGTCGGTACCGAAGCGGTTTGATTCCTCAGCTTGCCAGGCCGTGTCCCAACGGCGCGGGCGCGCGTCTTTGGGACCAATTCCATCTTTCCAATTGTAGCCAGAGACAAAATTCCCGCCGGGCCATCTGAGAAGAGGAATACGCAATCCGCGAACGGCTTCCAGGACGTCCTTGCGAAAGCCGTAGCTATCGGAAAGTGGCGAGCCTTCGTCATAAATGCCGCCGTAAATGCAGCGGCCAAGGTGCTCTGTGAAGTTGCCGTAGATATTGCGATCAATCGCGCCGATTTGGCGATCGAAATCAATCTTGATGCGCGCGCCGGAGGCAGCGTTTTGCGACATAGCCTGATCCACGGACGTGGCTGATCCCGTCGCACCGCGAAGGGCTGGAGAAGCAATCGGGAGTGTAGCGGCACCCAAGACTGCTGCGACTCCATTTTTCAGAAAGCCGCGCCGCGCAAGCTTGTTTGTGGTCATGGAATCTCCTCCGTCTCGCACATTCAGAATAGCGTGCTCAAGGTATTTATGCTGAAAACGTTTACCCGTCAACAGGAGTTTGAGGGAAACACTTGCTGCCCAGCGAGCAGATTTTAAGGCGCCAGAGGACCCGGCTGCAGATGATCCTCCAGGAACCTCGCGAGCAATGAATACAAGTGGTAGTGTGTTCCGGGCCCTTCGGCGAGTGAATGCGTCCTTCCCGGATATTCCATGAAGTCGAATGGCTTCCCCAACTCAACGAGCCGATTGACGAGCAATTCAGTCCCTTGGAAGTGAACGTTGTCGTCGCCGGATGCGTGGACGATAAGTAGATTGCCTCGGAGTCCTTCAGCATAATTGATAACCGACGCCGCCTTATAACCATCCGTATTTTCCTGAGGCAGGCCCATGTAGCGCTCCTGATAAATCGAATCGTACAAGCGCTGGTCGGCCACCGGCGCGACGCTCATTCCCACTTTATATAGGTCAGGTGAGCGGAACATCAGATTCAGTGTGTTTGTCCCACCGCCGCTCCAGCCCCAAACGCCAACTCGCGCCGGGTCAATAAACGAGTAAGTGCGCTCCAGCACCTGCAGCGCGGCAGCTTGCTCCTTGGAAGAAAGCACGCCAACGCTCCCATAGACGACTTTTCTCCACGCACGGCCCTTGGGCGCGGGCGTCCCACGATTATCAATGCTCGCGATGATGTAGCCATCCTGCGCAAGGAAACGGTGGAACAGCGTGGTTTCAAATCCCCAGCGGTCAACCACTGTTTGCCCTGCCGGCTCCCCATAAATGTGGATGAGCAACGGATATTTTTTCTTGGCGTCAAAATTCTTTGGCTTGATCATCAACGCATCGAGAACCACGCCTCCGCCAATATCCACTTTCAGGAACTCCACGGGTGTCTGAACCAGCTCTTTTACATTGGCGCGTAGCGCGGCGTTATCTTCGAGCGTGCGCGTTAAGGAATGGTTCGGCAGACTTACCAACTCGGTTACGGGCGGTGAATCAAAAGTGGAGTAGATATGGAACGCGTGCTGAAAGTCCGGAGAAATGTCATAAATGTGCGAGCCCGGCTCATTCAGGGGTGTGATCCGAGTGGGGGAACCGCTGCCGTCGAGCCGCGTGCGGTAGAGATAATGCTGCGTCGCGTTCTCGGGCGACGCGATGTAATAGAGCCATTCCTCCGCTGGATCGATTCCGAGAACTTCAATCACGTCGAAAGCGCCAGCCGTTACCAGGTGCATGTTCTTTCCATCGCGCGAAATAATGTAAACGTGCCGCCACCCGTCGTGATCGTTCACCCAAAGAAAATCCTTCCCGCCATGGATCCATTTCAAGTCGTCCACCACGTCCGTCCACGCATCATCGTGATCCGTGTGAATCGTGGAAACGGCGCCACTGGAAGCGTCGGCAAGTAATACGTCATTCGTGTTCTGCAGACGATTCAAATGCTGTAGCAGCAGGGAATTCGAGTCACCCGCCCAATCCATTCGCGCGATGTAGTTATTCGTGGGATCTCCTGGGACTTGCATCCATCGCGTTTCACCTCCCATTGATGACACGACTCCCACACGCGCCGCCGAATTCGGAGTTCCAGGCTCAGGGTAGGGAATTTCTTTCACCACGGGATATACGCCGAATTCGGGATATGGAATTTGCGTCGCTACTTTATACGGCGCGCCCGTGTCATAGATGAGTGCGAACTTCCGCACGCCTGCTGTGTTGAATTGCCAGTAAGCGATGCTCTTGCCGTCTGGGCTCCAGCGATAGGCATCGCGGATATTGAATTCTTCTTCGTACACCCAATCCGATGTTCCGTTGATCACCGTCGCGGACCCGTCTCCGGTTAGTTGCGTGATGGCGCCTGAGCGAGCGTCTTCGACGTAAATATCATTTTCGTGAACGTAAGCTACGCGCGATCCGTCCGGTGAGAATTTCGCGAACATAAGTGAGGAGGAAGGGAAGTCTTCGCCCAACTTGCGAAGTTTCTTCGCCGTGCGATCGTAGAGCCAGTAATCTCCGCGCGTATTCGCGCGCCACACGCGTTGCGAATTCGTGTAAATCAGCACCGAGCTCCGGTTCGGTGACCACTCGTAATTCTGAAGCTCGAGCGGCTCTTTCTGGCCCGGAGGGATCAGTTCCGAGGCTGCGATCAGTAGTTCGCGCTTTCCAGTCGCTGTCTCATAGCGCACCACATCCCGCGCGTGCGGAAAATCGCGCGAAGGCTCCACTGTTGTGTAGGCCTTTCCTTCTTCCAGCCATCGCGCCGGGCCGAAGAATTTCGCTGAAAAATCGCCGGTCTTGAAAGCTCGTCGCAAGTATTCAGCGGTCTGAGCCGATTGGGCATTTGCAGGCAGGACGCCGAGCAACGAGCAAGCGCTCACGAGAGCGGCCATTCCAATTGTCGCGAGGAAACGGATCTGCTTGCGTGAATTCGCAATTTCTTTTTTCATGTGGGTGGTTTTCCTGTCTTCTTTTGAGGTGCGCTACATTCCGACGACACAGTAATCCATGAGAGAACAACTGCAAGCTCCGCCCAAAAGAAATCAGGGCACGAACGGATGCGATTGTATATTATATGCGCCACTATGCCCACCACATCTGGTATGGGTCCAAGAGACCCTTCAAAGCAGCCTTCTGTCGATGCATCGGCAAATAAGATTTCCCGCAGACGATTTGCGCGCGACGCAGCCGCGATTGCCGCCGTCAGCCTTTCGCCTTCAGGCATTCTTGCGATACCTAGCCATGGCGGCGCCACGGCGATAAAAATCGGCGCAGACGAAAACAAGCGGAAGTTGAATCCAGCACAACTACAGGACGTGGAAGCAAAGCTCGCGAACATTATCCGAAAGTACGGCGACCGCCTTTCCGAAGAGCAGCGGAAACATCTGCGCCGCATGCTTTCATATAATGAGACACTGCTCGCTCCCATCCGCGCGTTTCCGCTGAAGAATGGAGACCCGCCGGTCACAGTCTTGAAACTTTCCACCGGAAAGGATTCCACGCACTCCAATTTGCGCTCTTCCGATATGCACAAGAGCGCGAACGAAGCACCCGGCAAAGAAGGGAGTGCGAGCTGACCATGATGAACGAAGACATTCTCTATCTCCCCATCCGCGAATTGGGCGAAAGACTCCGCACTCGGAAGGTCTCGCCGGTTGAACTGGCGCAAGGCTACCTGGATCGCAGCGAGAAGCTCGGGCCAAAGTTCAATGCATACGCAATGCTGACAAAAGATTTGGCTCTCGCGCAAGCTCACGCAGCCGAAAAGGAAATTGCTGCCGGGCACTATCGAGGTCCCTTACACGGAATTCCCTACGCGGTGAAGGATCTGGTTGCTGTGAAGGGATATCCGACGACATGGGGCGCTCGTCCCTTTGCCAATCAAACGTTCGATTACGATGCAGGAATCATCGAGCGCTTGAACAAAGCAGGTTCAGTCCTAATAGGCAAGGTCGCGATGATCGAGCTCGCGGGAGGCTTGGGATATTCCGACGGCAGTGCGTCGTTAACCGGCCCTGCCAAGAATCCATGGAACACGGATTATTGGACGTGCGGTTCCTCAAGCGGATCAGGCGCAGTGGTGGCGGCAGCACTCGCACCTTGGGCGCTCGGCTCGGATACACGTGGCTCGACACTTTGCCCCAGCGCCTGGTGCGGCATCGCAGGCATGCGGCCCAGCTTTGGCCGTGTGAACCGCTTTGGTGCCATGGCGATTGCGTGGTCCACGGACAAGCTGTGTCCCATGGGCCGCACGGCAGACGATATTGGACTCATTCTCTCTGTCATTGCAGGACATGACCCCCGCGATTTCGATTCGCTTCCGTCCACGCTTTCTGATTTTAGTTGGATGGGTACTGCGAAAGAACCCGCCCGGCCTCTGCGCATCGGCCGCTTGACGAATGTATGGAATTCCACTGAACCGGGATTGGACGCTGCCGTCGATGCCGCGTTGAAAGTGATGGAAAGCAATGGCGCGAAAGTCACAGACGTTGCCCTCCCTGATGGGCCATACGAGGAAGCATGCGAGCTCACCATCATGATGGAAGCGTCCGCCTCATTTCGTGACGTTATTGAATCCGGACGGTGCGCCGACTTGATCGATCCTGTCGGGAAAATTTCGGGCTACGCAAGCTCCGAATTCTCTGCGACGGATTACCTGGCTGTTCAGCGCGTGCGAACTTTCCTGCAGCAGCAGGTTGATCGCGTGTTCGACGATTTCGACGTCCTCGCAGCCGCAGGCCAGTCATCGGGCGCTTCGCCATTGAGCGGCCCTCCGGAGGAGGATTCCGAGGGACCATTGGAACGCAGAGCACCGGATGGAGTCTCAAGCTTGTGCGGATTACCCGCTATCACCGTGCCCTGCGGATTCAGCAAGGCGAAGCTTCCCTTCGGCGTCCAATTCCTGGGGCGCGCGCTCGGCGATCACACCGTGATTTCCGCGGCGCACCAGTTCGAAACCAAAACCGATTGGCACAAGCAGCGGCCGCCCATCGGCTAGGAAAGAAACGGCCCGCTATTCGAATCCCGCAATCTGCCACTTGTGAAGTGTGTCGAGCACCAACGCTTTCACTTTAGCCACAACTTTGTTGTAAAACTCCTCAGCCTTCGCCTGGCTCCGATCTTTCGGCAGTCCCTCGCCCTCGGTGTATTCGAGGATCGTTGATGGATACGGTGTGGCAGACCACGCATCCGGCGGCGTCGGCAATCCCGAAGCCATATCCTTTCCCGTGAAGAGTTCCCAGTGGACCAGTTTCGGATTTATGGCTTGCACCATCGCGGTTTCGTCGTTCGTTGCGTGGCCGCCATTCTCGCCAAAAACTTCGTGCGTGATGGGGTTCGCCAGAATCCACCAGTTGATCACCAGCGTGTTCACTTTGTATTGCCGCGCAATCTCATCACCCAGGTCTTGCAGGATTCCCACCTGCGGCCCGTGACCATTCAGAATGATGATATTGCGGAAGCCGTTGCCTACGAGCCCAACAAGCACCGCGCGGACGTAAGCGCGAAATGTCTCCTCGGGAATATGTAAGCTGCCGGGATACGGCGAAAGAATCCCCGTTACGCCATAGGGAATGTGCGGCGCTATCAAAGCGTTCACGTCTTCGGCGATCGCATGTGCAATCGCCACCGGAGCCGTGTTGTCCGCTCCCGAATTGATGAACCCATGCGCTTCCATCGTTCCCACCGTAAGGATCACTGTATTTATTTTCGACGGCACGAACTTCTTAAACTCCATCCAGTTCAGTTCGTCCATTGACCGTGATGAAATCTGCTGCGCCCGTGTCGCGGCAGGGACCAGCAAGAGAAGAAACGCAACAACACTACGAATTGGCAATCGCATTTAACTCTCCTTCCACAAACCGCTTGAGATACGGTCAATGGAGTGGTTCATGGCACGAAGCGCGAAATCGTCAGACATTCGTTCCATTTTGTCCAGATATATTGTATACACTCACTTCTGTCCATCTTTCCTGGAGGGCGATCTGCCGCCATTCTACTATCGTGGTTCTCCGGCGCCGCCTGTCTCGCAGATCGGCGACACGCTTTTTAGTCCGGAGGCCATTCAATGAGCAAGCGCATAAATCGAAGAGAAGCTTTGAAAGGCGTCGGTGCCGCATGTGCCGCATTCATGCTACCTGCGAGTGCGGAGGCGATTCCAGCCTGGTTGCGCATAGCAGATCAAGATGTTGAAATCCGAATCACTTCCGTAAGTGCGCACACTCTGCGACTCACAATCCTTCCCACTAAAAACGGAAGAGTGGGCGTCGTCACAAATGACGGCTCGCTGGTGCGCGAAGAGTGGGGCTCACCCGTTGCCAAGCTGAGCGGGGAACTAGCCGACCAGCGCGTTACATGTCGTGATTTCACGGTAAACGTTTCCGCAAATCCTCTCACTTTTGCAATCGAGTCCTCCAAAAAAGAATCCATTCAGAATTTCACTGTGGACCAGAAGACCGGCGTCGTCTCCTTTGCCACGGGTGATGTGCCATTGCTCGGCCTCGGTGAAGGCGGCCCGCAATTTGACCGCCGAGGTTCATCTGATCGCATGAGGAGCGGTCAGGGCGGTTATCAACTCGCTACACACGGAGGGCGCGTTCCCATTCCCTGGATCATCGGCACATCTGGTTGGGCGATTTTTTTCCATCAGCCGTTCGGTACATTTGACTTCACCGGAGCCGAAAGCAAGTTCATGCCACAAGGGCCAGACACGGCCTTACCCCTCGACATTTTCTTCGTCGCCTCAAAAGATCCAGCAACAGTCATGGGCGAATACGCTCGCCTCACCGGACATGCCGAAATGCCGCCACTCTGGAGTTTTGGCTATCAGCAATCGCATCGCACACTCGCCGGCCGCGAAGAAATCCTCGCCGAAGCAAAAACCTTCCGCGAGAAAAAACTTCCCTGCGACACGATGATTTATCTCGGCACGGGTTTCTGCCCATCCGGATGGAACGCGGAAAACGGCTCGTTCGACTGGAACTCAAACGTATTTCCCGATCCAAAGGGAATCCTGGATCAATTTCACGGGGACCATTTCCGCGTCGCGCTCCATGCCGTGATCCTTTCTCGAAAACTGCGCGGCACCGTGCACGATCCCTGCGAGCTCGCACGCTACGACGAAGACTCAGCCTCCTGCTATTGGGACACGCATCGAAAAGTTTTCGCGCAAGGCGTGGACGGCTGGTGGCCCGACGAAGGCGATCCGCTCGATATCGCCTCGCGCCTTGTGCGCAATCGTATGTATTGGGAAGGGCCTCAAATTGATCGCCCCAACGAGCGCCCCTTCGCCCTGCATCGCAATGGTTACGCCGGAATGCAACGTTACGGTTCGTTCTTGTGGTCCGGCGACGTATTCTCCACTTGGGAGACTTTGAAAGTTCACATTCCGATTTCAATTAATACGGCACTCAGCGGTATCCCTTATTGGGGCACGGACATTGGCGGCTTCGTTCCCACAAAGGAATTTTCCGCGGAACTTTATTTGCGTTGGTTTCAGTTCGGTGCGTTCAACCCACTCTTTCGTTGCCATGGACGCGCATGGAAACTTCGCCTGCCCTGGGGATGGAACATGGGTGAAACAGGCCCAGCAGAAATTAGCGGCTATGGCGGCTCCGCGCTGCCCGACCCGAGCGAGTTGCACAACACGCAAGTGGAACCCATCTGCCGAAAATATCTCGAGCTTCGCTACCGCATGCTTCCGTATCTCTATAGCGCGGTCCGCGAATGCTCGCTCAATGGCATGCCGGTCATGCGCGCTCTGTGGTTGCACTATCCGGACGATCCTATTGCTGTCGCGCGCGCCGACGAATTCTTGTGGGGCAGGGATATTCTTGTCGCACCGGTCGTCGAGAAGGGCGCCACTTCGCGCCAGGTCTATCTCCCGCGCGGCAGCTGGTACGATTTCTGGACGGGCGAGCGCCTCGAAGGAGGCCGCGAAATCAGCCGCGCGGTTGACCTCGAGACCATGCCTCTCTTTGTCCGCGCCGGAGCCATCTTCCCGCTCGGCCCCATAAAGCAATACACCGGCGAAAAAGTGGACGAGCCAATTTCCGTCACCGTTTATCCGGGCGCGGATGGTTCGTTCTTGCTTTACGAAGACGATGGCCGCTCCTTCAACTATCGCAAAGGCGAATGGATGGGCGTTCAGATGGCTTGGAACGATTCCGCGCGAACCCTTTCGCTGCACCTCGCACCCGGCTCGCGCATGTTGCCGCCGCTTCGGCGCGAGCTGGCGATCAAGCTTGACCGGGCTACGCGTTCAATTGTTTTCGAAGGTCACCCGGTCGAAGTGAAATTCTGACCCAGTCCATACGAGGGAGACAAAAATGGAACGCCGAAAATTTCTGCAGAATCTGGCGGTGACTTCAGCGGCTGTTGCGTATTTCCCCGGCACTGCCAAAGTTAAGTCTCTCGAAAATTTACCAACTGAATCAACCAGTGGCTCCGAAGAATTTCTAGCTGGAGCCGGCGCGGCAGATATCGAAGGCCACACCCAGGTTTGCGAATTCAAAATGAACGCCGCCACGTGGAAAGTTTACGAAGATTTGGTCACGCGCGACGGAGCGATCACATTCGTTTCCTCAGGCGGTGCTGTGCGCGTCATGCCCAAAAGCGCGGAAGCTTCCTTCCCGGACGCTGCGCCACCTTATCTTGGGTTGAAGCTCGAAGACATCGGCAATGCCGGCCCGGATCTCCTTGCCGATAAACTCCTTCAGGGCGGAGGCGATCCCGATCCAGAAATGGTGAAGGCCGCCGCTCCGCCGCTTGGCCCTTCCGGTCAGGAGCGCGGCGGTTGGCGCATCCCCTGGGACACTTTCGTCGGAACAAAGGAATGCGCGGACACGATGCCCGTGATGCCCGGGGGGAGCACCAGAACTTATCATTCCGGGCAATATTTTCCGCAGATCAACGGTCAGGCCGTAAAGAAACGCTTTGATGGCCTCGTCGGCGGATGGATGCCTGCAGTGCGAAAAGTGATTCCAGTCTCGGACTCGTCGTACGTCGAAGTCGTTGTCTTCGGCGACGTGGAAGCCCACGACAAATTTATTGTCCAGACCTGGCATCGCACCGCGCAAATCGAAAACGGTAAAATCGTGAAAGTCGTTTACGGTTACAGTTACCCGGATTTTCCGCCTCGCCGCCAGGAACCAACCGCGGAGCAGTTCTACCGCGCATTGCTCGTCTTCGCCGGCTATTGGGAGAAGTTGCTCAACGATTTCGCCCCGACCGCGCTTCCGCAGAATGTTTGGGTGGATATGTCGAAGCACGCATTCGCCAAAGAGCTCATGGTTCGTCCGGGCGGCGTCTATCCGAAATATGGTGCGGTCGATCGAGACTATTACGGCTCCGAATATGATGGCTTCCAGGATATTTTCACCATGGCCGTCTATACCAATCTCGAGTGGGGAAGGTTTGCTCCGGCGCGCGCCATCATTGACAACTACCTCACGGATTTCATGGACGCCAAAGGCATGATCAACATGCGCGGCCCCGAGACAGCGCAATTTGGAATGACGCTCTCCCTTCTCGCGCGCTATTACAATTACACGCGCGATGCAGCGCTCCTGCAAAAGCATCGCGCCAAAATTGAAGCCACCGCCACTCTTCTGATCGAATTACACGAAGAAAGCCTCAAGCTTCCATCCGATGATCCCGGCTACGGATTAATCCACGGTTGGAGCGAATCCGATTCCTGCCTCGCCTACAAACCCATGACGTGGTGGCTTCCTTATTTTGCCAACAACGCCTTCACTGCACGCGGGCTGAAAGATATCGCGCTGGCATGGCCCGGCATAACTGGTTCGAACTCCACGCCAGCGACAAACAAACTCGCGGCCACATGGCTTCAACGCAGTAAGACCCTTCAAGATTCCGTTGTCGCCAGCATGGAGAAAAGTGTTCGCAAGGACATGACTCCTCCCTACATCGGAACTTTTCCCGGCACGAAGCTCACCTTCCGCGAATCCATGCAGAAAGAAAGCCCCAGCCCACAGGGATGGGCGCACCGCGGCTATGCAGAATTGCTTCAGGCTGACGTATTGCCTCCAAACCTCGCCAATATCGTCATTGATTGCATGCGCGCTTATGGAGGCACAACGATCGGCGTGGTCGCCAACATTGAGCGGCCGCATCCCGAGGGCCGCGACATTCTCGGCTTCATTTCCTACGGCTACGCCCAGATGCTTCTACGGCTCGATCGCGTCGAAGAATATCTCCTCTTTCTGTACTCCCATCGCTACCACGACCACACCCGCGGCAGTTGGACGGCCGGTGAAGTCTCGGGAATTGACGGCGATTTCGCCTTATTCTGCATCCCCGCACAGCAGACGATCCCTCTGCTCGTTCGCTGGATGCTCGTCCTAGAAGATTCCGACGACGACAAACTCTATCTCGCCAAGGGCGTCCCTCGAGATTGGTTGGCTTCAGGGAAGGAAATCAGCATTCGTCAGGCGCCCACACGATCGGGAAGGGTGAGCTTGAAGTTGCAGTTGATGCCTGCTGAAAAAAGAGTTGCCGCCACAGTCGAATTGGCTCGGGCAGGAGCGCCCAAACAAGTGCACTTGAAGTTGCGTCTGCCTGCGGATTACAAATTACAATCGGTCACGGTCAACGGCC
>Ga0265338_10004860_pt1 | contig 17911 bp, 16 predicted proteins | sample 42126metaG_FD_193579 | JGI IMG/M metagenome (GOLD analysis project Ga0265338, IMG submission 193579) | Rhizosphere microbial communities from Carex aquatilis grown in University of Washington, Seatle, WA, United States - 4-21-26 metaG | ecosystem: Host-associated > Plants > Roots > Rhizosphere... | reverse complement strand
TCCAGGAGGCGCGCGACCTGTTCGCCGGCGGCAACCAAGCGGGTGAACACCCCCCCGTCCTTCGGTATTGGAAGGTGAGCCCAATCCGCCGACAGGGCGCTCTTGTGTTCCGCCTGATAGCTGGGTGCGTGGAGGATAGCGAAGGCAACCCGGAAAAGCCGGCCTACGAAAGCGCGCGCCGCGTCGTCGCGTCGTTCGCCCCTGAACCCGAAATGGTCGCGGACTACACGCCACGCCGCTTCGGGAATGTTGGCGTCGCGATCCGCCAGCAGGTCGTCGCCGCGGGTTTCGCGCGGAAACGCTACAGAGCCGCGCTCGTGAACATGCAGGTTCACAAGGCCCGTCGAGAATATGGGTCGCGTCTCTGATTCTTTGCGCGGTTCTGGAACGGTGAGCAGAAATTCATTGCCGTCCAGATTGACCGCGTACTCCGGACGCGCGCGATTAAGGAGTTTCGTCCCTGTTTCGTAGTAGATAAAGCGCTGGTCCAGCGGAAACGCGAGAAAACCAAGAACCTTCTTTTTATCGAAGCCGAATCTATGCAGATCATTCCAGACCGCTTGCGGATCGTATCCCGCAATCGCGGGCTTGCCGTTATCATCAGGCGGCGGCGCAAGCTCCGGAAAACGTGCGGCCGCGGCGACGAACGTCTTGGCACCAATATAGGCCATCATGCGTTCGGCGAGCGCACCTTGATCGGTGTCGATTACCGAGCTTTCGATCCCCCGATTGTGATTCACGCCCTGCACAGCAACCGGAAATATCTCATCGAGCCCAGGCCATTCCTCAAATCCGCCTTCGATGGTTTTGGGCGCGAGCCGCCACCGGTTCTCCTGTGAAGGGTTCACCGGTTCGTAGACTGGGATCCCGCTTCCCTTCGGCGGCACGCCCGACGGCAAGCTGGCGATCAGGGACCGACGTTTGAGAGCCGCCGGACCCCAAAAGTCCCGATACAGAACTCGCGTCTCCGCCGGCTTCGTCCTCGCTCCGGTCCGCTTCACCCATGTCACGATTGCCGTCCCGGGCTGAATGCCGCGCGGATCCATCTCTGTCGTGAACGCGCTGTCGTCGCGTGTGCCAGCCCCCGGTAGGCCCCTCGGAATAGTCTTGCCGGTGCGGTACTTGTCCCCGTTGAGGTTGTCGATCCAGATCGCATGGAAATTGGACAGCAGCGACCGCCGCATCAGCGGATGCGACCGGCCCGACAGGTACGACGAATTCGAGATATAGGAGATGACGCCATAGTCGGCCGCCTCGCCAATGCGCTCTTCGGCAAGCCGAATGAACCGGATGTAGAGATCGTCGAGAAGCTGCTTGCGAACCCCGAACTCCTTGTACAGAAGGCTTTCGCCGCGCTGTTTCTTCTTCGGTTTCCCGAATTCATCCCTGCGCACCTGTTTGGTCTTCGAGTCGATGTCATCGACAAGTTCGATTCCCTTGTAATTTGCAACCAACTCCGCTTCCTCGGCCTGGGCCGCGCCGGTAAACCGGTCGTAGGGTGGATTACCAAGAACGACGATGATCTTGGCTTCGCGCTTCACCTTTTGCGAAGCGTCAAATTCCTCCCGCATCTCGGGGAAGTTCAGCTTGATATCGCCCGTGTCATGCCAGCCCGACAGAGCGTTTGTCAGGAAGATCGCGAGACGGTGCGCGGGGTCAGGCCGGGACCCAAGTTGGTCTAACAGCAGGAAAAGCTGAAGTTGCGCGATCGCGAACGGAGCAGTCAGGATTTCAAAGCCCATCACGCGTTCATGGAAGGCCCGGGCTAGCTCCAACCCGATGCTGCTTTCGTCTCCCTCGCGTTTCAATTCCGCGGCGATACAGCGCGCGACTTCGAGCAGATACGCGCCGGTGCCACAGCAGGGGTCGAGCACGACGACGTCAGGGTCCGCAAGGCCGCGCGGCCGCCGAAGCTCGCTCTTAAGGAGGTGATGAACGCGCTGAACTTGATAGCGTACAATCTCCGGCGGCGTGTACCAGACGCCCAGGTCCTCGCGAAGCTGGGGATCGAACGCCTCTAGGAATGGTTCATAGAAATAGGTGATGGCCGCAATTGTCGTTTCGCCATCAATCGTCGGAAAACTCATTCGCGAGCGGAACAGCGGGCGGTCGATCCGATTAAAGGTCTTGATTGCCCTCGCCAGATGCACTTCGAGTCCGAGGTGCTTCATCCGTGTCGGGTGGCGGATATCGTGAAGTAAGGCATCGAGGAAGGGTATCGGCAGGTACTGGTGTGCGTGCTCGACCTCAAACGCGACCTCAGCGCCAGCTTCCTTGTCCCAAAGAATCCACGCTGCAAACAGGGCGTAGAAGATCGACTGAACGAGCGATGACCGGAAGAACCGCGCGCCCTTTTCATCATCGATATCGAAGGCGAGGCCGAGAGCCTGACGATAATCGTCCAGCAACGGCTTGACCGGCTTGAGGTCGTCCGGAATCCCGGCCTTTGCGTCCCGGGCTTGGCGGGCGAGAATTTTCGCCAGATCGGCCGGCGACGCGATGCGCGCAAGATCAGTGACGGCGCGCGTGATGATCGAGAGCAGGCCTTCGAGGACTTCCGGATCGACGTTCGGCTTTGCAGGTGGCCCGCTGACAGCGGACCAGAGATCGACCGTTTTCTCCAACACGCGTTTTTTTGGCGGAACGGCCTTGCCCGGTTCGCGCTGATACGCCGGATCGCAGGTCAGAAGTCCGACGCCGCGAACGTTGCAGAGCAATACAACGCCGGTTTGCGACAGGTAGCGCCCGATCTGATCGTTCTGTTCGGTGGAGACGGCCAGATCGGCAAGTGTGGTGTCCGCGCGCTTAACCTCGCCGTAGACCCCCACGAAGAGTGACGAGTCGCCAAGTACAAAATCCGGCATGTCGCGACGGCGCGAGCCGCCCTCGGATGTGCCCGTGATGACGTCAAAGGGCAGCCGTTCGCTCTTGAGCACCGCATTCAGAAGCGTCTTCAGATCGGGATAAAACGTCGTCTCGGTCGACGACGGCAGTTTTTCGAGTCTGCGCGTTTCCCGAACATATGTGGAGATTACGTCGGCGAGGTTCTGCATGAGCAGGTGGTCACAAGGTCAGACGGCGGGCTGTCGAAATCCGCGTGAGCGATTCGCCGCATCTGGAACCATAGCGCATCCGGCTCTAACCGGGTCCAGGGCGCGACCCCATCCCATTTATCGGCCACGTCATCGGCTTACAGAATTTCAGCGGTCCCATTTTCTGTAGAGAACCCATAAGGGTAGGTTGCCGCGCCCTCTCTGACCGCGTTTCCATACCGCCGTGCCCCGCCGCCCGCCACCGCCCGTGCCCACCATTGGCCAACTCCACGCGTCAGAGCCGCGCTGGTTCTGGGTCCATTGCGATGCCTGCCTGCACCGACGGGCTCTGCCGTTGGCACCGTTCGTGATCAGGTGGGGCCCGCACGCGCCGAGCGACGCCCTTCCCCGGCGGCTTCGCTGCAGCGGCTGCGGCCGTCGCCGCGGCGACCCCTCAAGCATCCGTCATGGGTCGAAATACTGGACCGCTGGCAACCGTTTCCGGGTTCGGCACACTTTGATGCACCTGCGTGACACTTCTGGTGCATGGTGGCGATAGCTTGCGGCGGTGCTCGGTATTGATCCACCTAGCATCCAGTTGCCCGCCGCATGGGCAGGGGTCAGGCGGCGGGCAATTTCTTCGAGGCCGATCTCACCGAGGCAGCGCCAAAAAATCTCGGAACTCGGCGGCGATCAGCCCGTTAAGTCGGTAGCTTCGCCGCGCAAAGCGACGGGCGATCAGAGAAGTCCCCTTATGACGCCCCCCTGGGGGCTTCTCTTTTTGGGGCCGTGGGGTTCGCCCTCTGCTGAGAGCCACACAGGAGCCATTGCGAGCCGGCATCAAGGACGTCTTCCTTCGGGGCATGCCCAGCAATCGCCCACCACCGCTATCGCCACGCTCGGCCAACTCCACAATGCTGAACCGCGCCGGTATCGGACTCGCTGCGACGCCTGCCGGCATATGCGAGCGCTCCCGTGGGCGCCGTTCGTGATCCGCTGGGGCCCAGCCGCGTCGAGTGATACCCTCCGCCAGCGCTTAGGCTGCAGGCCCTGCGGTCACCGGGGCGCCAGCCTTCAGCATCCGTCGTGGGTGGACATGCAAAACCGCTGGCAACCGTTTCCGGGCGAGGCACCGCGCGCCCTCATGACGGCGTCGTCACTTTGGTAAGTGCCTTCTGGCCTTAGGGCCGATTGAGTACCCTTAGGCCGCGGCCGTTAGGTCCCTCAAACCGGCTACCAGTCGTTCGCCGGTCCATAAATCAATGCTGCAAAAGCGCGCGAGGTCCCTTGCCGCCTCTAACGCTTCAAGATCACGGCGGGCAGTTATGGCCCTCTCGCCTTTGGGCATGCGTTTGGCGATTAACTACAGATTGTTTAGGTGAAACCGATTGAAAAGTTCCATTGCCCAGAGTTAACTGAGAAATGGGAACTGGGGCTGGCCGATGGGCTACGAACTCGATGCCGCTAAGCGATACCGTGAACACGCCGAGCAACTGCGGGTTATCGCTGACAGTGATGGGCACGAGAGGACCCGACAAACCCTTCTGAAAATAGCCAGCGAGTATGAACAGATGGCGGAGACGTTCATCGCCATTGAACGGACCAATCAGGCGCTCGGTAAGGTCTAGACGATGGATCGCTGAGCGCGATCGCTGGATGCGATCTGCGCATCGGACCTAAGCCGAAGTGTCTTGAGGGCGCACTGTTGGGAGGGGCAAATGGAGCGTCGGTTCGCTGCGGACGAATGGGAGAGCATGACCGATTTAGAGCGCGTGAATCGTTGCGCGCTCCTAGCACAAGAAGCGAAGGAATTGGCTGACACCACTCCTTCACCGACGATGCGCAGGCACTTTCTGAATCTTGCCGCGCAATGGCTCAGGCTTGCGGGTGGCATCATGAAAGAGGGCGAGGACTGGGTTTTACACTGAGTGCGGGCGACGAATAGAATCCAGCCGACGATCAACGAGAGGCTCTGGCGACAGGCCCTGCGCTACGCCACACCTCGCCAGTGCGAGCGGTGCAGGTTATGATCGCCGTTCGGGACGCGGCGGTCGGCTTCACGTGATGCCCTCTTCCAAGGGGATTAAGTCGCGGGCATACCCCGCAGGTGCGGCCGTAGCGCAACCGCATCGTCGGCGAGTAACCACGTCGCGATCCGCGGGGCGTCTCTGGCCTCGGGCTCCTTTGGGCATGGGAGTAATATGGCACCGCACGCGGGGGATCCGATAGGGCTTAGGAATCGCTGCCCGGAAGTATCTGGAGGCTGAAATGGGAAGACAAGTACCTGTCGCGCTTTTCGTGGTGGCAATGGCAGCCGTTATAGTCGGCGTAGATTTTGCGTTCTTCAGAAACCGCTTCTGGGAACGGCTGATAGTAAATGTTGGCATTGTCTTAGTGTTCGCGGCGTTCTACTTGAGATTCTTCAGGCGTCCATGATCGTTATGGAAGTGGATGGTGACGGATTGTACTAATTTCCGAACCAACCGACTGACGGTGTGTCGGCGAAAGACACAGGCGGCGGCCTGAACGCGGCAGCATCGCAGATGAACCGAAGTTCCCGCGAATCGTGTTTCATCACAGCCGCGACCAAGCCGACCCGCACTCTGGGGGAACCCCGCTTCCCACAGCGGCGTTTCCCACATGAGGTGCCGTAGTGCGGCCGAATGGTCAGAGGTGAATGATGAAATACAGGCTCGCGAAAATCTTGACCCTTGGTGCCCTTGCGCTCAGCGTTACCACCGCGGCAGCGGAAGCGGCGAATTGCCAGGGACGTAGGGATACCGGAACGGCTGTCGGAGCTATCGGCGGCGGTTTGGTCGGAAATGCTGCGTCGAACGGCAATGCAGGTGGAACCATCGCCGGCGCGGTCATCGGTGGGGTGGCAGGAAATATCATCGGCGGCAACAATTGCGCGCAGGGTTCTGCGAGCCGGGAAAACCATCGCCGGCATTACGACAAGCACGGTGCGGCGTTTTATTACGACCGCGACGGCCACCGGCATTACTACGGCCATGGCTAAAACCTGTTGGGCATAGCGGCGTGAGCCATGATTGACGCTCGAGCAGTTTGGCGCCACGCTGCGCCGGATATTTGCAGCGCGTCCCGGATTGCCCTAACACGCCGATACATGCCCACTCTTCCGGCTCTCGCACAGGCGACGATATCTGCCGCTAGCGGATGTTCCGGCATCTACCGCAGAGGCTGTCCGCTGACGGGCGCGCCAGCCGTCCCTGGCGAGCGTAGCCAGAGCGGCAAGATCGCCGCCACCGCCTTTCCTGGCGCGCGAGAGTCGGCACGGAAAGGCCGAGCAATCAATTGATCGGTCATGGCCTTGAGGTCCCCTTGGCATGAATTCAGTATGCCGTGGGGCAGGGATGGTGGCGAGTGGATGACGACTTGGAGATCGCAGAGGAACTCCGGGCGAAGGCCGAAGCCGCGAGACAAAAAGCCAACGGGTTCACAGACCGGAAAATGCGAGTGATCCTGCTGGAAACAGCCGACGATTACGAAAACATGGCGCGGACCATGGAAGCGATCCACAGATCGAAAGAGGTCTTAGCGCGCCTTCAGAATTCAAACTGACCCATCGCCCACTTGATGCTCGCGCCAGCGCCAATCTGCACGACGGCTTTCCGGATTCGCCCCAAGGTTGCCGCACCCACGATCCTAGAGGCCGGCGCGGATGCCATCGGCACCGGCTTGCGCGTCTCAGCGAATGCTCCCCGCGGTATTTAGTGAATCAGGCGCGCGTCCCGGAATGCCCGAACAGGACCTTCCGACAAAAACTCGGATCCGGCGCCACGCCCCGGTTAATGGCCGCCTCAGCTTTTGAAATTTCCACTGCACTGACGAGCCCCCGGGCATTGGCCTCCAGTGCCTTGTTCAGAAGCTCACCGGCTTCAATCTCCGCCGGCATGGCGCTCCGCAATGATCCCGCAGAATCGACCTTTTGAACGAGCGCAGGATCGATCGGCAGACCCTTGTTCCAGCATACTTCCGCCTTTGCGATGTCCATAGCGGACACCTCCCCCGCAGCTTGTGCCGCCAGGGCGCGCGCCCAAAACTCAGGCGAAGCCCGGCTCGCGCTTGCAACGCGAACGCCGTGTGCACGGGCGAGCTTGTCGATCTTCGCTGCCCCCGCCTTCACGATGTCCAAAACCTGACTGAGCGCCTTCATGACGGCACCCTCATTCCGCTCCACGCGCGCGCTCAGCGACTTGACGACTTGGACCCCATCCAATGCTTCGACCTTGGTCCCGTCCGCGAGCGTGACCGTGAACGATTTCGCGACTTCGACGTCATTGGCGGCGGCCGCGATTTTCTTGTCGGCGTCACTGGTATCGGACGGGTCCGCGTCCTCGCCGTCAAGCGCGCGCAATTCTTCGAGCAAGAGTTCAAATTCACCACCTTTGATCGCCACCGCCGTCTCCTTGAATTGTCGCCACGGTGAAACCGTACCGGCACGACCGGTGCGGAGCGTCCTGGAAATTCTGTTGCCGAAATCGCAGTAATGCGCCGGGCGCTTTGCAGCCAGTCCGTACTTACGCCGACGCTTGCGCCGCCGTAGCCTACCGCGAGCGCGATATCGGGGAGGCGCGGTATCAAACCCACGACCCGATGTTCGGTACTACGACGTGGCCCGAACGAATTCTCATCTCGCCGCAACTCTCAAATACCGCCATACCAAGTGCCAGAGCCCTTCCGGTAAAGGTCCATGCGGTCGGTGACGATGATGCGCGAGAGATATTTAGTGTTCTTCCAGCCGATCTCGCGGCTCATGCGCAGGCGCAGGGGAGCGCCGAAGTTCGGCGGCAAGGCCTCGTTGTTCATCCCGTAGGCGAGGATCGTTTGGGGATGGAGGGCGTCCGCCATATCGATGCCTTCGAACTGGACGCGGATGATGCCCGTCGTTTGCTGCGGGTTCGGATAGGGCATGAACACCGCGTAGCGCGCTTCCGGCTTCGGCTTGGCAAGACCGAGCACATAAGCGAGCCGCACCCCTGTCCATTCCGCGATATAGGACCAGCCCTGCTCGCAGGCGTGCAGCAGTATGTGGCTTTGGGAGGGCATATTCCTGAGTTCGCCGAGCGTGAAAGACACCGGGCGCTCGATCAGGCCCTCAAATTGCAGCCGCCAATCCTTGAAGCCGTCTGCGGCAAGGCGAAGGAAGGCCTCGTCCGGTGGCGCCGGACCGTTCACCACGGGCGATTTGGAGATATCGCTGCGCTTGAATTCACGCGCGAGCGCATTGCCCGACGTTAGCAGACGCTGAGAGGCATATGTCAGCGTTTCCCCCGCTCCAAAGAGAGTGCCGTAATCGGGCGGGATCAAATTGTAACGGGCGGCAGCGCCGATTCCGCCGACGCCCGCCGCCGTTGCGAGACTCGCTGTGACCAGCCTACGTCGCGTGATGAGACTGCTCATTTCGTGCTCCTTCCTCCGGGCACCCGTCCGGTGATCATCGCCTGCACATGGGACCTGAACCCGACAAGAACCAGCATAGCCATGTGGACGATGAAGAAAATCAACAGCAGGCTTGCAAAGACGAAGTGAAGGGTGCGCGCGGACTGATGGCCTCCCAACAGTGTCACCAAAAAGGGAAACACGGACGTAACCGCGAACGACATCGCGAGGCCTGTCCAGACGATGCCCGGAAACAGCACGAACAGAACGACGAGATAGGTCAGGCGCTGCACGACATTGTAGGTCCACGCCTCATCCGCGCCCGTCCGCTTCCAGCGCACATGATCCCAGATCACGCTGAGAATCGGGCGCCAACTGAGGTCCGCTTTCGCCGGCAGCAGGTCCCTGCGCAAGTGCTGTGTCGCCAAACCGCCGATCACATACGCGAGGCCACCGAGCACCAGGAGCCAAGCGAAAAAGAAATGGATTGGTCGGTTCCAGACCGATGGTCCGATAATCATAGGGAGCGGGAGATCGATGAGCGACGGCGTCCCCACCGCGCCGGTCTCGCCCCAATAGAACCGCGGATGAGAGATGAGAATACCGCTGCCGCTGGCAATAAGGCCAAGGACGCCTGTCGCAAAGAGCCAGTGGGTGACGCGGACGACTGCTAGATGCCGCACCGAATGTGCAGTCCGATTGGGACCGGCTCCGGTGATAGGCTCAGTGCTTTCCGGAACCGCTGGGGCGCGTGGACTGAGAAAGACCGAGGTAGGACTTGCCCGCATGTGCATTCCCTCCAACGCACGAATTCCCGTGAGAGCGATTGGGCCAGCCCGATAATTGGGTAGCCAAACGAAACTATCTTCGTGGCATGTTAGCACCGAAACGCATATTGGTCATTTCCGTGGTGGCGTAATTGCGCGACCGAGAAACGTCCGTCCTGCCCCCTCTGCGTGGGGCCACGCCTTGAACAGGTCACCAATACTGACGTAATCGGGACACGCGCTAAGAAGGGAGGTGCCGTTCATGCCCGGCATCATGGCTCGCGACGGCCCCGCGTCACGGTAGTGCATCGATGCGCAACGCGACCGCACCAAGCTACTTTTGGTCCGAAACCGGGATCGCGATGGTGACACGGTCTTCGTTGCCGACGACCCTCGTGATGTGACCCTTGCCGGTCAGGTCTTCCGCCAAGTCGATGCTGCCTGGCCCAAGCTCGATCTTTGTTCCGTCAACGAGTTCGACCTCGCCGTGGCCACTCAACGTGATCACATACTGGCGACGCGGCGCGGTGTGCCAATCGGCCACTCGGCCAGGAGCCGCGCGCCGAATCTCCGCACCTGCGCCCGCCATCAGCCTGAAGCCGTCAGTGCCACGCGGCCCGAATTTGGCCTCGATTTCCTCCGCGTGCGTCTGTCCGTCCGGACCTGTGAAGAGCCGAGTGATCTTGACCGGTTTGCTAGTTTGCGCCGCGGCACCGCTGGCGCACAATGCCGGATGCAACATCAGAACGCAGACGCTTAATAGACCAATGCCGATAAGCATGCCGCGCTTCGAATTCATAAGGGCCTCCCGCAATTTTGTGCATTTACGCTATCACGGTTTGAGACGCATATCATTCGCGTTCTGTTTGAACGGAACTCGATCAGTTTCACCGAAGACTGGTCTAATGCTTCCGCTTGGGAACCTGCAATCTCTGGACCCGATGCTGAACATGCTACGTCCAAGCTTGCGCGTGAAAAACGAGGCGCGGATCACCGCGGGCTGGCGTGGCGCGTTCCTCAATGCCTGCCTCCCCCGAAGGGCCGCGAAAAGTGCCACAAATGAGCCGGTACCACGACCCCGTTGTTCTGTTGTGTCCTACCAGACTTTCGTCAGAGTGAGCGTGAAGGTGCGCTGCAAGTCGATGAAGGCATTATCGAAGGCACGAACCGATCCGCTGCCGCGTGATCCGATCTGGAACGGCGGCTGCTTGTTGAACAGATCGTTGATCGTGATCTGAACGCCGAGGTTGCGCAGATATTCATTCGCCGGCCGTTCACCGGTCTGATATCCGAGCGTCAGATCGAAATAGACGGTTGGCGGTGAATAATTCGGGAACGTGACCAATGGCCCATAATAGGGCGAGCCAGAAAAACACGAACCTGGCCCAAAGCCAGCCTGATAAAAGCAGGGCGGTAGCAGATTGTTACCAGCGGTATTGAGAAGGCCATGGCCAAAATAGTTGGCGAAGGCGGTGACGCTCCAGATGTCATTGGCCCAGCCCAGGCGGTATCGAACGCGCTGCAACCGATTTCCGGAATTTTGCCCCACGAATGTATCGACAACCGGCGACGTTGCACTACCTCGACTCCGGTCCGTGAGTTCGTAAAAGCCCGACGCACCGATATTTACCGAGCCGAGATTTTCAAAACCCAATCTATCCAAATCGAAGTCATAGCGCCCATTGAAATCGATGCCGGCAAACACGCGCGATCCGACATTGGTGAGGGCACTATCGGAGATGACTTTGATGTTGGTCGGGACGGCAGTAGGGTCGAATCCACCGCCGCGGCTCGGATAGGCTGCGAGAGCTTGAACCAGCGCAAGGAAAGATGCGTTGGCCGGATCCGTGATTGGCAACTCTGGATGCGGTATCACCGTGTATCGCCCGCGGGAGGCCGGATCATCCGGACCAAGTCCCAGGGCAGCGCTGGAAATGAGGCCAGTGAACTCCAGATTGAACCACGTAAAGTCCAGGTTCAGTCCGGAAAGATTCACGCCGAGGATCGGATCGGTCGGTGCGAAATTAAAGCCGGTACTCCATTGCTTCAATGTCTGCGGCCCTAACGTTTGACCATTTCTGAGAATCACAGCGGCACCCGCCCCCCCGCCACTGACATCAAGGACCCCAGGTTGACGAAGCGACGGGTTCGCCGAGCAGGTTGGGTTCAGCAGCGCAGTGAGCGACCCCGGTATGGCCACGCCTGCGGGAGACCCATTGATGGAGCCGCAGCCGAGAATGGCGACATCGCCGGCCAGCGCCCCACCCAGGGGATTCACGCCAGCTATGGTCGATTGGATTGGGGAGTTTTCCGCAAAGGATGGCACCCGGAAGGACTTGCCCCAGGCTGCACGAATTGTGAGGCCGTCCCCGACGCCCCAATTAACAGCTAGCTTTGGCGTATAAACTGGGTTCGCCAGATTGTTGTATTTGTCGTAGCGATAGCCTGCTTCGATAACCAAGGATTGGATGAGCGGCAGTACGTTGTTCTCACCGACGAGTGGTATGTCAAGCTGCCCGAAAAATGCAGTGCTCCTTTGTGTCTCGAAGTCCTCGGCATCGGTTATGATAGCCGTGCTCGCGGTGTTGTCGTTCTGCAAACTGACAAGAGACCAATGTTCCGCGAGATGTTGCGCCGCTATGGCACCTCGGACCGTCCCGCCAGGAAGATCGAACAGGGGACCGTCCAGATTCAGGTCGACTTCCTGTACCTTAAAATGTTCGTGTTGCGTGCGATAACCTACCAAGTAGTTCAGAGTGGTTGGCGAATTGCAGGTGAAAGCCGTCGGATCGCAGAAGATATTGAGATAGGGGACGCTTGCTGGCTTTGTATAAGAGGGCGACGTCGCGGTGGCTGCGATTGTATTGCCCAGCGCGGCGCTCAGATTATTTTTGTTGATCGCGTTGCTGGCATCTCCATAGTTGCGGTCGTCGCTCATGGAGTAGGTGGCTTTGCCGCGCCAGTCGAAGGGCAATTTGTCCAGATTAAAGCCGAAATCATAATGGCCGGCGACTTCGCCACCGACAACGGTTGTTGGCACCTCAAGGGCAAAACTGTAATCGACCTTCAGACTGGTCGGCACGCATGTGACTGCTTGCGCCCCAGATACCGGACAACCGGGGGCGCCGCTATTAGCCGCTGGTCCTGACGGACGAAATGGATTGTTGGTCGGCACGGTAAGGTTTGTCTCAAGGACTTGCCTAGCCTCACCGTTTGCCGCCGGGTAAATCTGCTTGCCGCGTTGGTTGGAGTAGAAGGCATCACCGAAAAGCGAAATCGGCCCGAAGCCAAAGAAATCATTGGTCAGCTTCTGGTCGAGAGTTCCGGTGACAGCATTGGTCTGCAGCCGAGGGCGGGCATCGCTGTTGAGCCAGGGATTGCGTTCATTCTTGACACCGGGATTGGCGACTATCGCGGCCCAAGTGAGGCCAACGCCGTTCTGGCCCTTCGGAATAGAAAAGCAATTGGAACAGAACTGCGTGCCGGCGGCAGCCGTCTCCCCGGCCGGTGAATTCGCTATGGTTGCCGCATTACCGGAATGGGCGATGCCCGGGAGGCTCGATCCGAGCGGCGTATCATCGAAGAGGCCCCATGGCGTGAAATTGAGGGTGTAATAGCTACGTTGGTCCGCAGAGAGCGGGGTGCTGTCGGTGACCGCGTAGCTGACGGTGATATTGCCGCCGTCCCAGGACTTCCCGTAAAGCTGCGAGAACTGGCCGGTCATGAAGCCGGTATCCGGCGACGAACCGAAACTGGCCTGGGTCATGGCCCCGTCATAGCCGCGCTTGAGGATGATGTTGATCACGCCAGCCGTGGCATCGGATCCGTAGACCGCCGATGCGCCGGCGGAGAGTACGTCGACACGATCGATCGCGATCTGCGGAATGATGGAGGGGTTGACGGTGTCATTGCTGTAGTTCTGAGGCGGCCAACGCAGCCCATTGACGAGGAGCAGCGTCTCGACGCCCGAACCGGTACCAAGGCCGTGAATTTGTACGTTCTGTTCGAAGCTGAGAGTTCCTACGCCATAGGTCGGCGAGGCTTCAGCGTCGATGCGCAATGCCGGAATGGTTTTAAGAATTTCCGTTACGGACAGCTTGCCTGTTTCAACGAACTCCTGCGGCGTGAGCGCCGATACCGGAACGCCAACGGCGGCCGTACCGCGAATCAGAGACCCCGTAACGAGCACTTGTTCGGGAGGCGTCGCTGAAGCCTGTGCTTGAGCTAGAGTCTGGGTCTGGGTTTGCGCCTGCGCGGCACCGCCCACGGCCATGACTATAAAAGATGCGGTTCCTAGCAGCGCCGTCAAATAAATTGTGCTTCTCGCGCGCGAGCGCGATGTCTTGGAATTCATGCCCTCCCCCGTGATCGCTCCCGTGCGATCTGCTTTATTGATGGTAATGTCGTCATAACATCTAAAATTCCTCTTCGTCGCGATTGCGAAGTTCAAATACTTAGAACATTGGCGAATCCCAATGACATGGTAATGAGAAAATCATGTTTGAACGTTCGCTGTTGATCCAGCCACCAATCGCTCTTTGCCGTCGGCGAAAACTCCGCCACACTGGCGCGCGCGATTTATGATTGAGAACCATCAGACAATACTAGGAAAACGACGATGCTTATGAACGCGCGCATCACCCACCGGCGCCTGTTATCGCGAATCATAGGGACGACACTGCTTCTAAGCGCGGGGACCGGATGGCCGGCGTTGCGCGCGCAGCCCGCCGAACCGGGGACTGCCATCCCCGATTTCTCGTCTAACAAGATGACATGGGTTCTTATGAACGGCACAGCATACTTCAGAGTGCCCGGCGATACCGGGCCGGGTCCCATCATGGATATGCCCGGTCACGAATACATCGCCGACCACAACACCCGCGTAGCGGACACGACCAACCCGATCTTGAAGCCCTGGGCCAAGAAGCTGATGGATATAAACAATGACCGGGTGCTTGCGGGAGGCATTCCTTTCTATCCGACCTCCAGGTGCTGGCCCGGCGGCGTTCCAGGCCTTTTGCTCTATCCTGGGGAGCCTGTATTTTTCATCCAGACCCCAAAAGAGGTTTGGATACTCTACCAGCGCGACGAACAAGTGCGACGGATTTACATGAATGTGCCGCACAGCAAGACGCCTAACTATTCGGTGTATGGCGAAGCGGTAGGCCATTACGAAAATGGCGACACATTGGTCATCGATACGATCGGATTGGACGACAAAGGCCCGATCGACCGGTTTAGAACGCCGCATACGAAGCAATTGCATGTCGTGGAACGCTACCGGCTAAACAATGGCGGAAGAAATATTGAAATCACATTCACCGTCGAGGATCCCGGTGCTTTCAACATGGCTTGGAAAGGCAAAGTGGACTTCGAGCGTGGTCGCGGGGCGCGATCCGGAGGTCCCTGGGAGGAATCCATCTGCGCCGATGGGCCCCGAGATTATTTTGCCGATGATAAGCCCGGCGCCGTTCCGATACCGCAAACGGACAGACCGGATTTCTGAATCCGCATCGGTTTTCCAATTGGAATGACCGGTTTATTGGCCCTGACCCGGCGCGTCGTTGATGAAGGATGCCGGCGTCGCGCGGTGTCGGGAAGCGCCGACCGGTGGCAGGTGGTTTCGCGACTGTCTGTCGCGAGTCAAATTTTCCTGTTCGGGGAGCGGGCCGCACCCTGAATTGCGGGGCTACGTCAATGCCGCTACCAACCAGGTCACATCGCGCGAAGGCGGAACGGCGCTCGCGCCGGAGAAATCGATCAATTATAGCGTCGGCTTCGAACTGGCACCTACGGTGTTCCTGCGCGGTCTCGATGTGCAGGCAACTTGGTACAGTGTCAAGGTCAACAACACGTTGTTGGCATTCACCGCAACATCGTCGAATGATCTCGCTGACCCGCTACAACGGTTCCACTTCATCGTGCCAAGCGACCTTGGATGTCCCGTGGCGGCAAACGCCATCCAAGCACCAGCACACGAAACATTTCTGGTTACGATATCCTCAAACCCGATACGGGCCGCGTCATCGGGCTCACTTTGCTTAAGAACTGGTAATCGCGCGCCATTGGCCGGCGATCGAGCAGAGAACTCGCGCCGGCCCGTGTCTTTGTTCGCTCGCGAAATTTCATTGATACAGTGCCTTTTGTTTGGGAGAGCGCTTTTGGCGGACGAACCTCGCTTGCCCTTCGCGCAAATCATCGTTGGCCAAACTCGCTCCACTATGGTGCAGGTTGGTGTCGGGCTCCTTACACTACATTTTGACCCTATTTGGACTAACGCATGACGCGAATCACGCGCTTACAGCGACCGTCGAGCCCATTTGTGGTAAGATCTAAATACGCGGACTAAACGGACGATGCCTGGGGAGGCCAATATGAAGGCTATTCGTGCTGCACTCCTGTTGTCGGCTGCGGTTCTTGGGTTTACATCGCATGTCGGTGCTGCTGAGACACCCAATTATAGGATCATCGACCGAATCAAGGTGCCGGACGGCGCTTTTGATTACGCGACGTTCGACGCGGCCACTGGCCACGTCTATATGCCGCGCGGCAGCTTCACCACGGTCATCGACGTCAAGTCCGGCCAGGTGTCGCAACTCAAGAGCGGCGCGAGCGATCACATCGCGCTTTCCGTCCCCGGCACCGATCTGATGGTGCTGACGCAGCGGCGCGGCGTCATCCGCATCGCGGACAAGACGGCCGACAAGGTGTTGGCCGATCTTCCCGGCGGCAAAAATCCCAACTCCGCCGCCTACGATCCACTCACCAAGCGCGTATTCGTCATGAACAAGGACAGCGGCGATGCGGCCATCGTCGATCCGCTGGCGCGAAAAGTGGTGGCGACGATTCCCATCTCGCCGAACACACTGGAATTTCCGGTGTCCGACGGCCAAGGACGGATTTTCGACAATATCGAAACCACGGCGGAAATCGCGGTCATCGATACCAAGGCGCAGGAAGTCACCGGCACCTACAAACTTGCGGGTTGCGAAGAACCTTCGGGGCTCGCCTACGTTCCCGATTCGAAGCTGCTGATCTCGTCTTGCGGCAATGGCGTGGCCAAGGTCATCCAGGCCGATACCGGCAAGGATGTCGCGACCCTCGCAATCGGGCGCGGACCGGATGCGGTGATCTACGATCCGGCGCGCAAGCTCGCATTCATTCCCTGCGGACGCGATGGGGTCCTCGACATCATATCGCTCGCCGATCCGGTGCATATCGCGGTCGTGCAGCGCGTTCAGACGCAACAGGGTTCGCGAACGGGAACGGTGGACTCTGGGACGGGCCGCCTCTACCTGATGGCCTCGAAGCCCGATCCCAACGCGGTGGTGCCTCCGGGTGGGCGCGGCGCGCCACGTCTTGCAGGCTCTTGGGAAGTGTTGGTCATCGGCCCCTGATTGGGATTGATTGGGTGCATCGGCGCAGTTCCGAGCGCATCGCGCGGTAGGCATGACACGTTCTCTACATCAGGTAGTGCGCCTCGTTGCAATTCTCAATCTGGCCTATTTCGGAGGCGAGTTTGCGGTTGCCCTTGCGATCGGTTCGGTATCCCTGTTCGCAGATAGCATCGACTTTCTTGAAGATGCATCCGTCAATTTTCTGATTTTGATTGCACTCACATGGAATGCGAGAGCACGAGCACGAGTGGGGATGGCGCTCGCCGGCATTCTGCTAGTGCCGGGGCTCGCCACACTCTGGATGGCGTCGCACAAATTCATCCTCCCAGTCGCTCCCTCACCGATCCCATTGAGTCTGACAGGTGCGGGCGCGCTGGCCCTCAACCTTTCCTGTGCGTTCATGTTGGTCCGCTTCCGCGATCACAGCGGCAGTTTGACTCGCGCCGCCTTTCTTTCAGCCCGTAACGACGCACTGGCAAACATCGCGATCGTAGGAGTGGGAATCGTGACGGCAGTTGTTCCGTCAAGCTGGCCCGATCTGATCGTCGGACTCGGAATAGCAGGATTAAACGCCGACGCCGCCCGGGCGGTCTTTACGGCGGCTAGCCGGGAACATGCCGAAACGGTGCCCTAAATTTAGGGATTAAAATTTTCGGTTTCGTCCGCGAGCTTGCGCCACCCCTTGGCAATATTTAAGCAGACCGCGCTGGTCTCAGGCGACTTTGTTCTGCCGGCAAATGCCTCGGCTTCTGCTGCCATCGTCCTATAGTCAGCAGCAAGTTTTTCGCGGCCAGCCCTCTGCTCAATCATGGTCTCTTATCCCCACCAACCAACCGGCTGGCGCTGCCAAGCATCCTTGATGGCTGAATTCTACCCCCATGCCCAGGGGATCCCAAGTCAAGAAGCGACCCGCCACCGCACTGGCAGGATCGTCAAGGAAAGAATCCATCGGGTGATTCGTCAGGATTTTGGGACGGTCTTATGTTTCCGTTCCGCGATCAGCTTCTTGATGTGCGGCGGGCAGATCGCATCCGAATACTCTTTGCTCAGGACTGAGCCTTGGCCGAAATCGTAGCCGTCGTACAGATCGGGGCGTTCACTCGCCGGCGGGATACCGGGTTTCGTCTGTTTGCAGTTCATCGTTATGCGCAGTTCCTCCGCGATCCGTTCAACGGCCCACCCCGCGGTCGCGCCGTTGCACCGCTCAACGACCTACCCCCTCGCCACCGCTGAAATACCTATCAGGAACAGCGTGCTCTCGCGCCAGCGCCTGCTCGCAACTATCCTTGCTCGCATAGTAGGTCCAAACGTG
>Ga0265338_10004859_pt1 | contig 17912 bp, 11 predicted proteins | sample 42126metaG_FD_193579 | JGI IMG/M metagenome (GOLD analysis project Ga0265338, IMG submission 193579) | Rhizosphere microbial communities from Carex aquatilis grown in University of Washington, Seatle, WA, United States - 4-21-26 metaG | ecosystem: Host-associated > Plants > Roots > Rhizosphere... | reverse complement strand
CAGCGGACCCGCGAGTGCGGCGGCGACGGGAACCTGGCCGACGCGCTTCGCGGGCTGATCGGCTGACCGGCGATGAGCACCGGAACCGAGGCCGCCCCCCGGCGCCGCCGCGTGCGGCTGACCCCGGTGCGGCCGATCCCGGTCGAGTTCGCCGGGGAGCGGTCCGGCGAGGGCCCGCTCACCCTGGGCCAGCTCGACGTCTACACGTGGCTGAGCTCCGCCCCCGGCCATCCCTACGCGATCTTGCGGGTCGAGCTGCCGGTGCCGGCGACGGCGTCGGCCGGGGACGTGGCCGGAGCGGTGGCGGCGCTGATCGCGCGGCATGAGACGCTGCGCACCACCTTTGTGCCTGGTGAGCGGCCGCGCCAGCGGGTCGTCGGCTCCGGCGTCTTCACGCTGGAGGCGTGCTCGCTGGGGGCAGGGGAGTGGGGCCCGGCGGACCGGGCGGCGGTGGCCGGGGCGCTGATCCGGTGGCTGCGGGAGTCACCCGATCCGGGGCGCCCGGTGCGGGTGGTGGTGGCCGTCGCTCCGGATGACGGCGACCGGGTGATCGCCTGCGCGGCCGGGTTCACGCACCTGGCCGTGGATCACGGCGCGATCGAGATCCTCAAGCGCGACTTCGCCGGCCTGCTCGCCGGTCCCGGGCGGCGGCCGGCTGGGCGGGCGGGCCATCGGCCGGCCGGCCGGCCCGGCCACCAGCCGCTGGACCAGGCCGAGCTGGAGGCGGCACCCGCCGAGCGGGCCCGGGCGCAGGCGGCGCAGGACTACCTGCAGGGGCAGTTCAGGCGGATCCCGCGTTGCCTGTACGCGCGGCCGGGCGCCCGGCCGAGCGGCGAGTCGCTGGCGGTGGAGCTGTCCTCGGCGGCGGCGGCGATGGCGGTGCGGCAGGTGGCGGCGCGGACCCGGGCCAGCCGGTCCAGCGTGGTGCTGGCGGCGGTCTGCGCGGTGGTCGCCCGCCGGGCCGGCTACCGGGAACTGGTCTTCCCGCTGGTGTCGAGCAACCGTTTCGAGCGCTATCTGGCGACCTACGTCGGCGCCCTGTCCCAGGCCGCTGTCGCCACCGTCGAGATCGCCGGGCGAAGTTTCGACGAGCTGCTCCGCCACACCCGGGTGAGGGTGGCCGAAGCGAGCCGTCACGCCAGGTACGACGCGGCCAGGCTATCCGCCATGAACGAACGGATCGAGCATGAACGAGGCCTGCGCTTCTATTACGACCCGTTCTTCAACTACCTTGTCCCTCGGTCCTGGCCGGGGCTTACGGCAGGCGGCGGGGTCAAGGCCCCAGGGGCGTGGTCGGGGCTCACCGCGGGTGTCGGGGTCCGGCCCGAGGAGATCGGCCTCGCGCTGGCCCGGACTGAGCTGCGGTGGCGGCCGATGCCGGTCAACGGGTCCCCGCTGCGGTTCAGCCTGAACCAGGTTGACGGGTGCCTGCGGCTGGACGCGTGGAGCGGGGATGCCGGGCTGCTGCCGCGGTCCGAACTGGAGGCGGTGCTGCTGGCCGTCGAGCGGCTGCTCGTGGCGGCCGCGCACGGTGACGTCGCCGCCGGGCAAGTGGCCGGGGTGACCGGGCTTGAGCCCATCGCCGTCACCCCGGACCGGGTACTGGCCGACTCGTACTGGGTGAGCGTGGCCGACGTGCAGCGCCTGGTCGACGAGGCCGTCGCGCCCGCCGCCGCCCGGGTCTTCGCCTCGGCCGCTGGCCGGCCGCTGGCCGCCTACCTGGCCGCCACCGACACGATCCGAACGCCGCAGCAGGCCCACGCCCGCTGCATGGCGGCCCTCACCCGCCACCCCACCGCCATCACCCCGCGCCACTACGTCCTCTGCCCCACCGCACCGCCAAACCTGGCCGACCCCGCCGCCTGGCCCCCGCCCCTGGCCGCCGGCACCGGCCGCACCTGAAACCACAGAAGATGCCCACACTACTCAGCCGAAGGGACGCGGATGGACGATAACGATACTCAGCCGGCGCCGGGCGGGGCCGCGCCCGCGGTGCGCGCTGGCGCGACCGACGCCTTCTACCAGTCCGGAGACATCCGGGCGTTGCGGGCGTTCCGCGCAACCGCCAAGGCAGCGGGCGGCATCCTCGACCCGGTCATGCCGATGCGCGTCGGCGGCGACGGCCCTTCCCTGTTCTGCGTACATCCGATGATCGGCCTGAGCTGGTGCTACCTGGCCCTGCTCCCGCACGTCGATGGCCGGTACCCGCTCTACGGGCTGCAGGCCCGTGGCGTTCGGCAACCCGAGCCGCTCCCGGTCACCATGGCGGAGATGGCGCGGGATTACACCGACCAGATCCGGAAGGCCGAGCCAGCCGGTCCCTACTATCTGCTCGGCTGGTCACTGGGCGGGAATATCGCCTTCGCGATCGCGGAGGAACTCGAGCGCCGCGGCGAGCAGGTCGGGCTGCTCGTCACCCTGGACTCGAGTCTGGCCGGCCTCGACGCGATCCCGGCGAGCATTGAGCCGTGGAGGTTCTACAACATCATCCTCGCGCAGTTCGGGTACGTGCCCGCGCTCACCGCTGCCGATCCAGAGCCCGAGGCGCGGATGCTCGAACTGGTGCGCCGCCGGCCGGGCCTGGGCCTCGATGAGTGGCCGGACAGGCGCGTTCGCGCGTTGCAGCGGGTCATCAAGAACAACATCGCCGTGATGGTCGCTCACCAGCCCGGCCGCGTGCATTGCCCGATGCTGTTCTTCTCCTGCGTCAGCAATCCCCCAGGGCTGGCCGAGAAGCTGGAGACCTGGCGGTCGTTCGTCGACGGCCCGATCGAGGCGGTCGAACTGGACATCGACCATAATCACATCCTGCTGCCGGGGCCAGCGGCGCGAATCGGGGCGACGATCAGCAGGCAACTGGCCCGCGCCAGCGCGGCACCCATTGCGTAAACCCAGCACTCGATTTAGCCTCATAGCGTGACATTGAATTTAACCCCGAATGCGCAATCGTGAAAGTTTCAGAACTGCAGCCATGCCACAATCTCGAAAGTTTCAGAACTGCAGCCATGTCATATTCGACCTATGATGGGCAATGGGGCTAATGATCGAAGTCAGTGGCCTGCGCAAGTCTTTCCGCTCCCGGCACGGCCGAAAGGCCACTGCCGTCGATGCGGTCCGCGGCGTGGACTTTTCTGTGGAGCGCGCCGAGATCTTCGGCTTCCTCGGTCCCAACGGAGCCGGGAAGTCGACCACCCTCCGGATGCTGGCCACACTGCTTCGCCCGGACGGCGGCGACGCGACGATCGCCGGCGCGGACCTCCGGCGCGATCCCGGGCAGGTACGCAAGCGCATCGGCTTCGTGGCGCAATCCAGCGGCACCTACGATCACTCCACCGGACGACGCGACCTGGTGCTGGAAGCGCGCATGTACGGGGTCTCCAAGTCAGCCGCGCAAACCCTCGCTGAGGGGGTCATCGCGGCCTTCCATCTCGGAGACTTCGTGGACCGCCAGATCAAGACCTACTCCGGCGGGCAGCGCCGGCGCCTGGACGTCGCGCTCGGCGTCATCCATTCGCCCCAGGTCATCTTCCTGGACGAGCCGACGGCCGGGCTAGACCCGCCCAGCCGGGCTCGCATGTGGCAGGAGGTGCGCAGGCTCCGCGACGAGGGCATGACCATCTTCCTCACCACGCACTACCTGGATGAGGCCGACACGCTCTGCGACCGGATCTCGATCATCGATTCGGGCCTGATCGTCGCCGAAGGCACCCCGTCAAACCTTAAGCGCGAGATCTCCGGCGACGTCGTGATCGTCGACCTGGCCGCGGCCGACACCGCCGGCGTGCCCGAGCCCGCCACGATCCTGCAAGCATCCAAGGTTCTCACCGAGCAGCCGTACGTAGAGTCCTGCGAGACCATCGAGCACACGCTGCGGCTCTATGTGGACAGCGCTGCCACGGCGATCCCGCAGATCATGCGCGCGCTCAGTGGCAAGGGGATCGAGCCGGGAGCGATCGAGACCCGCCGGCCGAGCCTGGACGACGTGTTCCTGGCCAAGACCGGCCACACTCTTGAACCTGGCTAGGGGCCCCGCCGAGCCACCAGCAGAGACTCACCCAGGCCTTCGCCAGAGGGAAGGAAACCGGCACCGATGAAAACTGCGCGCGATACATGGCTGATCTTCCAGTACGAGGTCGTGCTGCTGGTGCGCAATCCCGTCAGTATCGCGATCACGCTGATCCAGCCCATCACGTACCTGCTGTTGTTCACTCCGTTCCTTAAGGGGGCCATGCGCGTCCCCACCTACAGCAACGCGTTCCAGATCTACGTACCCTCGCTGTTCGCGGCCATGGGCGTGTACAGCGGCCTGTTCGCCGGGTTCTCGCTGCTCGGCGCGATGCGGCAGGGGGTTGTCACCCGCCACCGGGTGACGCCGGTCAGCCGGGTCAGCCTGCTGCTCGGGCGGGTGCTGATGTACGTCCTGCTGGTCGGGTTCCAGGGCACGGTCGTCACGGTGGCCGCCCTCGCGTTCGGCCTGCGGGTGCAGCCGGGCAACTTCCTGTTCGCCCTGGTGCTGCTGTCGCTGATGGTGGCGCTCAGCGTCTCGATCGGATTCGACCTGGCACTGCTAGTGCCCAACGAGAACTCGCTCGGCACGCTGGTTAACTCGGCATCCAACGGGCTCGCGCTGCTGGCCGGGGTCCTGATCCCGCTTTCCGTCGCGCCGCTGTGGATACAGCATGTCGCCGACTGGAATCCGTTCGCCTGGGGGACCAACGGCATGCGGTCCATCTTCCAGGGCCATATCGGCGCCACCGTCGTCTGGGAGGCGTGCCTCGTCATGGGGCTGGTGGCCGCGGTAACCCTGGTGTTGTCATCACGGCTTTTCAGCCGCGAGATCGCGTGACGCACAGCGCGCGACTGCGGGCGGGCCGGTGCGGTTCGCGCCGCTGACGGGCGACCGGAGGTAATCACCCATGCGCTTCCCGGTGTCGTTCGCGCAGCAGCGACTGTGGTTCCTCGAACAGCTCGCGCCCGGCGAACCGACGTACAACCTGCCGTACGGGTTCTGGCTTGTGGGCCCGCTCGACCCGCGCGCGCTCCAGCGCGCGATGGACGCCATGGTCGCGCGGCACGCGGCACTGCGAACGAGCATCGTCGCCCGCGACGGCGTGCCTGAGCAAGTCATCGCCGATACCGGCACCGTGCCGATCGAGCACATCGAGCTCCCGCCAGGGCTGGACGAGGGCGAGCGCACCCGGAGGGCCGAGTCGATCGCGGCAGACCTGGCCCGCAAGCCGTTCGATCTGGCCACCGTGCCGCTGATCCGGATGGCGCTGATCGCCGCCGGGGCCGGCCGGCACCTGCTCGTCCTGGTCATGCACCACAGCATCAGCGACGAATCGTCGGTGAAGATCCTGATCGGCGAGCTGGCCGACGTCTACCGGGCCGCGACGGCCGGCGTGCCCGCGACGCTGCCGCCACTGCTGATGGACTACGGTGACTACGCCGTGTGGCAGCGGGACCGGATGCAGGGCGAGGAACTCGACCGGCAGCTGAGCTACTGGCGCGAGCAGCTCCGCGGCGCGCCGCGGCTCCTTACGCTGCCCGCCGGCCGCCCCAGGCCGGCCCGCCGGTCCGCCGGTGGCGGCATGGCGACGATCCATGTCGGCGCCGCGACGACCCAGCGCCTGGCCGTGGTGGCGGATGACCGCAACGCCACGATGTTCATGGTGTTCCTGGCCGGCTTCGTGGCCACCCTGTCGCGCTGCACGCGGCAGGCCGACATGCTGCTCGGCACTCCGGTGGCCGGCCGCACCCACGCCGAGCTGGACCCGATCGTCGGCAAGTTCACGAACACTGTCGCGCTGCGTATGCCGCTGGCCGGCGATTCGACCTTTGCCGAATTGCTCAGCCGGGTCAGGGATATCACCGTGGACGGGCTGGCGCACCAGCAGCTCCCGTTCGAGAAGCTGGTCGAGGACTTCGCGCCGGATCGCTCGCTCGCGCACGCACCGCTCATCCAGGTCCAGTTCGCCTACGGATCGCGCACGCCGCCTGTGCTGGATCTTCCCGGTATCACCGCGTGCTCGCAGGTGCTGTTCACCTCGACCGCGAAACTCGATCTCACCCTGTACGCGGATGCCCATGAGGGTCAGGATGGCCAGGCCACCAGACTCTCGCTGGAATACAGCACCGACCTGTTCGATGCGGCCTGGGCCAGCCAGTTCCTGGGCTGCCTGGAGGCCTTGCTGGAACACGCCGCAGCCGCTCCTGGCACTCCTGTAGCCGACCTGCCGATGCGGACCGGCGACCTCGGCAGGTGGCGGGAAGACGGGAGCCTGCAGCTTACGCCGGCCGCGGAGGTCGACCGGGCCTCGCCGCCCGCCCCTGAATGGAGTGCTGTTTCGTCGGCGGCTGGCCGCGTCGAGCCCCGGAACCCGATCGAGGCGACCCTCGCCCGGATCTGGGGCGACCTCCTCGAGACCCAGGCGCCGGTGGGCGTTCGCGACAACCTGTTCGCCCTCGGCGGTCACTCGCTGACCGTGACCAGATTCGTCGCATCTGTCGGCGACACCTACGGCGTGAAACTGCCCGTTTACCAGGTCTTCGTTAGTCCGACGATCGCCGAACTGGCCGAGGTAATCGCCGCTTACCCGGATTTGCGGGCCACCGAGGACTTGTCCCGCCACGCTGAACTGGACGCGCTCAGCGACGAGGATCTGGACGAGCTGTTGCGCACGGCGCTGGCCGAGCGCAACCGGCGCCGGGCGATCGCGGGCGGTGCCGACTGGTAAACCGGGAGAATTGTCATGGGCGAACCTGCGGTTTCTGTCATTATCCCCACCTACAACAGGCGCGACGAGCTGCGGCAAACTCTCGAAGCGCTCGCCGCGCAGGAATTCCCGGCAGCGGAATTCGAGGTGATAGTCGCGGACGACGGCTCGTCCGACGATTCCGCCGAGGTGGCCGCGTCGTTCGACGGGCCGCTGCGGTTGAAGTACGTCTGGCAGGAGGACCTCGGGTACCGGGGCGCCGCCGCGCGCAACTTTGGTGCCCGGCAGGCGGCCGCGCCGATCTTCGCGTTCCTCGACTGCGGCACGCTGGCCGGACCCGGGTTCGTCGGCGGGCACCTGGCCGCGCATTCCGCGCCGGGCAGGCGGGCCGTCCTCGGCTACTGCTACGGGTATGACGGCCTTCGCGAGAAGAAGCGGGTGCCCAACTCGTTCGGCACGGTCAGCCTGTCCGAAGTCGTCCGGCGGAACGCGGATGACCCGCTATTCCAGGACACCCGGCACAGTGAGTTCGCACGGGTTGGCTTCGACCTTATGAAGTTCGCCGTCCCGTGGATTTACTTCACCACGATGAACTGCTCGATGCGAGCCGCGGATTTCTGGGCAGTCGGTGGGTTCGACGAGATGTTCAAGTCGTGGGGAATGGAGGACACCGAGCTTGGCTACCGGCTTTGTCGCAACGGCGTGGCGCTCACGCTCTCCCTCGATGCGTGGACCATCGAGCTGCCCGTCGATCGCGCGGTGATGCTGCACCTTGGCAGCCTGATGCGGAACGTGTGCATGTTCCACGACAAGTTCCGCGAGCCGTTCGTGGAGCTGCTGGCCGACGGACTGTGCCACCTCGAACTGGCCACGACGGATGCCGACGCCGCGATGCTTGCCGACTGGACCGAGCAGGCCAGGGAGCTGGACGTGGCGGCCGAGATCGAGTCGGCGCTGCGTGAGCTGCCGACCGGGGCGAGGGTCGTGGTCTTCGGCTGCGGCGGGTCGATCCCGGCGTCGTTGCCGCCCGCCGCGCTGCTGGACTTCGACGCTGCCCTGCTCGCGAAGGCCACCGCGGACGGCCGGCACGTCGGTTACCACGCGATCGGGCTGCGCACCGAGCTGGCGGCAAAGTCGGCGGACGCGGTGATCGTCACCTCGCGGCTGCGCGGGCTGTGGCCCAGGTACCGCGAGCGGATCACCGCCGAGGCGCAGCGCGTCGGTCGGCGTGTTCTGGGTGCCAGTGCAGAGAGGATGGGAGAGATCTGACGTGACGATCCGCTTCGTGTCGGTCGTCGGCTCTGATACCGGCCTCCTGGATGCCGCTATCGCACATTACCGCGGCCTTGGCGTCGAGTCCTTCCACATAATCCGGCACATCGAGTCGTTTGACGACCCGGAATTCCAGCGAGCTCAGGACGTGCTCACCCGGCATGGGCTGGCATTTGCTGCGGTGCACCAGGGTCCGTGGGACGAGGACCTCAACGCATATCTGATCCGGGCGCAGATGCGACGGCATCCCAGCGACTGGTGGGTCGTCGCGGACCTTGACGAGTTCCATGTTTACGACCGGCCGCTGACTGACATCATCACCGCCTGCGAGGTCGGTGGGTACGACTACGTCATGGGTGCCCTGCTGGATCGGGTGGCTGCCGACGGCACTCTGCCGGCGCTGAACCCGACCACGTCGATCTGGGCGCAGTACGCGCTGGCCGGACTGGTGACGCTGCGCGTGGTGAGAGCGGTGACGTCGAAGGTGACTCTCGCCCGTGGCGATGTGCATTTGCACCTTGGCCAGCATGGGGCACTAACCGGCCGGTCACTGCCGGCAACGGAGGCCTTCGCGCAGGTGCATCATTTCAAATGGACCGACTCGGTCCTGCCGAGGCTCACCCGGCGGGTCCAGGCATATTCGTCCGGCGACTGGCACCTGACCTATCCACCGACCATTGTGGGGTCACGGCGGATGCTCGGGTACCTCGAGGCAAACGGCGGTCGCATCGACGTCACGGCTGAGAAGCTCGCGCTGCACCGCTGCGGCAGTGACTACACGGACTACGAGCCATGGACGGACCTCGTCCCCACGCTTCTGAAGTTGCGTAGCTATGCGGCGGCTGCGTCCCAGCCCGGCAGCCCGGCGCCTATCCGGTCATCGGAGGGCTAGCTGGGCGCCTGCCAGAAAACCCGGGATCAGGGTGCGGCGGGCTGCGCGAGCGCAACCAAGTGTGCGACCGCGGCATCAGTCCCTCCGGCCGCTGAGAATTCATCGCCGATCCGGCGTGCACGTGCGCGGTAGCCCGGCTCGTCGAGCACTGCTGTCACCGCCGCAGCGAGCTGTGCCGGGGTCGACTCCAAGAACGAGACCGCAACACCAGCCCCCGCCCGCGTCACCTGGGCGGCCACGACAAGCTCGGCGAGGCGTATCGGCGCGACGACCATCGGCACACCGTGGACGAGCGCCTCATTGACCGTACTCTGCCCGGCCTGGCAGATCACTGCGTCCAGGCGTGGCATGAGATCGAGCACCGGCACCTTTGGGGCGGCTAGGACGTGCGACGGCGGATCAGGCATCGCATCCGGGTCGAAATTGAGCACAACCTGCACGCGGCTTGCCAACGGTTCCAGGGTCAGCGCCGCCAACATCCGCGCGACGTAACCGTGCACTAGGTGCCCGGACAAGGTGCCGGCGGTGACAAGCACGTGCCGTCGAGCCGGATCCCACCAGTCCCAGCTGAAGCTGGGGTCGGTGCGCCGCGAGCCGAGCGCGGCCCCGACCAGCACGCAATGTTCCGGTATGGCCGCCGTGCCGGTCAGCGCCCGCACGGTCGTCGCGATCACCAGGTAGGGCGAGAACCGCAAGTCGATACCGTCGTCAGGAGGCAGGCAGGCCATCTCCCACGCCAATCGCACTTTAGAGCGGACCCAGTCCTGCAGGCCGAGGTACTCCGGCGACGGAGTGAGGTCGAGTGCCCCGAGGCACAGGGTCGCCCACCGCACGCCGTACTTGTGCGCCGCCACGGCACCCACCAGCGCGTACTGGTCAGTGAGGACAACGTCGGGCTGGTACTCCGCCACGGCGCGGTCTACCGGGTCTTGGATGAAGCGGTTGAGCGGTATCAGGTAGTCGTCCCACAGCTCCCGCACGGGGCCGGCCATGCCTACTTCCTTGTACGCGCGGTAGGAGCGCTTGCCGGTCGGATAGATCGTCACATCCGGTCCGACGCGCGGGCGCAGGTCGCCCCCGGGCCCGCACATGGCCACGTCATGCCCTCGGGCAGCCAGCGCGTCGCCGATGGCTACAGCCGGCCAGAGGTGGGCCGTGATGGGCAGGACGACGATAAGGAACCGCGCCACCGCGTTACCGTAGCACTTCCAGATAATCTGGGGCAGATCCTGATTCTGATGCGGCGGCAGCCGATCCGCCGTCACCGGCTTTCCGCCTCAGCAGTGCCCGGGCAAGCAGCCGAACGGAGGATGGCGCGATCGGCCGTGCACGCCACAAGCGGTAGAAATGGTAGCGGGCGGCGGGGATGTTACCCGTCTTCAGCAGCAGCTCGCCGATCTGCCGGTCGTAGATTACCTCGACGGCCCGCTCATGCCGCCGTTACCCTCGCGGAGCGCCGCATTCACCAGCACGCTCTCGATGCGCCGTAGCAGCCCTACCATGTCGGCCGGACTCACGAAGTGGGTGTCCGCCCGCAATTCGCAGCACAGCGTGTCGGCCATGTCAACGACGGACAGGAATACCTTCTGCTCGGGGATGTCAAGAGGCTCTCCCCAGTTCAACCTCGTCCGGGTCAGCTCGTCCTGGATCGGCGCCAGTCTGCCGACCGCGTCGCCGGTGATGGAATCGGCGAGCTCGCGGCTGCGCACCCGGCGGTCGTTGAAGACCACGCCCAGGTCCGCCTCCGACCCGCGCTCGGCCGCAATCCGCTTGCTCACCTCCTGCTTACCCGCCGGATCGTAATAGGCGTGCTTGTACGCGAGGAGCGCGGATTGCCAGGTCCGGAGGGCGACCTCCTCGAACGGGGCGCCCGGCGCCTCGATCATGCAAGGGATGCTCTGCGCTACTGGGCTGACCGAACCGGCGAACCCGGGCCTGAACCGGTTGCTTACTACCAGTTGCACCACAACGGGCTGGCCGGACGCGAGGGAGGTAAGTGGGGTGAGGGCCACGGCGAAGGCGGCGAGCAGCACCGGGGAAGTGCTGAGACCGAGCCGGGTCGCGAGCATCCTGGCCGCCTGGTAACCGGCCGGAGACTCACACGTGACCTCCCAGAACCGCGGCTTCCGCGGGTCAGCCGACTCGCGGAACAGGCGGTCAGGGGCCCGCGCGACCAGCCGCTCGAAATGGCGCATCGAAGCCTCGTGCGCACGGTGCGCGCCCGGACCGCTCTGTCGCCTGGCCTGCTCCAGCGGCTGCATCGCCGTCACCGGTCCGGTGCGTTCATCGTGGCGGTCGAAGTCATCGTGGAGTGCGGCCAGCCCGAACGCGTCCAGGGCGAGATGGCAGATCACCTCCGCGACATGTGTGGCGGTGCCGCGGTACGTGATCACGGCCATCCGCAGTGGCCATTCGCGCTCGTAGTCGAAAATCCGGGTCTTGTACCTGGCGGCGACGGCAGCCGCTGTCTCGCCTGGGTCGGCGTCGCCCGCGTCCACGACATCGAGCATGATCTCGCCGGAGGCGTGTACCACCTGCCGGGTCTGCCCGTCGAGGTCGAGGCGCAGCCTGGTTCGCAGCGACTGGTGCCGACTCATGATGAAGCGCAGTCTGGCCGCGACATCCGCTACAGTCTGCCCGGGCGGCAGTGCCCGGACGCGGCAGAACGGCAGGGAGTTGCCCCTGTCCTGAATGGCAGCCCAGATCTCGTGCTGACCCCAGCTGAGTTCCGCGACGCCGGAGCCTTCGCCTTCGAATCGAACAACGACTATCTCTGTCACAGCACTCCGCCTGTCTTTAGCCGTCCGGATGATAACCACACGACTACCGTTTGCGCCAGAGGTGACAATGACGCGGCGGGAGGGACAAGCGATGACTAAGGAAATCGCCTCGAACACCGCCGCCGTGGCGATATGGACTTCCGCTACGCTTCCACAGATTCCTCCTCTGGTCTTATCAGGCTGGAATCCTGCGGATCTCTGGCATCGGATACCAGTTCCGCCATCAAGAGCTGCGACTATCTTGCAGCGCCCCGAGTCCCGGGCCGGCGGCGCTGGCGCACTCGCAAGCCGGCGGTTACCCGGTGGTCAGTTCCGTCACCGAGTGGCCGTTGTTGTTGGCGACCCAGATGCGGTTGCCGTCGGCGGCGATGCCGAACGGGTGGTTGAAGGCGTAGGTGCCGCCTGACAGCGTGCGGACCACGCTGCCGTCGCTGGCGCTCAGCTCCGTTACCGATCCGCGGCCGTAGTTGGTGACCCAAATGCGGTTGCCGCTGACGGCAACACCGGTCGGGTAGCTGAAGCCGTAGTCGCTGCCTGAGGGCGTCTGGACCCAGCTGCCGTCGCTGGCGTTCAGTTCCGTCACCGAGCCCCCGTTGTTGTTGGCGACCCAGATGCGGTTGCCGTCGGCGGCGATGCCGTACGGGCCGGAGAAGTCGTAGGTGCCGCCTGACAGCGTGCGGACCCAGCTGCCGTCGCTGGCGTTCAGCTCCGTCACTGAGTCGCCGTTGTAGTTGCCGACCCAGATGCGGTTGCTGTCGGCGGCGATGCCGTACGGGTCGTTGAAGGCGTAGGTGCCGCCTGACAGCGTGCGGACCCAGCTGCCGTCGCTGGCGTTCAGTTCCGTCACCGAGTCACCGCGGCTGTTGGTGACCCAGACGCGGTTGCCGTCGGCGGCGATGCCGGTCGGGCCCTTGAAGTCGTAGGCGGCGCCTGACAGCGTGCGGACCCAGCTGCCGTCGCTGGCGTTCAGTTCCGTCACCGAGTCCCCGTTGTTGTTGGCGACCCAGATGCGGTTGCCGTCGGCGGCGATGCCGTACGGGTCGTTGAAGGCGTAGGCGCCGCCTGACAGCGTGCGGACCCAGCTGCCGTCGCTGGCGTTCAGCTCCGTCACGGAGTTGCCCTTGTTATTCACGATCCAGATCCGGTTGCCGTCGGCGGCGATATCAGTCGGGTCGGTGAGGCCGTAGTTCTCCCCGGCCAGCACGCGGGATGCGATGGTGCTCCCGGTGTCCGGGCCGGACGCGGCCGCGCCGGCGGTGCGGAGGGAAGTTGCCCGGCCTGCTGTCGGCTGGGCCGCCCCGGGTTTGGGCGACGGGCCATGGAGTACTACGGCCGTCGCGATGCCCGCGGCGAGTACGGCAGCGGTACCCGCAGCCCAGATCGCACGGGCCTTCCCCCGCCCCCGACCAGGATCCTGACCAGGCGTGCCACCGCGGTGGCCCGCACCGTCAGCGCCGGCCGTAATCGCGCTCGCGTGCCCCGTGCCTTTCCTGGTCCCCGCTGGCTGGCCCGTCGCGTGGGCCGGCCGGTCCCCGCGGTCCGGGCCGTCAGCGGGCCGGCCCGGGAACAGTGCCTCCTGCAGGGCCGCGGCGAACTCGCCGCACCGGCTGTAGCGGTCGGCAGGCAACTTCGCCAGGGCCCGTGCGATGACGCCGTCGACGGCGGCGGGGAGGTCTGGCCGCATCCCCGTCACCAGTGGCACCGGGTCCTGCAGGTGCGCAAACAGCGTTGCTACGGCCTCCCGGCGACGAAACGGCGGCGTCCCCGTCAGCAGCGTGAACGCCACGCACCCCAGTGCGTACTGGTCCGCCCGACCGTCGACATGATCACTCATGATCTGCTCTGGGGCACTGTAGTCAGGGGTCCCGAAAAACTGCCCGGATGCGGTCAGGCCCGTTGATGACATCTCCTTGCTGAGCCCGAAGTCCGACAGGTAAGCATGCTCGGGCAATTCGGGAACGATGTCCACCAGGATGTTGGCCAGCTTGACGTCCCGGTGCACGAGCCCGGCCGCATGCGCGGCGTCCAGCGCGGACGCCACCTGCGCGGTGAACGAGGCGGCCTGGTCGCCCGCCAGCCGCCCACCGCAGCGCCGCAACAGCCCCTCCAGGTCCCCGCCCGCTATGAACCGCGTCGCGATGTACAGCAGCCCCTCATAGTCGCCCGCCGCGTACACCGGGACGATGTGCGGCGAGTGCACCGCCGCGCCCGCCCGCGACTCCCGCAAGAACCGGGCCCGAAACTCCTCATCGTCGGCCAGCGACGGCGCGATGACCTTCAGCGCGGCCAGCCGACTGAGCACCTCATCGCGCGCCCGGAAGACCACGGCCATGCCGCCGGCTCCGATCTGCTCCTCGACCAGGTAGCCTGCGATCCGGCTGCCCGGCCCCAGCCTTCCGAAGGAGCCGTACGACCGCCGCGTGAAGTCGCTCGTCATCCAGTCCTCCTCAGACGCGGATGCGTACCCGGCCGGGCCCGCCGCGGGTGGCCTGACACTGCTATCCGCGAATGTGGCTATTTACCGATTCCGGGCATTCATTACGATCAATCATGGCGACTAGTTGCCAACCCGGATGAGCAGTCCCGCGTTCAAGTTACGCGAAGTACGGGGTCATTCGGAGCGATAATGACGGGATCATCGGCAGCTTTCCAACATCGAACCGCCTGCAGCACGCCGGGCTTAGGAGCCCGGCGGCGCCCGGCGCCATTTCGAACGCCTCGGGGACATGGGGGACCGGGCCCGCGCTGGACTCCGCTGCTGACGGAAATCTCCCGCGCACTCGGCCTGGACAGCACCTGTGCTGCCAATAACCCCTGGCCTTCTGCATGCCATGCACCGCGGTTTCGTCTGAGGCGGTCTCGCTGAGTCCGTTTCCCGCAGGTCAGTGCATTTGCGGCTAGTCCGCTCAGCGATCTTGTTTTCCCAGGTCACCCGGGATCTAGCTGGATCGGCGGGAACGGGGCGGGATTGCTCGTGCCGGGCATGGGTGTTCACATCGGGTTCCTGTCCCGGATGATGTCACTGACAGGCCTTGAGTGGCCGGGGGAAGGCAGGTGTCAGTGGACTCCGATCAAGCGCAGGCGCTGCAGGCGGCCGCGGCCCGGGACGGCGGCCGGGCCGGGCTTCCCCGCTACGATGACCTGCCCGCTGCGCCGCAGGGCGGCCGCAGCGGGTGGGGGCTGTTCGGGCCGGATGACCAGGTCGGGCTGCTCAACCTGCAGACGCCGGAGCGGGTGGTGGCGGCCGCGCGGCTGGTCCGCAAGGGCGCGGTCTTCCCGCTCAACGCTCCGCTCGGCGCGTTCGACCCAGCGATCGCGGCCGGCCGCGGCGTCCCCCGGCAGCACGTGCTGCACGCCCCGGGCAGCCTCGGCTTCGACGACGTGCTGGACAACTTCTACCCGCAGGCGTCGAGCCAGTGGGATTCCCTGGGCCACGTCGGCTACGCGGCGGACGCCTTCTACAACGGCGCCACCGAGGCTGAGGTGGCCTCGGGGCGGCGCAACACGATCGACCACTGGGCACGGCGCGGCATCGCCGGGCGGGCCGTGCTGCTCGACCTGCCGCGGCTGGCGGCGGAGGAGGGGCGGGGCTACAACCCGGGCAGCTCGACCGCGTTCAGCGTGGACGAGCTGGAGCGGGCACGCGCCCGCGCCGGCCTGGAGTACGCCCCCGGCGACATCCTCATACTGCACACCGGCTTCGCCCGCTGGTACACCGGGCAGGACCACGAGCGCCGGCAGCAGATCCGGCGGGACAGCACGACACCGGGGCTGGCCCACGGCGAGGAGATGTGCCGCTACCTGTGGGACGCGCACTTCGCGGCGGTTGCCAGCGACACCTACGCGGTGGAAGCGTTCCCGCCGGACCGCTCGGGCCCGATGGGCTTCCTGCACCGCATCCTCATCGGCCAGTTCGGCATGGCCCTGGGGGAGCTGTGGTGGACCGAGGACCTGGCGGCCGACTGCGCCGCCGACGGCGTGTACGAGTGCCTGCTGACCAGCGCGCCGCTGAACTCCCCGGGCGGCATCGGCTCGCCCGCCAACGCGCTCGCCCTCAAGTAACGCGCTCGCCCGGCAGTACACGCGGTGCGGCGTATATCGCCGGCGCCGCCAAAAACGGGAACCGCGGCGCTCCCGGACGGTCAGTCTGGCTGCGGTACCAGGGAAGCGGACGTGATCCCGGTGACAGTGCCGCGCGACCGCATGCCCCATTCTGCATTGCCGAGCTGAAGGAGATCTCCGCTTCGGCGAACTCAGTCGTGACCGGGATCACCCGGGGAGATGAGGGCCTACCGGGAGCCGGGCGGGGAGCCATCATCGGCCTTCAAGGGCCGGCACCCAGCATGGCGGAGCGTCCAAGGCATGCGTCTGAGCTGCGATCAAGCCACGAAGAGCCACGCTGGCCGACGCCGGAATCTTCGTCCGCATCGAGGGGGCCAGGAAGCTGCCACATGCATACTCGAGACCCCTTCCGTGTCAGGATGGCGCTTGCGCGGTCCTCGCAGGACTGTGGGATGGGCGACCTGCGGTTAGATCTGGTGCAATCCCATAGGAAGGAGAACCGTGTGATGAGCGACGTCGGCTCTCAGCATTCGGGTACGGGCCGGGTCCATCCCCGGGCGGCGCTGTCCGACCCGAGTCCGCGGCATGTCAGCTCCGCCGGGGTGGTCGTGGACGTATCGGCTGTACGGGGCGAGCTCACTGCGATCTGGGCAAGCCTGGGATACGACGAGATCAACTGGACCTACCGGCCGCAGGGAAAGCGGCTCCTGGCCGCGATCGGGGAGTTCTCACCCGATCCGTTCTACGTGCGCCCGCACTACATGTTCTGCAGCGGGAGCGGCCTGAGCTTGCCGCACTGGGGCAACGGGAACGTGTACCACGAGGACAACGCCGGGGTGCCCTTCTACGACTTCACCATCCTGGATCAGGCCTACGACGCGATTGTCGGCGCCGGGCATCACGCGCTCGTCGAGCTGGGATTCACGCCGCGTGCCCTGGTGCCTGACAAGGCAGCCGGCACTTTCACGACGATCGCGAGCCCGACGCTCTACAGCGCGTACGAGAGCGGGCTGTGGGCGTTTCCGCCCAAGGATTACTCAAGGTGGGCTGACTTGTGCGCTGCCGTGGCCGGGCACGTCCTCGACAGGTACGGCAGCGGCGAAGTCTCGCACTGGGTGTGGGAGCTGTGGAACGAACCCGACATCTTTTACTGGCAGGGGACCCCGCAGCAGTACTACGACCTGTACACCGTCACCGTGAAGGCGATTCGCAGGGTGCTGCCCTGCGCGCGCGTGGGCGGGCCGTCGACGACGGCAGGCGACGGCGCCGTCGGCTTCATGCGCGGCTTCCTCGCGCACTGCGCCGGAACGGCGACGCCGCTGGATTACGTCTCGTTCCACACGAAGGGCTCGGCCTTCACTCCCTGGCGTGCCTACGGCCCCACCGGGGGGCCGCCCCCGGCCCAGGAGTCTCCCTCCGCGGTGAAGATGCTCTTCGAGGTGGACCGGATGCTCTCTGTCCTCGGCGAGTTCGCGGACTACGCCGCGCTTCCCGTCTTGATCGATGAGTGTGACGCGGGCGTTCCCGCCCACCACGGCATGTACGACAACGCGAACTTCCGGTTTCAGAACACCGAGTACTATCCCGTGTTCCAAGCCAAGCTGATGAAAAAGCTCCTCGACGTGAGCGACGCCCATCACGGCAACGTCGAGCTGGCGACGACGTGGTCCTTCTACTTTGAAGGGGAGCGCTACTTCGAGGGCACCCGGTCCTGGCTGACAGCTGGCGGCATCGAAAAGCCCTTCATGAACGCGTACCGGCTGTTCGCGAAGCTCGGCAGGCAGCGCCTTGAGGCCTGTTCCGACGCAGCGTGGCCGATCGACGACCTCGCAGGCCGCCCCTACGGCATGCCCGAGGAGGTCGACTGCCTCGCGTCGCTTCACCCGGACGGAACAGTCGCGGCGCTTGTCTGGAGACACGCCGACGACCAGTACAGCGCAGACAGCGCGTCGGCCGAGGTGGCGTTGCGCTTCACCGGCCTTCCCGCGCCCTCCTACGCGCTCACCGAGTACCGCATCGACGCCAGCCACTCGAACTCGCACACGGTGTGGCAGTCGCTCGGGGAACCGCAGGATCCGGATGAGCCGGCGCTCGGCCAGATCCGTGCACGCCAGGGACTGGAGACGCACGGAGCCCCGAACCGCATGCTGACGTCAATTTCGGGGGAGCTGCTGCACCGAACCACGCTCC
>Ga0265338_10004858_pt1 | contig 17915 bp, 18 predicted proteins | sample 42126metaG_FD_193579 | JGI IMG/M metagenome (GOLD analysis project Ga0265338, IMG submission 193579) | Rhizosphere microbial communities from Carex aquatilis grown in University of Washington, Seatle, WA, United States - 4-21-26 metaG | ecosystem: Host-associated > Plants > Roots > Rhizosphere... | reverse complement strand
AACACGTTGGCAGTGGGGGGCGTTGCCAGTTTTGACGGCAACGTGTCGATAGGCGGCCACCTCGCAAGCGTACAGGCTAGCGCACCTACGATAGATACGCCGTCGTCGTGCGCGACTGGCCCATCCGCCATGGTGGCGTCTGGTTCTACTGACGCGGCTGGATCATTTACGATTACATCCGGAACGGGTGCGCAAACTAACATCTGCAGCGTAACCTTAACATTCACAAAGCCGTACGACGCGACGCCCAAGTCTGTTATCTTGTCACCTGGTCCTAACGTGAATGAGGGGCTTGATATTAGAAGTGCAGCGGTAACGGATGTCTCTCCGACGACGTTTACGGTAACGATGTCGGGCGTCGCAACCTTAGCGGATACAAAGTATACGTGGTATTACTGGGTTATACAGTAGGGAGCTTGCCGCATCATTATGCCAAATGTCCTGCCAAAAGCCCGACCCGATGATCTTCTAAGGCCGTTTCAGACCACAACCGTCGTGGTGAGTTTGCTTGCGTCCATGGTTGTGGTGGGCTTGGGCTGGTGGCAATTTCATCGTATCCGGTTAGCTGCAACAGCCCCGGTTGTTAGTTCGGCAGCGAACACTCCAATACCGCATTGTGCTGCCGCGGGCCAGTCATTCTGCGCTACCGCCGCGATTTTTGCGCGCTACGTTGCGCAAGCGGATTTTTCGGATGTTCTCGAAAGCCAAACTCCCAGCCAGATTACCTGCAGTTCCGGTAATACGGGTGTTAACGCTTGCGCTGGTATCGCAAACAGTGCTGCAGTACGCGCCTATGCTGTCCAGCAAGGCGATGCAATCACCTATTATAGTCGCAATGGCTATATTAATTTCTTGCGCGCGTACGCTAGTCAAGCTGGGGCTTTCAGTGCTCCAAACCTGGCGGTTAACGGGCCGATTGTCACAATGACGTTCAGTGCGGTACACAATAACAAAACACTGGCTCTGAAGTTTCAAGTGGTGGCGGGCGCCTGGCATGTGCTGTATCCGGTGGCCCAGTAACTGTCCACAAAGCCACAAACGGTGTAGCATTAGCAATATGAGCAAGCGCTATCATGTGGATTCACTGCCAATTATTTTGTTTGGGCTGTCGGTGGGCCTCATTGCAGCATCGTTGGTTTTGTTCTATCGCTTCGGTGCCTCAGGGTATTTCGCCATTGCCGGTCATCCGTGGCACATGTTTGCACCGGCTCGTAGCGCTGCTTCATTGCCGTCGTCGCCGCTTATTGAAGCGTCTGAATCGCTGGCGCAGAGCAGTTTGCAACCGGGCCAAGCCCAGGTCTTTACTATCGCGGCCCGGTCAAACGTAACCACCAAGGCTGAGATCAAAACCTGGGTGACCCGACCGCCGAATAAGGAAGTCTGGCGCAGCCCGGATGATCAATTGACAACCTTTGTGGCCGGCAAAACAGTTAACAGTACTTACACCTATCAGGTGCCGGCCAATCTCCCTGCTGGTGCGTATCAGGTCTCGTTTCTTATTACTTCCGCAAACGAGCAAACTGACTACGTCGTGAAAGAAAACAACCTGGAGTTCAACGTTCAATGACGCGCGCTAAGCATAGCTCAAGCGTTACGGTTTCGATCGTTGTATTCATATTTGGTTTGATTATGTTTTCCACCTCCTTATGGCTGACACTGGCTGTCATTAGCCGTCACGTAGCTGGACATAATGCCGGAGCTTCGAGCGGTGACATTGCGTGGCCCATTTTCGATGGCGGTGGCAGCGACACGGGTAACAACACGAGCGAATCGGTTTTAAATGCCTCCAACGTGCATAGCCTCACCAAGCTCTGGCAAGCTACCACTACCAACCCAGCTGACGACGCGGTCGTGGAGCAGCCCAATGTTTCTACCTCACAAGGCACCATGGACCTGGTGTTTGTAAATAGTATTCAGGGTAATCTGGCCGCCTACAATGCGGCCACTGGTGCAAAAATCTGGGAGGACGACCCGTCGGCGGCCAATTACAACGGCCAGGGCACTAAGTCGACTCCCGCCATCGATCCGTCCGGCAATTACATTTATGCCTATGCGCTGGACGGCTATATTCACAAATACAACATTGCCAATGGTTCCGAGGTCAGCGGAACCGGTTTCCCGGCTCAGGTCACCCTTCTGGCCAACAATATTGAAAAAGGCTCGGCCAGCATCAACATTGGCGGCGGCTATCTTTACATCACCATAAGTGGCAACGACGGTGATTATGGGCACTATGTGGGGCACATTGTGGCTATTAATTTGGCGACTGGCGCTAAAACAGTCTGGAACTCTGAGTGTTCCAATATCACGCAACTCGAGGATGCGACCTCCGGTGATGCCAATTTCTGTTCTGACACCGAATCGGGCATGTGGGCCAGACCGGGCGTTAAGATCGATCCGGTTACTGGTAATATCTTTGCCGTTACCGGTAATGGTAAATACAATGCTTCATCTGGTGGTCACGATTGGGGCGACAGCATCGTTGAGCTCACGCCGGGCTTGGGCCAACTGGTGGATTCATACACGCCTGTTAGTTATCAGTCGCTTCAAAATAATGACGCCGACCTGGGTAGTACGGCACCCGTGTTGCTGCCTACGCAAGCCAATTCCAACACCCCGTATATGCTCGTGCAGTCGGGTAAGGATAATGCGGTCCGACTTATCAATCGCGCCAACATGTCGGGGGCTGGCAGCGCCGGACATGTTGGCGGCGAGATGCAAACCTTGAACATATCGGATGAGGTGCACGAACAGCCGGCTGAGTGGACCGACCCAAGCGGCAATGTTTGGGTGTTCGTGACCGATGAATCGCTGGATCTGTACGCTTATAAGTTGGTTACGACCAACGGTGTGTCATCGTTGGTGCAGCAATACCACCTTTCCGGCGTGGCCAAAACCTCGCCGTTTATCGCTAATGGCGTGTTGTTTTTGGATGGGAATAATATTCTGGCCTTGAATCCGACCACGGGGGCTACGCTGTTTAGCTCCAGTTCCATTGGCGTGTCGCTTAATCAACACTGGGAGTCGCCCGTGGTTGTTAACGGCACCCTCTTCACCCCCGACTACAATGGCAATCTCATTGCTTTGCACGTGCCTGGCGCTACCCCCAGCCCGTCAGCGACCCCTACGCCGTCGGGCAAGGTTGGTGATTTGAATAATGACGGCCAAGTGAACATCTTCGACCTGTCAGTGCTCTTGAGTGCCTGGGGGGCCAATAATGCCACTGCTGATTTGAACCATGACGGCACAGTGAACGTCTTCGATCTCTCCCTGCTTTTAAGTCACTGGGGGACTTAGGGGCTGGATTAGAAGGGACGCTTTGCATCTGGCTCTTCAAAGGCTAAAAACCCACGGGTACGAAAGCCATGGCCCTGATCATCGATAGCCAAAGCCTCGAAGCCCTGGCTCATCAGCCAATCGAGTCCAGCGTGGCCCATACTAAAGGCGGCCGTGGCGGCAGCGTCGGCCGAGGCAATGTCTTTTCCTATCACGGTCAGGCTCATGAATTCGCGTGTCAGCGTGCCGGTCTTGGGATTGTAGATGTGCAGTCCGCGTTCGTAGGTACCGGAAGTGGCAACGGCGCCACCGTTCATAAAAACAAATGTAGCGGCGGTGTTTAAGACAAGGGGGTTGGTGATGGCGATTCGCCAGGGACCCGATGGGCCGAGGCCGGCAGTTTGAATGTCGCCGCCAACTTCGACGAGGAATCTGGTGTGTCCAAGGCTTCGGAGCAATGTTGCCACCTCCCCTATTGCCCAGCCCTTGACGAAGCCTGACGGGTCCAGCTGGCCGTTAAACCAGACGTTAAAGTAGCCATCCGAGCGTTGCCGCCAGGCTTCACACTGCTCCAGGACGTAGGTAACATGCGCCGGTAGCTCATCGAGAGCCAATTCGCCCCGGTTTATTCGGCTAATGACGCTATTGGTTTTATAGGTGCTATAGATCTGATCGACGTGCCGGAGTAATGACATGGCTTTAATAATGGCTCGAGCGGGTGCCGTGCCATCTAAAACCGTGATCCGTACCGGCATGCCCATAATCGTGGCTCTGCTCATCATGGTGCAGGCATTGTACAATAGTGGTTATGCGGGAGACAGCTCTTGAACTGGTCCAGCGGATGCTCAAAGAGGGTCGTTCTACGGCCGAGATTCGAGATGCGTTAAATGGCCGTACCCCAGATGCACATGAGCCAATACTTAAATCTTCGGTGGCCAATGCGGTTTCAAGTAGCCCCGTAATTGCTCCGCCTGCATCGTCGGCAATCCCCGGTTCATCAGCTGCCTCGCCATCATCCCCGGTCCAGACGGAACGACCTTTCCGGCAGCCGGTAACGGGGGTGATTATCGGGCTGATGCATCGTCTTGGCCCTGTTCTGGGCTGGCTGTGCGTGAGCGTTTTTTGTTTAGCGCCGGCAGTGATTGTTGGCTTGGATGGGACATTTGCGGGCAAATGGGGCACCCTGCCCGATACCTTGCTTAACCTGGGTGATATCACGGGTGTCATTGGACTGGCCATGTACACCTTGAATTTGGTGCTGGCAACCAGAGCCCACTGGCTTGAGCCGCTATTTGGGGGCTTGAACCGAGTTTTTACTGCCCATGCGTTAGTTGGTAGCGGCGCTTTGGCAATCATTTTGATTCATCCGCTCATTACCGCTGGGTCGTATTATGAGTATGGTGTCCATACGGTGGCTCATTTCTTTGTCCCGCAGCTGGCGTATTTGGGCACCGCCTTTGGCATCGTGGCGCTGGCGGCGATGATCGTGCTCATATTCCTGACGCTATACGCTAAACTGGCTTACAAATTTTGGCTTAAGACTCACAAGTTGTTGGGGGTCGTATATCTGCTGATTGCTCTACATGTGCTGTTAACCCCGAATCAGCTGACGGTTGATCCACTCATCCGTACGTATCTCAACGCACTTCTGACCATCGGGGTGGTTTGTTACATCTATCGCACACTGCTACCCAATATCTTCGTTCGCCGTTACTTGTATACCATCCAAAAGGCTGAGACAAAGGGTATTGGCGTTGTAGAAGTGACGCTTCGGCCGGTGACCCGGGCTCTGCATTTTCGGGCTGGCCAGTTTGTCTACATCTCTTTTGGCAACGATGCTTTGTCGCGTGAATGGCATCCGTTTTCGATTAGTTCGCCCGATATCGGGTCGGATTTTACTTTAGACATTCGGTCGCTGGGGGCGTATACCGAGACTTTGACCGAATTGCTTCCTTATATGGTGGGCACCACCGTATTAGTGGAAGGAGCCTACGGGGGCTTCTCGTTTCGCAACTTTGGCAATGTTAATCAGGTTTGGATCGCTGGCGGCATTGGTATCACGCCGTTTCTTAGCATGGCTCGAGAACTCGGAGATGGGCCGTACAATATTGACCTGTACTACTCCGTTAAGACCCGGTCGGAGTTGATCGACGTGGATGCGTTGGCCGCTCAGCAGTCGAATCGGCCTGGGCAGGTATTTCGAGTCTTCCCTTTTATTGCCGACCAGTACAAGACGTTCCTGTCGGCCGATATTGTGGAGGCAAACACGGGCCATCTCAACCAGCGAGATTTTCTCTTGTGCGGTCCGCCGCCCATGATGGCATCACTTACGGGGCAGCTCGTTAAAATGGGCGTTCATAAGAACCATATTCACTCGGAAGAGTTTTCGTTCTAGTAGATGATCAGGCCAAAGATTATGAGCCACACCAGGGTGATCGAGAATCCGATCAGGGTTATGGCGACTAATAGCTTGGACCGTCGTAGTTTCGGGGATTTGGTGCGCTTTTTAATCCAGAGCCAACTGCCGAGCATAATGATTAGTCCCACGACCAGGCTCATCAGAATGGTCGCGGGGCTGACGGCGGAAGCGACGAGGGTTTGATTCGAAGAGCTTGTGCCGGAGCTCGCAGCGCCAGTGGTGGAGGCAGTGCCGTTGGAGGTGGTTGATGCGCCAGACTGATCGGATGTCTGGTTTGAGGTATCGCCGCCGCCACCGCCGGAAGATGCCGAGGGGGCTTGGCCTGTGCCCGAGCTGGAGGCCGAGCCGGCTGTCCCACCTGAGCCAGCTGTTGAGCCGGACGCCGAGCCGGACCCACCGGATGAAGGCGCCGGGGTGGTGCCACCAGGCGCGGGGGTCGGAGTATTAGATGTACCGGGGGCTGGGGTTTGACCAGGGGTTTGGGCGGGAGTCGGCGTGGCACTGGCTTTTGGTGTAGGGGTTGGTGTTGGTTTCGGCGTGGGTGGTGGGGTTGGCGTGGGCGTGTCAACGCAGGATGCGCCACTGCAGGCATCGGCTGCGCTCAAGCCCAGGGACCCGATTTGCTCGGAGTAAAATACATTATTGCCAAATAACGATGATGGCTTTGTGTGGTTGCTTGGCCTGGTTTGTGAGTCCCAATGGGTTGATTCTTCGTATCCGGCCAAGGCTGTGATTGACGTTACTGTCATTACGGCCGCAATGTTGGCGATTTCACGTCGTTTCATATTTGCAATATTATCATGCTTATGGCTTTTGATATCTTCATCACGCAAACAGTTCGGGCATTTGGCCTTGCCAGGTGGGGCAAACTTAGCATAAGGAGATTATACAATGGGGCGGGTTGGTTAGTGCCCGTGATGGGCTAAGGCATGGCCCTGGCCGCGAACGATGAGGAAGCGGTTTACTGGTACGGTCACGATGAACGCGGCGCCGAGGGAGATACCGAGCCCAACCCAAAACATGGGGGCGGTAATGGGTGCTGTCAGCGCGGCTGGGATTAGCAGCAAAACGATGTTGTCGGTGATCTCCATGCTGGTAATTGAGACGGTGTCTGATGCCAAGGCGATCTTCATGGCTTGCTTTAGACCCAGCTTGCTGCGCATGAGTGACCAGATGGTAAGGGAGTATCCAAATACAAAGGCCAGAATGATTGAGGCGAGTATTGAGGGGCCGGTCTTGCGGTGAGGTGAGTCTGTAATGATCATGCCGAGCACTTCACCAATTCCGCAACCAATGAGGCAGTGGCTGGTTGCCATGATGGCGGCCCGAGTCGATTTGTCGATATTGGCTAGCATGTCATTCAATTATAGCCTGTGATGGTTTGTGTGATTCAGATCACGGCACGGCAGGTTGGTACGTGATAATTTAGGGGAAATGCTTATGCTTGTAAGTAGAAGATAGGAAGATCATGAACCGAAGTACGCTTGATAAACTCATTTCAACTACTGGCCTGGTGATAGCGGTGGTGCTGCTGGCAGCATCGGTGGCGCTGTTTTGGACATACAGTTTTATTCATACGCAAGTGCATGACCAGATGGCGGCGGAAAAGATTTACTTTCCCAATGCTGGCACCTCAGCGCTCACTTCGTTACCGGCGACCGATCGTGACAAGGTGGCGCAGTATGCAGGGCAACAATTGCTAACGGGCGCCCAAGCCGAAGTTTTTGCGGACCATTACATTGCCGTGCATCTAAAAAAAATAGGCGCCGGCATGACTTACTCACAGTTGAGCGCAGCATCGCTCGCTGATCCAGGCAACACACTGCTGGCCGGACAGGTGCAGACGATATTCCGGGGTGAGACATTGCGGGGTCTTTTGCTGAACGCTTACGCTTTTGACACGATGGCGGTGGTAGCCCGGTATGCTGCCGTGGGTGCCTTAGTGGCCGGGTTGCTTCTGATTGTGCTGGCGCTGTTGGGCTTTCGCCACGCGGGACTTAAGGTTTCGCGGCGCTAAACAATTGCCCGCTGGGGGTCGGCTGTTTGTTTAAGAACGGGTGCACACTATGGACGCCATGGCTGTCAGGATGGGCTCGTTTGGCGTTACGATGAGGGGGTATGAAATTTCTCGTCGTAGAAGATGAACCCAAGATTGCTCGGATTATCACTCGCAGCTTGGCGGAGGCTGGATACGCGGTGGATAGTGCAGGCTCGGTGGACAGCGCGCTGGCGGCGGTTGATCATAGTAGCTATGACTTGATCGTCTTGGATTTGCTGTTGCCGGGGCATGAAGATGGAGGGCTCGAGGTCTGCCGGCGTATTCGTAGGTTGGGCTCGAGCGTGCCGATCCTGATGCTTACGGCCATTAACTCTACCCGTAGTAAGGTCAAAGGGCTTGATGCGGGGGCCGACGATTATTTGCCGAAGCCATTCGATCTTGACGAATTGCATGCCCGGATCCGGGCGTTGTTGCGGAGGGTACCGAAGGCGGATTCGCCGATATTGACGACCGGTGACGTGCGACTGGATCCGGCTACGCGAACCGTCTGGCGCCGTGACGTGATATTGAGGTTACGTGGCAAGGAATTTGGTGTCTTGGAGTACCTGATGCGCCATCAAGGGCGCATCATCGGGCAGACTGAGCTATTGGAGCACGTGTGGGACACTCAGTATGCTGGCATATCCAACGTGGTTGAGGTGACGATTCGCAGTTTGAGAAGCAAACTTGGGCAGCCAATGCTTATTACAACTGTTAAAGGGCAGGGTTACATACTGCGACAAGCCGATGTATGACCACCGGACGCTAAAGCTTGCGTTGCAGTATGCTGCACTGTTTTTGCTGACGGTGGGGGTGTTGTCGGCCGGCATTTTGCTGTACATGAACCAGGCTAGTGGCGGCGATTATTTGAAAGACGTGGGGTTTGCGGATGGGGCGAAATCTCGAGACGTTCAGGCCCACGAGACGGCGGATGCGGTCCAGGACCGGCTTGAGCAAGGGTTGATGCTCGTTAATGGGCTACTGGTGTTGACCATCCCGTTTGTGAGTTATGCGATGGCGAGAGCCGCCATAAAGCCGATTCAGCAAAGTCTCGAAGCACAGCAACAATTTGTCGATAACGCAGCGCATGAGCTGGGTACGCCGCTGAGCGTTATTTACGGTGAACTGCGGCTGGCTGTTTCCCGGCCCCGCGACGCTAAAGATTATGAAGCTGCGATCAAGACCAGTCTTACGGAGGTGGAGCATCTATCTGACCTAACCAAGAGTTTGACGCTGTTGGCTCGCGATGATGGACCGGCGGTTAGAAGTAGATTTGTCGCCGTCGATCTTGATAAGGTGGTGCGTGGGTGCATCGCGTCGGTTGCGACGACGGTACGTGAGCGGGCTATCGCGATTGATTACGATGGGCGCCCGGGCGCAATGGTGCGTGGAGACGCGGTTTTGCTACGGGTGGTGGTTACCAATTTGATTGACAACGCAATTAAATACTCCCCCCACCATGCTGCCGTCAGTATAAAACTTGGTCGTGACAATGGCTGGCGCGTATCGGTGTGTGATTCGGGGATCGGTATGAGCGCGACGGAGCGCGCGTCCGCGACCCAACGTTTCTGGCGGTCTGATAAGGCGAGGGCGAGTAAAGGCCGGGGGTTGGGGTTGGCGATTGCCAAAGAGATTGTTGAATTGCATGGCGGCCACCTGGTCTTAAGCGATAATGAGCCGCGCGGCCTGATCGCAGCGGTACATCTACCCTCAGCTTAAACTTAGCTTGATTTCACGATGGTTTCATGTTGCTTGTGATACGTTTAACAGCGTGAAAAAACTCGCACTGGCCGCCTTTGTTATCTTTACGTTCATTGTTTATAGCCTCCACCAGAGGCGCGAAAGCAGTGTGGCTATCGTTGCGCCGTCGTCGATATCGCAGCCAAGTTCAACGCCTGGATTGGCTACTAGTACACCGGCTGCGGGGTCGGCGGTGTCGGCCGCGTATAAAGACGGGCAGTACACGGGTTCGGTGGCGGATGCTTACTATGGCAACGTCCAGGTGCAGGTGACGATAGCTGGCGGTAAGCTGACCAAAGTTAATTTCTTGCAGTACCCAAGCGACCGTTCGACCTCGCGGGCGATTAATTCGCAGGCCGTCCCCTATTTGCAGCAAGAAGCCATCCAAGCTCAAAGCGCGCAGGTTGATACGGTGTCGGGCGCTACGTATACCTCGGAAGCGTTTGTACAGTCGTTAGGGTCGGCATTAAGCCAGGCAAAGTCGTAGATGAGCACAGTTTTTATTAGTCTGTTTGGCTGGGCAGACCGGCTGATTGACCGGATTACGATGTACCGGCTGCTGGTGTATTACCTGTTGGCGATTCTTGGTACGGCGATGGTGCTGGGGGCGGTTGGGAAGTTGGCCTACAGCCCCATGGAGATCGCGATGTCGGCGGCGTATATCACCTTGATCTGCTGGATAAGCCACAAGGTATTTGAGCATGTGTTCGAGGCTCCCACCAACCCGGAGTCGACGCTCATTACCGGTTTCATTTTGGCGCTGATTGTGGCACCGGCAACCATGCCCAAAGATTACGTGTTTTTGACTGCTGTGTCGGGTTTGGCGGTGGCGTCGAAGTACCTGTTGGCGGTTGGGAAGAAGCATATTTTTAACCCGGCGGCGGCGGTGGTGGCGTTGACTGCTGCGGGCGCGGGTGACACGGCTAATTGGTGGGTTGGCACGGCGCTATTGGCACCGGTTGTGGTGACGGGAGGCGTGTTGATCGTTCGCAAGATTAAGCGCGGGCACATGGTGGTGAGCTTTATGGCAGCGGCATTGGTGGCGACGGCTGGGTTTTCCATGCTCAGCGGCGGAGATGTAGTTAGTACGGTTATCAAGACAATATCGCATTCGTCGCTGCTGTTTTTGGGCTTTGTGATGCTAACGGAGCCCTTGACCTCGCCGGGGACCTTAGAAGGGCAACGCTGGTATGCGGTTTTGGTTGGGGTGCTGTTTGCGCCACAGGTCCATATTGGCAGCCTGTACTCGACCCCGGAATTGGCGTTGGTGTCAGGTAATATTTTGGCGTTTTTGGTCAGCCCGCGGGCGAAGTTTGTGGCGTCGGTGGCTGAGGTTAAGCGTTGGGGTTCATCGGTGCAGGATTTTATTTTCGACACGGGACAGTTTCGCTTTAAGCCGGGCCAATATATGGAATTTACCCTCCCTCACTCTGATGCGGATGCCCGTGGCTACAGGCGGTACTTTACTATCGCATCCAGTCCTACGGAGCAGCATTTGCGCATTGGGGTGAAGTTTTACCCAAAGGGTAGTTCATTTAAAACGGCGATGCTGAAGATGAACCGTGATGCGGTGATGGGAATTGCCGGGCTAGCCGGAGATTTCGTCATGCCCAAGGACACGTCCAGGAAGCTGGCCTTTATTGCGGGCGGCATCGGTGTAACGCCATTTCGCAGCATGGTGAAGTACTTAATTGACACCGGGCAGCGGCGAGACGTCGTCATGATGTATGCGGAACGTAAGCTCAGTGATCTGGCGTATGTTGATGTTTTTAATGAAGCGCAGCATACGCCAGGGTTGCGCATCGTGTACACATTATCGGCTGAGGCCGCCGTGCCACCGGGATTTTTGCGCGGTTCGATCAGCACCGAAGCGATCAGGCGGGAAATACCAGATTACCTCGAGCGGCAGTTTTATATTTCCGGCCCGCATTCGATGGTGGCGGCGATGCAGCAACAGCTGTCTTCTCTAGGGGTGTCGGATCGACAGATTAAGACGGATTTCTTCCCCGGATACGCGTGATGTGTGGTGATAATGTTGGGCTGTGCATGAAAACCGGCCAGGGACCTTTAGCGGTCCCTGGCCGTGGTTGTGGCGCTACCCTTGCAAGAGGGTGACAAAGTCGCACTTATCTTGCGCGGTAACACCATGTGAGCCGAAGATAATCGGCAGGCCGAGATGTGTTTCGAGGTACTTGACGTAGTCGCTTTCATCTCCGGACACCTCGTCGTAGTGCGGGGTCGTATTGCAGAGCTGGCCGGTGAGCGTGGTTTGGTAGTCGAGGTCCATGTACGGCCCGGGGACGAGACGATCGATAACTTGATCACCTCGGCGGTAGCTGGTGCAGACCCGCCAAGGCCGCGGCATTTGCGCCAAACGGTCAAGGCAGGTGATGGCTAGGGCGTCGGTAGAGCCGGCGACTTTCAGCGCATAGCGGGCGGTTACGAGGTCGAAGTGGCCGACGCGAAAAGTGCCCTGCCAGCCGCCATTTTCGTTGTGGTAGTCCGGTATTGCGGCGGTGAGAAGTGGGTCTTCGGTAACGAACGGGCCGGCGCCGTGCCGCGTGGCGTAAGCTCGCAAGAGCCCGAGGTGCCAGACGGTACCGTTAAAGCCGGCCTCGCTTATGAGTTGGTCGGCGTTAGCGAAGGTGGTGGTGCTCCAGGTGGTATAGGGGTGGAATCCGCGCCACTCATCGAGCAGCACACCCTGGGCGCCCTCGAAAACCGTGTGTTCGGTGGTGCCCATGAGTTCCCCAAGGTACTCGGCGTCGACGATGGTAACGTGACGGGCGAATGCTTGGTAGAAGGCGCAGACTTCGCCGCTGAGCTTGGTGTCGTGCAGTGTCTCCAGATCGTGTGCGGCACGCGGATCGTTGCGGAGGCCGGCGATAATCCCGGCGAGCTCGTTGAGCTTGCGCTGTCTGGTAGATTCCAATATGCGAAGGGTCGTCGTGGGGCTCGCCAAATTGCCGACTTGGAGGGCTCCTTGCGGATGTGTTAGCGCATCTGCCATGGTTTCGCCGACGCCGTGACCACAGGTGCCATGACGGTCATAGCCTCGAGCCAGCTCACGCAGCCGGTTGGCTGCTTGGTGATACGGGGTAATGACCAACGCTTCACGGTCGATGGTGAGCAATTCGTAGAGGCCGGTTACCCCTAGTTTTTGCAGATCGCTGGCCTCGTAGGTGAGCAGAAGCGGGTTTATGAGCATGAAACGCGACAGATGGGTGCGGACACCGGGGACGAAACTGCCGCTGCCAAACTGATGGAAGGCATGGTGGCGGCCATCGGCGGTGACAACATTGTGGGCGGCTTGGCTGCCGCCGTTGAAGCGGACGACGAGCCCGGCCTCGCGTGAGCGGGTGAGGTAATCGACCATGCCGCCTTTGCCGGCGTCACCGAATCCGAGGTCGGTGACGATGGTGGTGGTGCGAACCCTAGACATTGAAAGCTCCTTAGAATGAAGGTGGGCCCGGCGAGACAACTCGCCGGGCCCATGGGGACCTCCTGTCATCACAGGAGGTCGATGTCGTCCTCGGGCTGGGCTGGCGTCCGGGGCAGGAGGCCCGAGGTGCGGGCGGTGGGCGGTCGGTTGCCATTGAAGCGGACCATGGCTTGTCCGGCGGCCCGTACTGCAGAGGCGTCGGCGCCTTCGGCGAGGAGCAGGCTGGCCGCGCCATCGATGGTGTCGGTGATGCCTTCGAGGTAGGCGATCAGCATGGTGATCTGTTCGCTGATCGTGCCCAGACTTTCGAGCGGGACCACGTGGTCTTCGCCGAGCAGTTGTTGCCAGACCTTGAGCGACTTTTGGACTTGGGCTTCGAGACTGTTGTAGTGGAAGAAGTAGACGTCGTAGAGACGGCTAACCTCTTCTACCACTTCCTCGATTGTGAGATCGCGAGGGATCTGGTCGCCGATGTATTTGGCGATTTCCGCCCGGGTGACGAGCCGGTGGGGGCGCTCGTCTCCGATGAGGATGATGCGTCCCCTCTGGCCGCGCTTATCGAAGGCGTCGTGGCGGGTGTGACGAGCCAGGAAGTATAGCGCCAGCCCGGACGTTTCGCCGCCGTTGCCGCCGCCGTTGGCCTCGAGGTAGATGCTGTCGAGCCAGGTCTCCATCTCGAGGCCGGATTCGAACTGACCCATCTGGCACGGAGCCACTTCGCCATTCTGCGCGTCGCCGTAGGCGCCGAAGGCCAGCTGGGCATCGAGCAGGCCGGCCCGGAGCAGTGCGCCCATGAGCGTGGCGAGCTTGCGCTGCAGGATCCTGGGCGCCTCGCCCATTGACCCCGTTTCGTCGAACAGGACAGCGATTGGGAGGGTGAGCGGGTGAGTTGCCGAATCGCGACACTCGCGAATTTGCTCCCCGCCTGCGTTGCGCCATCTCGGGTCGAGGCTCGGGTGGCACGTGCGCAGGTCATAGGGCGTGTTGTTCATGGTGCCCGTGTACCCGAAGGCGCCGGTGGCCTGGCGGTACTCGGCGCGGGCGCGAAGATCGGCGGCGGAAAGGCTGGTGTAACCCATGATCGTCTTCTTTCTGTGTCGGTAGCATGGTGGCTACATTTTGAGCATTTCGAGGTAGATGCGGCAGCGCTTTCCCCAAAGCTGTTCGATGAGTTGGGTGAAGTCGTCGAGCAGTTGCCAGGCGTCGTGCGGGCGTTGGTTGATGGGGGCCAGCAAGCAAGATTGGAGAAACCCGGCGAGCTGAGGCGTGATCGGTACTCCGTCAACCGAGTCCGGCAACGCCCCTGTGCCGGGGTTTCCTCCCATGAGGTAGATCATGCAGCGGGCACTCATCATGAGGTCGATGCTGGGTGTGGGCTCTGCTTTGACGTTGACCTCGGGCGGGTACCAGGCGGCATAGGATTTGGAGGTAGCAGGGATGTGAGCGCCGAGGCCAGCTGGATCGTGCCGCACGGCATAACACCAGTCGGTCAAGACGAGTTCGTGATCGTAGTTCACCATCACGTTGGTTGGCAGGACTGCACCGTGGATGACGCCGCGCCGATGTGCATACCCGAGCACGTCCAACAGTCGGCGCCAGATCCAGGCCATGTGCTTGGGGCTAATCCCACCCGGGCAGGCTTGCCGGATTCGCTCAAGGGTAAACATCCCGGGCGTGTCTTTAAACACGTTGGCCTGCCGGGGCGGACCTGAGCCGTCATGCAACGGAAACGACTCGATGAGCAACGGAAGAAGCGGGAAGAAGCCTTCCGCCTCGGGGCGATCTGGCGTTAGCAGGTGCCCCAGGGTTTCGGCCTCAGCCCGAATGAGGCTGTTGGTTAGAGGCCGGCGGGCGAGCTTCAGCACGCCGGGCTGGTGGTCAGCGCCGTAGGTGCATGCGTAGACCGTGGCAATCGCAGCCTCAGTTGGTGGCCCGCTCACGATGTACTCATGCTTGCGGCCGGTTACCAAGGTGGGTTCAGGGCTTTTTGGCGTTGGGCCGTGGCCGTTGGCGATGGCAACGGCGTCTTCGGCTGCTTGTCTTAGCTCGGTAAGCCTCGCGAATGCGTCTTTGGCCTCATCTGCCTGGCTGGGGTCGACCCTGTCGGTGTGGATAAGCGGAGCGAGTTCTCGATGCCGGTTTTTGATAGCAGCAAGAACATCGCTTTCGCCGCCAGTCAGCGGGCCAAACAGATCGGTCGGCGATTGGGCGGCCAACACGAGTTTGATGGCTTGGGTGGTATCGAGCTTCATAGCAAGCTCCTTAGTGCGAGTTTTCAAGTTTCCTGAGAATTTAGTGTTTTATATACACTAACTCTCGACAATTTTAAATTAGTGTATAAAATACAATATGTCAATCGTGATATCGTATAACAAATGCTGAAAATGTATCCAACTGGTGAAGGCAGACCGCCCAAAGAACAGCTCCAGGCGACGGTAGACGTGGTGTTGTTCACTATTAGCGATGATGAGCTTAAAGTGGTGCTGATTGAACGTAAGCGCGAGCCTTTAGCAGGCAGCCTGGCGTTGCCGGGCGGGTTTATGTGGCAGGGCGAGACGGCCGCGCAGACTGCGGCGCGCGTACTTGCGACCAAGGCCGGCGTGGCTGACATTTATATGGAGCAGTTGTTTACCTTTGACGCTGTGAATCGAGATGAACGCGGTCGGATTGTTAGCATTGCACACATGGCTCTGGTGCCAGTGCATAAGCTCAAGTTTGAGGACGGTCCGCAGATTGAGGCGCCGGCACTCTATCCCGTGCGACAGCATCCGAAATTATCGTTTGACCACGATGGGATCTTGGATTACGGTGTGCGGCGGTTGGCTTCAAAGTTGGCATACACGAATATAGCGTATGCTCTTTTGCCGGAGCAGTTTACGCTCACTCAACTCCAGCGGCTGTACGAGCTAGTACTGGATCGTGCCTTGGATAAGCGCAATTTTCGCAAGAAGTATGTAACTTTGGATCTTATCGAACCGGCCGGCGAACAATCGAGTGGTGGCCGGCACCGACCGGCACAGTTATATACATTTAAGACGTCTCAGCCGATTGAGCTGTCTGAGCCAGCTCTGTAAAAATAGAGGTGACATGAGGCCTAGATCTGGCTAAAGCTCGCTGAGCATGGTTTGCAGGGCAGCTGGATTGCGTATGAGAATGTGATGGTCTTGTTGGCCAATAAGCCCCTCACGCTCGAGTTTTTCAATCTCACGACTGGCGGTTTCGCGGATGATATTAATGGAGTCGGCGATATCTTTGTGGGTTATGGGGGCTTGGATGAGGATCTGGCCGGACGGTAATTTTTCGCCGAAGCGCTGAGCGAGAAATGCTAGTCGAAAGACAACTTTATCGTAGGCGCGGGATAATTCGAGGTTTTCGACTCGGTTGGCGTAAATCCAGTGAACGTCCGATAGCTGCTTGATCATCAGTTCGGTCACCTGGGGATGGCCATACACAAGAGATCGGAAATTGTCTTTAGGGCACTGAAGAATAGTAGCCTCATCCATGGCTTCGTAGTAGACATCTGTGGCCTCGCCTCGGTAGGCCCATAGCAGGGGGAAGAGCTCCCCTGGTTTGTAGATGACGTGGAGACTTATCTCGCCCGTAGTGCGAATTGAATAGACTTTAACATATCCACTTGCGATAAGGTTCACTCCTTGCGGCGTGTCGCCGGCATATAGGATCACCTCCCCTTTGCGATAGTGCAGGGCGGTGCCGGATTGGAAGAAGTCGTTTAGTTGGGTGGTGGCGTCGCGGTTTGCCATGCCAATGCTGCCTTGTTTTACGCCATTGTAACGCTAACTTGGGGTGTGACATAAAATACGGATAGGCAAAGCCCGAGGTGGGGGCCTTTAGCCGTGGGGCGAATTTGTCAGTACTTCGGAGGTTCTGGTGGGCGGCCTATAACCTGTTCTATGGTCGGTGCACTGGGTGGGCTCTGGCCCGGCAAAGGTGGACTGGTGGGGCCGGGTGTCTGATACGTGCTGGGCACAGCGACTTTCACGCTGCCAAATACTCCGAGGTGAGAGGCGATGGTGACGACGATCGGGATCGCTACTAATACGCAAGCGCCAATAATTGCGAGCGTTTTATGAGCTTTAACAAGGGCTTTAAGCTCATTTAGAGCAGTGCTAAGCGAAGCACCGACATCAGTAGTGATGGCTGATGGACCTGGGTTAGTACCGTTGGCCGAGTTTACGCCGGGGCTTGGGGCCGCGTTTCCTGATCCTGATAATGAGCCGTTACCCGAGGATGACCCATTACCCGAAGATGAACCGCCCGACGAGCCTGATGATTGGCTTACGGAACCACTGCTGTTGCAATTGCTGCCGTCGCCGGTCGGTGTGCAGCTCGTGTCGGTAAGCATAACGATGTTATCGAGTTCGACACCAGCCGATTGACCGGCCAACTGGAGTTGGTGGTTGCCGGTGGTTAAGGTGGCGTTTACGACACTGCTCGTCGAACCATTTTGGTAGTCGATCCAATGCCAGGAGCCGGCCGACATTGAGCCCCCACCCATGCTTATGCCGCAGACATTGGCGTCTGGGATTTGGAGGTAGAAGCTGGTAGCGGAAGAGCTGGCGGGGTTCTCGTGTACCCAGATCCGGTATGTCCCGGCCGCATGGACGCTTATGGTAAGGGTGTCTGTGCCTTGTGTCGAAGGTAGGTTTGAACAAGCGGCTACGGCAGAGCCGGGGAGCAGTGTGTACAACAAAGAGCCACCCGCAATGGCTGAGGTAAGGCCGAAAAATAGGATACTGATGCTGCTAGTGATTTTCTTCATAATATTTGAAATTATAATACTTATGGTATCACGTAGATCTTAATATGCACCGAGTATGATTTTTGTGTAATATACTGGTAACGCTTAATAACGTATAGTATAGATGAATTTGCAATTATGATGAAAGCACGTGAAGCTGTTGACTAAATTGGGTAAGTTGATGCCCCGCAGATCCTGGCATAGTCCGGTGGCGCTGGTGTATGTGGTGCCGTTTGTGGCG
>Ga0265338_10004857_pt1 | contig 17919 bp, 20 predicted proteins | sample 42126metaG_FD_193579 | JGI IMG/M metagenome (GOLD analysis project Ga0265338, IMG submission 193579) | Rhizosphere microbial communities from Carex aquatilis grown in University of Washington, Seatle, WA, United States - 4-21-26 metaG | ecosystem: Host-associated > Plants > Roots > Rhizosphere... | reverse complement strand
AAGCCGCAATGCCCATATTTGAGTGATAGGACACGGAGGTTGTCAAGGAAAACTTTCTATCGGGCGAGCGTCCGAGCGTCCGAGCGTCCGAGCGCCCACTCATCTTTGACATGGACGTCATCATGGGTGGCGATGAATGAAGAGGCTCGCTGGGTCGAATTGCCGCGGATTTGACAGCGAGATTTTTGTGTAAAAGGCGGGGCGTTCATGCCTAAGTTGGGTTGTCATGATGAAATCACATCGAATCCTGAAACCCGCCCAGATCGTTGCCGTTCCATTGCTGATCGCCGCCACGGCTGGCGCGGAGCCGCTTGCTCCTTTGGGGACCGAACCGGCGACTCCCTTTTTCTCCACCAACTACATGGATCGCTCGGTATCGCCGGGCGAGGATTTCTACGCCTTTTGCGACGGGGCGTGGGTCAAGACGAATCCCGTCCCGGCCGACAAGGCGCGATGGGGATCGGGAGGACAGTTAAGCGAGCGCAACCTTTACGTTGTCCACGAGATCCTCGAAGAGGCCGCCGCAAACGCCGACGCGCCGCCGAAGAGTCCGTTGCGTGAAGTGGGGGATTTTTATTACGCTGCAATGGACACCAATCGCATCGAGAAACTGCGATTCCAGCCGATCCAGCCGGAGTTGGCGCGCATCGACAACATCCAATCCACCGCAGACCTGTTCCATCTGGTTGCCGACTTTCACAATTCGGGGGTGCTTTCGATGTTCGGCGCCGGCGTGGGACCTGACGCGAAGCAGAGCGACATTTACGCGTTTCATCTTGCGCAAGGGGGCCTGTCGCTGCCGGACCGCGATTATTATTTGAAGGAGAGTTTCGCCGCGCAACGGGCGGCGTTCGCCGAGCATGTCAAGAAAATGTTCGTGCTGCTGGGCGATTCTGCCGAAGACGCCTCCGCCCACGCGGCCACCGTGCTTGGCATCGAAACCGAGTTGGCCAAAGCCGGCCGCGCCCGCGTCGACTTGCGCGACCCCAACAAGAATTACAACAAGTTCGCCACCGGCGACCTGATCGCCAAAGACCCCGAGCTGGATTGGAAGACCTACCTGTCGGATTGCGACAACGCGGGCGTCCCGTATGTGATTGTCGGGCAGCCGGAGTTTTTTGACGCGCTGGATCAGCTCGTGAAAACGCGGCCGCTGGCCGATTGGAAAACATATCTGCGCTGGCACGTGCTGCACGAGGCGGCGCCGTGCCTGCATGACGAAGTGGAGCAGGAGAACTTCAATTTCTTTGGGAAAGTCCTGAGCGGGCAGCAGGAGCAGGAGCCGCGATGGAAGCGCTCAGCGCGGATGATCGACCGGGAGATCGGGGAAGCGCTCGGTCAGCTTTATGTTGACAAGTGTTTTCCGCCGGAAGCCAAGACGCGCATGAACGAGTTGGTGAATAACCTGCGGGCGGTTTTCCGCGATCATCTGGAGAAGGTCGACTGGATGAGCGAGACGACGCGCGCCAAGGCGCTGGCGAAATTCGCGCGGTTCACGCAGAAGATCGGGTGCCCGGACAAATTCCGCGATTACTCGTCGATTGAGATACGCCGCGACGATTTCCTTGGAGACGTTAAGCGCAGCGAGCTGTTTGATTCACGGCGGCAGTTGACGCGAGTCGGGAAGCCGGTGGACAAGACCGAGTGGGGCATGACGCCGCCGACCGTCAACGCCTATTTCAACCCGGAGTTCAACGAGATCGTGTTTCCGGCGGGAATTTTGCAGCCGCCGTATTTTGATTTCACCAAGGACGACGCTGTCAACTATGGCGCGATCGGCGTCGTGATCGGGCACGAGATCACGCACGGCTACGACGACCAGGGGCGGAAATACGACGCGGACGGCAATTTGAGCGACTGGTGGACCACGAACGACGCGAAGGAATTCGACGGACGCGCGCAGAAGGTGGTCGATGAATACAACGCGTTCGAGCCGTTGCCGGGGGTGCATGTGAACGGGAAGCTGACGCTGGGCGAGAACCTGGCGGACCTGGGCGGGATCAGCATTGGCTACGACGCGCTGGAGCGGGTGTTGGCGAAGGACCCGTCAAAGCGAAAGATGATTGACGGATACACGCCGGAACAGCGGTTCTTTATTTCGTTTGCGCAGGTGTGGCGCAGCAACGTCCGGGACGCGGAGGCGCGGCGGCTGGTGACGGTGGACCCGCATTCGCCGGGGCGTTTTCGCGCGGTTGGGCCGGTCGTCAATTGCCAGGAGTTTTTTGACGCGTTTGGCATCACCAACGGGGAGGCGATGTGGCGTGCGCCGGAGCTGCGCGCGCACGTTTGGTAGGGACTCGCGAGAGTTAGGCGCGTTCCATGTATTTGCCGGTGCGGGTGTCAACCTTGATTTTCTCGCCGGTCTTAATGAAGAGAGGGGCCTGCACAGTGATGCCGGTTTCCAGGATGATGGGCTTTTGGACGTTGTTGGAGGAATCGCCGCGGATGCCTTCCGGGGCGTCCTTGACGGTGAGAACGACGCTGGAGGGCATTTCAATGGAAACCGGTTTGTCGTCGACAATCGTCACCGCGACGCTGCCGTTTTCAACGAGGAAGTTTTTGGCGTCGCCAACAATTTCAGGCGGGAGGGTTGTGGTTTCGTAGGTTTCCGGATCGGAAAACACGAAATCGTCGCCGTCCTTATAGCTGAATTCCATCTTGCGCGTCGTCATGGGGATGATTTCGAGCTTTTCGGTGGAACTGAAGCGCACGTCGGACGTTTTACCGGTGCGGATGCTGCGCAAGCTGGCCTGGACGAAGGCGCGGAGATTGCCGGGGGTGCGGTGCTGGGTCTCCAGAACGACGACCACGTCGCCATTGTAACTGATCGCCATGCCTTTGCGTAAATCGTTCGCTGATGCCATATAAATGAGTGTTCGGAATCCGCAGCGAAGCTCTTCCGCACGCGGGAGCGTGGAACATACTCAAGAATGCGCTGAATGCAAGAGGGAATTTCGGACTGGAAGGTAATTCGATTCTTCGCCATAGTGATGGCGCATGATCAAATCTCTGAGTTTTGCGAACTATCGCGGATTCACATCGCTCAAGGTTTCTCCCTTGCGGCGCATCAACTTGATCACTGGGGCAAACAACACTGGAAAGACCACCATTTTGGAGGCCATTTTTCTGTTACTTGCGCATTCTCAGAAGATCCCCGGTTTGCCTGGCCTCTTCCGTACGAATGTCCATGGACCCACTCACCATATAAACGCCGACGATTTCTACACTTTTTGGCAGTTTGTGCCTAACACAAGCGTTCCGGACTCCAATGCGCTTATAGTGGGGCAGATCGACGAAGAGGACTCTCTTACGTGCCTGATACAACGGAATGAAGGCTATGTGGAGATAGCGAGGCACGACGAAACTCCATTCAAGGTTAAGCCGGACAATTATTTTTTCGATTCAAGCATCCCCGGGGGTGTTATGGTCGTTTCAACTCGGTTGCAGGCGCCCATCGGGGATTCCGATCTTTACAATCGAGTCACATTGCAAAGCGGGGGCGAGGAGAAGTTGCTATCGCTGCTCAAAGTGGTCGATCCGAGGTTGGAGAAGCTGAGGTACGTTAAAGCTCCGGGGACCACAACTCCGTTGGTATATGCGTATTTTGGGAAGGACGGGGCACTGAGCATCAACCAAGCGGGAGAAGGATTCAACAAACTCTTTGCGTTGTTTTGCAGGATGATCCTCGGAAGCGCGCACACGCTCTTGATTGATGAAATCGAAAATGGCCTTTATTACGAGACGATGCCGGAGATCTGGCGCGGGATCGCGGCTTTTGCGCGGTCGGAAGACGTTCAAGTTTTCGCAACCACGCACAGCCGTGAATGCATCATGGCTGCGCACGAAGCGATGGAGTCGACTGGGTATTATGATTTCGCGCTGCATCGGTTGCAATGGGTCAAAGGCAAACTCGAGGTTGTGACGCATGACCAAGAGATGCTGGATGAAGCGGCAAAAGCGGGGATGGAGGTTCGGTAATGGGCGCCGCGATCTCCGGCGAGCCCAAAATCGAGGCTCCCAAACAACTGTTGGTTGAGGGCAGAACGCCAAAGCTTTTTTTTGAGGCTTGGTTGAGACATCTCCAGATCAAAGGCGATATTGATGTTCAAGACTTCCGCGCCGTCAATGAGTTGGGGCCCTATCTTCGCGTTTTTTCTTCGCGCCGCGAGTTTAAGGAAAAGGTCACGGCGCTCGCCATAATCCGAGATGCGGAGCAAGGCCCGGCGAAAAATGCATTTGATTCGGTGGGTTCGGCTCTCCAGGCGGCGGGCATCTCGCCGCCTTCAGCGATGGCTCAATATTCCACGGCGACGCCGAAGGTGGGCGTGTTTATTTTGCCGGACGGACAGAATGGCGGAATGCTTGAGGACCTTTGCTGGAGCGTTCTCCGGGCCAGGCCGGCGGACCCGCGCTTGGAGTGCGTAGACCGGTACGTTGCGTGCCTGCGGCAGAGCAACAGCGCGATCCAGAACGAGTCAAAAGGCAAAATGTGGGCGTACCTGGCGGGCCTTGGGGAATTTGATCCGCAAGTGGGACGCGCGGCGCAAAAGAATGTGTTTGATTGGAACGCCGCGATTTTTTCGCCCTTACGTTTGTTCTTGACGTCTCTTTAAACCCAAAAGGTTTCCTACCAGCTCCCGTTCGCTTCGTCGAGCCGAGGGCAGATAGGAAATTTGGTCCCGCTCACACGCGGCGGCCGGCGAAGAGGCCGGCCAGCAGCATGACCAGGAAAATCACCGCGAAGATGAAGAAGAGCGTTTTGGCCACGGCGGCTGCGGCGCCCGCAATGCCCCAGAAGCCAAGCAATCCTGCAATGATCGCGACGATGAAGAATATCAATGCCCATCTTAACATGACTCAATGTCGCCCCTGACCCGGCGCGGCTCAATGGGGAGTTTCCCCGAAAACAACAGCGCAGAACGGCTCAGCCTTGCCAGCGGCGAGCCTTCATTTCAAACCGCGGCAGGGTCCCCGGCGCGGCGAGCGCCACGGGCACACGAAGGTTGAAGGCCGCGTGCAAGGCGCGTTGGACTTGTTTGACGAGGCTCCCGGCGTCGGCGCAGTCCGGGCGCAGTTCGAGGAGCAGGCTGAGTTCCGCGAGGCTGCCGGATCGGTCCACGGCGGCCTGGTATTCGACGATTTCGTTAAATGCGCGCAGGACCTCCTCCACCGCCGTCGGATAAATATTGACGCCGCGAATGATGATCATTTCGTCGACGCGTCCCAGGATCCCGCCTTTCAAGGCGAGCTCGTTCCGCCCGCATGGGCACGGCGACCGTTCGGGCGCGCGGACGAGGTCGCCGGTGCGGTAGCGCAAGAGCGGTGAATCGACGCGGCCCAGGGTCGTCAAGACTAGTTCGCCGGTGGCGCCGGGCGCAGCCGCGTTGCCGGAGGCGTCGATGACTTCCGCGAAATAAGCGGTCTCCAAAATGTGCAGGATGCCGGGCTGGCGGGGGCATTCATGGCTGACGGGGCCGGTTTCGGTCATGCCGTGGTGGTCGAAAATCCGCGCTTTTGGCCAGGCGTCCTGGAGGCGCTGCCGCGTGGCTGGGACGCTGCCGCCAGGTTCGCCCGCGACGATAAGCGTCCGCACGGCGGATTGGGCGAGAGGAAGTTTTGCCGCGGTGGCCGCCTCCGCCAAATAGATTGCGTAACTTGGCGTGCAGCAAAGAACTGTCGCGTTGTTGTCCAGAATGGCGCGGAGCCGGCCTTCGGTGCCGAGGCCGCCGCCGGGTATGCAGAGGCAGTCCAGATCCTGTGCCGCGTCAAAGGCGAGCCAGAAGCCGATGAATGGCCCGAAAGAAAACGCGAAGTAGATGCGATCGCCGGCCTTGACGCCTGCGGCGCGGTAAATCGCCTTCCAGCTCTCCACCATGCCGCGCCAGTTTTCCGGGGTGTCGAGCCAGCGCAACGGGGCGCGGGTGGTGCCGCTGGTTTGATGAAAGCGCGTGTAGGCGGCGGCTGGCTGAGTGAGGTTGGAGCCGAAGGGCGGGTTTTGCGATTGGTCGCCGACCAGCTCCTGTTTGGTGGTGAACGGGAAGCGCGCGGAAAAATCCGCGAGGCTGTCCACCGCAGGATCGACGCCGGCGAGTTTGGAATGATAAAAAGCGTTGCGCGGCAGGATTGCGGCGAGGAGGCGGCGCAATTGCGCAAGTTGGCCGGCCTCGATTTCCGGCCGCGTGGGGATGCCGTGCATTACGACGGTTCCGACGCCTTGACCATGGAGGGTTTGGCGGGAGCGGCGTGGACGACGGCCGCCGGGGCATTGGCGTGCGCGTGGGTTTTAGCCGGGGCGGGCTTAAAGAGCGTCACAAGGCAACCGCCCGTCGCGGCCATGGCGATACCCAGATAGAAAGGCCAGCGTATGGAACCGAGGCCGCCCGTCGGCGGATTGAGCCAGAGAGCGACGAGGGCGTTGACGATTGGGGCGCCGGCAAAAACGATGGACATCACGACGCCCGGAGAGCCTTTATTGCCGAAGGCGAGCAGGACGCAAAAGGCGCCGAGGGCGCCCACGATGCCTGCCAGGAGCGACCATCCCATGCCGGCGGCGGGGAAATTCCAATCGGCCTTGCGCGTGGCGAGCATGGCGAGCGGGGCGAGGACGGCTGTCAAGAAGTAGGCGAGGCCGACGAAGAGAAAGGACTTATAGAGGGCGTTGGCCGGATCCTTCATGGCCGACTGGCCGGAGTGGAGGAAGATTCCGTACAGGCCCCATGAAAGAACGGTCATTAACGCGAATACAAGCCAACTACTCATAAGCGACAAGAATTAAGTTCAGTGACAACGACTGTGATAGAATAGCCGGGGCCTGAGAAATTGCAACGGTTTACGGGTGCGATTGAAAGCGCCGGTCAAACCGGTGACGGCTTGGCAGGAGCGTCGCCCCACCATGCGATGCGTGACCGGCAGTATTAATCGCACCCACGGTTTACCGCGGGGCGGGGCGCCACTTTAAACTTGCGGGAGCGGGCGCATAATGACTTTATTGCGCAGGATATGCGCGAATGAATCTGCCCAACAAACTCACCATTTCGCGCTTTTTATTGACAGCCGGGTTCCTGTGCTCGATTTTCCTGGATTTTCCATTTCATGAGACGGTGGCGCTGGCGTTCTTCAGCGTGGCGGGGTTGACGGACTATTTTGACGGCAAGATTGCGCGGCGGGACAATTTGATCACGAACTTCGGGGTGCTGATGGATCCGCTGGCGGACAAAATCATGGTGTGCTCGGCATACATCGCGTTTGTGGGGCTGCATTGGATGCCGGGATGGATGGCGGTGGTGGTCGTGGCGCGGGAATTTGCGGTGACGGGGTTGCGGTTGCTGGCGGCGTCCAAGAGCCTGGTGCTGGCGGCCGAGCGCTTTGGCAAGAACAAGACGATTTCGCAAATCGTGGCGATCATCTCGCTGCTGGTGTTGCACAGCTACGCGCAATGGGGGATCGCCGGCGCGTTGTTTGGCTTCCGGATTTTTGGGATGCCGTGGGTGGATTGGTTTACGCCCATATCCGTGTGGGTGGCCATCATCATGACGGCGACGTCGGGCGTGATCTATTTGTGGCGGAATCGTTCGCTCTATCTGGCAGAGCTATGAAGCTCTGGATCGCGCAGGGGTTCGGCGCGGGCTGGGCGCCGGTCGCGCCGGGGACATTCGGATCGCTTGTGGGGCTGGGATGGTTTTTGGCACTGGCGCTGACGCGGTCGTGGGTCTGGTTTATTTTGGGCAACGTCGCGGCGTTTGTGATTTCGGTCTGGCTGTGCGGCGAAGGGGAGAGGCTTCTTCAGAAAAAGGACCCCGGCTCGATTGTGCTCGACGAAATCGCAGCCCTGCCATGCTGTTTTATTGTCTGGATGTTGGCGGCGAGTCCGCCGAAACAATGGCTTGGGCCGGCTTTTTATGTGCGGCATGCCGGCGGCATGCTCGCGATATTCGGATTGTTCCGGCTGTTCGACGTCTGGAAACCGTGGCCGATACGCCAAAGCCAGAATCTTCCGGGCGGGCTGGGTGTGACGGTCGACGATTTTCTGGCGGCGCTTTACGTCAATTTGACGTTCGGCGCCGCGGTGTTGTTTTTCGGAGTCTGAGTCGGTTAAAAGACTTCGGCTTTGAGGCCGGTTTCGGACTTGACGCGTTGTGCGATGCGGGAGAGCGACTTGAGCGGCAGGTGCGAGCACTCGATGTGAGCGGTTGGGCGCGTCGCGGAATAAATCTGCACGAGGTTGATTTGGGCGCCGGCGTCTTTCAAGTCCTTCAATCTCAGGACGTATTCGTTGATTTCCTCGGCGGCCGGCTCCTTGCCATCAATCATGGGGAATAGGCTTTGGACAATAATAGGCCGCTGGCGTCCGACGAGCTTAATATTGGAGATGACTTTTTCCAACGGCGCCTTGCTGCGGTTAACCCGGTCCATGTAGGGCTGGGAGCCCGCATCCAGTTTGACCCAAATTTCGTCGTCGCCGGTGAAATAGCGCAAGCTGTCCTGGACGGCGCGGAAGTCCAGGCCCGTGCCGTTGGTGATGAGCACCAGTTTGAAGAATTCCGATGAATTGCAGGCCCGCACATGCACCGCGGCCTGAACCACTTCGGAGAAATTCGGGCATAACGTCGGTTCGCCGTCGCCGCTTAAAGCGACGTGGCGCAACGCCATCAGCTCGCGGCCGATGCCGCGAAAACCATCGCGGTCGCGCAAATGGCCGGAGCGCACAAGCTCCAGGGTGCGGCGCAGTTCGTCCGCCATGACTTGGATGTCCAGATCCCTTTCCAGCGAAGGGCGTTCGCGGTCGACTTCGCAGTAGACGCAGTCGAAGTTGCACCGCTGATCGGGATTCATGTTGATGCCGATGGACAGGCCCCTGGCCCGCGCCGACACGACAACATAGATAAAGTGGTTATCCAGGAAATCGCGGGGACAGCCGAAGGCCGTCTTGACCGGATGTTTGCGGGCGGGTTCGACAGAGTCCATGGCAGTGATAGGTGATGCTGCAGCGCTCATGTTTTACTCCTTTGTGGGAGGTGATCGGGGCGGTCCTAGCGCCGCGGTTAAAAGTTCGTTTTTCATTTTCTGTGTCAAATCTAGGCTACAAAGTCGGAAACCAACTACACAGGGGTTGCGAAAAGATGCACCTATTTTGGTTAGGGCGTTGCCCCCTTTTCGGGACGGAATGGAGTGACACAGCCGTTCGCAATGGGGTTGACCCGGCTGGCCGCGGTTGTTAGAACAACCGAGCACGATGAAACAATTGCGCCGCCCCAAATATCGCCGAATCCTGATTAAACTGAGCGGGGAGGCCCTTGGCGGCAAGAACGGCATAGGCATCTGCCCGGAGGCGGTGCAGGACATGGCGCGGCAGATTGAGGAAGTCCGCAAATTTGGCGTGGAAGTCGTGGTGGTGGTGGGAGGCGGCAATATTTATCGCGGCGCGTCCGGCGGCGAGCGTGGCATCGAGCGCGCGACAGGCGATTACATGGGAATGCTTGCGACGGTCATCAACGCGCTGGCCCTGCAGGACGCTTTGGAAAAATGCGGCGTCGCGACGCGCGTGCAAAGCGCCATCACGATGTCGCAGGTGGCCGAGCCGTTCATCCGGCGCCGCGCGGTGCGGCACCTGGAAAAAGATCGCGTGGTCATCTTTGGCGGCGGCACTGGGAATCCATATTTTTCGACGGACACCGCGGCGGCGTTGCGCGCGAATGAAATCGGCGCCGAGGTCATCCTCAAGGCGACGAAAGTCGACGGCATATATGACAGCGACCCGAAGCTGAATCCCAAGGCCAAACGCTACGCGCACATCACGTATCTCGAGGCGCTTCAGAAGCAGCTCAAGGTGATGGACTCGACGGCTTTCTCGCTCTGCATGGACAACAAGATGCCGATTATTGTGTTTGACTTCTTCAAGGAGCACAATCTCCGGCGCGTGATCCTGGGCGAGGTTGTCGGGACGCTGGTGACGGCGTAGGCGCGCTTGCTTTTGCCTCGGCGTTCGATCATTTTTTCGGCATGTCCACTGCCGCCTCATCGCGTCGTTTGACCGAGGAGGAATACCTCCGAATCGAGCGAGCCGCCCAGACCAGGAGCGAATTTTGGGATGGCGAGATGTTCGCGATGGCGGGGGGTTCGCCGCGGCACAGCCGGATTTGTGTGAATCTGATCCGGCAATTAGGGAATCGCCTGGAGGGAAGCGGTTGCGCTCTCTTCAATTCTGATCTGCGCGTCAAAATCGAGGCCGTTCGCGCTTACACGTATCCCGATGTCTCAATCGTGTGCGGTGAACCGCAAATCGAGCAGGGCGATCTTCTCGTGAACCCGACGGTTGTCGTCGAAGTGCTGTCTCCCTCTACCGAGATTTACGACCGGGGCCAAAAGTCGGAGTTCTATCGTCGAATCCCGTCGCTTCGCGAATATTTGTTGGTGACTCAATGGAAGCCGCACATCGAGCATTATTTCCGGCGGCCTGGTGGTGAGTGGTCCGTTCGCGACGTCGCGGGACTTGAAACGGCGCTGGCGCTGGGATCTCTCGGCATCGAAGTCCCGCTGTCGGCGATTTACGCGGGCGTGGACTTCGCTGCGGACAAATAGGGGCGCTCGACTTCCGGGGGCATCGATGGCAGGTTGGCGGCGTGTCGGAGAGCAAGCTCGAGCATCTGCAAAGTCTTCTGCGTTCGTACGGATCGTGCCTTGTGGCTTATTCGGGCGGCGTGGACTCCGTGTTCCTGGCGTTTGTGGCGCATCGGGAATTGGGCGAGCGCGCGCTGGCGGCGCTGGCGGATTCGCCGAGCCTGCCGCGGCGCGAATTGAACGACGCCATCGCTGTCGCCAATCAGTTTTCCATCCCGCTCCAGATTGTCCGCACGGCCGAATTCGACAACCCGGCCTATCTGGCCAACCCGAGCAACCGCTGTTATTTCTGCAAGCACGAGCTTTTCACAGAGCTGACGCCTCTGGCCAAATCGGGGAATTTCGCGGTGATCGCCTATGGCGAGAACGCAAGCGACGCCGGGGATTTTCGACCGGGCGCGAAAGCAGCCGGGGAATTCCAGGTGCGCGCGCCGCTGAAGGAAGCCGGCTTGACCAAGGCGGAAATTCGCGATCTCTCCGCCAAGCTGGGTTTGCCCACCGCCGACAAACCGCAGATGGCGTGCCTCAGTTCGCGCATTCCTTACGGCGAAGCGGTCACGCCGGAAAAACTCTCGATGATCGAACAGGCGGAGAATGTGCTGCGCGATTTGGGATTTTATGATTTACGCGTCAGGCATCATGAGTTGCGCGGGCAACTCGGCAAGACGCAGCTCGCGCGGATCGAAGTCGGGCCCGCCGAAATGCCGAAGTTCCTTGCGAATGGGAATTGCCTGCACGTTGCCGAAGCGCTCAAGAAAATCGGCTACGCGCACGTCACCCTCGATCTGCAAGGCTACCGCCGCGGGAGTGTGAATGAAGGCATGAAGACATAGACAGGCGCCAAGCGAACGGGTTGCAGATCAGTTTGACTTCCCGGCGTTGTTGGTCTGGATCCTGTTCACGCGCTCGACGAGTTGGTTGTATTTGAGAACGATCTCGTTCCTGGCGCTGATGCTGTTGGTGTATTTTTGGATGAAGTCGTCGCGCTGGCTGACCAGTTCCTTCAAGGCGTCGTTTTGCTTTTTGATGCCGTCATAGGCGTCATCCAGCTTCTTTTCCAGATTGCTGACAGCGCTTTGAAATTGCGAGATGTCATTTGTCAGAATGTTTTCGCCGGCCTGAAGGCGGCTAATCTCGCGCTTTTGGGTGGCGATCACATCATTATTGCTGCTGGCGGCTTGCTTTAGGCCGGTCAGGCTCTGCTGCAAATCAGCGATCTGTTTGTCGGTCGTGGCGATGGTGTTGGTGTAGCCCTGGATGGCGTGGTTTCGGTCGTAAATCATCTGGTTGCGGGCTTCGATCGCCTGACGCTGGCGAGCCTGATCGTACCACTGCCAGGCGCACAATCCGCACAAACCCAGGGCCAGAAGAATAAAGAGATTCAGTTGGAAATTTCGCATGGCTATTTGGAGGACGGCTCGGCCTTGACCGAGAAAGCGACGCGCTCGATGCCGGCGCGTTTGACAAAATCCAAGGCGTAGATCACGGCGCCATGTTTGGCGTCGCGAGCGCCGCTGATATAGACGGGCAAGTTGGGGTTGAGCGCGTGGCGATTGGTGAGCACAGTCAGCAGGTCGGGGAAACTCATGGATTTGCCATCGACGGAGACCTGGCCATCGCGACTAACCAGTAATTTGACAATGTCTGGCTTGTTGGTGGAGGCGATGAGGGTGGCGGTTGGAAGACTGGCTTTGAGGGTGCGGACCTTCTGCATTTGCAGGGTCACCATCATGAATGACGCCAGGAGAAAGAACATGATGTCAATCAAAGGAATGATTTCCAGGCGCGTGCGTTTGCGGGCAATGGGCGAGCGGATTTTCATTCGTTGGTTCCTTCCATCCGGCCGCCGACCATGAAGGCGACTTTCTGAACGCCCGCGCGTCTGACCACGTCCAGCACGTCCACCATCGAGCCGTGGAGCGTGTCGGCGTCGCCGCTGATATACACGGGAAGGTTGGTGTCGGATTTGAAGCGGTTGCTCAACGTCAATGACAAGTCCGGCAACGTGATCTGCTTCTTCTCCAGCCATGCGACGCCGTTGGAATCGACCGCGATATTGATCATGTCCGGCTTGAAATCAGGACGGGCCTCCCAAGCCGGCGGGAGATGGACCTTGATGTTCTGCGCCTTGTCCATTTGCAAGCTCACCATCATGAAAGACGCCAGCAAAAAAAACATGATGTCAATCAAAGGAATGATTTCAATGCGCGAGTGGCGCCGCTTGACTGGACTGGGCAGCTTCATTCCCTGGACGCCGCCTTCCTGGCTTGCACCATGACTTCGACGTTGGTCGCCGCCGCTTCCAGCTCGAATTGGAGTCGAGTCAGGCGACCGGTGAAATAGTTGAACGGAATCAGGGAAACAATGGCGATCCCAAGTCCGCAGGCAGTGGCGATCAAGGCTTCGCCGATGCCGCCGGTAACCGCCACAACGGAAAGTTCCGCGCTGCCGACGCTGAGAAAGGCTCGCATCAAGCCCGTGACGGTGCCAAGCAGACCGAGCAGGGGCGCCAGCGTGACGAGGGTGTCCATGACGATAAGAAATCGGCCGGCGCGTTCCAACTCAATGCCTGCCGCGAGTTCCAGCGCGCCTTGAAGTGATGTATTCACATGACCGAGGCCATGATGAATCATGCGCACGACGGGGTCGCTCGAATTCCCGGCCAAGTTCGACGCCGCCGCCACGTCCTCGTTTTCAAGCGCGGCCAGGACTTGTTCGAGGCGTTGCGGGTCGCGGCGTCGCGCTTCGCGCGTCCACCAGAAGATGCGTTCGCCGACGACCGCGACCGCGACCAGCGCGCAGATGAGAATGGGCCACATGACAGGGCCGCCTTTGAGGAAGAATGCGACAATAATGTTGGCTAGCATAAAATGATCTACCGCATGAGCAGGTATTGAATTCCGGCTTCAAATTGGCGACCGGGTTGGCCGGTCGGAAGTTTCCAATGGCGTCTTACCCATTCCTCCGCCGCATGGTCCAGGATCGGGGAGCCGGACGTTTGTTTAAGATCGACTGTGAGTATATTGCCGGCGGCGTCCCCGGTCATCAGCAAGACGACCGTGCCTTCTTGTTTGAGCATTTTGGCGCCAGGAGGATAGGCGTCGGGCGCCGGACGATCCGCCGCCCCTGTTTGAAGGAAAGTCGGACGGATCGGCGGCGGCGCTTGCTCGCGCAGTCGAAGTTCCGCCGGCGGGGCCTGGGCCATGCTCATCGGAGCCACCAAGGAACCCACGGTCGGCACCGAGAAATTAACTGACGGCGAATTAGGCACGACGATCACGGGCGCCGTCGGAGTTTGGTCTGGTTGAATTTGCTCTGGAGATTGCGTGTTTTCCAACGCAGGCGGCGGCAACGGCTCGACCACCACGGGCGCAGCCTCCTCCATCGGTGGCGGCGTCCGCGGTGGCGGCGGATGCGTCCGCGCTCCCACCAATCCGACAAATAGAAACAGAGCGCAGATCGAGTTGATCCACGAAAGACGACGATCCGCCTGGCTCCGCCTGGAGACAAGGCTCCAGCGGGCCAGTTCGGATTTCAGTTCGTAGTGAGCGGTGGACGTTGTCAAAATAAATAACTCAGCGTGCCGAAGATGCCCCGCCTCATGCCGTACTGCGGAGCGTTGACTCCGACGCCTTCGCCAGTGCGCAATTGGTAAACATTGTCGGTGAAATTGACCACATCCACACGGGCGCGCAGGTGGTCCTTTCCCGCCCATTTGAACATTTGCTCGGCGCCGATGCTGACCGACGAATACGCCGGCACCGAGGCGCCATTGGGGATGTTCGAACCGTCGGATGCCGTGCCGTCGGTGCGCAGGCCGCTTCCGTAAAGGGCATCACAATAAACGCGCGTCGTGCCGTTGTGTTCTTTCCAGGCGTAGGAGACGCCAAAGGAGCCGGTCACACGCTGGTCATGGTCGAGATAAATCCAATTGTCTTTGACATAGGCGGCGTCGCCCGGGTCGAACAGGAATTGAGATGAATTCCAGTCTTTTCCCCGCGCGACCGAATAGGCGACGTTTGCGTAGGCGGAGAAACCGCCCTTCACGTACGAAGCGGTGAATTCGACGCCGTAAACGAGACCTTGCTGATAATTGAATGCGTCAAGTATAAGCGTCTGGCCGAACAATCCATCATCCAGTTGATTGCGCGCGGATTTGTAATAGCCGTCCACACCCAGAGTCAGTTCCTTGGTGACCTTCTGGCTGATGCCGGCGTCGAAATAATTCGCGCGTTCCGATTTAACCGTGTCCGCTAATGTCGAAGCGGTGGCGGCGCTGGTGCCGGCGTATTTGGAAAAGGTCGGGATGTCGATGCTTTCCGGCGGCGGTGGCGTGAAATAACGCGAGTAACCGGCGTGCAGCGTCGTGGAGTCTGTCGGTTGATAAATGAGATTGACGCGCGGGCTGGGCTGATTCTCGCGGTCAAAACTGCTATAGAACTCGTCGAAACGAGCGCCGTAGTTGAGCGTGACTTTGGGCAGAATCTTCCATTCATCCTGAATATAGGCGCCGGCGAAGATTCCGTGGATGTCGTGGTTGTCAATTATTGGCGCATGAAGTGTCGTGGGCGCGCCCGTGGCCGGATCGAGGTTAAAGGCGACCGAACTATTGTTTTCAGCCACGTATTCGTCCAGGAACATGAAGCCGCCGCGAATGGTGTGTTTCTCGCCGAGCTGGTAGCTGGCGTCCAACTGGAGGCCGCCCGAGTAGAGATTGCGCGCCACATCGCTGGCCACTCCATTGAAAAAAAGATCGCCCACGGAGTCCGGCTCAAAGTGGACGCGGCTGGACCGGCCATAGGCCGAGAATTGATAATTCAAATCGCCGGCGGACTTCTGGTAGGCAATGATGCCGTAATAGTTTTGCTCGGCCTGGTTCTCGTTCAATTGCGTGGAATCGAATGTCGGAATGCCAGGAATGGCGTTCGTGACGAAGGGGGATTGCCCCGGGGTGTTCGGCACCTGGAACGTGCTATAGGAAGCGCCCGCCATGAATGTCAACCGGCTCGATTCATCGATCAAATACGATGCATGCGCGAACATTTTGTATTGGTCCGTGTCATCGTGAATGGCCGATGAAGAACCCGCCGTATTCTCGATGCCCAGGGCGTTGTGCTCGTAGCTGGCGTCCCCGAAGTACGTCCATTTTCCGTCCTTGCCGCCGTATTCGACGAAAGGCCGCACGGTGTCATAGCTCCCTCCGTAGATACCCGCTTCGCCGCCGTTTTCAATCCCGGTTTTGGTCTGAATATCAACCACTCCGGCCGTGCGGAATCCGTATTGGGCGGGCAGCGAACCGGTGATCAATTGCATGCTATCCACGAACCGCGGATCCAGCTCCAAGCCGAAACCGCTGATGCTTTCAGGCAAGAGCACGTCGTCGATGCGGTATTGCAAATTGGCGTGCTCTCCGCGGACGTGGAGGTCGCCGTTGGCGGCGGAGTCCTGGGCTACGCCGGGGGCGCGCAGTACCAATTCATTGAATCCGGCGTTCTCACCTTGCGCCTCGGCCTGTATTTGCAGTTTGCTGATCGTGTAGGCGGTGGCGCCAAGGTCCGGGACGATGGCGCTCCTTTCTTCGTTTAAATGGCCCACCACCGTGGTGTTGCCTAGTTGCGTCACATTGGTCTGGGTCGTTGCCGCGACCGGTCCATTGGTTTGCCCGTACGCGCGGGCCTGGCACAACGCCACGGCCGCCGCTAATGCCACTGCTTGTCTCTTTCTGTAAATCAATTTCATAACTCCTAGTCTTCAAAAACTGCCAAAGGGAATAATTTGGAACGAATGTTCCAAGGTCCGCCGCCAGCCAACGCACACACGTCGTGACGCGCAGACCAACTCAAGTTATTTAGGGAGGAGACTAGGAGACGGAGGGAGGGCCGCGACCGGGAATGACCGGAGCGTCCGCGGATACGAAGGCGAAAGCGGGCGCCTGCGCGAGGATCGAAACTATCGGCTGAATTGCGGCAGTCGCGACAGCCGGGCTCGGCGACTCAACCTGGCCGTGAGAAAGCAGCGTGACAGCGCACTCGTGGTCGGGGCTCTTGGAATCCGGATGGACGAACGCGTGGGCCGACGGGGACCAAACCAGAATTTGAAGCGCGAGGAAGAGGAGCGCGAGCAGAGCGGAGCGCCTTGCTTTGGCGTTCAAGTTGACGATGGATTGCAGGCCGCGCAGCACAACGTGATATTTTTAATGGAGTTCGTTTGTCAATGCAAACAGAATCTTCTTCTTCTTCGTATTTGAGCTGATTTGTGGTCTACTTGACGAAATCGTGCCCATAATCAATTATGGCTTATGCTTACGAGCAAAGTCAGCGATGAAGGCCAAACCACGGTTCCGGCGGCTGTCAGGAAGGCGTTGAAAGCGCCGCCGGGCACAGTTCTGATCTGGGCCGTAAATGGCGGCGCGGCCAAGGTTGTGCCGATGGCCGGCGCCAGACAGCCTGGGCGCGGCAAGTGTGATCATGATGCCTGCTTGAAGAGCCTCCAAGAGTCACCTGCGATTCCAGATCACCTGCTGATTATTCGCCGCTCGAAGTAACCGTGAGCTTTTACCCGGACGCGAACTTCATCTTGCGGCTATGCGTGCGCTCGCAGGATCCCCATGCGTTTGCCGGGACCGAGAGATTGAGGTTGCCTCGAATTGACGGACAGAGAATCGGGTGAAGAATGGGAAAGCGTCGTTACCGGTTGGGCCGAGGCCATTGATTCCGCCTTGGCCATTGCCTGCGATCTGCGGGAGAGGCTCGCCGTGGATTCCGCTGACGCTTTGCACGTTGGATGGGCGAAGGCCGAACAATGCACAGTTTTTGGCTCTTTCGACACCACAAGCGGCGCTCGCGCCTTGGCGCATGCTCAGGGGTTGAAGGTCTGGCCAGGAATGACGGAGGCCGACTTCCAGCAGTATGCTCGGTTGAAAACCTGACGTTGCCCGTGCGGAAATGGCCCCAGTGGCAGCAGTGGGTGGGCTACCCGCACCGCATCAGTGACGACACCTTTGGCTATGTCAGCGAGCGTTTGGATCCGGGGCAATTGCGCCGGTCCGGGATCTGGATCAAGCATAAACTCAAACGCGGCAAGGCTTTTGAGGCCAACAAAACCAATGGCCTTCTGGTGGTCAGCCTGGACGCCAACGAACAGTTTTGCAGCGACAGCCGCTGTTGCGACGACTGCCTGAGCCGGGAAGTGACCTGCAAAGACGCCCAAGGCCAGGAGCGCAAAAAGACCCAGTATTATTACAGGCAAGTCTATGCCCAGTTAAGCGGCCCGGAGTTGAGCGTCATTTTAGATGTGGCGAAA
>Ga0265338_10004856_pt1 | contig 17923 bp, 16 predicted proteins | sample 42126metaG_FD_193579 | JGI IMG/M metagenome (GOLD analysis project Ga0265338, IMG submission 193579) | Rhizosphere microbial communities from Carex aquatilis grown in University of Washington, Seatle, WA, United States - 4-21-26 metaG | ecosystem: Host-associated > Plants > Roots > Rhizosphere... | reverse complement strand
CTGACGGCATGGTCTCCGGCCAGCCGGTCGCTGGTGCCGGTGACGTACCCGTCGGGGTCGTACTGGTAAGCGCGCCGCTGGACCGGCCCGGGGGCCCCGGCGAGCACCTGCGCGGCCAGCCGCCCGCCCGCGTCCCACTCCTGGGTGAGCGCGATCCCGCCGGGAAGGTCGCGGCGGACCTCGCGCCCTGCCTGGTCGTGGCCGAAGCGCAGCTCGTGCCCGCCGACGGTCACCGCCGCTGGCAGTCCCGAGGAGGCCCAGTCCCAGGCGGACTCCGCGCCTGAGGGGGTGACACGGCGGGTGACGCGCCCGGCCGCGTCGTACTCCCAGCTGGTGACGCGGCCGTTGCAGGCCTCGGCGGTCACCCGCCCCAGCACGTCGCGCTGCAGCGTGACCTCGGCGTCGGCGTTGCGGGCATAGGTGAGGCGTCCGGCCTGGTCGTACCCGAACTCCGCGGCCGCCCCGTCGGCGTCCTGCCAGGCCAGGTTGCCGGCCAGGTCGTAGCCGAACGCCAGTTGCTGGCCGCAGGCGTTCACCCGCGACGTCAGCTGTCCGGCCAGGTCGTAGCCGTACCGGGTCACCGCGCCGTTGTAGTCGGTCTCGGCCGCCAGCCGCCCGGCCTCGTCACGGTCGTACCGCCAGGTCAGGCTGCCGTGCCGGACCTGCGACAGCCGCAGCGCGTGATCGTAGGCGAACTCGCTGGCCGTGCCGTCCGGCCGGGACAGGGCGGTCAGCGTGCCGAACGGGCCGTGCTGGCAGCGGGTCACCGCGCCGGCCGGGCTGGTGTGCCGGGTCAGGTTGCCCTCGCCGTCATACTCCCAGCGCTCTACCCCGCCGTCGGGGAAGACGCGTTCCGCCAGCTGCCCCTCGGTGGTCCACGCCAGCGCGGTCACCGCGCCGTCCGGTGCGGTGACACGGACCGGACGGCCGAGCGAGTCCCGCTCATAGCGGGTGGTGCCGCCGTCCGGGGTGGTGACCGCCGCTGGCAGGCCCGCCCCGTCGCACGTCACCCGGGTCACGCCGCCGTCCGCGGCGGTGATGTCGGCCAGGTGCCCGCGGTCGTCGTAGCCGAACGCGGTCACCGTCCCGTCCGGTGCGACCGATCGCGTGCGGTTGCCGCGCTCGTCGTATTCCTGCTCCCACGATGCCCCGTCCGGGCCCGTCACCCGCACCGGGAGACCCTGCTCGTCGTAGCCGGCGCGGGCCCGGCTGCCGTCCGGGCGGGTGACCTCGACGAGGTTGCCGCTGTCGTCGTAGGCGTACCGGGTCAGCCGGCCCAGCGGGTCGGCGTGCGCGGTCACCCGGCCGCGCTGGTCGTGCTCCCGCCGGGTGACGCCGCCCAGCGGGTCGATGACGGCCGCCACCCGGGAACTGCCGTCGAGCTGGTAGACGGTGGCCGCTCCGGCGGCGTCGGTCCACGTGGTGGCGCCGGGGACGTAGCTGAACGTGCCCGACATGACCCCGCCGGTCCCGTCGCCCCGCACGCACCGGCCGTGCTCGTCGTAGGAGTAGGAGTAGGAGTGCCCGTTGCGGTCGAGCCAGCCGGCCAGCCGGCCGTTCGGGTCGTAGGAGAACCGCAGCGGGGTCCCGGACGAGTTGACCACCCCGGCCAGGTTCCCGTCCGGCCCGTACTCGTAGCCCGCAAGGGGGACTTCGCCGTCGCCCGCGGCCAGGGCCAGGCCGGTGATGCGCCCGCCGCCGGTGGTGACCAGGACCCGGTAACCGCCGGAATGGGTGATGCTCCGCGGTGCCCCGTCGTCGCCGTAGCCGAAGGTGACCTGGTGTCCCGCCCGGTCGCTGATGCTGGCGAGCGGCAGCTCGCCGTGGCCGCCGCCCGCCGGGTACCACCAGTAGCCCGGGTGGCGCTGGTAACGCCAGGTCAGGCCGCGCTGCGGGTCGGTCACCAGCCATGATCCGTCCGGCTGCGATCGTAGCGGCCAGGCCGGCCCGGCCACCGGAAGCACTGGCTGCCCGCCAGCGGCGTTCTCGCCGGGGGACCCGGCTGCGGCAGGCCGGGGCCAGGTCAGCACCCGCCCGTCGGCGAACGCCGCGGTCACCGTGCCGCCGCGGACGGACAGCCGCTGGTCGAAGCTGGACATCCATGAGCCGCCCAGCCAGCGGCCGGTCCGGTAGGAGGACCGGTGGGTGCGCTCGACCAGCAACGGGAGCACGCCGGGCAGCATCACGTCCGTCTGGGCGAGCACCACGTCACCGGTGGCCACGTCCACCGGGTCGCCCGCCAGGGTCATCTCCGCCGGCGCCCGTGCCGCCGGGCCGGCGTCGCCCGCTGCCTGGGTGAGCGCTTCCTCCCCGGTGCTGGCGGCCGCGTCCTCGGCCACCGACGTGCCCGCGTCGGCGGCCGCTCCCGCGCCGTCGGTGGCGACCGCCAGCGCGACGTTCGGCACCAGCTTCCCGGCCGCCTGGAACGGGTCGCTGCCCCACCCGGTCCCCACCAGCCCCTTGACCAGGTTCTGCGGGTTGATCACGTCCGAGGCGAGTCCGGCCAGGGTCCCGGACGCGCCCGCGGCGTACTCCGCCGGGTGCTCGATGTTCCACGGGTCCGTCGGGTTGACCGAGCGGGCGAACTTGACGATGTCGGCCGCGCCGTTGACCACCCCGGCGTCGAACGAGACCGACGCCAGGTTCCCGGCCTGGAGCGTGTCCATCAGGTCAGCGCCCGCCTGGGACCAGAACGAGGGCTCAGCCGGCGCCAGGCCGGCGGCGGCGGAGATCTTACCCTCGGCCGCGGCGGCCGCGGAGTCCCGCGCTGACCGGGCCGTAGACAGCATCTGCTGTGCCCGGTCCCGCAGCGCGGCGCCCGGGTCGGTGAACGCCCCGGGCTCAGTCGGCCGGGTCCCCGGGTCCTGCCCGGCGGCAAGCCGGGAGTCGTAGGCCTGGGCGGCGGTGTTGTAGGACGCAACCAGCTGGTTGTAGGCGGCCGTCGCGGTCGCGGTCGCCTGCTGTCCCTGCTGGTAGAGGTCGATCGCCTGCCGGGCCCGACCTTGCGCGGACTCCGCCGCCTCCGCGTAGGACTGCAGTGCGCCCGCGGCGGTCCCGGTCGCGCTGGCCGCATCGTGCCACTTGGCCGGGTGCGGGGCGAACTTGGCGCGGAACGCGTCCGCCGCCGCCCCGGTCCAGTGCGCGGTGTCCAGGCCCTGCATCCCCGCCGCGGTCTCCCCGAAGGCGGACGAGAACTCCCGCAGCCGGGCGGCCGAGGACCGGATCGCGGCCGGGTCGCCGTGCACCAGCTCGGCCGGGTCGGTCGTCTGCCCGAGCTGCAGCTCCGGGACGTCGGCCCCCAGCCGGTAGCCGGCCTTGTCGCCCTCGGTGTCGACCCACTGGGCGGCCCCGTGCAATCCGACCGCGTTCAGTCCGTCCCCGGCCAGGTGCGCGGCGTCGTTGATGCCCTGGCCGGCGTACTGCTTGCCCTTGTCCCAGAGCTCGCCGAAGATGCTCACGGCAGCAGCCCCGGAGGCTCGAGCAGCGAAACGGGATCAGCGGCCTTCTGCTCGGCCTGCCCGGCCACCGCCGTCCACTGCTGCCCGGCCGCCTGCCCCGCCTGGCCCCACGTCATCTGCCCGCCGGGAGTCTGCGCGCCGGTCGCGGCGGCGGCGTCCTGCGTCCAGGACGCGGCTGCCGCCTGCTGATCGGTCATGTGCGGGTCCCCTGCGACCGCGTCCAGCGCGTCCTTGGCGGCCCCGGTCAGCTGCTGCTCGACCATGTTGTAGGCGCCGGCCGATAGCCCCAGCCGCTGCGCGAACTGGTTCCCGTCCTGCACCAGCGCCCGCACTCCCCACGACCACCGGTCGCAGAAGTTCCCGAACGCGCTCGCCAGGCCCCCGTCACCCACCTGCAGACCGGACAGGGCCAGGCCGGAGAACCCCCGCCCGACCCCGGCGGTTTCCTCGATCCCCAGCGGCTTGAGGTCGTTGATGGCGGCATTGATTCCCTGCGCCGTCTCTGCCAGCGCCGCCCGGTCCACGGCAAACCCGTCCGCCATCAGCACCCGCCTTCCCGTCCTACCGAGAAACACGAACGAGAACGCCGCCAAGTTCAAGCTGGGCCGGCCTATCCACGCCCTCATCCCGGCCAGCGGGGCTCCTCGCGTGCATCCGGCCTGCTGACCTGCCTGGCCACGCATGCAGCCACATGGTGACGCCAGCATCTGATAAATTATTACCAGTAAAAATTTACTAGTAGGATGGCAGCGTGACACGGCCCGGACGCAGGAAGCGCGCCGACAGCCGTTATGCCGAGCAGGCTCAACGGCTTGCGGCACAACTGCGTTCCAAGCGCGACCTGGCCGGACTGAGCCAGGAGGAACTGGCCGCACGGGCCGAAGTGTCGGTCGCCACCGTGAGCAAGATCGAAACGGGGGCTGTCCGCGAACCGGGCTACTTCACAGTCGTGGCGATGCTAGATGCCCTCAATGCGGCCAGTCGGGGAGTCTCGTGAAGAACCATGCCGCCGCGCGCAGCTCGCCCTCCGGCTGGTTTACTGGCTCGCCATGCGCCCCGGCGAGAAGTCGTGGAGCGCCGCTGATCCTTGCGGTGCGCCGGCATTCCTGTTTGAATCTCCCGCATAGCGCGTCGCAGTATCGAATACAGGAGGGATAGATCGTGAACCAGCCTGCGTACCTGCTGCACCGGGGCGACGCGCTCGACGCCTACCAAGGCTGGCCGACTCCGACGACGATCGTCAGCGACGGCGCCTACGGCGTCCGCGGCTTCCACGGCGACACGGTGGGCACCGACCGGATCGCCGAGTGGTACCAGCCGCACGTGGCGGCATGGAGCCGGCTGGCCGGCCCTGCCACGACGCTTTGGTTCTGGAACACTGAGGTCGGCTGGGCAACGGTGCACCCGCTCCTCGTCCAGCACGGATGGGACTATGTGCAGACGATCACCTGGGACAAGGGGATCGCGCACATCGCCGGGAACGTGAACGGCAAGACCATCCGCCGGTTCCCCGTCGTCTCCGAGATCTGCGTCCTCTACCAGCGCCGGTTCGAAGTCACCGGCCCCGACGGGCCGATGCCCGTTCAGAAGTGGATGCGGTACGAGTGGCAACGGGCCGGCCTGCCCTTGAACCGGGCTAACGAGGCGTGCGGGGTCGCCAACGCCGCCACCCGCAAGTACCTCACCCAGGACTGGCTCTGGTACTGGCCGCCGGGGGAGATGATGGAGCGCCTGGCCGCCTACGCCAACTCCCGCGGCCGGGAGTCAGGCTGGCCCTACTACTCACTCGACGGCCAGGCCGCGGTCACCGCCAAGGACTGGGACGCGCTCCGGCACAAGTGGCGGCACGCACACGGACTGACTAACGTCTGGCAACTCGCGCCGCTGCACGGCGTAGAGCGGATCAAGGGCACCATGCGCCGCGCCGCACCCCGCGTCCACAACCCCAGCAGCTTGTCCGCAGCGCACCTCAACCAGAAGCCGCTTGAGTTCATGCGCCGCATCCTCAGCTCCGTCACCGACCCGGGCGACGTCGTCTGGGAGCCGTTCGGCGGCCTTGCCTCTGCCTCGGTCGCGGCCGTGGAGGGAGACCGGTTCCCCTGTGTCGCCGAGGTCGACCACGACTACGCGGAAATCGCCACCCAGCGCCTCGACGACGCCGTCGCCGGCCGGGACCAGGAGTCCGAGGACACGACCGCGTAAAGCCACGCCCGCAGAGGCGGCCAGCCCGGTAGAACTCGGGCATGACCGACCAGCCTGAGGTGCCTGCGCCGCCACGGGAACCAGAGCTGCCGGAAGACGACCCGCGCACGCTGCTGGTTCGGCGTGTCCGTGCTGCCCTCATGGTCCTGCCCGGGTTCTTCGAGTTCGGCACCCATTTCGAGGGGATCGAGGCGACAGACCTGTTCGCACTCAACTCCGTGCTCGGCGCCAGCATCGAGACCCAGGTCGTCCGGACGCTCAACAAGATGCGCGGCGAATGGGATCCTGACGAGCAGTGGGCCGGGTACCGGTTCGTGCGCCAGTCGCAGACGTTCCCCGACGTCCTGCTCGCGCGCCGGGGAGCCGACTCTGCCGACATCGCGATGGGGATCGAGCTGAAAGGCTGGTACCTGCTGTCGAAGGAGGGCGTCGGGAGCTTCCGGTTCCAGGTGACCCCAGCCGCGTGCTCAGAGTTCGACCTGATCATGATCGTGCCATGGCGGCTCAGTAACGTCATGTCCGGCACTCCGGTCGCCAGCGAACCCTGGGTCGAGTCGGCCCGGTATGCCGCCGAGCTCCGCAACTACTGGTGGGAACACCTCCGGAGGACTTCTGCCCCACGGGGCATCCGCCAGCCAGCAGGGGTTCGGCCCTACCCGACCAAGGACATGACCATCCTTGACGTACCGGAGTATGACGGCGGCGGGAACTTCGGCCGGCTATCGCGGGTCACTGGGCTCACCAGTGATTTCGTAGCCTCCGCTACGGCCCAGGAAGCCCTGGGGATCCCGATCGACCACTGGATAAACTTCCTCAGGCTCCACAGCGACAGCAGCGACCCCGAGCTCGTGACCGCGAACCTGCTCAACGAGCTGACGGCTAACGCCGAGGCCCGTTCAGAGGAAGACGCCCGGCAAGTACTCAGCCACCTCAGCGAGCTCGTGCGGTTGCTCGCGCCAGGCTCAGCGGCCTGAACCGGGCACTGCTGACCCGAAGGCGACATGACCCGCGTGGAATGCGGCGTGGGCACCGACGGGCTCGCTGACTGGTACCGGCCGCACGTCGAGGCGTGGAGCCGCCTGGCTGGTCCGGCCGCGACCAGGAGGCATCGGCCAAGCGTGCGCCGGGACAGGTGGGACATATGTGACATGCGTCACCTTAGTGTGACAGTGCACGGTAATCCCCCGGGAGTTCTTACGCTGCCGCTTTGTCCTCGGTATCTTCGTCACCGTGCAACTGCGCACGCCAGACCGGAAATGCCCGGACAGCGCCAGCCAGTCGGCAGTTCCTTCGACCAGGGGGTTTTACACGTGAAGGGTTTCCGGGACTTCATCACCCGAGGCAATTTGATCGAGCTCGCGGTCGCCGTGGTCATCGGCACCGCGTTCACCGCGGTGGTGACGGCGATCGTCGCCGACCTGATCACCCCGCTCATCGCGGCCATCGGCGGCCAGCCGAAGTTCAGCGACCTGACGTTCACCGTGCACGGCAGCAAGTTCCTCTACGGCGCCTTCATCAACGCCCTGCTGTCTTTCCTCATCATCGCCGCGGTCGTGTACTTCCTGATCGTCATGCCGATGACCAGGGTGATGGCGCGGTTCAAGCACGAGGAAGCGGTCACCACCCGCGAGTGCCCGGAGTGCCTCAGCACCATCCCGCTGGCGGCGACGCGCTGCAGCTACTGCACCGTCCAGGTCCCCCCGGTCGCCCCGCCCGCGACGGTCCGCTAAGGCGAACGCCCAGGCCAGGCGGCATCCCAAGCGACAGTGCCGCACTCGGATTCGCCAGGAGAAGCGCGGTCTTTTGCCGGGTAACGAGGACCGGTTCCCGGGATGATCGAGAGTCTGGGCTCGGGCCGGGGCCTGGCCGTCCCGAGCCCAGACGTATTCGGCAAGGGCCTAGGTTGCTGCCCGGCTCTTGTCGTTCCAGTCTGGCACCGCTTCCTGATAGGAACCTGTGGCCAAGCTGGGAACCCGATAACTGGCTAGTAACGGCCACGATGTCGGACTGGACCGCGGGCTTAGCCGGCGAGATCGGCGGCGCCGTCTGGTCGGGAGTGGGCCGCTGCCCGGAGTCGCGGCTCCGGTCGACGGCGGTGTGTTCGCTGCTGCCGCGCTCCAGGAAGTCGGCCAGTCGCTCGGCCTCGTCGGCGCTGAACCCGATGACAGCGCGTGGCTGGCCCCATGGTTCCTTGAGCGCGTAGCCTACGTAACCGACGACCGGCTGAGCCGGCGTCTCCCCTATGCCCTGGAACGCTCTCCAGCGTTCCCAGGCGGATTCCAGACGGGCGGCCGCGTGTTGTGCGCGTGCGACCAACTCTGGATCACGCATCGTGCGATCCCCCTAAGTAAATATGTACTGCCCGGCTGAAGCCGGACCGGTCCCAGCGCGGCGAGTGCCGCGTGCGCCAGCGTCAAGACCAACACCCCGTCAAGAGCACTTGCGCGTCTACCCTCGCCCGCTGGGACCGTTCCCCCCAGCCCTCCGGACGAGCTTCGCCGTCAGCATGGCAACAGCCGCGAGTTCGCGCGCCGTCCTCCTTGCCATGCTTTCCCAGCGAGTTACTCGGAGCGCTGCTGCGGAATGCCCGCGAGCAGTGCACGAACCTCGGTCTCCCGGTAGCGCCGGTGCCCCCCCAGCGTGCGGATCGACGTCAACTTCCCGGCCTTCGCCCACCGCGTCACCGTCTTGGGGTCGACGCGGAACATCGTGGCGACCTCGGCTGGCGTCAGCAGCGGCTCGGCCTCTGGAGTACGTGCGGACATTGGTGCGGCCTCTCCTCCTGGATCGGTGTAGCGATCCTCCGTTGTTGATGTGTTGGCCCTAGCGCTCCGTAAGGAGCGTGTCGTTCGGTATCCCCTAGTTGGCCCACATATGGCCCACAGGGCCATACTGCCATCACCAGCGGTGACTAGTCGACGACTAGCTGCATGGTTTCTGTCTCTAGATACGCCCCGTTGCCCCCGCTGGCACTGTCACTGTCAGTGATTCTAGCGATACTTATCGTCGCATCGGGCCAGATTCGGAAAAACTGCCCCGCGCGTTCTCCTTCATTGCAGCTCAGTCACGCCCCCTCGCGGCGAGAGCTGCCCCAGCCGCTGTAGCCCCGTAGACACTGAGGGTAATCTACCATGACTGAATCGTGATATAACCTCAAACTTCTCTTTCTTGACCACGATCGTGCGACAGAGACCGCACGTCAAGACCGTGGACGGCCTCTTACAGCGGCGATGTGCACGGCCCGGCACGGCCCCGCACGGCCATGCCGGGCCCGGCTGCCGGCCCGCGGGCAGACAGCGACCGCTAATCGGCGTAGTCATCAGGGCCGCAAACCGGGTACGGTTGTAGCTGTACGGAAGCTGGCAAGCGCCGAGGTCCCCACGGGGGATCTACGGCGGTTCTGTGTGTGTCACACTTGTGCCAGCGACAGAGGCATCGTGGGGCCGCATGGCTCCGGACGTTCGAGGGGGTCGAGCCAATGGGGCGCGGCCGAGCTAAGGCCAAGCAGGTTAAGGTTGCTCGCCAGCTCAAGTACAACGGCGGCGGCACGGACCTTAACCGACTGCGGCAAGAGCTGGGCGTCGGAACGGAAGCGCGCAGCGCGGACCACGACGACGCATATGCCGAGTACGAAGACGAGGACTCCCTCGGCGACGACTCCGGCGAAGAGGACGAGGAAGACGAGGACGAGGACGACTGGTCCCCTTCTCGCTAGCTGACAGCGCAGGCTGACAGCGCTGGCTAACACGGGGGCGTGCCGTCCGGCTAGGCAGTCGCGGCCGGCTCGAGCACGCCCTTGCCGCGTTCATCCTCCGGGACCGGGACCGGGTAGTGCCCGTCGAAGCAGGCCCGGCAGAGGGACCCGGGGGGCTGCTCGGTTGCCGCGACCAGCCCGTCCAGGGACACGTAGCCCAGCGAGTCAGCGCCGATCGCTGCCTGGATCTCCTCGACCGAGCAGTGTCCCGCGAGCAGCTCGTCCCTGGTGGCGAAGTCGATGCCGTAGAAGCACGGCCACTTCACCGGCGGTGAGGCGATCCTGACGTGCACCTCGAGCGCGCCCGCTTCGCGCAGCATGGCGACGATCGCCTGCTGGGTGTTGCCGCGCACGATGGAATCGTCGACCACCACGATCCTGCGGCCCGCGATCACGTCGCGCAGCGGGTTGAGCTTCAGCCTGATCCCGAGCTGCCTGATGGTCTGGCTCGGCTGGATGAACGTCCGGCCCACGTAGGAGTTCTTCACCAGGCCCTGGCCGTAGGGAATGCCGCTGGCCTCGGCGTAGCCGATCGCGGCCGGGGTGCCCGACACGGGCACCGGGATGACGATGTCCGCCCCCGGGGCCGGGTGCTCGGCCGCCAGCCGCCGCCCGATGTCCACCCGGGTGGCGTGCAGCCCGCGGCCGCCGATGGCGGTGTCCGGCCGCGCCAGGTAGACGTACTCGAACAGGCATACCTTGGGCGCGGCGGGCGCGAACCGCCGGGACCGCACCCCCCGCTCGTCCAGCGTGATCAGCTCGCCCGGTTCGACCTCGCGGATGAACGCCGCCCCGACGATGTCCAGCGCGGCGGTCTCGCTGGCGACGACCCAGCCGCCCGCCAGCTGCCCGATGACCAACGGCCGGAAGCCCTGCGGGTCGCGCGCCGCGTAGAGCGTGTGCTCGTCGGTGAAGACCAGCGAGTAGGCGCCGCGCACCAGCGGCAGCAGCCGGACGGCGGCCTCCTCCACTCCGCTGTCAGTACCGAGGAGGCCGCCCGCCTCGGCGGCCTTCTCGGCCCCGCCGGCGATCAGCTCGGTCAGCACGTCGGTGTCCGAGGTGGCCTGGAGCCCGGCGAAGCCGCTCTCCGGCGGCAGCATGGCGGCCAGCTCACGGGTATTGGTCAGGTTGCCGTTGTGCCCGAGCGCGAGCGACAGCGTCGGGGTCGACCGGAACGTCGGCTGGGCGTTGGCCCATACCGGGGCGCCGGTCGTGGAGTAGCGGCAGTGCGCGACCGCGATGTCGCCGCGCAGCGCGGTGAGCGAGGGCTCGTCGAAGACCTGGGCGACCAGGCCCATCTCCTTGTGGACGACGATCCGTCGGCCGTCGCTGACCGCGATGCCGGCCGACTCCTGGCCGCGGTGCTGCAGCGCGTGCAGCCCGTAGTACGCGAGCTTGGCGACGTCTTCGCCGGGTGACCAAACGCCGAAGACGCCGCAGGCGTCCCGGGGCGGGCGGTCGTTGGGATCAAGGTCATGCGTCAGGCGCCCGTCTGGCTTAGCCACCCCGCCAGTCTATTTGGTCAGGTCAACGGAAGAAACGCGGAGAGATCAGACCGCGCGCCGCTCGCCCTGACCGACCCGGCTCGCACCGCCTCGGCCCAGCCGAGCCGCCCGGTCGCGAGCCGGAACCAGGTCAGCGGATCGGTCTCCACCACGTTGGGCGGGGTCCCCCGCGTGTGGCGGGGCCCGGCCACCGCCTGCACCGCCGCCACCGGTACCACCCGGATTTCGACCGAACGGCCCGGGCTGGCCCTTTCCAGCTCATGCAGCAGGAACCGCGCGGCGAAGCGGAGGGCGGCCCGCTCCGGTTCCGCCCCGGAATCGAGTGCGGCGGCAACAGCGGCCACATGGGCCTCTCCGGCCGGGTCCGGCTTTCGCGCAGGCATGGCTCACGCGAAGAGGGCCGGGAGGGTACTGGTCCAGGTGCGCTCCAGCTCATCGAGCGGCACCTCGAAGGCGTCATCGACCAGCAGGCTGTCGCCGCCGGTCACCCCGAGGACGGTGGCGGGGACGCCGTGCGCGTCGCACAGCGCCTCGAATTCGGCCTCGCGCCCGGACCCGACGGTGACCAGCGCCCGGCCGGCCGACTCGCTGAACAGCGCCGTGAACGGGTCGCCGTCCTGGCCGACCGAGCGCAGGGTGACGGCGCAGCCGATGCCGCCCCGCAGGCAGCACTCGGACAGGGCGACAGCCAGGCCGCCGTCGGACAGGTCGTGCGCGCTGGCCAGCACCCCCAGCGCAGCCGCGGCCGCGACCAGGGTCGCCAGCTTCCGTTCGGACTCCAGGTCGACGGCCGGCGGGCGGCCGCCGAGGTGCTGGTGGATGACGTCGGCCCAGGCTGACCCGCCGAACTCGGCCCGCGTGGCGCCCAGCAGCACCAGCTGCGCGCCGTCACCGGTGAAGCCGGCCACCAGGCGGCGGCGCACGTCGTCGTGCACGCCGAGCACGCCGATCACCGGGGTCGGGTGGATCGCGGTCGCGCCGGTCTGGTTGTAGAGGCTGACGTTGCCGCCGGTGACCGGGATGCCGAGGGCCTGGCAGCCGTCGGCCAGGCCGCGGACGGCCTCGGCCAGCTGCCACATGACGGAGGGGTCCTCCGGTGAGCCGAAGTTGAGGCAGTTGGTCACCGCGGCCGGCACCGCGCCGGTCATGGCGACGTTCCGGTACGCCTCGGCCAGCGCGAGCTGAGTGCCCAGGTACGGGTCGAGCGTGCAGTAGCGGTCGTTCCCGTCGGTGGCGAGCGCGATGCCGAGGCCGGTCTCCTCGTCCACCCGGACCAGGCCGCCGTCGTCCGGCATGGCCAGCACGGTGTTGCCGCGGACCAGGCTGTCGTACTGCTGGGTGACCCAGCGCTTGTCGGCCAGGCCGGGCGAGCCGACCAGCGCGAGCAGGGTGTCGAGCAGCGCCGCGCCGCCCGCCGGCCGCCGCAGCCGGTCCGGCCCGCTGGCGGCGAGCGCGTCGAGGCCGGCCGGGCGGGCCAGCGGGCGCTGGTAGACCGGGCCGTCGGCCGCGGTCCGCGGCGGGATTTGCACCACCACTGCTCCGCGCCAGGTCATGGTCAGCGTGCCGTCGGCGGTGACCTCGCCGATGACGGTGGCCTCGACATCCCAGGTCCGGCACACGCCGAGGAACGCGGCGACGTTGCCCGGCTGGACGACCGCCATCATGCGCTCCTGCGACTCGCTCATCAGGATCTCGGCCGGCGTCAGGTTCGGGTCGCGCAACGGGATCGCGTCCATGTCGACGAGCATGCCGCCGTCGCCCCCGGCTGCCAGCTCCGTGGTCGCGCAGGCCACGCCGGCCGCGCCCAAATCCTGGATGCCCTCGACCAGCCCGGCCGCGTACAGCTCGAGGCAGCACTCGACCAGCAGCTTCTCCATGAACGGGTCGCCGACCTGGACCGAGGGCCGCTTGGCCGCCTTGCCTTCCGTTCCAAAGGTCGCGCTGGCCAGCACCGAGGCGCCGCCCACGCCGTCGGGCCCGGTCCGCGAGCCGAACAGCACCACCTTGTTACCGGTGCCGCTGGCGGCGGCCGACTTCAGGTCTTCGTGCCGCATCAGCCCCACGCAGAGCGCGTTCACCAGCGGGTTGCCCGCGTAGCAAGGGTCGAAGGCGAGTTCGCCGCCGATGTTGGGCAGTCCGAGGCAGTTGCCGTAGAACGAGATGCCGGACACCACGCCGGGCAGCACCCGGGCGGTGTCGTGGGCGTCGGCCGGCCCGAACCGCAACGCGTCCATCACCGCGACCGGGCGGGCGCCCATCGCCAGGATGTCGCGCACGATGCCGCCGACCCCGGTGGCCGCCCCCTGGTGCGGCTCCACGAACGACGGGTGGTTGTGGCTCTCGATCTTAAAGGTCACCGCGTAGCCCTGGCCGATGTCGACCACGCCCGCGTTGGCGCCGATGCCGGCCAGCAGGTGCCCCGACTGCGCGGCCGTGGGCGCGAGGTTGCGCAGGTGCACCTTGGAGGACTTGTAGGAGCAGTGCTCGCTCCACATCACCGAGTAAAGCGCCAGCTCGGCGGCGGTGGGACGGCGGCCGAGGATGTCGCGGACCTTCTGGTACTCGTCCTCGGTGAGGCCGAGCTCCTTGTACGGCTGCGGCACCTCCGGGGTGGCCGCCGCGACCTCGACGGTGTCGGCGACGGTGACCAGCTCGCTCACAGTGTCATCCCGGCTCACAGTGTCATCCCGGCTCACAGGGCCACCCCCGCGAAGGCGGCGACGGCCGAGGTGAAGAACGGCAGGCCGTCGTCGGTCGGGCCGGTCAGCGGGTCGATGGCGTGCTCCGGGTGCGGCATGAGCCCGACCACGTTCCCCTCGGCGTTGCAGATCCCCGCGATGTCGCGCACCGACCCGTTCGGCGCGCCGTAGGCGTAGCGCGCCACCACCCGGCCCGACCGCTCTAGCTCGTCGAGCGTGGCGTGGTCGGCCGCGAAGGCGCCCTCGCCGTTCTTGACCGGCACGGTGATCTCCTGGCCGGGATCGAACCGGCTCGTCCAGGCGGTCTCGGTGTTCAGCACCGTGAGCCGGGTGGCGGCGCAGATGAAACGCAGGCCCGCGTTCCTGGTCAGCGCGCCGGGCAGCAGCTGGGCCTCGCACAGGATCTGGAAGCCGTTGCAGATACCGAGCACCGGCAGTCCCGCCCGGGCGGCCGGGATCAGCTCGGCCATCACCGGGGAGAACCGGGCGATGGCGCCGCACCGCAGGTAGTCGCCGTAGGAAAAGCCGCCGGGGAGGATCACCGCGTTGACGCCGGCCAGGTCGCGGTCCGCGTGCCAGAGCCGGACCGGCTCCGCTCCCGCGTACCGCACCGCCCGGGCCGCGTCGGTGTCGTCGAGTGAGCCGGGGAACGTGACAACGCCTATCCGCACAAGCGAAGACTACCTGACCTGGTCACGCGGTCTTGGACAGCGGAACCTCCCAGCGGATGCGCTTGTCGAGGACGACCCGGGTGCCTTCCCCGGGGGCGGAGCGCAGCGTCACCGCGTCTACGCAGGCCTCCATGATCGCGAAGCCACGGCCCGACTCGGCCAGGTTGCCGCGCTCGTGTCGGCGATCGCGCTTGCCGGGGCACCCCTGGCCGGCATCGGTGACCTCGACCCGGCAGGCCATGTTGTCCACCGTTGCCGCGACCGTGTAGGCGGGCGCGGACTGGCCGGCGTGCAGCACCACGTTGGTGCAGGCCTCGGTGGCAGCCAGCAGGATGTCGTCAACGGAGTCCGCGGTGACGCCGATGCCGCGCAGCGTGTCACCGAGGACCTGTCGCATCACGGGAACGCTCAGCAGCTCCCGCTCGAACACGAGGCAGAATCGGACCTTTGGCCGAGTCTTTGTCCCTGCTCTCACGTGAGCATTGATTTCCCACGACACGCCACCGTAATCAAACACATCGGTTCGTGACTGGATGATCACTCAGTGGTATGGACTGAGAATTCCTCGATCACCGGGTTCGCCAGCAGCTCGCGTGCCAGCTCCTCCACCGCAGCCAGGGCCGGGCCGTCGGCCGGCCCGTCCAGCTCGACCTCGAACCGCTTCCCCTGGCGGACTCCGGTCACGTTTCCGAAGCCCAGCCGCCGGGACGCGCTCATCACCGCCTCCCCCTGGGGATCGTGAATCTCCGTCTTGAGCATCACGTCAACGATAACGGTGGCCACGTATCCTCCCGGGCGTACAGGGGCATATACAGGGGCGTGAACTAATGTGCGTTCAGCCCGCGCGGTAAGCGCCCATGAAGCGTATAACTACGAGGGCTTCCAGGCTGGTCAGGCCGGCGGCGGCGACCCCGCCGCACGGCCGCGACGAGAAGGAGTGGCACGTGGCTGCCGAAACCGTCCAGCTGCTCACCCCCGAGGGCGAGCGAATCGACCACCCCCAGTACCCCGTCGACGACGTGGACATCCGGGGCCTGTACCGCGACATGGCACTCGTCAGGCGGATCGACAACGAGGCCGTCGCCCTGCAGCGGCAGGGCGAGCTCGCCCTGTGGGCCCCGTTGCTCGGGCAGGAGGCCGCCCAGATCGGCTCCGCCCGCGCCCTCTCCCCCCGGGACATGGCCTTCCCCTCCTACCGCGAGCACGGCGTGGCCTGGTGCCGCGGCCTGGACATGCTGCGGGTCTTCGAGCTGTTCCGCGGCGTCACCCACGGCGCCTGGGACCCCGAGGAGCACAAGTTCCACCTCTACACGGTCGTCATCGGTGACCAGGCGCTGCACGCCACCGGGTACGCGATGGGCATCCAGCGCGACGAGACGGAAGACGAGGCGGTCATCGCCTACTTCGGCGACGGCGCGACCAGCCAGGGCGACGTGAGCGAGGCGTTCTCCTGGGCCTCGGTCTTCCAGGCCCCGGTGGTCTTCTTCTGCCAGAACAACCAGTTCGCCATCTCGGCCCCGCCCGAACGGCAGAGCCGGGTGCCGATCTACCAGCGGGCGGCCGGCTTCGGCTTCCCCGGGATCCGGATCGACGGCAACGACGTGCTGGCCTGCTACGCGGTGACCAGGCAGGCGCTGCGCGCCGCCCGGGAGGGCCAGGGGCCGTCGCTCATCGAGGCGTTTACCTACCGGATGGGCGCGCACACCACTACCGACGACCCGACCAGGTACCGGCTGGCGAGCGAGCTCGAGGCCTGGCGGCTGCGCGACCCGATCGAGCGCGTCCGGATCTACCTCACCCGCTCGGGCGGGGCCGACGCCGCGTTCTTCGACCAGGTGCAGGCGGAGGCGGACGAGCTGGCGGCCAAGCTGCGGGCGGCGGTGCTGGCGCTGCCTGACCCGCCGCCGCTGGCGCTGTTCGACCACGTGTACGCCGACGGAAGCGCGATCCTGGACGCCGAGCGCGCCCAGTACGCGGCCTACCTGGAGGGCTTCGACCAGGAGCAGGGAGCCGCGCGATGAGCAAGACCACCCTGTCCCGGGCGATCAACGAGGGGCTGCGCCGGTCGCTCGAGACCGACCCCAAGGTGATGGTCATGGGCGAGGACGTCGGCCGCCTGGGCGGCGTGTTCCGGGTGACCGACGGGCTGCAGAAGGACTTCGGCGAGCACCGCGTGGTGGACACCCCGCTGGCCGAGTCGGGGATCGTCGGCACCGCGATCGGCCTGGCCCTGCGCGGCTACCGGCCGGTGTGCGAGATACAGTTCGACGGCTTCGTCTACTCGGCAACCGACCAGATCGTCAGCCAGCTGGCCAAGATGCGCTACCGCTCGCGGGGCCACGTCAGCCTGCCGGTGGTGATCCGCATCCCGTTCGGCGGCGGCATCGGCGCGGTCGAGCACCACAGCGAGTCCCCCGAGGTCTTCTTCGCGCACACGGCCGGGCTGCGGGTGGTGGCCTGCGCCGACCCGGCCGACGCGTTCGCCATGATCCAGCTGGCGATCGCCTCCGACGACCCGGTGATCTTCTTCGAGCCGAAGCGGCGCTACTGGGACAAGGGAGAGGTCGACCTGACGGCCACCCTCGATGCCGCACTCCCGCTGGACAAGGCACGGGTGGTGCGCGACGGGACCGACGTGACCCTGCTCAGCTACGGGCCGATGGTGCGCACCTGCCTGGAGGCGGCGCTGGCGGCCGAGCAGGACGGTCGCTCGGTCGAGGTGGTGGACCTGCGCTCGCTGTCGCCGCTCGACACGGCGACGGTGACCGACTCTGTCCGCCGCACCGGGCACTGCGTGATCGTGCACGAGGCTCCGGTCTACGCCGGGCTCGGGGCCGAGATCGCGGCCCGGGTGACCGAGGCGTGCTTCTACCACCTGGAGGCCCCGGTGCTGCGGGTCGGCGGGTTCGCCATCCCGTACCCGGTGGCCCGGACCGAGGACCATTACCTGCCCGACCTCGACCGGATCCTGGACGCGGTTGACCGCGCGTTCGCCTACTGACCAAGGGGACCATTGTGGCGAGCGAGGCTTGGTTTGCAGCCGAGCGGGAGATACAGGGAACGGTCACCAACGGTGACCCGCAGTTGGGCTGGAGGGGTAGTGAGCAATAAGGAGTTCAAGCTCCCCGACGTCGGGGAGGGCCTGACCGAGGCCGACATCGTGTCCTGGCACGTCCAGCCGGGCGACACGGTGCAGGTCAACCAGGTCATCGTGGACATCGAGACCGCCAAGGCGGTGGTCGAGCTGCCCAGCCCGTACGCCGGCACCGTCAGCGCGCTGCTGGTTGAGGAGGGCCAGACGGTCGACGTCGGCACCCCGATCATCGCGGTGGACGTGCCGGGCGCCGACGACGCCGCGCCGGAACCCGTCCGCCCGGCGGCGGAAGCGAAGCCAGCCACCCCCAAGCAGGACACTCCGGCGCGGCAGCCGGTGCTGGTCGGCTACGGCGTCAAGCCCGGGTCGACCAGGCGACGGCCGCGCAAGCCGCCGCCGACGCGGCCCGGCTCGTACCCGGCCACCCCGTCCGCCCCGCCGGGCGGCGGCCCGCCGGGTGGCGGCCCGGTCTTCCCGGCCGGGATCAAGCTGCCGCCCGGCATCCCCGCTCCTCCTTCCCTGCCCATACCGCCCAACCCC
>Ga0265338_10004855_pt1 | contig 17927 bp, 24 predicted proteins | sample 42126metaG_FD_193579 | JGI IMG/M metagenome (GOLD analysis project Ga0265338, IMG submission 193579) | Rhizosphere microbial communities from Carex aquatilis grown in University of Washington, Seatle, WA, United States - 4-21-26 metaG | ecosystem: Host-associated > Plants > Roots > Rhizosphere... | reverse complement strand
TGCATCCGAACCGCCGCCAGGTGCTCTGCTACGCCTGCGCCCACAAGCTGTACGCAGCCCTCTTCCCGATGGGAGCCGCTAGGCCGTGCGAAGGATGCGGACGGAAGTTCCGCTCGTGGCCGCAGCCCCGCGTGTGGGTCTGCTCTCCCGCCTGCCGCCGCGTGCGTGACAGGCAACTCCGCCTGCGGCCCGTGCCCGCGAAGCGCAAGTGCGAAGGCTGCAGGCTGAGCTTCATCCCATCGCGCGCAGACCAGCGCTACCACTCCGCCGCCTGTAAGCAGCGCGCCTACCGGCGACGGAGCCGCGCCCGCGCTCGCCGCGCCGCTCCATGATCAGCAACCGGTACGAGCGCCGAAAGCCCGCACCGCGCGAGACTTCCGACTAGCGCCCGCGCAGGATCCGCGCGACCGACTCCGCGATCCGCGCTACCGGCTGCATGTACAAGTTCCACCTCGTCGCGCGCTCCAGACGCCGCCGACGCCGTTCAGCCTTACGCCGCCGCTTCCACGCGCGCTTCCACGCCTTTGGGCCTGACGTGCTCCGGATGTCCTGAAGTGCCACTACGGCCCAGTCACGCCGTCGGAATGCTCCGCGTCCTCGCGCTTCGCCTTACTGAGGTCGGGATCCTTCCCCATCTTGCTGAGCTTCTCCGGTGTCACGTCCGCGTACGTCAACTTGAGCGAGAAGCGGTGCTGGTCGCGTAGTTCGGAAGGCAGTTCGCCGACCGTCGCCGCTCCAAGTGCGCGCATGTCGTTCAGCAGTCGTTGGCGCGGGCCAGGCACCTTGCGGTTGGTTCCCGGCATCTCGTCCTGTGGCTCGCCTTCGGCCGACGCCTCGACTTCCGCCAGCGTCCAGTCGATGAACGGCTTGTCTGGAAGATCGGGCACGGTCATGCAGCGGCCTGCAGTTCGTGCGCTTCGCGGAGATGGGCAACGCAGTCAACTCGGACATCGGCGAGTGTGCCGTTCGTCTCGTAAGCGCACAACCGGCAGTTGGCGGTCACGTCGTGGCTCGGCCCGCCCCACTCGAAGTGCTGACAGAACAGCGCGTCGGCGTTCTTGATAGCGACCCAGTGCTCCACCTGCGCCTCAAGCCCACGGATGGCCTCGGGCTGCTGCAGATACGCCACCGTCGCTTCCAGCTGCGCGTCCTTCTCGCCGTGTCGTGCGGAGCGCCGAACAGCACGCGCGCCCTGGGCGACCGACGCACCGAAGCCGATGATCGCCAGGACGCCCAGTGCCGCGCGATGCGGGAGCGAGTAGTGCGCCACCACGACGGCGTCGGCCCCAATGCCCGCACCCGCGAGCGCGGTGGCGCAGACCAGGATGATGTCGGTGCGGAATGTCCGCAGCTGCTCGCGGCTCATCGTCCGATGGTACGCGGTCTCCCGTAAGCCCGCCAACGACGGAGGCGCTGCTGGGGTCGTCCCTCGGAACTTGGTGCGCCTAGTCCTCCGAGGGGACGGTCAGATCGCCGGGCTTCCAGATGAACCGCTCGCGCAGGTCGTGCGTGACCTCGCCCGCGCCCGGCGCAGAGTCCATCCTCCGCCGCAGCGCTTCCTCCGCCGCGAGCTTGGCACCCGGCGCTGCGCCGGGAGGGGCCTCCACGTAGAAGCGGTGCTGGATGCCGTTCTCGTCGCGGGCAACGACCTCCACGATCTCGCCCGTCTCCGGGTCGCGTACCTCGTAGACGACCGTGAAGCTCACGCCTCCTCCCCTGTCAGTGCCATACCGATGGCGTCCGTCATCGCCGCGCTGTCGATCCGGTGGATGTAGCCCTGCGTGGTCACGAGGTTCGTGTGCCGCGCGAAGTCGCGCACCTGCACCAGCGGGATCCCTGGATGGTTCGCCAGCCGCGAGATGCCGGTGTGCCGCAACGTGTGGAAGACGACGCCGTCTTGCAGCGCCGCCTTCTTCACCGCGTTCGTGTACGCGCGGTAGACGACAGCTTGGTGCCGAGGAGCGCCGTCCCGGGTGCGGAATACGAAGCCCGTACCGTCCGAGTCGAGCCGAAGATCGAGCAGCGCTTCGCGCGCCTTCGGCGTCAACGAGATCGTCTCCTCGCGCCCGCCCTTGGTCGGCCCTAGCGTTCCGTCGCGGCTCATCGACCGGCGGACGTGCAGCTTGCCGTCCGCGAAGTCCACATCCTCCCACTGGAGGCCAAGCACCTCGCCCAGCCGCAACGCCTGGTGCAACGTCACGGTAATGATCGGGCGCATCCAGCTGGAACGCGCGCAGTACGCGAGCAGTCGCTGCTCCTCGTCCTGCGAGAGGATCCGCTTCCGCCCCTCTGGCACCTTCGGGGTCTTACGACGCGGGAGCTTCGGAACGGCTGCGATCACGCCCATCTCCTCGGCGTGGGTGAGGATGATGTGGAGCGTAGATAGCGCGAGCCGCTTCGACGCAGGCGACAGATCACCGGCGCGTCCGTCCTTCCGGCGCAGGCTGTTCAACCATGCCTCGATCTCGCGGGGGTTGATGTCGCGCACCTTGCGGTGGCTAAGGACGGGCTGGATGTGGCTCCGATACTGCTGGTCAAGCGTCTCGGCGGAACGTGGCCGCATCTGCCGCGTTCGCCGCCAATCCTCGACCGCCTGATCGATGGTGGTGGCGACTGACGCGACCTGAACCGGCCCCGCGTGTACCTCGCGCGCCCGAGCCTTCGCCTGGTCGAGCCGCGTGCCGACCGTCTCGTACAACCTCTTCTTGCCGGGGAGGCGCACCTCGTATACCCAGGTGCCTTTCGCGCGCTGCGACTTGTAGACGCCGGGCGCTCCGCGAACCGGGATGTGCCGCTTCCGCATCGCGGGGATAGCCTTGTTAGTTGGCATGGAGCTTCACCTCCGTGTCCAGGGCGGGGCCGTTAGCGCGGTGCCCGCCCGTTGTCTTGGTACCCACGACATAGGTCGGCATCGGGGAGACGTCAACGATCACGGCTCCCTCTCTCCTCGACGTAGGCGTCCAGGTCGGCACGGCGGAAGCGAAGCCGCTGGCCCTTCTGGCCGTGACGCGGGAGCCGTCGCTCCGCGGTCAGGTTGTGCAGCTGCCCGCGCGAGACGCAGAGGTACTCGGCCGCCTCCTCGGCGTTCATCCAGCCCTCGCGCCCGCGGGCAAGTTCCTCGCGCATCACGCGCCGGAGCAGCTCCTCCAGACCGTCGATACGTATCTCCACGACTCGTTCCTCCAGATGCAGTTCTTCTCTGGAGGCCGAGCCGGTGCATCGACTACCCGGTCTTGCCTCGCGCTTCCCTGGGGGTCGGGACGTATCCCGGCGGTCGCGCTCGTCCGCGTTCAACCAGGCTACCGACACTTCCCGGGCTTCAGGGCGGACTCGGGTACCAGAGTGGGTACCACGCGACCGATACTGGGGCGGGTTCCGCCTGGCTGGCGGCCGTCTTGGCCTGAAGAGACCTAACCGTTTCCTTGCAGACCCGAAACGGACCGTTGACCTGGCGGAGTTACGGTCGTGTCATGGAGACGAGGAGCGGGACATGCGTTTGATCGTCGCGTTCACGGCGGCGCTGACCGTGCTGCTGCTTGTGCTCCCGGTCCATCCCTAGCCTCGCCGCGAGTAGCATCGGCGCACCATGAAGGGCGTCATCCTCGCCGGCGGCTCGGGCACGCGGCTCCACCCGCTGACCCGGATCACGAACAAGCATCTGCTGCCGCTGTACGACCGGCCGATGGTCACGTACGCGGTCGAGGCGCTCGTCGACGCGGGCGTCGGCGAGCTGATGCTCGTCACCGGTGGGACGCACGCCGGCGAGTTCTTCCGCCTGCTCGGCAACGGGCACGACTACGGGATCGACCGGCTGCTCTACGCGTACCAGGAGCAGGCGGGTGGGATCGCCGAGGCGCTCGGTCTCGCCGAGCGGTTCGTCGACCGCGACAAGGTCTGCGTCATGCTCGCCGACAACGTCTTCGCGGACTCGCTGAAGCCGATCGTGGACAACTTCGCGGCGCAGAAGTCCGGGGCCCGCGTCGTCCTCTCGCAGGTCGACGAGGACGAGCACCTTCGCCACCTCGGCGTCGCCGTGATGGACGGCGACCGCGTGACGAAGATCGTCGAGAAGCCGGACGCGCCGCCGAGCCGATTCGCCGTCACCGGCGTCTACTTCTACGACGCGCAGGTGTGGGACGTGGTGCCGACGCTGAAGCCGTCCGGCCGCGGCGAGCTGGAGATCACCGACGTGAACAACTGGTACGTCGAGCGCGGCGAAATGGAGGCGGACGTCGTCGACGGCTTCTGGGGAGACGCCGGCGAGTCGATCGACGCGTACTACGCGGTGAACGACTTCGTCCGCGGCCGGGCGCGCGGATGATCGTCCAGCGGTTCCCGCTCACGCTGCACGAGGACGACCGCGGCTGGTTCACGGAGCTCGTCCGCGCAAGTGCGCTTCCGAAGCCGGTCCGCCAGGCGAATCTCTCCCGCTCGCGCAAGGGCGTGATCCGTGGGCTGCACTACCACGAGCGGGGGCAGGACGATCTGTTCGTCTGCCTGTCTGGGATGGTGCGCGTCGTCGTTCTCGATCGCGGCACCGGCGAGGTCTTCACGGAGGACATCGGCGACGACAATCCCGTCGCCGTCTACGTGCCGGGCATCCATGCGCACGGGTACGAGGCGCTCACGGACTCTCTCTTCGCATACCTCGTCACGGAGGAGTACGACCCGGCCAACCCCGACGAGCACGGCGTCCCGTGGGACGACGAGCGCGTCCGGCACCTGTGGAGCACGACATCGCCGATCCTGTCGGCACGCGACGCGTCGTCGTAACCGGCGCGGGCGGCCAGCTCGGCGCCGCGCTCGTCGAGGCGTTCCCCGGCGCACTCGGGCTGACGCGAGCCGACTGGGACGTGACCGTGCCGCCGCCGCCCCTCGGAACGGTCGACCTGGTGTTGCACGCGGCGGCGTGGACCGACGTCGACGGGGCGGAGTCGGAGCCGCAGGAGGCGGCCGCGGTGAACGTCGGCGGCACGCAGCACGCGGCCGAGCTTGGCGCGCCGCTCGTCCTCTACTCCAGCGACTACGTCTTCGACGGGCGGAAGCGCGAGCCGTACGTCGAGTCGGACGCGCCGAACCCGCAGTCGGCGTACGGGCGGACGAAGCTGCACGCGGAAGGCGCCGCCGGCGACGACGCGTGGATCGTGCGCAGCTCGTGGCTGTTCGGCTGGACGAGCCACAACTTCGTGCGGACGATGCTGTGGCTCGGCGCGGAGCGCGACGAGGTGTCCGTCGTCGACGACCAGCGCGGCTGCCCGACGTACGTCGGCCATCTCGCCGATGCGACGCGCGAGCTCGTCGAGCTGCCGCGCGGGATCTGGCACATCGCCGCGGACGGCGACTGCACGTGGGCCGAGTTCGCGGAGGCGATCTTCGAGGAGGCCGGCCTCGACTGCCGCGTCCGCCGGATCACGACGGCGGAGCTCAGCCGCCCGGCGCCCCGCCCCGCCTACTCGGTGCTTCGGAGCGAGCGGCCGGAGGCGCCGCGCCTCCCGCACTGGCGCGAGGGGCTCCGCGCTTGTCTCGAGCGGCTCGCGTAGCGGGGTGCCGGCGGCGTTCGGGCCGCGGCCACGCCAGGGTCATCGATCCGCCGGGCTGAAGCGCATGCCAGCGCCCGGCGAGCTCGTCGAGCGAGGGCAGAAGCGCCTCCACCTTCGCCTCGTCGACTCGCGCCGCCGCCAGCCTCTCGTGCCAATCCTCCGGAAGCCGCCGGCCACCACGGCGAGCCTTCCAGGCGGCCTCGAGCACGCCGGCCAGCAGCTCGGAACGCCGGCCGTCGGGAAGCCGAATCCGGTGCGTCCGCTGCTTTCGCCACATCTTCGCGACGAGCGTCTTGTCGACCGGGATGAAGATGTGCGCGTTCCCGCCGGCGGCGAGGTCGCCGAACACCGCGCCGTCGAGACCGAACTCGGCCTCGGCGACGAAGTGCAGGACGTCGTGCGGTAGGTAGTCGTCGTAACCGGGCGCCGACCAGATCCACAGGGCCGGCGCCCGGTCACGCTCGACGTAGACGCTGTAGCGGCGCGCTCCCGTCTTCTCGAACGTCACGTTCATCCGCTTCGCTTCAGCTTCCCGGTCTTCTTCGCGTACCGCTCGCCGCGCTTGAAGATCCAGAGGCCGAGCGGGATGGACACCACCGCGATCACGAGCAGGGGCCAGACGTTCGACCAGAGCAGCGGCGCTCCGTCGATGATCGACGCGCGGCACCCCCGGATTGCGTACGTCGCGGGCGAGATCTTCGAGATCGCCTGCATCCACTCCGGCATCACGGACACGGGGTAGTAGACGCCCGAGACGACGAGCATCAACCCCTGCGCGACGAAGCCGAGCTGCGCACCCTTCTCCGGCGAGATCAGCGGCAGCACCGACGTCATCATCCCGACTCCGATGAACGACACGGACGCGATCGCAAGCAGTGCGAGCGCTGCGGCGAAGTTGGCATCGGGCACATGGACCCCGATGAACGCCGCCACGACGAAGAACAGGATCGTCGCTCTGAGCAGCCCGTAGAGCACCGCGTACGCGCCCATGCCGCCAAGGTGCATCGACCGCGACAACGGCGCCATGAACGTGTACTCGATCGTCCCTTCCCACCGTTCCCACGCGACCGTCTCCGTCATGAACTCGAAGATGATCCCGAGGAACGCCCAGATCACCGCACCGACGAGCAGCGCGGTGGCGAATGCGTTCTCCTTGGCAGGCGGGAGCCCCGCCGCACGGGCGATGAAGACGATCGTGAGCGTGTTCGCGATCGTCCAGACCATGAACGCGAGGTCCCACAGGAAGTAGCGCTTGGTGAGATAGACGTTGCGCTCGACGATGCCGGCCAGGCCGACCAGCTCGCGACGCAGCGTCACAGTTGCAGCTGTCATCCGAAGACCCCCCTCTCCTCGTCGTCATCGGTCTCCGCCTCGAACGACCGCCCGGTTGCCGCGAAGAAGGCCTCCTCGAGCGTCGCAACGCCGTACCGCCGCTTCACGTCCTCGACGGGCTCGAGGAACAGGAGCGTCCCGCGATCGAGGATCCCGACCCGGTCGGCGAGCGCCTCGGCCTCGTTCATGTCGTGCGTGCAGAGCAGGATCGTCGCGTCGTGCTCGATGCGGACCTCGCGGATGAAGTCCTGCACCTCGAGCTTGGAGCGGGGGTCGAGTCCCGTCGTCGGCTCGTCGAGGAGCAGGAGCACAGGCGACGTCAGCAGCGCACGCGCGAGCGCGACCTTCTGCTGCATGCCGCGCGAGAGGTGCTCCATCGCCTCGGTGCGCCGATCCGCGGGGAAACCGACCCGCTCGAGGATCTCCGGGATCCGGTTGCGTGTCTGCTTCGGCGTCATGCCGTAGAACCGCGCCGCGTACGACAGGTTCTCCGCCGCGGACATCTTCTTGAAGAAGCTCGCCTCGACCGAGACGCGGTTCACGAGCATGCGGATCGCCCGCGACTCGCGGAACGCGTCGTGGCCGAAGATGGTCGCCTCGCCGCCGTCGTGGATCAGCAGCGTGGAGAGCAGCCGGACCAGCGTCGACTTGCCCGAGCCGTTCTGGCCGAGGATGGCGACGCACTCGCCGCGGGCGATCGTGAACGTGACGCCCTGGAGCGCCGGCCAGCGCCTGCGCCTTGCGAGGCGACCCGCGCGCCGGTCGCGCCGCAGGAAGTCCTTTCGCAGGTCCCGGACCTCGACGGCGGGAGTGCTGCGACGGACGTCGGACGTGCCTGTAGTGCTGGGTGTTGCGAGAGACGACATGTTGCTCCTTGGAACGAGAAGGGAACTGAAAAAGGGAGAGCGCGCGCGCGAGGCGGCGGGCGGACCTAGCGTCCGCCCGGAGTGGCGCTCTTCCTATCCACGTTCCGGTACAACATGTCGCCGATCAGGGTAGGCGCTCGTGCGCCTGTCGTCAACTCGAATCAGCCGCCGCTGATCGCGGCGATCACGTCCACCCGCGACTGCGCGCCGATCGGCGTCTCGAGGCCCGCGCGCTCGCGGTCGACGTAGACGTTGATGTGGCGGCGCAGGACCGGGCCCGGCTCGCACAGGCGGTCGCGGACGCCCGGCCAGCGCTCGTCCAGCCGGTCGATCGCCTCGTCGACGGTCGACGCGTCCACGTCGAGCCGGCGCGGCAGCTCGTCGAACAGCGGCGGCAGGGTCGGCGGGAGGTGCAGGTCGGCCATCGCTATTCCACCGTCGCGACCTCGACCGACGAGATCGCCGGCAAGTAGCTCGCGATCTCGCTCCAGCTCTCGCCCTCGTCGGCGCTCGCGAACACCTGGCCGGTGCTCGTGCCGAAGTAGAGGCCCGGCACGGCCTGCGTGTCGATCGTCATCCCCTCGCGCAGGACGCCGAGGTGCGCGTCCTCGTGCGGAAGCCCCTGGTCGAGCCGCTGCCAGGTCGAGCCGGCGTCGCGCGTCCGCCAGACCGCCGCATGGCCGTCCGGCATGATGCGCCCGTGGCCCGGGTCGAGCGGGATCACGTAGAAGGTGTCGCGGTCGTGCGGGTGGAGGGCGCTCGCGAACCCGAACTCCGACGGCAGGCCGTCGGTGATCTCCGTCCAGGAGTGGCCGCCGTCGTCGCTGCGGTGGACTCCGACATGGTTCTGCTGGAAGAACCGGCTCGTGTCGACCGGCGACATGCCGAGGCTGTGCACGCAGAAGCCGATCTCCTCGTTCTCCGGCGGCGGCCAGTCGCGCCGCAGCCCCTTGTTGCGCGGCGTCCACGAGGCGCCGTCGTCGGTCGTCTCGAAGAGGCCGACGCCCTGCACGATCGCCCAGAAATGGGCCGGATCGTCGGGGCTCGCCATCGTCGCGGAGACACCGAGGTGGCCGGGCGGCTGGTTGGTGGGGTCGTTCCAGCCCTCGCTGCCCGGTTCGCCGTCGAGTCTGCTGAGCAGCGACCACGTCGCGCCGCCGTCCTTGCTCTCGAAGATGCCGACGGACTCGGCGCCCACGAGCACCCGCCCGTGCGCGGCCGTCAGGCTCGAGACCTTGGAGAGCTTCGGCCCGTCGTCGCCGTAGTTGATGCCCTCGCTCGAGAGCTCCCACGTCTTGCCGAGGTCGGCGCTCCGCCAGACGGCGGCGCCGTGCCACTCGCTCGCAGCGGCGGCGTAGATCGCGCCGGAGGCCGCGTCGTGGACGGCGTGGTAGACCGGCCAGCCCTCGCAGAGCGGGCCGCGGATCTCCCAGTCGCGGCGATCCGCGTCGCTCTCCAGCATGAACAGGCCCTTCCGCGTCCCGACCAGCAGAACCGTTCTCGGCATCGGTCAATCCTCCCGTCTCGACGTGTCGACAATCAGACCGCGCGGCGGCGCAGAACTCATCGGTCAGGATGGCAGATCGAACGCGTCATGCGGCTCTCGGCGGCTCGTCGTCCTCCGGATCCCGGGCTTCCGGCCGGTAGTCCTCGAGCCACGCGACGATCTCCGGCTCGAGCAGCATCAGCTCGACCACGGTCCCACCGTTCTCCTCCGGCTCGCTCATCGTTCCCCCTTCCAGCGTGTCTGTCGCGAGTCTTGCAGACAAACAGGCCATCTTCTGTCATGTTTAGGAAATGCGCGCGACGCGTCTCGTCTCGCTCCTTCTGCTCCTGCAGACGCGGGGTCAGCTGACGGCGACGGACCTCGCGGAGCTGCTGGAGGTCTCGGTGCGGACGGTGCACCGCGACATGGAGTCGCTCGCCGCCGCGGGCGTGCCCGTGGAAGCGGTGCGCGGGCCGGCCGGGGGCTACCGGCTCGCCGGCGGCTACCGCACCCGGTTGACCGGCCTCACGGCCGACGAGGCGGAGGCGCTGTTCGCCGCGGGCATGCCCGGCCCCGCCGCGGAGCTCGGGCTGGGCGGCGAGCTTGCGGCAGCGCGGCTGAAGCTGCTCGCGGCGCTGCCGACCGAGCTGCAAGAGCGCGCGACGCGTGCTGCGCGGCTCTTCCACCTCGACACGCGCGGCTGGTTCCGCGCGGAGGACAGCGTCCCGCATCTCCCGGAGCTCTCCGCCGCGGTCTGGCGCGGGCATCGCGTGCGCATGCGCTACCGGGAAGGCCGGCTCGTCGTGCAGCGGACGATCGACCCGCTCGGCCTCGTCCTCAAGGGCGGCGCCTGGTACCTGATCGCGCGGCGGTCGGTCGGCATGCGCGTCTACCGCGTCTCGCGCGTCGCCTCGGTGCGCGTGCTGGCGGAGGAGTTCGAGCGGCCGCCGGGCTTCGAGCTCACAGAGTTCTGGGACGAGTGGTCGCGCGCCTTCGAGCAGGGGCGGTCGCGGGTGCAGGTGACCGTCCGCGTTTCGGACGAGGTGCGCCGCCGTCTGCCGGGCGAGCCGCGGCTCGAGCCGGACGGCCGCGCCGTCGTCGCGTTCGACGATCTCGGCATGGCCTACCGCGAGCTGCTGCGCTTCGGCGCCGACCTCGAGGTGCTCGAGCCAGCCGAGCTGCGCGAGCGGATCGCGGGGACGGGACGCGAAGTCGCGGCGTTGTACGGTCCGTAAGTGCCGTCGCTCTCGACGTACGCGCTGTTCATCGCGACCGCGCTCGCTCTGCTCGCCATCCCTGGTCCGGCCGTGCTCTACGTCGTCAGCCGCAGCATCGACCAGGGCCGGAGGGCCGGCCTTGTCTCGGTGCTGGGGATCACGACCGGGACGATCGTTCTGATCGTGGCCGCGGCGGTGGGGCTCGCGTCGCTCGTGCTGGCGTCGCAGGTGGCGTTCGACGTCGTCCGCTACGCGGGCGCCGCATACCTCATATTCCTCGGCGTCCGCCGGCTGCTCACGCGCGGGGCGGAGGAGGCCCTCGACGGCCAGACGCCGCACAGCCTGCGCCGCATCTACACGCAGGGCGTGATCGTCAACCTGCTCAACCCGAAGACGATCGTCTTCATCTTCGCGTTCATCCCGCAGTTCGTCGACGTGGAGCAGGGCCACGTCGGCGTCCAGATCCTCGTGCTCGGCCTCACCTTCGCCACGCTCGGGCTGATGAGCGACAGCCTGTACGCCGTCGCCGCCGGCACCGTCGCCGACCGCCTGCGCGACTCGCCGGCCGTCGCCCGCTTCGAGCGCTGGTTCGGCGGAAGCATCCTGATCGGGCTCGGCGTCGCCGCGGCGCTCGTCGGCCCGCATCGCTCGAACTGACTTGCCCTCTATCCGTCTCTCCGGCTAGTCTGCGGCCGGGATGTCCGCCGGAGAAGGCGGCCTTCCGAGGCAATGGGGCCTCAGGACTCTCGGAGTCCTGGGGCTTTTTTCATGGTCCGGTGCACACCAGGAGGATCGGATGGCTGAGATCGAGAAGGAACTGAGGCACTACCTCGAAGGTGAGGTCGATCCGCGGGCGGCGCTCGAGTGGACGCGCGAGACGAGCGCGGTGATGGTCGACCTGAAGTTCTGCGACCTGCTCGGGACGTGGCAGCACGTCTCGCTGCCCGTCGCCGGGTTCGACGAGTCCGCCTTCGAGGACGGGCTCGGGTTCGACGGCTCCTCCATCCGCGGCTGGCAGGGGATCTCCGAGAGCGACATGCTGCTCATGCCGGACGCGTCCTCGGCCATCCTCGACCCGTTCACGGAGGCGCCGACGCTTTCGCTCCTGTGCGAGATCGCGGATCCGATCACGCGCGAGCCGTACGCCAAGGATCCGCGGCGCGTCGCCAAACGCGCCGAGGAGTACCTCCGCTCCACCGGCATCGCCGACACCTGCTTCGTCGGTCCCGAGTGCGAGTTCTTCGTCTTCGACGAGGTGTCGTACACGAGCGGGCCGAACGAGGCGCGCTACAAGGTCGACGCGAGCGAGGGCTACTGGAACTCGGGCGATCCCGGGCTCGGCTACACGGTGCGGGAGAAGCACGGCTACTTCCCGGTCGCGCCGCACGACACGCTGCACGACCTGCGGACGCGGATGGTGCTGACGCTCGAGCGGCTCGGCATCGCGTGCGAGTTCCATCACCACGAGGTGGCAACCGCGGGCCAGTGCGAGATCGACCTGCGCTTCCAGTCGCTGGCGCGGATGGCCGACCAGATCATGCTCTACAAGTACGTCGTCCGGAACACGGCCCTCGCGGCGGGGAAGTCGGTGACGTTCATGCCGAAGCCGGTCTTCGGGGACAACGGCTCGGGGATGCACACGCACCAGTCGCTCTGGAAGGAAGGGACGCCGCTGTTCGCGGACAAGTCGGGGCCGGCCGGGCTGTCGCGGCTCGCGCAGTCGTATGCGGCCGGACTTCTCGCCCATGCGCCCGCGCTGCTCGCGTTCTGCGCGCCGACGACGAACTCGTACCGCCGGCTCGTGCCGGGCTACGAGGCGCCGGTGAACCTCGCGTACTCGTCCCGAAACCGGTCGGCGTGCATCCGGATCCCGATGTACAGCGACTCGCCCAAGGCGAAGCGGCTCGAGTTCCGCTGCCCCGACGCGCTGGCGAATCCGTACCTCGCGTTCTCGGCGATGCTCATGGCCGGTCTGGACGGGATCGAGAAGGGCCTGGACCCGGGAGAGCCCGCCGACTTCGACCTGTTCGAGGAGGAGCACGACATCAAGACGGTGCCGGGCTCGCTCGACGAGTCGCTGGCGGCGCTCGAGGCCGACCACGAGTTCCTCACGAAGGGCGGCGTGTTCAGCGAAGAGCTGATCCAGACGTGGATCGACTGGAAGCGCGAGAACGAGGTGGACGCGGTTCGGCTGCGGCCGCATCCGATGGAGTTCTCGCTCTACTACGACGCTTAGGAGCAGATGGCGGTGGCGGTCACCACCGTCGTGCGCGACCTGCGGCCCGAGGACTGGCCGCAGGTCGCGTCGATCTACGAGGACGGGATCCGCACCGGCAACGCGACCTTCGAGACCGGCGTGCCCGCCTGGGAGGCGTGGGACGCGGCGCATCCGGAGCACCGGCTCGTCGCCGAGCTCGACGGCGAGGTAGCCGCCTGGGCTGCGCTGTCGCCGATATCGGACCGGTGGTGCTACCGCGGCGTCGCCGAGAACAGCGTCTACGTCGCCGCGTGGGCCCGCGGGCGGGGCCTCGGGCGGGTGCTGCTCGAGGAGCTGATCGTCCGGTCGGAGGCGGCGGGGATCTGGACGCTGCGTGCCGGGATTTTCCCGGAGAACCGCGCCAGCATCCGGCTGCACGTCGTCTGCGGGTTCCGGCTCGTCGGCGTGCACGAGCGGCTCGGTCAGCTCGACGGCGTGTGGCGCGACGTGCTCTTGCTGGAGCGGAGGAGCGACGCCCTCTAGATAGGCTCGCGGTCGTGCGGTACCAGTTCGTCGACTGCCGGTGGGAGCTGAACGCGCCGGGGCGCGGACGGGAGCTCTACCTCGCCGGACACATCCCGGGCGCGTCGTTTCTCGACGTCGACGACGATCTCTCGGACAAGTCCGTCGCCGGCCAGGGACGGCACCCGCTGCCCTCGGCCGAGCGGTTCGCGGCGGCCGCGTCCCGGGCCGGGATCGGGCCCGGCGTCTTCGTTGTCGCCTACGGCTCGCTCGGCGGCGCCGAACGGCTGTGGTGGCTGCTGCGGCACTTCGGGCACGACGACTGCGCCGTGCTGATCGGCGGGATCGACACCTGGGGCGGACCGCTTCGCACGGGCGAGGAGGAGATCGAGGCGGCGTCGTTCGCGTGGTATGAGCGCGATGGAGACACGGTGCAGGCCGAGGAGCTGGTGCGGCGCCTCGCCGATCCGTCGCTCGTCCTCGTCGACGCGCGCCCGGCGAACCGCTGGCGGGGCGAGCCGAACCCGATCGACGACCCGCCCGGCCGGATCCCGGGAGCGCTCAGCGCCCCGTGGGCGGAGCCGCAGCCGCCGCTCTCGGCAGGAGAGCTCGTCGCGTACTGCGGCTCCGGCATCACTGCCTGCGTCGTCCTCCACCGCGCATCGCTCGCCGACCGGGACGTAAGGCTCTATCCCGGATCGTGGAGCGACTGGTCGAAGCGCGGCCTGCCGGTCGAGCGCAGCTAGCTCACGGCGTACGTGACCGTGACGGTCGCGTCCACCTCCTGCGTCCCCGGCTCGACGGTGATCGTCGACGCCGTCGGGGCGGCCTTGTCCGCTCCCCACACGACCGGGGTCGCGGAGCTTCCCTCGACGACGGTCTGCACGGCGCCGAGCTGGAGCCCCGCGGCGCCCGCGATCGTCTTCGCCTTCGCGTCGGCGTTGGCGACCGCGTTCTTCAGCGCGGTCGCGTAGAGGGCGTCCTGGTCGGAGAGGGCGAGGCTCGGGCCGGACACGCCGTTCGCGCCAGCCCTGACGGCGGCGTCGACGAGCGGGCCTGAGCGGTCGATCGGAGCGGTGACGGACACGCTGCTCGAGGCGGCGTAGCCGAGGATCTTCGTCCCGTCCTGGGACGTCTGCGGGTCGAGCGAGACCTGCGTGGTCTGCAGGTCGGCGGCCGCCACTCCGGCGCTCTTCAGCGCCGCGACGATCGCCTGCTCGGCGTCGGCGTTGCTCGAGAGCGCCGCCGACGCGGTCGCGCCGCGCGTGTCGACGCTGAAGCTCCAGGAGGCGCGGTCGGGAACCGCGGTGACGGAGCCGCTGCCGGTGACGGTGATCGTCCGCGCGGAGGCGACCGGCGCGGGGATGGCGCTGTGACCGAGCCGCGGCTGGGCGACGCCCGCGACCGCGGCAGCCGCGAGCACGAGCGCGGCGACGAGGAAGGTTCGACGGAGGTTCATGCGCCGTATACGGCGCCGACCCGTCGGATCGTCACACGGTTACGCCGCCGCGGTGCCGAGCTCGCCGAGGTACGGCGTCCAGCCCTGCGGGATCCGCGGCGCGGCGAGCCGGATGAACAGCACGGGCGCTGGTGGCCGCGGAACGCTCCGCAGCTCCATCCCGACCTGCTCCGGTGTCCGGTCGCCCTTGCGCAGGTTGCACGGCGCGCAGGCGGTGACGACGTTCTCCCAGATCGACTCGCCGCCCTTCGACCGCGGGACGACGTGGTCGAGCGTGAGCCGGCCGCCCGAGGTGCCGCAGTAGACGCAGCGCCAGCCGTCCCGGGCGAACAGCGCCCGCCGGGAGATCTTCCGCTGGATCGCGCGCGGCACCCGCACGTAGTGCAGAAGCCGGATCACGTGCGGCCAGATGAAGCTGCCCGAGGCCGACCGCAGCGGCTTGTCCAGCCGCTCGACCACCTCGGCCTTCCCTTTGAAGACGAGGACGTGCGCGCGCCGCGTCGAGCAGACGTTGAGAGGCTCGTAGCTCGCGTTCAACACAAGAACGTGCTGCACGCGCCTCAAAATACCAGCGAGAACCGCGGTTCTCGCGCTTTCAGGAGGACATGGCCCTTTCCACGGCCTCCAGCTCCTCCGGAGACAGGGCCACCGTGGCGTGGCCGCGGTCGAGCTCCTTCACGTAGATGCGGGCGTAGTCGCGGCCCTGGATGGCGCTGAGGACGACGCCGCTGCGGGCGGAGTCGAGCAGCGCGACCGAGGCGGACTGGTGGCCGCCGGTGTTCTCGTAGGCGTCGTAGCGGACGATCGCCGTCTTCGAGACCGTGTCGTCCACGCGGCGGTCGACCCGCGCCAGCGCGGCTGCCAGCTCGTCCATCGCCTTGTGCACGTCGTCGATCCGTCCCTGGAGTGCGACGGCGAAGTCGACGAGGTCGGCCTTGCCGCCGCCGAGCAGGACGAGCTGCGAGGCCCGGACACGCCGGAGCTGACGGTAGAAGCCGGCTGCGAGGACGAGTGCGATGCCGGCTGCCACGGCGGCGCCGATCGCGATCCACGCGGCGACCGAGGCGCTGACGTTCATCGGCCGAGCCTAACCCAGGGTGAAGAAGACCGGGTAGACGGCCTTGTTGTTCGCCGTGTTGATCTCACCGGCGACCGCGCCGACGAACGCGGTGATGGTCACGCGGCTGCCGAAAGCGCTCGTCGGCAGCTGGAGGTTCCCGCAGGTGACCGACTTCTGGTCCTGCGGCTGGATCACGAGCACCCGTTTGTGACACACGATGGGCGACCCGCTGCCGGCTGCGATGGTCAGCGTCACCGGGACGTTGACCTCCTGGAAGTCGCCCGAATTCTCGATCGTGACCACGAACGCGAGGTCGGACGAGACCTTCACGGTCGTCGGCGTCGAGGTCGAGAGGTCGATCCCCTGCGGCGTCGCGCGGGTCGAGATGATCTGGTCGCCGTGCTTGCCGCTCGGCGTGCCGCCGGTGGAGGCGCCGTGCAGATGCGTGTAGACGATCGTGAACGCGCGCGCGCTGACGAGGTCGGGGTTCGAGATGAACCGGGAGCTTGGAACGACGACGCCGGTGACGCCGACGTTCTTCAGCTGCTGGTTCGCCGGCAGCCGGAAGAGCTGGTCCCAGACCACGTCGCTCGCGTTCAGGAGCGCCGCCTGCGCGGTCAGCGCCTCTGCAGCGGTCGTCGCGTCCTTCATCGCGGCCGGGCTCGCGAACGCGTTGGCGAGTCCGGCGAGGCCCTTTGCTCGCAGCTCGATCGCGTTGACGAGGTTCTGGTGGATGGCGCGGAGCGGACCCGGCGGGCGGATCTGCTGCGCCTGGTCGTACGCCTGCTGTTCCTGCTGCGCGTACTGCTCGAGTGCGGTCTGGAGCTGCGACTGCTTCAGCGCCGGCGAGATCAGCTTGTTCGAGAACTCGATGCCGAGCTTACGGTCGTTGACGGCCACGGCCCGCACCTTGTCCATGTAGGACGAGTACTCGGCCTGCTTGCTCTTGCCCTGGCAGGCGCCGATCCACGAGACGAGCACGACGATGAGGACGATGGCGATGGCGACGAGCCCGGCGAGACGGACGAGCGGGACGACGCCGGTCGCGGGCGGCCTCGGCGGCTTCTTGGGACCATCGCCCTTGCCGCCTCCGGACCGGCCGGGCAGACGGCGGCGCGTCGATGCTTCCTTCGTCTCAGGCTCGTCGAAGAAGTCGAACTCGATGTGGTCGTCGTCGTAGGTGCTCATGGGCCGCTTCGTGCGTCGGCCAACCTTACCCCGCTCCCTCCCCGGATCGGCGGAGCAAGAGGAGAGTCCGACCCGGTCGCCAACCTGTTGGGGGCGTATGTCGAACGCCGCGCTTGCGCTGGAGGTAGACGGCCTCGTCCTCGGGCGCTACCGGCCGCTGCGTCCGCTCGGGACGGGCGGCTCCGGCTCGGTCTGGCTGGCCCGCGACGAGAAGAACGGGCTCGACGTCGCACTCAAGATCGTCGCCCGCGAGGGCAAGGCGGCGGCCCGCGCCGAGCGGGAGGCGCACGCGGCGGCGCGGCTCCGGCATCCGAGCTGTCTTCGCGCCTACGCCTTCGCGCGCGACCCGCGCCACGTCTACATCGCCTACGAGTTCGTCCCCGGACGCACCTTCCGCGAGGCGATGCGGGCCGGGGAGCTGAACGACCACGATGCGATCGAGGGCTGCGCCCAGATCTGCGAAGGGCTCGCGCACGCGCATCGCGCGGGGATCCTCCACCGCGACGTCAAGCCGTCGAACGTCCTGCTCGCCGACGGCGACGCCGTCTCGGTGCGGCTGCTCGACTTCGGGCTCGCCCGCATGGCCGAGGCGGAGACGCTGACGGCGCAGGGCGACGTTCCCGGCACGCTTGCGTACATCGCGCCGGAGCGGCTCGCCGGCGAGGACGCGACGGAGGCCGCCGACGTCTGGGCGGTCGGCGTGATGCTCTGGGAAGCGCTTGCGGGGCGGCACCCGTTCTGGCAGACGTCGATGCTCCACACGGCCCGCGCGATCGAGGCCGGGGCGGCTCCGCTCGCCGAGCTCCGTCCGGACCTGCCGAAGCCGATGCTCCAGCTCGTCGACCGGGCGCTCTCGCTCAGCCCGGCGCGGCGGCCGTCGGCGGCCGAGCTCGCGGGGGCGCTTCGGGGCGCGTCCGCCACGCGGCGACGGAAACGCTCGCGCGGCGGCGGGCTCGAGCTGCCCGTGGCGACGGCGATTCCGCCGGGCCGGATCGCCGCGGCCGGGCTCGCGGCCCTGTTCGCCGGCTGGACGGCGGCGGCGCTGCCCTTCTTCCCGCAC
>Ga0265338_10004854_pt1 | contig 17930 bp, 11 predicted proteins | sample 42126metaG_FD_193579 | JGI IMG/M metagenome (GOLD analysis project Ga0265338, IMG submission 193579) | Rhizosphere microbial communities from Carex aquatilis grown in University of Washington, Seatle, WA, United States - 4-21-26 metaG | ecosystem: Host-associated > Plants > Roots > Rhizosphere... | reverse complement strand
TGCCAGGTGCGCCGGTGCAGCCAGCCGCCGAGCATCACGTCATCGGACAACGTCCCCGCCAGCTGCGCCAGGTCGGCGAACACGGTTTGAGCGACGTCCTCGGCCCGGTGGGTGTCCCCGTTGACCAGCCGCACGGCCGTCGAATAGACGAGGTCAATGTAGCGTGACACCAGTTCGCGAAAAGCCGGTTCCGAGCCCTGGGCGACATAAGCGGTGAGCAATGTCCGGTGATCTGTCATGTATCACCACTAAAGTGCCGCAGAACGGCAAACCCGACAAAAAACTTATGAGGGTCCTGAATTTTATTAGCCGACCGGAAGATTATATAGGATCAACTAATCACAGCCTGGCGACGGCGAATTTGGGAATATCGGTTCGCCGAGGATTGAGAGTATTGTCCATGGTATAATTCACGCGGCGGAAGGTGCGGGGCTTTTGCGCATCCGCTTTCCCAATTGGAACACGATGAACGCGGCCAGTGCCCCGGCAATTGAGGCCAGAAGGATTCCGGCGATCGCCCCCAAAGTGATGTTCAACGGCTTGTTGGGTCTTGCCGGCTGGTTCCCCGGTTCAGCCCGGCCAATGATTTCTGCCGGGAAAGTTTTTGGAATCATCAGGTCCAATTTTTCAGCCTCAATTTTGCCGGCGAGCAATTTGTGAAATTCGAGCCGGTTGTCCAGTGCGCGTTTCTTGTCCCAATAAGGCTGTTCCTCTGGCGATTGCGGGCCGGAAGCATCAAACCGGATTTTACACTGCTGGCGCAGTGACCCTACTTCCAGTTGGAGCTTCGGAATCTGCGTTTCTTCCTGCTGCCATCGATCTTCTAAAATCTTGATGCCGTTGAGACTGAGTTGCTTGAGCTGGTTCAAGCGGTAGTTCCGGTAGGATTGAGCGATGGCGTTGGCGAGGCGGGCGGCTTCATGCTTGTCTTCACTGTAGACGGTGATTTCGATGAGTTGGGTGTTACGCACGGGTTTGAGGTTCATCCGACGTTTGAGCCACTCCATGGTTTCAGAGGTCTTGAGGGTCTTGCCGCCATTGTATTTTTTACCCCATTCGACATTCAGGTTAAGGGTTTCAATGGCTTTTCCCAGCACTACCTGGTCCTCGATGATTTCGAACGTGGTCTGGATAAAATACGGATCGTAAGTCACCGCTGGCGAGGCAGACGAGTGATCGGGGAACAGGCTGTCCTCGCCCGGTTCCACCTTGAGGCGAGCGGTGCTGGCGTACACCTCGGGCATGAGAAACGAGGTTGCGATACTGGCTCCAAAAACCAGCACAAACACCCCTATAAACACGGCGCGAAATGTGTGCCGGGGCAATTGATAGGGACGGAAAAGCGCGGCGATTTTGTCGATCATGGTTTTCCTTTGGTTGAAGGTGGAAAGACGTTCCACGATGGAAGTTTTTATCAAATCCGGCAACACGCGCAGCCACAGTTTGGTGATTCCCCAGCCTTGAGCCTCGCGCCAGGCGTCGCGGGACTGGTCGCGAAATAATTGAGCCATGGCCGGACCATATTCCGCACGATGCGATTTCGGGTAGGCTGCCAGCAAACGCTCGTAGATTTTTTGCGAACGCAGCAGGGCTTGAGGATCGGCGGGCGTGGACATGGTCAGATCCCGGTAAACGCAATTTTGGCCGGGCGGCCCAGCAACCGTTTTCCCCGCGCCATTTCAACGATCCCGGCGTAGCGGCGCGCCTCCGCCTTGACCACCTGTTCGCCCACCCCGGTGAGGCGATAATAGCGCCGGCGCTCGTCGTCCAGCTTCGGGTCGGGACGTTCATTCGATTCCTCGATCAACCGTGCCTCCAGCAACCGTTTGATCGTGCCGTACAGCGTGCCGGGACCCATTTTAATCCGGCCCTCGGTGCTTTCCGCCACGTCCTGCATGATGGCATAGCCATGGCGTTCGCCGCCGGCGAGCGCCAGCAGCACATGAAACACCGCCGGGGTGAGCGGTAGCAGTTTTTCGGGATCAACCATGGTCGCGTTCATGCCGTTTTAATATCCGTAACAGATATATCTGTTACGGATGTACTTGTCAAGCCCTTTTCCGGATGGATTTGCCCATCCTGAGGCCGGCATAAAGAACCCGCTGGAGTTGCTCCAGCGGGGTGTCAAAAGCAAATTCCGGCGACCGCGCTCAATAGGTCGGCCAATTGCTCGTCCAGGCGAGGTCGTTGATGAACAGGACGGTCGCGTAGTTGTTTTGATTGTCCAGCTCATGGCGGGCGCAGATCCAGCTTCCGCCGTTGTTGAAGATGCTCTCGCCACCCGGGGCAATAAAGCGGCTGCTTCCGGCATCGAGCGTTGTGCCGCCGCCGTTCAGCATGTTGACCCCGTTCTTGTCCAGATAGGGGCCGGTGATGCTGGAGGATCTTCCGTACACGATATGGTAGGTGCTCGACGCGCCGCTGCAGCAGGTGCCCACGGAGGCGAAGAGATAGTAATAACCGCCGTGGTAGACGATTTGCGAGTTCTCGATGCCGGCGCTGTTATAGGCGATATGATACGAACTGCCGGTGGGTTTGAAGGTCGAGGTGCTCAGCTTCGTCACATAAATGCCCTGCCACCAGGAGCCGAAGGACAGCCAGGGAGCATTGGCCGAATCGGTGGTGAAGCAGGGATCGATGGCGTTGTAGCTGTTGCCCGAGGCGGAGGTCAGGATCGCGCCTTGATCGCTCCAATTGCCGGTGGCGATGGTGGTGGCGGTGGCCAGGCCAATCGCCGAGTGTTGCGAGCCGGACGTTGAAACGGCGTAGTAGCAAAGCGCGTGGCCGTTGTAATCGACGATCGAGGGCGCCCAGGTCCAGGCCGAATTCCCGTTGTAAGTGTGCCACCAGGACAGGCCGCCCGAGAAGATCGGGGTGCCCGTGTTCCACTTGTGCCCGTCGGACGACCAGGCGATGCCGATGCCGGCCGCCCAGGTGCGGCCGATCCACCAGGTGCTGCTTTCCTTGTAGATGCAGGGGTCGTGGGCGTTCAAGTCGCCGCTCAGGCTCCAGACGGCCGCGTTGGCCGATGGCGCGAGGGGCCCCATGATGGCGGCCAGTGACAGTGCCAGGCCGAGGCAGGCTTTGGCAGCTGGCCTTTTGGATTGGGTTGAGGTTGACATAATTTTGGTGTTTGGTTGTTTGATGTTGACTGTGGTTGTTACTGTTCCCATAACGATCCTCCCAGAAAAGACGAGGGGGGCTTCAACAGTATATCTTACCCCAGTCATGCAACCAACTACAACGCCACTTTGCGTAAATAAATCACCCGTTTGCGAATGGAACCTATTCGTAGCGTAACGATTCGATGGGGTCGAGGTTCGCCGCCTTGTAGGCCGGGTAGGTCCCGAAAATGATTCCGACCAGGGAGCAAATCAACAGCCCGAGCACAATCCAGTCCACTGGGATGGCGGGCGGCACCTTCATATACCACGCGAGCGCGTTGCCGCCCAGAATGCCCAGCGCCACGCCGATGACGCCGCCGACTTCGCAGAGCACGATGGCTTCCATGATGAACTGGGTCATGATGTTGCGCTTCTTCGCGCCGATGGCGCGGCGGATGCCGATCTCCCGCGTCCGTTCGGTGACCGAGACGAGCATGATGTTCATGATGCCGATGCCCGCCGCGATAAGGGCGATGGAGCTGACGACGGTGACGCCGATGCGCACGGCCCGGGTGAAGGTGTTGAATTGTTCAATGAGCGAATCGTTGGAAAACAACTCAAAATCATCCGGCGCTCCCGGCGGGACCTTGCGCACGTTGCGCAGGATCCCGCGCACCTGTTCCATGCAATCGTCGTAACTGGCCGAGTCCCGCGCCTGCACCAGAATGGTCAGGTCGTTCCACCAGCGTCCGTAACGGTTGAGCGCCGTGGTGATGGGGATGATGGCAAAATCGTCCTGATTGCCTCCCAGCGACCCGCCCTTGGGGGCGAGGACGCCCACCACCGCGTATTTGTAGCCGTTGATTTTGATTTCCTCGCCCATCGCTGAGCCAAACGGGAAGGCCGTTTTGGCCAGGGCACTGCCGAGCACACAGACATCACGGGCGTTGTCCACATCGTCTTCGGAAATGGCGCGGCCCTCCTCGATGTCCCAGTTCCGCGCCGGGAAACTGCCGGAGGTCTCGCCCAACAGCTGGGAGGAGGGTGCCGACTTGGCAAAACGGGTCGAAATCTGTCCGCGCCAGAAATTGCCTTCAATGCCCACCATGGCGGCCAGCGTGGCTTTTTCCTCCACCCGCCGGCCTTGGTCGAGGGTGACGTATTTGCGCCGCCAGTATTTCTGCCAGTCGGAATTGTCGCCGAACTGGGCTTCGGGCCAGCGCTGAATGGCAAACGTCTGGCTGCCCAGCTGGCTGAGCCCGGTTTCGGCGGTGCGCTTCAGCACGCGCATGGCGGTCATCACCACGATGATGGAGAACACGCCGATCAGCACCCCGAGCAGGGTGAGCGCCGAGCGCAGCTTGTGCGCCGCAATGGCATTCGTGGCCATGGCGAAGCTTTCGCGGATCTCGGCGAGCAGCAAGGTTGGCCGGTGAAATTTCATTCGCTCCTCAAGGCATCCACGGGATCCATCCGCGCCGCGCGCCAGGCGGGCAGGAAACCGGAAATTACCCCGGTCAGCAACGACACCAGCACCGCGATGATGACAATATTCACGGACAGGGTGGCCGTGAACAGAAAGTGGGTGACCAGCAGCGTCACCAGCCAGGCGATGCCCAGGCCGATCAACCCGCCCAGCAGGCAGATGCACGCGGCTTCGATCAGAAATTGCAGCAAGATGTTCCGGCGCTTGGCGCCGATGGCCTTGCGCACGCCGATTTCCCGGGTCCGTTCGGCGACCGAAACAAACATGATGTTCATGATGCCGATGCCGCCGACAAACAGCGACAGGCTGGTGACGAAGAGGCCGATGATGGCGATCGTGCTGGTCTGCTGGTGGAACATTTTTACAATCGCGTCCTGCTGGTTGATGGCAAAATTGTCCGGCTCGCCGGGGGCCAGGTGGCGGATGTGACGCATGGCCTGGCGCAGTTCCTCCCGGGTCTCGTCCAATTGTGCGAGCCCGTTGGCTTTCACATCGATCTGGTCGATGTCGGGACGTTTCCAGATGACCGCCAGGGATTCACGGATGGGAACGATGACCCGGTTGTCCAGGCTCCAGCCCAGCATTTTCCCCTGTTTTTCCAGCACCCCCACGACTTGAAAGGACTGGTCTTCGATTTTAATGCGCTCGCCCAAGGGTGCTTCCCCGTGAAACAGGTTGGTGGCCACGTCGCTGCCGATGATGCAGACCGGCTGGGTGCCTTCGGCATCGGCGGCGGTCAAGAACCGGCCCTGGGCCACGCCCACCCCGCTCGTTTTCAAATAGGCTTCGGTGGTGCCGACGATGTTGACAAAGCTGGCGCTCCGGGTTTTGTATTTCACGGTCCGGCTGTCATCCTCTTCGGGTGCGACGGCGGCCGCCAGCGTGAGTTGATCAGCCAGCGCCTCGGCCTCCTGGAGCCGCAGGCGGGGTCGCCGCCTCGCGTTTTTCAGCCAGGTGTCATAAGAGTCATTGTTCCACCAGTTGTTGCGGGACACGTAGAACACATCCGCGCCGAGCGCGGAAATGCTTTTGATGAACGCCTGGTTCAGGCCGTTGATGGCCGCGCCCATGAGCGTGACGGTGACGATGCCGATGACGATGCCGATGGTGGCGAGCGTTGAACGCAGCTTGTTCGCGCGGATGGCCGCCCAGGATATGCCGAGGCCCTCGCGAAGTTCGGCCAGGAGCTTCATGGGAGGGAAACATCCAACATCCAACATCCAACAGCGAACGCCCAATGAACAGCCGTCTGGCCCGGATGCGTTGGATGTTGGACGTTGGGTGTTGGGGGTTCGATGTTCATTTCGTTACGGTCTCATCGCTGGCGATCAGGCCGTCGCGGATGCGGATGATGCGCCGCGACTGGCGGGCGATGTCCTCCTCGTGAGTGACGAGGATGATGGTGTTGCCTTTTCGGGACAGTTCCTCGAACAGCGCCATGATTTCCGTGCCGGTTTTTGAGTCCAGGTTGCCGGTCGGCTCGTCGGCCAGCAGGATCGAAGGTTTGTTGACCAGGGCGCGGGCGACGGCAACGCGCTGGCGCTGGCCGCCGGAAAGTTCGTTGGGCTTGTGATGGATCCGGTCGGCCAGGCCGACCTGCGTGAGCGCGTCGAGCGCGACCTGGCGGCGTTCCTCCGCGGGCACGCCGGCGTAAATGAGCGGCAGCTCAACGTTGTGCAGCGCATTCGAGCGCGACAGGAGGTTGAAGGTCTGGAAGACAAAGCCGATTTCGCGGTTCCGGATTTCGGCGAGCTGGTTGTCGTCCATGTCGCTGACGCCGATGCCATTCAGTTCGTAGCGGCCGGACGTGGCGGTGTCGAGACAGCCGATGAGGTTCATCATCGTGGATTTGCCGGAGCCGGACGGCCCCATGATGGCCACATATTCGCCGCGCTGGATTTCGAGCGACACATCGCGCAGCGCGTGGACGGTTTCCGCGCCCATCTGGTAGCGCCGCGAAACGTTCTGGAGGCGGATGAGCGCCACAGCCTAATCCTTTTTCGCAGTTTCCGACGCGGCCGGGCCCTTGCGGATTTTCTTGCCATCGTCGAGGTCGCGGCTGATGGCGCGATACCCGCCGGAGACGATTTCCTGGCCGTTGGTCAGGCCGTCAGTGATCTCCCAGTAATTGTCGTCGCAGATGCCGATTTTCACCGGCACGGTATTCACGTGCTCGCCCACCACCGCGAATACGACGTCCAACATTTTGGAGGAAACCTTGGCCTTCTTGTCCGCCGTCTCGCTGTTGGTGCCCGGGTCGCCGGCGGCCACGGCGTTGGTTGAAGCCACCGCATTGGTTTCCGCCCGGGCGGCCGTCGCGTTGGTGCCGCCGGTTTTTGGCGGGTCGGATTTTTTGGGCGGCTTGGGCGGGCGGGTGGTGACGCTGGCCAGCGGGACGGTGAGCACGTTGGTGCGATAGTCCGTTTCGATGTCGGCGCTGACGGACATGCCGGGGCGGAAGGATTCCTTGTCATTGAGCCGGATGCGCACCTGGAATTTGGTGGCTTCCTGCGACTGGCTGCTGCTGCTGCTGGAATAGCCGGTCTGGTTGCTGTCTTTCGATGAGCTGGCGACATCCGTTACGGTGCCGGAAAATTTGCGATCCTTGAACGCGTCCACTTCCAGCCGCGCCTGTTGGCCCGGCTTGATGCCCACCACGTCCATTTCGCCCACGTCCACGCGGGCCTCCATCTGGTTTAGGTCCGATATGATCATGATGACGGTCCCGGCGTTTTGCACGGTGCCCAGGACGCGTTCGCCGAGTTGCGAGTTCAATTTGCTGATGGTGCCGTCGAGCGGCGAAACAATGGTGGTCCGGGAGAGCTGTTCCTCCGCGCTGTCCACGTTGGCCTTGGACACGTTCACCTGGTCGCCGGCGCTGTCGAGTTGTGCCCGCGCCACGTTGCGGGCGGATTTGAAGCCGATGAAATCCGAATCTGAAATCAGCTTGCGGTTGAACAATTCCAGGTTGCGGTCATAGTCCGCCTGGGCCTTTTCCAGGTTCGCCTCGGCCGAAGCCTTGCCGGCGAGCGAGGATTCGTAATTGGCCTTGGCCTGATTGACGGCGGCGACATAAATGTCCGGGTTGATCTTCACCAGCAAATCGTCCTTCTTGACCTGCTGGCCTTCTTTGATCGGGAGTGCGATGATTTCGCCGCTGACCTCCGGGCTGATGGTGACCTGGATGACGGGCTGGATCTTGCCGTTGGAAATGACGATGTTGGTGAGGCTGTGGCGCGCGACTTTTTCCGTCTGGACGGTGATGACCGGCTCTTTCTTCCTGAAGACAGCCACCAGAACCAGCGCCACGAGCACCACGCCGATGACCGTGAAGATGATGATTTTCCTGCGTTTCTTGCGGTTTGTCATGTTTTTGTAATCAGACAGATTCGACGTGAATTCGTTTCGGGAAATTAAATCCGGCCGGGAGCATGGTCAGAGTGCGTATTGTCCCATTCCCATGCCGATAAGCAGCAATTCAATCAGCACCCAGAATCCGAAAATGATGGCCGCCGGCTTCGCCACGGATGTGTTCGACAACTTCGCCAGTCCGATGGCCAGGACGCCCGTGTGCCAGAGATTGAACCCATTGACCGCGCCCAACAGGAGATGGGAGCGATTGGCCGGGTCAAAATTGGTCACGAGCAACGCCAGGCTTGGTCCGGCGTAGAGCCGGCCCAGGATCACTGCCAGCAGGGTGCTGATCACCATGCCCAGGACGGTGATGAGAGAACTCAAGCCGGCGACTTCAACCATTTTCAGGTAGCCGGTTTGGGACTGAAGCAGCCAGCGTCCGGCCAGCCACAACACGAGCGCCCAGCCGAAAATCGAGACGAAGCAGTACGTGACCAGGCCGATGCTGCCGGCGACGGCCAGCATGGCCGGCCCGAAGAATTTTTCCATCATTTGCAGCGACTGATCCTCCTGAGCCTGGGTCATTTTGCCTTGTTGCACCAGCTTGTCCAGGCTCTTGACCTGTTGGTCATGAATCGTTTGCTGAATGGCCGGTTGGGCGAACAGAACGCACACGGAAATCACCCCGATAATCGAATAGATCAATATGGGAACGAGCCAGTTGGCGGTGGAGGCGGCGGTGGCATTGATGCCGGCAAAAACCTCGCCCGGCGAGGCAAATACATTCATCAGCCGTCCACCCAGCGAGGTTGCCGGGGCCTCCGGGATCCCAGGCGGCGGTACAGGTTTTGGCGGAATGGGTTCCACGTTCAGTCAGGTTTCAAGCCATACTTAGGCAAAAATCGGCCAACGTTACAAGAAAAGTTACCGGCTATTTGCCGGTTGTCGGCGTGAAGTTCATGGTCGGCCGGTCGCGTCACGACGTGACCGTCTCAAAAATCGATTTTGGCGCCGGCGGAGCGCGGCTCTGTGGGAGCCGCAGCACGTTCAACCATCCGAAATCCCATGGAATTTCCTGCGCCCGTTCGGCACACCGGGCGGCTGCGGGCCGCAGACCCGCGCTCCGTTCCATCCGGGCAACACGCCCGCTCCGTGCGCGCCGCCGGGCGGTCGATAGGCAAACCTCCCGCCCCTTCGGCCTCAATCGTCATCCACACTTTTCACCGCCCAAGCGGGATAAGGGGTTTGTGAACCCTTGACGGCGCGCCAGAGGATGTGATTGAACCGGTCCTCCGGGCATTCGTCTTCCTGGTCCAGCGGCAGGCGGGCGGAGACCAGGGCGTCCTGGCGCAGGAGCGGGTCGGAAACATGTTTGACCTGCGGGTTCATTTTGTCGAGCGGCACATTGTTGGTCACGGCGTCGAACGGGGTGAAATCCGGCGCCGCGGTGAAGCAATCGAACATCGGCGTGGAGGTCGCGTCCATCTGGTTCATTGGCGGCAGGCCCAGCATGAGTTCCACGGTGCGCAACAGGCTGGTCTGGTTGTATTGGGTGCGGATGACCTGGCCGCGTTTGGTGTAGGGGCTGGCGACATAGGCCGTCGTGCGGTAGCCGCTCACATGGTCCCAGCCGTTTTGGGGATCGTCTTCAATGGCAAAAATGCAGGTGTTGGTCCAAAAGGAACTGTGGCTGATCGCTTCGACCACCTGGCCGAGGGCGAGATCGTTGTCGGCCACCTGCGCTTCCGGCGTGGGCGAGCCGTATTTCGTTCCGCTGGTATGGTCGTTCGGCAGCCAGAGGATGACCAGGTTCGGCAGATTGGCCGCCCGTTCAAATGCCTTCAGCGAGCCGATGAATTGCGCGGCGCGGAAGACATCCGGCACGTTCAAATCCCAGCCGATGGTGTTCGTCATGATGCAGGGTCGCAGGGCTTCAATGTCCGGTTCGCAGGAGTAGGCAATGGCGTTGGACTGGTTCAGAAAATCGCGATAGGCGTCGAGAAACTTGATTTTCCCCGGGCGGGCGGGATCTTTCCAGCGTTTCTGGTCGGTGGTGAATTCGCCGAAATCGCAGACGGTTTCGCCGTGGGCCAGCGCATGGCTCCAGATGAAACCGGCGGGGGAATAAGCCAGCGCGTCGCGGCCTTTGTCGCCAAAGCCGCCGGCCGGATAGCTGCGCGGCCAGCCGGCAAATTCGCGTTCCACGTAATCCGTCGCCAGGGCGCTGTCGGTCCATTGATGGCCATCGGCGCTCAAAATGCCGGAGCAATACGTGTTGTCCAGGAGCGCGAATTCGCGGACCAGCTTGTGCTGGTTGGGGGTGATGTTTTCACCGAAGATACATAGATCCGCGTCACCGTTGCCCCGCTCAACGTCCCCGAGCACCTGGTCGTAGGTGCGGTTTTCCTTGATGATATAGATGACGTGCTGGAACACGCTTGGTTCGCCGGCGCGCTCCGGCACGGGCTGCGCTGGCCAGCCGGGGCGGGGAGGCAGTTTGGCCTGGGCCAGCAACGGGTAACGCAGATTGGCCAGCGCGGTCCGGGTGTAGGCGGCCAACTCCTTTGGCGACGGCACCGGCACCAGCGAGAGCGATCCGCCATATTGCTTGGTGTTGAAGCCGGAGCCGTTGCCCAATTTGGCCTTTTGCCTGGTGGCGCCGATGCTCTTGAGGTTGGCCACGTCAATCGTTTTGCGGTGCGAATCAAACACCAGCGCGCCCGGAAACCAGCCGGCGGGAATCAGGCCCTGGAGACTGGATTTGCCGGGAATGAATTGGAAAACCGCGACGGCGTTTTGCGTCCCGTTGCCGGCGAACAGGGTCTTGCCGGATTTGTCAAAAGCCAGCGCATTGGGCTGCGCGCCAAACGGGTCGCCTGGATTCTGCCGGGCGCAGAGGGTTTCGATGATTCCATCCGTGCGGGTGTCAATGACGCTCAGCGTATCGTCGCCCGCATTGGCGACCACCAACCAGCGACCGTCCGGCGACAAGGCCAGCGCGCAGGCATGCCGGCCGGTGAGCAGTTCGGCGATGGGAGATCGAAGATCGGAGTCCGGTTCGAGGTCAATCACCGATACCGAGCCTTCGCTGGCGATGGAGCGGGAATCCACGCGCACCCGCGTGCCGCGCCCGGCCGGGCCGGTAAGGCTGCCGGCGTCCGGACGGCGGCCGCCCCAGTTGCTCACGTAGATTTTCTTTTTGGTGAGGACCACACCGAACGGCGCGACACCGACGTCCCACGTCCGCAGGACTTTTCCCGTCGCCGCCTCCAGCTCGATGAGGCGGTTGGAGAGATTGGCCGCGACATAAAGTTTTTTGCCGTCGGGTGAGACGGCGAGGCTGGCGGGAATTTCCGCCACGCGCGCCGGCGCGTTGGCCGGCGGCAGCGGGAGGGCAGAAAGCGGGACCACGTCATGGCCGGCTTGAACCCCAAAGACCTTGATGTCGCCTTTGACATTGGCCAGGTAAATCCGCGTACCGTCCGGCGAAAATATCAGACCGGCGAAGCTCAATTGTGATTTTACCGCCGGCGACAACACTTCCTCCTCGTCCGGCGCCTCCGCTGGAATCTGGTCGGCCGGCAGCGGAACGTGCTGCAGAATTCTTCCGGTCGCCGGATCGAGCACGACCAATTCCTGCGTCAGGCCGGCCGTGACCAGCAGCTTGCCGTCCGGACTCAGCGCCAGGGCTTGCGGCCGCAGGTCGGGCAGTTCCACCAGCGTCCCCGCGGGGGTGACGAGTTGATTGGCCGGGGTTTCCAGGTCCTGGCCGTGACGACCAACGGTATTGGTGGTGGTGTCGAAATCTTCCGCGCCGAGCCGGCCGGCGGCAAAGGCAAAATGGATTCCGATCAGCAGCCGGATCCCGAAACAGCAAATGGATGCATTCAGTTTCATTCCGTTCCAAGGATGGCAGCAAAGCGCGGTGGTCGACAAGTGACATGACGGTGACAAGTGCGGTTGCGGCACATCAGCGCCCAGCCCGTTCGGAATTCCGCCTTCGGGGGCCGTTTTTGCCGCATAAATGCGGAACTCCAAACCGGGGCCCCCATCCGGCAGGCCGGTCAAGCTGCCGGGATTTCTCCGGCCAAGGTTACAGCAGCGTGAAAGAGGATTCTTGCCGCAGCAAACCGGCCGCCGGTGTATTGCGGAAATGTAACCCGCATGTCTTAGGGACGTAACGCCGCCCACCTAAAGTGACTCGCGTGATTGGTGGCGGGAAGCAAGTCAGCGGCGCATTTCGAGGTGACCAAGACAACTATAATATGACAACTGCTTTCAAGGCGGGCACGGTCGCGGGTTTAAAAGCGCGGGCTGGCTTTACTCTGATCGAGCTGTTGGTGGTCATTGCCATCATCGCCATTCTGGCGGCGCTGTTGCTGCCGGCCTTGGCGGCGGCGCGGCAAAAGGCGCAAAGCATCACGTGCCTCAACAATCTGAAGCAATGGGGCCTGGCCTTCACCATGTATGCCCAGGACAACAATGATTTTGTCCCGGATGAAGGTGATGTCAGCCAGGGGATCAACTGGAAGGGGTCGCCCACGTCCACGGACAACTATGACTCGGCCTGGTATAATTCCGTGCCGCCAACCATTTCCGAGAAGCCGTTGGTAAGTCTTTATGGCGCGTTCAGCAGTTTTTTCGATCCGCCACTGCCCGCCAGCAAAAGCCTCTTTTCCTGCCCGGCGGCACCCGATCCCGATACCCATTCCGGCATTGGCTACACCGACCCTTTGACGGTGAGACAGGCCTATTTCATGTACGCAGAAAACTCGCGCCTGTGCATCAACGTTGCCGCACGAAAGGCCGGCATCGCCCAGACCAAGCTCTTCAACATCAACAAGCCGTCGGACACCATTTTTCTGGCGGAAGTCGATGGCAACGCCCCGGATTCCACCGGACACATGAGTCCCGCCCAATCCAATGTGACCGGCTATTACAGCATTGCGCGGCACAATTTTAAAAAGATCGGTGAGTTTTCCATGTGTGACGGCAGCTCCCGTTCGGCCCGGACCAATGATTTTTGGCGGACCCAGGGCGAGGCCAACGACGACTACAAAGTCACCGGCTCCATTGCCCGGGAATGGATGACGGAAAGACCCATGTATTGGTATCCCTCGCCGATGACGCCGGACTGAGATCCAGCCGGTCAATTTCAACCAGGACGAAACCACAAGAACAAGCCCCACGTAACATGAAAACACCCCAACTAAGCTCATTAAAGAAACTGGCCGCCCTGCTGGCGCTGCCCGCGATTTCCATATTGTCTGAGCCGCAGGCGCAGGCGTCGCCGTTCATCCCCGGCAATGTCGCCGTGACGCAATATGGAGATGGTTCCGCCGCCCTGGGCGGCAATGCCACGCCGGTTTATGTTCTGGAATACCTTCCCGCCACCGCCGGCCAGGCCATCCCGGTGCAGACCATTGCCATTCCAACCAACGGCGTGAGCCGGCTGACCGCGGCAGGCAGCTCCACTTCCGAAGGTTTCATTGCGCGCTCCGTATACTCAACCAATATTACCTTCGCCGGCTACGACGCCGACGCGGGAACCACCGGCATTGCGGCCACGACAGGCACCGCCGTGAATCGCTGCGTCGGAAACCTGGATGCCGGCGGGAACTTCACGCGCGCGGCCGGCGGATCCACCGTGGCCTTCAGCGGCAGCAATGTTCGCAGCGCGGTATCCGACGACACCAACTATTGGATGAGCGGCACGGCATCCACCTCGGCAACGGGCGGCGGCATCTGGTACTCGGCCAACGGCGGACCGCCGGCTAAAATTGGCACCGGCAATGCCAACGGCAACGTGCGCGTGACGAGGATTTTTAACGGCAGTCTCTATCTTTCAACGGGTTCGGGCACCATTGGCATCTGGTCCTACACCGGGATTCCCACGTCCACCGCAACGGCAACGAACATGATCACGGTCAGCACCAGCAGTCCTTATGATTTTGCCATCAGTCCGGCGGGCAACGCTGCCTACATCAACGACGATGGTGCGCTCGTTGCCGGCGGGGCCACCGGCGGCGGCATTCAGAAGTGGACGCTCAGCGGCGGCATCTGGTCCCGAAAATTCACGATGGGCTTGTCCAACAGTTTGACCGCCGGCTGCCGGGGCATGGCGGTGGATTTCAGCGGACCGAATCCGGTCATTTACGCCACGACGGCTGATGCGCAGACCAAGTTGATCAAGATTACCGACACGACTGTTCTTGCCGCCATCACTAACGTCACCGACCAGGCGGTCACCCTGGCCATCGCTCCGGCCAACACGGCGTTTCGCGGCGTGGCGCTGGCACCCATCGGCACCGGAACCGCCACGGCCCCGTCCCTCTCGGGCATCAGCCCCTCCAGTCTCACAACCAACGCCGGCAGCACGGTGACGTTCACCTTAACCGGCGGCGCCGGCTATCCGACCGCGAGCAATTTTTGGTATAAAATCGTCGGCACCACCACGAATTTGATTTCCAGCGCCACCGGGTCCACCCTGACGCTGAACAATGTGTCGGCGTCGGACACGGCCGGTTATTTTGTGATCCTCACCAATGCCTCCGGCTCGGCTACCAGCAGCGTTGCCTCGCTGACCGTCCTCAGCAAGCCCACCGTTTCCGGCATTTCGCCGGCCAGTGTCACCACCAATGCCGGCAGTACGGTGACCTACAGCTTGACCGCCACGACCGGCACGCCGCCGGCCAGCAATTTCTGGTACAAGATCGTCGGTGCCACCACCAATCTGATTCCCGGGGCCAGCACGACAACGCTGACGCTGAGCAACGTGCTGGGCGGGGACACGGCGAATTATTTTGCGATTCTCACCAATGCCTCCGGTTCGGCCACCAGTTCGGTGGTTTCACTGAACGTTACCGGCGATCCCGGCATCACCTCCCAGCCAGCCAGCGTATACGGATTGCTGGATGGAACCGTGCAGTTCGCCGTGTCCGCCTCGGGCACCGCACCGGCTTATCAATGGTATTTTGCGGATACGGGCGGCAACCTCATCGCGCCGGTTGGCAACGGCACCCAGGGTTCCGGCTCGGTGGTTTCCGGAGCTGGCAGCAGCACGCTCACGATTGCCAATTTGCAGCCGGCTGACCCGGCCAATTTTGTGGCGGTGGTCACCGGCACTTATGGTGCAGTCACCAGCTCGGTGGCCTCGCTCTTCTCTGTAAAAAACACCGCCTCACTGGCGTTCTGGAATTTTAACAATGATACGCTCGATCTCAACAGCCCTGTCCCCTATTACGGTGTGGGCACTGCTGCCGCGGTTGGCGCGGCGAATGTTCCTCCGACCTCGCCTTTCTTCGGCGTGGTGGATCCGATCGACGGCACGGGTTTTGGGCTAGGCAACACCAACCGTTCCTGGGGCACTTCCCAGTATCCGTTGAGCGGGGGCAACAAGCAAAATGGCGTGCAATTCAACGCCAGCACCGTCGGGGCGAAGAACATCACCGTCACCTATGATTCCCGCGGCACGGGCACGGCCAGCGGCTATGAACGGCTGCAGTACACCACCAATGGAACCGACTGGGTTGATTATCCCGCCAGCACCACCTTCATCGGGCGGGCCGTCTCCACGTTCTATCCCTTCAGCTACGATCTTTCCGGTTTCCCGGGCGTGGCCAATAATCCGAACTTCGGCCTCCGTATCGTGACGGAATTCCAAAGCACGGCCACCTACGGCATCGGCGCCACGAACAATTACATCGGCATCGCCAACAACTACGGCTCGGCGGGCACATTGACCTACGACATCGTGAATATCAGCGGCGACGCCATCACCAATAACAACACGCCGCCGACTATCTCGTCCTTCATGGACACCAACACCCCGGATTACCTACCCATCACGAACAGCTTCACCGTGGGCGACCTGGAAACCGCCCCGGGTGCTCTCACTGTTTCCGCAGTGTCGCTCAACCCCACCAAGGTTAACCCGGCCTTCAGCTTCGGCGGCAGCGGCGCCAACCGCACCTTGATCATCACGCCCAACACGATCGCCGACCAAGTGGCGGCCACCCCGATCCTGCTCACCGTGACGGATGGCCACGGTGATTCCACGGTGACCTGGTTCCTGTTGACGGTGACGTCAGTGAACCTGTCGCCGACCAATTCCCTGACCGAGCTGAAAGCAACCAATACGCTGGTCAATACACCCATCACGATTCCGTTCTCGGTCGGCGATGATCGCACCTCCGTCGGCGGGCTGACCTATTCCGCGGCTTCCGGCAACAACACCGTGATTCCAAGTGATCACATCGTCATCAACGGCGCCGGCACCGCCACTCCCTCGGTCACCATCACCCCGGCCAGCAACCAGGTCGGCGTTGCCACCATCAGCGTCACGGTCTTTGACAATGACACGCTTGAGCCCCGAGGCACGACGGCCAACATTGCCTTCATGGTCCGGCCCAATACCAACGTGGTGGCGATCGACTACTTCAGCTACGACAACAGCGGTCCGCTGGACGCGGTCTCCGACGGCTTCTGGCAGCATTTGAGCGGCAATACCGGACAGATGCCGGTGAGCACCGGCGTCGTCACCGTGGATACGTTCAACAACACCGAGAACCTGCAGACGCCGCTGCTCGGTGCGCCTTACACCACGAACAGCAGCGGCAACCTGTACTACAGTTTCGTGATCAGCATCGCTGATCTCGGCAAACTGCCCATCTTGAACGGGAGCTATATCACGACCTTTAACGATGGCTCCGGTCTCACCGGCTACTACGAAGACCTGGTGGTCGTGGCCACGAACGGCGCCGCTCCCGGCTATTACCGGGTGGGGATACTCAACAGCACAAACACCACGCCGACGACGGCGGTCTCTGCCGCAATGTTCCCGCAAGACCTGGGTCCGGGAACCAATTACACCGTGGTTACCTCCCTGGTGTTGTCCAACGGCTTCTCCCGGCTCTGGCTCAACCCCGGCAGCGAGTCATCCCCCAGCGTCGGGGACAGCATTGAGGTGGCGCCGTTGATCAACATCTCCGACTTCGAGCTGCGCGAGTCCGGAGCCAACGCCGGCATCGTGAGCGTCAGCTTCTTGAAGGTCGGGACCACCTTCGACTCGGTGTTCCCATCGGTGCATATCCAGCCGACCGGCACCAATGCCGTCGTCAGCTGGTCCGATCCCACGCTGGCCATCCAGTCGGCGACCAACGTGGCCGGGCCGTTCGTGGATGTGACGGGCGGGACGCCTTACACCAACAACGCCAGCACCAATGCCCTGATGTTCTTCCGGTTCAAACCGTAAGCTGAGATCGCAGTCGTTCAAGACGCGGAGTGCGCCAGCGCTCCGCGTTTTCTGCTTTTTCTATGGGCGCCGGATGACGGAGACTGTACCCGGTAGGGCGCGTCACTCCGTGCGCGCCGTCGTGCGGGGTTTGACGATCGAATGACTCACCTCATTCGCGGCGGGCAGGGGACTGCCCGCCCTACCGGGATTTGTTCCGTGATCTGCGCTTCCCAAACGGCAGGCAATCGCAGATTGTTCCGTCGGAGGAGCGAGCTCCACGAGCCCCCATTTCCTTGTTGTATTATTGGTCGATGGAGATTTTTTTGATTTCGGGTCACATCGCCGAGCCAGTCAGCAAGGAGTTTTCCAGTCACCTAGGCGCGAGTTATCGCCGGGAGCCAAATATCGGTACAGTTTAAATACCATGGGGTGTTCACCCCGGGTTGAAACTGGAACACTCCATGCTAACCTTAAAGGCGTGAAATGTCACAAATATATTAAATCTAATCAACATATCATGATATGTTGATTTTAAATTGACAGTCCCGGGAAATGAATACTCTTTGCCCCAAGGTTGTCTAAAATCGTAATGAAAGAAACTCAAGGTGCTTTAGCGGTTATTAACGAGATGCTGGATGCCGGGGTCATCGGGAAATACGCCATTGGCGGGGCCGTGGCGGCAACCTTTTATATTGAGCCAACATCCACTTACGACATTGATGTTTTTATTCCGTTTGAAAATATCCCCGGA
>Ga0265338_10004853_pt1 | contig 17931 bp, 2 predicted proteins | sample 42126metaG_FD_193579 | JGI IMG/M metagenome (GOLD analysis project Ga0265338, IMG submission 193579) | Rhizosphere microbial communities from Carex aquatilis grown in University of Washington, Seatle, WA, United States - 4-21-26 metaG | ecosystem: Host-associated > Plants > Roots > Rhizosphere >... | reverse complement strand
GTCAGTGTAATAAAAAGTGGCGACGCCAGTGCCAGCTAGCATTGTTATAGAAGTCACGTTCCATGGGCTATTGCCGTCCACGCTAAACTGGCCGCTAGCCGGGCCATAGAGGTAAAGAGTCTGGTCGAAATTGGGCTCGACCGCATTGCCATATTGGTCTTGGGCTTGGACAACTATAGCGCCCGACGGGGTGCCAGCCGGCAGGCTGAGCGGTGAGCCGTTAAGTCCAAGCGAGGTATAGGCGGCAGCCCCGATTATCAAGCTAAACTGGCCGTTAGTCCAATCGCTACCGCTCGGGGCGTGAGCGATGAGTTGATCGGTACCGACAAGTGTATCTTTGTAGTAAAGCTGCATCTGATATTGGCCGACTGGTATCGTAACGCTAGTTATAGGTGTCCAGGTAGTGTTGCTCAGGCTAAAGCTGCCGCTGCCACCAGGCGTTAAGTTAATAGATGTGTCATTAGCCACCGCGGCATTAAGGCCATCACTAGTTTGCGTCTGTACTCGAACCGGGACTGACTGGCCGGCAATAATCTGAGATAAGTTAGGCGTTATGGCTAATTGAGAGATAGTGCCCGGGATGATTGTTATACCCTGAGCATCGCTGGTCAAGCCGCTACTGGTAGCGTTTATACTAAAGCTCCCGGTACTGCTATCGCGGTAATAAAAAGACTGTAAGCTAGTGCCGGGCGTATAGGTAAGATCAAGGCTACTAGCCCAGCCGCTTGTGCCATCGGGCGAGAATTCACCGCTGCTGCTATTGCTAGCCAGGTGAACACTTACGTCATTGCCAGCGGTTGATGGGTTATTGTATTGGTCTGCCAGGGTCAGATTTATAGCCTGTGAAGGAGTGTTTTTGACCACTATTTGAGCAGGCGGATTAATAAAGTAAAGTTTGCTGACGCTGCCGGCTCTAACAGCGATGTTTAGGGTGATCGCTGGATATAAATGACCAAAATCCTGTGCGGTTATAGTAGTTGATACTACTTGGTTGTCTTTATAGTAAAATGTTGCCGATGCGGCGTCGTACGGTACGGAGATTTGAGTAATAGCGTTCCAGAGGCTGCTGGTTGTGCTAAAACTACTACTGGGGCTTCCCGAAGTAAGCTTAACTATTAAGGCTCCACCGACTGTCCCGTGGGCGATAGACCGCTGGTTACCGTACTGATCGTAGCCAGTGAAGGTAATAGCTGTGGAGGGGTTTTGAACAACAATTGACTGGTCCGGAGTAGTAAAACCAAGGTGGTCAAAAGTCGCCGGGTTAATAGTCGCATGTTGAGTTTTTGAGATTAAACCAGCTGAGCTGGCAGTTAAATCCTTAAGACCGGTCAAGGTGTCTCGATAGTAGAAGCCGGTCGTTTGTGCCCCAGTGTAGATAGTCAATGCTAGTGGCCCGCTCGAAAAAGAGCCGTTAGGGTTAGCGCCTAATCTGGCATTGCTATCAGAATCGCTCACGCTTATCGCTAAGTCGCTAGCGACTGACACTAAGTTGCCATAGGCGTCCTCGACAGCTACGATCAAAGTTGCTGAGGTAGCACCAGCTGTCGTAGCCGTAGGGGCGTTCATAAAATCGAGTCGTGCCGGTGCCGCAGAGCTGACGTTAAACGAATAGCCCACCCTATCGAACCCACTGTGCGTAACATATACTGTCGGACTACCTTTTTGGTAGGCTCTGTAGTAAAAAGTAGCTAAGGTTGATCCGTTTGGAATAGTAATTTGCGCTAAGTTGAAGCTACCAGCGGGGTTAGTGTCGAAACCGCCAGTGCTACCATCGCCAACGCTGTTGAGGGCTACGTCTAGATTGCTTGTGGCCGGGACCACCTGCCCGTAAGCGTTAATCGGCGAAACAGTTATTGGCGCGCTGGCCTGGCCGGCCGTCAGACTATTATTGACCGTGTTTATAGATAATCCAGTCGGTGATCCGTATATAATCGCCTCGGTTAGAGTGCCCATTTGAGCCGGTGTGCTAAACAGCGGGCCGCCAACCTTCAGGGTCGGACCGCCCACTACGGTGTCACTATAATAGAATGTACCGCTGGTGGCGCCGTTAGGAATAATAATGCCGTTAGTTGGCGTACCCGCGGAATCCATGAATTGCTTGCCTAGAGAGTCAGAGCTTAATACGATACTTATATCACCGTTAGCTGTCGCGACATTGGCATAATTATCATACAAAGTAACTGTGATTGGATCGCTGCGCTGGCCGGTTTGCAGGGTTTGCGGCAGCGAAGTGATAGCCAGCCTAACAGGACTATTGGCGATTATGGTCTGGTTTATATCCACCGTAAGGCCGCCTATATTCACGGTTATTTTTGACGCGCCAGCACGGGTATCAAGATAATAGAAAGTAGCAAAGATTTGTCCGGGAGTGAAAGTAACAGAGTTTATAGAGCCGTTAAAAGTTCCGTTATAGGCAGTGTCGAATCTTCCAGTACCATTAGAGCTATTCAAAGAAGCCGTCTGTGAATTGCCCGCCGGGATGTAAGATCCATAGGCGTTCAAAAGAGCTATTGTAAGAGCATCGCTAACGCCGGCGGTTATCGATGGTAGTGGGCTTAGCCCACCTTCAACTTCAATCTTAGTTGGGTCCCCCCATATGACATTATCTACCTGAGTATCTACGGAACTCGGACCTTGAGTTAGGTATTCGGCGAATATCGTTGTTATCGCCGGACCGCCGTATTGGTAATAGAACGTTACGGATTGTCCGCCGACCGGCAAAACAATTTGTAACAGACCACCGTTCATATTGTCGGGACTACTACCCAAACGCACGCCAGTAGTACCAGTTGGGCCAGGACCGCTATCAATGTAAATAGTTGTTTGAGATGTAACAGCGCTCGGATTACCATACTGGTCTTCCAGCCTGGCAGTTATCGGGGCACTGATTTGCTGCGCCTGTATTGTCTGAGTCGGGGTAATAATGTGGATTTTAGCGACGGCACCAGCCGAGATATTAATGCTACCTAATGCATCGCCAAGCCCAGTGTCGCTGCCGCCTAATTGATCGGCTATGCTCACCGAAGAACTTCCTGCAGCCGTATCTTGATAATATAAATCGACTGAGCTGCTGCCGAGCGCCAGGACAGTTGAGAAAATAGGCGTCCAAGGGCTGGATGTCAGGCTAAAACTGCCGCCCGAGCTGGTGCTATGCAGATAGAGCGTTGTGTTGGTGCTAGCCGGGACAGTAACACCATACTGGTTCTTTAAACTTATAATCAGAGGTCCATTAATATCACCAGCTGTGGCACTAGCCGGCAGACCGCTTAGCGTCAACTTGGTGGCAGTGCCAGAATCAATAGTTTCGATTTGGGAAGTGTCCACTAGACCAGTATTGCCATCCGGTGGCGAACTATCGCTGGCGATAATTGTCTGCTGGGCCACAAAGCTTGTTTGTATGAATTTAAAGCTGGCACTATTTTGACCGGCCGGTATAGTAACGCTGGTGATTGGGGTAGTGCCATCGGTGGCGAAGAATTGAACCCCGGGTTGGGAGCCGCTCAAATAGACGACCGTGCTACTCGTAGCGTTACTTGGATTATTAAAACCATCAGTTAGCTGAATACTTGTAGTCGCCGAAAGAGTTCCAGCCACAACTTGTTGAGTGGGTGTCGTAAAGTTGATAGTAGAAGCCGGGGCTGGATCAAGGGTGACAGTCTCGGTATCGTCTAATAGCCCTGTTGGACCATTGGGCGGAAAGCCATCGCTAATTGTGATCGCACGAGCACCGGATGCCGTATCACGATAATAAAGATCAATGCCGGTTTGGCCAGCCAAGACCGTAAACGGCAGTCTATGAGACGTGTTGGAACTGAGATCAGAAACAGTACTGAACGCTCCAACAAAGGAGTTATCCAACGCCCACAAATTCTGGTTCGATATGGTTGGCACATCGTTGCCTAGTGCGTCTTGAAGCGAAACATGCAGAGTATTAATCGCGCCGGCCGTCATAGAAGCCGGTGTGCTCAACGCCACTTTAAAAATACTACCTGTAGCCGTCGTTTCGGTTTGGGTATCGTTAACCCAGCCAAAATCAGGCCCCGTGCCTTGATCATCCCGGGCGGTCAAGAGGTGCCCCCCAAGAGTTGGGTCCCTGTAGTAGAAGTTGGCGGTTGATGTATAGCGATGAATGGTTAATGTAATGTTGGAGTTTACCCAGTTTTGCCTGTCAGTCGAAAACTGACCGGTGGGTGAATCAGTGTATATATAGATTGGTTTATCTGCCAGTACAGCCGCGGACTCACCGCCGTCATCCTGAGCTTGGACAGATATAACCTCGGTAGGGTCGGTAGCCAAGAAAACTTTAGGTGGAGTTATAAAGGCCAATTTCGAGACCTGTCCGTTATTAGGGGCCGTGACCGAAATGGTACATTGCGAACCGGTAATGTTAGGATCTACCGTGTCGGTTGCGGTTACGCACCAAGTGCCTTGGGTGACCATGGTTACCCCGTTTACAAAAGTATTGCCGCCCAGCAAATCGCTGGTCATGGCAAAATCAGTAGGTAGTTGGGCACCGCCGTCAGTACTACTAAAATGCACCGTGCCGGTGTAGTCATGCAAGGGTTGGCCATTATAATCAACGGCTTGGATGGTAACGGAACTTGGAACTCCACCTTTTACCGGATTAGTTACGCCAGTAACCAAGAATCGATACTTGCTCAAGACACTCTCGGTCTGAGTAACTTTGGTGCTTGCGAACGGTGCGGCTAGGGCAGCTGTAATTATTGGGCTGCCCTTTTGATTATCTTTATAGTAAAAGGTTACAGATGATTGCCCAGTCGGAAAGACTACCGAATTATAATTCCATTCGGTCGAAGGATCCTCGGTTAAGTTACGGGCAAAAAAGCCGGTGGTCTGGCTAGACGATAAATTGATTGTAAAATCACTACTTGGTATCAAAACGTTGCCTAAATTATCTTGCATTTGCAAAGTCAGCGTACCCGGCTGAGTCTCGCGCTGGCTAAGGGGTGGATTAATTAGAACTAACTTGTCAGGTAAGTAGGTAAAACCTTTAGGAAGTGTCCCTGGCGCACTACCAACTTCACTAACAGTCACGTCGACCGTACCAACCCCTGGATGAGCTGGCGTTGTGGCGGTAATAGTACTCGTATTGACGCTATGGACGTTAGTGGCTGGAACCCCGTCGAAGGTAACCGTCGGGACCGGTGTTAAGTATTTTATAATCACTATTCCCGAACCGCCGGTACCGCTAGCGCCTGAATTTGGTGCCCCACCGCCACCGCCACCGCCGGTATTAGCAGTTCCATTGCCGCCGTTAGTAGCGCCACCGCCACCTAAGCCACCAACCCCTGGCGAACCACCGCCAGCACCGCCGCCGGCATAATACTGAGGGTTGCCAGAGATTGAATAACTTAAGCCAACGCCACCACTAGCCGTAGCTCCAGCGTTAAAACCAACAGCTCCAGCTCCACCGCCGCCACCGCCGTTTCGATATGTCGACTGGTCGGTGCCGCCGGTACCACCAGCAAAACCTTGGCCCGCGGTTCCGGCGCCGCCGCCAAAGTTGCCAGCTGTTGAGATCGCGCCGCCCCCGCCGCCACTACCGCCAACGCTGCCATTACTGCCGGCGGATCCGCCGGCACCACCACCGACCGCGACTAAACCATTAAACGAACTGTTGCCGCCATTTTGAGTGCTGGCTCCACCGTTGCCCACCACCACCGGTCTAGAGCCTGCTGTTAAAGAGACGGCCGCTTGGTATACAAGTCCACCGGCCCCACCGCCGCCACCTCGGTTGTCACCGGCCCCGGAAGTGCCACCGCCACCGCCGCCACCAGCTACCAACACTTCGACTGTCCGGCCAGCCGGAGCACTAAAGGTACCACTTGAAGTAAAGGTATGGATCGTATAAGCACCGGAGGTGGTAATTGTTCCACCGGTTGCGGCAGGCAAAAAGTTTGTCCCGCTAATAGTCACGTTAGTGTTACCGCCAGTTGGACCACCATTCGGCGTAATGGCAGTGACGGTTGGCGGTGGTCCTACAAAACTAATGCCGTTGGTCTTGGTAGTTGACTGTCCGTCCGGATTAGTAACGGTGACATCATATTGGCCTGTACTTTGGGCCGGCGTAGTGACGATCAAGGTAGAGGAGTCTTGGTATGTCACTTTAGTGGCCGCAAACCCGCCAAAACTAACGCTCCCGCCAAAACTAGTGCCCGGCGTACCCATAAAATTAGATCCCGAGATTGTTACTATATCGCCGCCGGCATTAGTCACACTGTTTGGAGAAACTGTAAATGATCCTGGCGCTGGGTTGTAGGTAAACTGGTTAGATAGATTCGCGATTTGACCGTCAGGATCCGTAACCGTTATGGTTACCGGTCCAGCGGCATGAGCTGGCGTAGTGGCAGTAATAGTAGTCGGGCTTACGACTTGAACATTAGTAGCCGGTAATCCGCCTATAGTAACGGCCGTTGGCGGCAGATCTGTAGCGCTCGTTGTCCAGTTGGTCTGCCACGGCAAGTTATTTATATTTGGCCGGTAATGCTGTAGGGGCGCACGGTAAATAATATTGGTTGTTGTTGTGTTGCTTGGAGTGTTGGTATAGCCACCAAACATGTAAATGTAGCCATCAATTATGGCCATGTTAGATAGCCATTCGGGAGCCGGTAGTGTTGAGCCTGAAGTGGTCCAGCCATTAACTGGATCGGAAATCGAGGCTACATATATCGCTTTTTTGACGCTGCTGTTATCCCAGCCACCATACAGATAAATGTTGTTACCAATTACCGCCGACTGCATCAAGCCACCGATAGCTGGTATGAATTTACCGGTGTCTGTCCAGGTGGCTGGGGCAGCCGTGGTAGCAGTATAAATTACCTTAGTGTAAGTGCTGCCGTTATAACCACCGTATAGGTACATACTGCTGCCGACGGTGACAAGAGTGCCTCCATACATGGTCCCGGGCAATGAACCGGCGGTAGTCCAGCTAGTTGGAGTAGCTGTGGTAGCGGTGTAGATGGTACTAAGGTAGGAACCGCTATAACCACCGTATAGGTAAATATTGGAACCAACTACTGCTATCTGAGATCCGAAGTCAGCTACGCTAATATTGCCAACGCTAGTCCAGCTAGTTGGAGTGGCGGTTGAAGCTCTGTAGATTACTGAGCTTGGTGTACCGGTACCAGTAGCACCACCGAATAGGTAAATATAGCCGCCTATTACCGCTAGCGAAGATTGAGCTAGTGGCACGGGCAATGCCCCCGCGCTAGTCCAGCTAGTTGGGTCAGAGACAGAAGCGCTGTATATAGCGCCGGTAGTGGTTGATCCACCAAGGTATCCACCGAACAGATAGATAGTACTGCCAATTATTGCCTCCGAGGACCCGGATAGATAGCCAGGCAGAACTTTCCCCGGGCTCAAGGTTGCCCAGCTGCTATCGCCGCCGCTGTTTTTGGGTATCAATAAGTTGCTGCCTGTTATTGTCAAGTTAGTCTGGCCACTAACCGGACCGGTTGGTGGAGACACACTACTTAGGCTAGGGGCGGGTAGTATGTACGTAAAAGCGCTGGGTTTGGTATAGAATTGCCCATCAGGGTTAGTAACCGTAACATTGACTTGGCCTAAGCTGTTAGCCGGAGTCGTGACTATGAGCGTTGAACTATCCTGGAAAATTACACCAGGGGAACTAACACTGCCAAAATTAACTGTTGCCCCGTTTGTAAAATTAGAGCCACTAATCGTTACTGTATCTGAACCGCTGGTATACCCCACATTCGGAGTTATGCTAGTTATATAGGGAACTATCACATAACTAAAAGCATTGTTTAAAGAGGCGGTTGTACTATAGGCATCCGCGATCGTTACCGCCACTGGGCCAAGGGCATGAGCCGGTGTTACGGCCTGCATTTGGGTGGCGCTGATAACGGATACCCCAGTTGCGGCCACGCCCCCAAAAGTGATACTTGGAGCGGTTGTAGTTTCACTACCAGTGCTGACCGTGGGGGCCGTAGCGACGTACTTACGCAAATATACATAATCTATAGAACCACTACCCTTGAAATAGAAGAATATTTTGGTCAATGGCTGAGTCAATGCTGTAGTTTGCGTATCTATCAAGGCGCCATCAATAGTGAGCTTTTGTTGGTTAGCAAAAATGGTCGACTCGTATTTATGCCAGGACGTGGTTGTAGCCGTTGGACAACTGCCGCTTCCCTGGCAACCGTGCGCGAAAAAGCTATAATACTGAGCGCTAGTGGTTATATCAGGGCTGTTGTAAGTGACGCCGCCAATGACTGGATTTAGCTGGATATCGGCCGAGCCAGAGTTAGTGTTTTCCATATAAGAATCGATGGCTTCACCTACTGTAGTGCCAATTGAGGCATTTATATTACCGAGGCTATTCAGCGCTACGTAATTAGCAGTGTTCAGCGCCAGGCCGCCACTAGCGCTCCAGCCGGCCGGCCAGTCCCATTTAGTAGCATCTTGAGTACTAAAATCGTCAAAGAAGTCAAAAACGTTTGAGCCGTTAGACAACGAAGTAAGCCCGGAGTTACCGTAAGTTTCGTATAGAGTGTCGGTCCCGGTTGGCAGGTTGGCGACTTCGACCCAGACTTTAGTAGTTGTTGTATTGCAGCCCGACTCAATCCAGTAAGCCAGCTGAGTAACTTGATTATTGTCATAAATCCTAAGGTCGCCGCAGTCGCTGCGCATTTTACCTTGCGTGATGGGCGTAGAAGTATCGAGTGTCATTAAGAGTTGGTAATTTGTTAGAGCTGCTCCCGACGAATTGGTGACAGTCAATGGCTTGGTATAGACATTATGGAAGTTTGTTCCGTTGATAGTAACGATTGCTCCGCCGGCGGCTACTCCAGTGTTAGCGGAAACGCTCGTCAGGCCGACTGGATTATTTAGATAAGTAAAGCCATTAGGTAAACTGCTCGATGCTCCATTAGGATTAGTGACAGTTATGGTAGCAGAACCCGAAGGATGTGCCGGTGTAGTGGCTATAAGCGTAGTGCTGTTAACATAGGTAACGCCAGTAGAGTTAACCCCGCCAAAGCTAACCGTTGGCATCGAGGTAAAGTTACTACCGGTTATGGTGACCGAATCATTACCGCTCGTAGAGCCGCTAACCGGCAGAGCCGAACTAATTGTTGGCGGAGGCACATAAGTGTAGATATTGGATGAAGTATTGCTCGCACCATCAGAGTTTGTGACCGTAACTGCTACGCCGCCGGCAACATGCGCCGGTGCTGTGGCCGTAATGGTAGTTGGACTGACTACATTGATATTAGTAGCCGCCACACCGCCTATTGTCAGATTTGTAAGGTCCGTTGCAGTCGCCCAATCAGTTATCCAAGAGGGGTTATATAGATTAGGTCTAAATTCTTGCACCGGCGCTCGGTAGATAGCACTCGTGGATGCCGGGTAGCTAGTATCTCCACCAAATAAATATACATAGCCGTCAATTACAGATAAGCTAGACAAAAATAGATTATTGTATAGTGTTCCCGCTTGGGTGGTCCAGGTGGTTGGATCGGCAACCGTCGCTCGGTAGATAGCATTACTGCCTGAGCTATTGTTAAATCCGCCGTATAAATAAATATAATCGCCAATCACAACCGACTGTAGCAGACCGCCAATAGCTGGTAAGAACTGGCCGGTGTCGTACCAAGTGATAGGGTCGGCTGTGTTGGCGTAGTAAATCACCTTGCTATAAGCGCTACCATTATAGCCGCCGTACAGATACATCTTAGTACCAGAAAATACTAACTGAGGAGCGTACATGGCTCCGGGTAGGGCTTTGCTAGCGTTAGCCCAGCCAGTGGCCGGGTTCACCGTGGCGGTGTAGTAGATATTATTAAGATAAGCACCGCCGCTATTGACTCCACCGTATAAATAGACATTAGATCCTACTACTGCCACCTGAGCTCCGTATTCGGCCACAAGAAGGTTGCCGGCGCTGGACCAAGTGGTGGGGTCAGTAGTCGGAGCTCTATAAATTACCGATACCGGCGTCCCTGTGCCGGTGGAGCCACCGAACAAATAAATGTAGCCGCCTATTACTGCCAACGACGATTGTCCTAACGTCCCCGGCAATGTCTTGCCGCTTGTCGCTGTCACATTAGTCCAACTAGTTGGGTCGGAGACCGGAGCGCTAAAGATAGTATTAACGGCCGTTGCTCCATTCAACCCACCAAACAGGTAGATAGTGTTGCCAATTATTGCTTGCGAGGAGCCGGCTAGTACAGTCGGTAGGGTCTTCCCCGGAACTGCTGCCCAGCCGGTGTCGCCGCCAGTGTTTTTGGGCTGGAAACCGGTACCCGTAACCGTAACGGCAGTCCCCCCAGCAGTCCCACCAGAAGTCGGGCTAATCCCTGTTATAAAGGGCGGAGGTAGCGTATACGTAAAGTTGTTATTTAAAGTAAACGACTGCCCATCGGGGTTAGTGACGGTTATGCCAACCAGCCCATTTGGATGAGCTGGAGCGGTAGCTATCAAGCCATTGGGGCTAGTAACATTAACGCCTGTCGCAGGAGAACCACCAAAGCTGACTGTGGCTCCAGTCACGAAGTTAGTTCCGTTTAAAGTGATGGTATCGCCGCCGCTAATAAATTCAGTGTTTGGAATTGCAGAGGTTATGGTAGGCGGAGGATTATAGGTATAACTACTAAATGGGGGCGCCGCTTGTCCGTCACCGTTAGTTACTACTACGCTAACTGGCCCAGCGGCATGGGCTGGAGGAGTGACTGTAATAGTAGTTGGGTTAACCAGAGCCACGTTGGTCGCCTGAAGCCCACCAAAGGCAACACTGACTGGAGTACGGGGAGTGATATTAAGTATGGCCGAGACTTGGCTGGTACTCAGGCTCGCCACGGCCATATCGGGCGCACCATCTTTGTTGAAGTCGCCGATTGCTACAGAGCGCGGACCGGTTGTCGTAGTACTATCTACCTTTGTGCCCCCAAAGGTGTTAATGCTGGAGCCGTTGCCCAGTAGAACAGAGACGGTGGCGGCGCCATTATTCACTACGGCTAAGTCAGGGCTACTGTCGTTATTAAAATCACCGACGGCTACTGACTGAGCACCAGCCCCCGTAGGGTAATCGGTCCTGGTCGCCCCAAAAGTATTAACACTGGTGCCGTTGCCCAATATGACGGAAACGTTACCATTAGTGTTGCTCACTGCTGCTAAGTCGGGGTTGCCGTCTTTGTTGAAGTCGCCGGTGGTCAACATATACGAGCCCGCGCCTATGGTGTAATCGGTCCTGGTCGCTCCAAAAGTATTAACACTGGTGCCGTTGCCCAATATGACCGACACGCTGGAACTGTTAGCATTAACAAATGCTAAATCGGGGTTGCCGTCTTTGTTGAAGTCGCCGGTAATTACACCACGCGGATTGATGCCTGTTGCGATGGCGGGCTGGGTGGTAAAGGTGGTACCAGTACCATTGCCCAGGAGGACTGTAACGGTGTTACCAGAAACGTTTGTGACCGCCAAATCGGGGTTGCCGTCTTTGTTGAAGTCGCCGGTGGTTATACCTTCGGGAGTAGTCCCTACGGCAAAGTTAGTCTTAGTACCACTAAAAGTATTAACACTAGTACCATTGCCCAACAAAACCGAGACGGTATTTTCGTTTGCGTTCACTGCTGCTAAGTCGGGGTTGCCGTCTTTGTTGAAGTCGCCGGTGGTCAATGCGTATGGGGCAGCATTTGCGGTTGTCCCCGATACATAGTCGGTTTTAGCGCCAAAGGTGCCGGTACCGGTGCCTAGGAGGACCGACAAGGCACTACTACTGCTAGTAGTCCCTGTAGCCAAATCAAGGTTGCCGTCTTTGTTGAAGTCGCCAGTGATAACCTGAAATGGGCCGGTTCCCGTAGTATAGTCAAAGTGGCTAGCAAAGGTTGGAACCGCAGCTGTAACGGATGCGAAATTGGTTCCAGTTATTGTCACGCTATTGTTGCCACTGATCGGCCCAGAAGTCGGGCTAATCCCTGTTACGGTTGGCGGAGGTAGCGTATATGTAAAGTTATTATTTAAAGTAAACGATTGCCCGTCAGGGTTAGTGACGGTTATAGTAACCGGACCGCTTGGGTGGGCTGGAGCGGTAACAATTATGCTATTAGGACTAACATTTACGACTGTCGCGGGAGAGCCACCAAAGCTAACCGTGGCTCCAGTCACGAAATTAGCACCGTTCAAAGTAATGCTATCGCCACCGCTGATAAGCTCACTATTAGGGACAGCAGAGGTGATGGTAGGCGGCGCGGCATAGCTATAACTGAGCGGGGTCGAGGTTTGACCATCAAGATTGGTAACCACCACGTTTACCAGCCCGGCCGCATGGGCTGGAGCGGTGGCAGTGAGGCTAGTCGAGCTACTAAAATTAAAATTGGTGGCGGCCACTCCTCCAAAAGTAATTGAGGGAGTAGCGCCAGGAGAAACAGTTAGATATTTGATAACTACAATGCCCGTGCCGCCGGTACCACCGCCATTCAAAGGTTCTGTGCTGCCATTGAAGTAAGTGCCGCCGGCTCCACCACCGCCGCCGGTGTTTGGTGTTGCGTCTGCCCCTATGGCTTCGTAACCGCCGGTACCACCGCCACCCATTCCCGTCCCGCCGGGGGCGTTTCTGGCGCCACCGCCGCCGCCACCCGCATAAGTCAAAGACAAGCCGCTAATCGAGTTTGCTGTCCCATTCCCTCCATTACCCCCTTGCGTGGTGGTTCCATTTGATCCGGTTGAAGAGGAGCCACCACCACCACCACCTGGGTATGTAGAGTTGTAATTTAATGCGCTACCTCCGTTATTGCCTTGCCCGGCGGTGCCGCCGCCGCCACCGCCAGCTGTTCCACCAGAACCACTCCCGCCGCCGCCGCCAGATGCTCCAGCGACTCCGTTAACTACGCTTCGGCTGCCACCGCCGCCACCACCAGATGCTGTAATTGTACTGAATGTCGAACTTGACCCCGAACTACCAGTAGCGGTGGCCCCCGTTGCGGCTCCAGGCCCGCCGCTGCCGACCGTTACCGGATATGAGCCCGCCGCTACAGCCAAAGACGGATTATATTGGTAACCACCGGCTCCACCACCGCCACCTCTACCGGCTCCACCACCGCCACCGCCGCCAATAACTAAAACCTGGACGCTACGATCATACGGCACGATGAAAGTTCCGCTGGAAGTAAAAGTATGAATTGTATAGGCTCCAGATGTTGTGATCGTCCCGCCTGACGCTGGGGTTGCCATAAAGTTCGTGCCGCTAACCGTTATGTTTGTTCCGCCACTGGTCGGTCCAGCACCTGGCGAAATCCCCGTAGCCGTAGGCGGCGCGATATAGGTAAAACCACTGGCTAGGGTAGATGATTGAGCATCCGGATTGGTGAGGATTACATTAACTAGCCCTACTGCGTGAGCCGGTAGAGTTGCCAATACTGTAGTCGCGCTGACATAAGTTACGATCGGCGAGTTAACACCGCCAAAGCTAACGGTTGGCGTGGCTACAAAGTTAGTGCCCGTTAAAGTTATGCTGTTACCGCTTCCGATAGTGGTGCCATTGCCGGGTATCACCGAACTTAAGGTCGGTGCGGCAGCGGCCAGGGCTTTACCTCCAAAGGGCCCAAACAAGGCGATTAATAAAAGCAGGCTTATAAACCAACGCGAGTTGCTTAGAATCGATTTTTTTCGCAATCCGCTTGGACGCTGCAATAATTGCTTTCCCACTCCCTTGTTCGCTCTATCAGCGCATTACTTTTTATCCTCGGTTTTTGGTTCTTTATCGACGTCCTCTGCTAGCGGATTGGGTGAGTGACCTATTTTTTCCTCTAGCTTGACTACTTCTTGGTTAGCTTCTTCTAGTTGCTCGGCGGCTGTCCCAAGTTGGTTTTCGATCTTTTCAGTCTCTTCACGAAGAGCTTTGAGCTTGACCTCTTCTTGAGCGCGGTATTGCCGGCCACGGAATGTCCTTAGGAACATTGGTGACGAGGAATCTTCGGCAAGCTTTTTGTCTTTTTGATCATCTTCTTTAGGTTCCTCTTTAGCTTCTTCATCTTCATTTTTGAGTCGTCTGCGAGGCCGGTCATTAGACGATTCTTCTTCTGGTTCATCATTGCGGTGACGATGCCGGTGCGCCAGATGAACGCCAAAAGCGATAACCAAAATTGTCACAATAACAGCGGCGGCGGCAAAAGACCGCCGGGTATCATTAGATAGGATCTCACTGGCGCCAGTGGCCGTAATGACTACGAACTTAATCGAAGGACTATTAATTGTCTGTTTCTGGGCGTTAGTATAAGATGCCTGAACCGAGAACTCCCCTGGTACCAATTGCTGCTGGGGAGTATATACCCAGGCGCCCCCATCATCGCTAGTTACCGAGCCTTCCACCCTGCCATTACTTTGGTGAGCCACTAACGCCCTACTGGTATCGGTGTCTGTAATAATCACATTAACCAATATGCTGGGCGGAGCCGTTCCGGAAATCTGAATGTTTGACTGTAAGACGGAATCCCCATTATGAGGCGAGGTAATGTTTATACTACTATCTGTTGAAGCTGCAAAAGCCGTCGATAAATGGGCTACCGCTAACAGAAGTGTTAGAACAAGCACCAAAAATCTTTTACTCATGCGCCTTACGTATCTCCACGAGACCCCAGCTCTTATGCTTAAAACAATCATCTAAAGATACCAAAACCATCTCGAAAAGTATATAAAGAATGCCACAACTTTTAGCAAGCTATCTAATATTTAACGTCTGTTAGCAGCCACGTTAGTCAACTATAGCTATTTATTGATTAAGGTTATCGGGGTGTGGGTTAATGCGACCACCGTTATCCATGGCGTCAATGGCCGCCATATCCTTGGCAGTCAGCTCAAAGTCAAAAATATCAATATTCTCTTTTATGCGCGATGGCGTGACCGATTTCGGGATTACTATCAACCCGTTTTGTATGTGCCAGCGTAGCACCACCTGGGCCGGGGTCTTGCTATGCCTGTTGGCGATCTGCTTTACTGCGTCCTCATCAAGAACTTCGCCACCATGCATCAGGGGGCTATATGACTCCACCTCAATGTCATGCTGGTCACAAAACTCTCTTAGCTCACGCTGAGCTAATCGAGGGTGCAGCTCTACCTGATTTACGGCTGGCACCAAATCGCTAGCACTCAACAGCTCCTCGAGATGAGTAACCATAAAGTTACTAACACCAATGGCTCGCACCCGTTTATCGGCATACAGTTTCTCAAATGCTTTCCATGTATCTGTAAATTTACCAACTTTGGGCATCGGCCAGTGTATAAGGTACAAATCAACATAATCGGTGCCGAGTCTTTGCAGGCTGCCATCGAAAGCCCTCATGGTTTGGTCATAACCTTGGTCGCTATTCCAAAGTTTGGTGGTCAGGAAAATCTCCTCGCGCTTAAGGCCGCTGGCTTTCATAGCGTTGCCAACGCCAGTTTCATTGCCATAGATCTTGGCGGTGTCAATTAAACGGTATCCATTTTCAAAAGCAACCGCTATAGCTCGCTCCACCTCGGTGCCATCTTTGGCCTGCCAGACGCCTAGCCCGAGCTGTGGCACCAAAACTCCATTATTGAGTTTTAGATTAGGTACTTCGTGCATAGAGATTTCCTCCTAGTTTAGCTAATATATTTTGTCACGGTGCCGTTGCCAGCAATGCCGATTTTTTCACGTAATTTCTGTGGCGCTCTAATTGATTACTCTTAATTATTTTACCTCACCCTGCCGAACTAGCGCCAAAACAGGGTGATTATTTACCTTAACTCCTGTAAAATTATATAGGCCTTTTGTTCAGCACTGATCGGATTATTTATAAAATAAAGGTCATACATAATAAAAAATAAGGGGATAAGAAGTGAAAAGTTTCGGTGATTTTATAGTTAAAAGGCGATGGCTAATACTGGCTATCTGGCTAGTAGTAGCAGTTGCTATCGTCGGATTATCCCCTAAGCTCAGCAGTGTTGAGAGCAACGACCAAAGCAGCTTTTTGCCCAAGACTTACGAATCGATCAAAGCCATTGATGTTGCCAAAAAGATTTCGCCGCATAGCCAAGAAGCTAGCGATTTTATTGTTATTAAAAGCGAGTCTGGCCAAGCTCTAAGCCCTACTCAATTGCAAAAAATTGATCAAATCGTTAAAAACTTACAAGCCAAACACTTACCGCATATCGCCGTTATTAGCACCAATTCGCAGCAACTTTCGTCTGATAAAAAAATCCAGTTAGTAACGGTAATCTACTCTGGTAACGCCGATGATACGGCAACAATTAACGCTGTTAAAGATGTCCGCGATAATCTCCACCAGCAAGTTAGCGGCACTAGTTTGGTCGCCAATGATACCGGTCAAGAGGCCGTGGCCTTCGACGAGCAGGATGCTTCCAACAAAGCTTTAAAAATTGTCGGCATTGGTACCGTACTTTTGGTATTAATACTGCCGGCACTAATATTCCGTAGTCCACTAGCCGGGTTACTGCCAATTATTGCGGTAGGCATAGTTGATGTTATAGCCACCGCCCTCATCGCCGATGCCGCGACACTCTTCAATTTTAAAGTGAACCAACAACTTAGCATTATTTTCACCGTCGTCTTGTTCGGTATTGGCACCGATTATATTCTGTTCCTGCTGTTTAGGTACCGCGAGCGACTTCGTAGCGGTGACCACAGCCGCGCTGCAGTATCGTTCGCTCTGGGCCGAGCCGGCCTAGCGATCTTATCGGCCGCCCTTGTCGTTTTAACTTCGTTCACCGCCCTATTCTTTGCTAAGTTCGGGATTTTTTCGTCGATGGCCCCAGGCCTGGTGATTTGCGTCGGCGTGATGATGTTGGCAGCTTTAAGCCTGGTGCCTGCCCTCGTGGCCATCGTTGGCCCCAAAGTTTTTTGGCCCAGCAAAGCTTGGATGAGTCATTCCGCCAATCCAACGGTTTCTAAACGAGTCGGTGGTCTTATTGCTCGCCGGCCGGCATTCGTGGCGAGTGGTGTCGTGATATTGCTGCTGGTTCTTAGCGCCTTCGCAACTACCTATAAGGGCGATTTTAGCTCGTTCAGCCAACCGCCCAAAGGTACCGAATCGGCTGCCGGCTACAACGACCTAATAAGTGCTTTTCCGGCCGGCGAATCCTCGCCAGTAGAAGTTTATGTAACCAGCGATACCAAACTTACGCCCGAACGCCTCAAGCCATTAGAGCAAAAATTATCACACACCCAAGGAGTAGCAACCGTTCTGCCTTCTGTGATTGCACCGGATGGCAAAACCGCTGAAGTCCCAGCCATTCTAAAAGACGACCCCTACAGCGTCGCGGCCATCAATAACGTCAATGGACCAATCCGGTCTGCCTCCCACAACGCTGGCGTCAGCAACGCTAATGTTTACGTCGGCGGCATAACATCGGTTATTGTTGATATGAAGGCCGTCACCAACCGCGACCTACGCGTTTTGTTTCCGATTGCCGCAGCCTTTATCTTCATTATCCTAGCCGCATTGCTACGTAGTCTAGTGGCGCCCATCTTCCTATTATTCTGTGTAGGACTCGGCTATGTTTCAACACTTGGAGCTACAACACTAATTTTTGAGAAAATTGGGAATGCCCCTGGTCTAATCTTCTTCATTCCTTTATTCATGTATCTGTTCGTGGTAGCTATTGGTACAGACTATAATATTCTGACAATTACCCGCCTGCGCGAAGAAGTCAGCGAGGGTCGCACTCCGCGCGAAGCGGCTGATATGACAGTCGAGCACAGCAGCGCCACGGTTGCCTCGGCCGGATTAATTTTGGCCGCCACTTTCGGGTCGCTGATACTCGGTGGTATTGGCGCCTTATCGCAGATGGGCGCGGCTGTGGCTATCGGCGTTATTATTGCCGCTTTTGTCATCGCACCGCTGCTAATTCCAAGTATTTCGGCTGTTCTAGGCTATAAAATTTGGTGGCCCGGACATCGCCCCACCTCCAAAG
>Ga0265338_10004852_pt1 | contig 17935 bp, 14 predicted proteins | sample 42126metaG_FD_193579 | JGI IMG/M metagenome (GOLD analysis project Ga0265338, IMG submission 193579) | Rhizosphere microbial communities from Carex aquatilis grown in University of Washington, Seatle, WA, United States - 4-21-26 metaG | ecosystem: Host-associated > Plants > Roots > Rhizosphere... | reverse complement strand
CATCCATGACAGCCTGTCCCGCGCCGGCCGCGCCCTGACGACACACGCCAGGGTTCCACAACGACATGAATCAGCCGGCCGGGCTGCCACCTTCTAGCGACGCCACCGTCCCGGCGGCCAGAGCCTCCAGGCAGGCAGCGATCCGGCGCGCCACGAGCGATGTCACCCGCCCGGCCACCCGGTCCTGGCGCACGAAGGCGAAGCCGGCGAGTTCCCCCTCTTGCACAACGATCGCCTCGATGTCCTTCGCGGCAAGGACACCTCAGGCCCCTCATCAGTTGCTGCTTGGCACATTCCACAGGCGGCCGCGTCATGACAGTGGCCGGAGGTGGGTGCGCTGTCCGTCGTGATCGAAGATGCACATGATCTCCGCTGGACCGCCGTGGGCGCCGAAGGCGTGCGGAATCATGGTGGAGAACTCCGCCGCCTGGCCGGCCTCGACCAGGATGGTCCGCTCGGCCAGCAGCAGCACAACGGTTCCCGACAAGACTGTGAACCAATCCTTGCCGGGATGGACTTTCAACTCGGTGGTGCCGCGGCGGGGTGCCGGCCTGGTGATGCGCATCTTGGCCACGGTGACGCCGTGCGGTCCGGGCTCCCGGGTCAGCATCCAGGTCGTCATACCTCGCACCACATCGCGCTGCGGCCTGATCACCACGTCGTCGTCATCGACGGATTCCACGAGCTGGTCGAGGGTGGTCCCCAGGGCCCGGGCGATCGGGGCCAGCTGGTCAAGGGCGATCCGCCGGTGGCCGGTCTCGATCCGGCTGAGGGTGGACGGGCTCAGGTGGCAGCGGGCCGCCAGGTCATCGAGCGACCAGCCCCGGGCCGCACGCAGCCCCCTGATCCGCTTGCGGACCAGACCATCGAGATCACCGTCTTGCGTCATACGCAAGACCCTATGCTAATGGCGCAAGCTGCCGGTAGCGTGGGGGCATGCAAAGCCATCATCACCACCATCCCGCAGCCGAGACCGACGAGGCGGCCATGGCCGAACTCCTGGACCTCGACGCCGAGGTACTGCACTCCTACCTGTCCGAAGTGACCGCCTGGGTTCGCGAGCTGGCCGCTGAGCTGCCCCGCCGCCGGATCCTCGACCTGGGTAGCGGAACCGGTACCGGCGCCCTCGCCCTGGTCCAGCGCTTCGAGGGGGCCGACGTGATCGCCCTGGACAGGTCCGCGCAATTGCTGGCCCGCTGCCAGGCCAAGGCCCGCGATCTCGGCGTTGCCGACCGGGTCCGCACCGTCCAGGCCGACCTGGACGCGGAGTTGCCGGCCACCGGCCCGGTTGACCTGGTGTGGGCGTCCAATTCCCTCCACCACATGGCAGATCCCGAACACGTCCTCACCGAGGTCTTCGCCACGATCCACCCCGGCGGGCTGCTGGTGGTGGCCGAGATGGACTCCTTCCCGCGCTTCCTGCCCGACGACGTCGGCCTGGGCCGCCCCGGACTGGAAGCGCGCTGCCATGCCACCGTGGCCGAAGGACTGGCCGGCGAGCTACCGCATCTCGGCTCCGACTGGGGCTCGCGCCTGTCCCAAGCCGGCTTTGTCATCGAGGCCAAGCGGAGCTTCGCCATCGATCTGACGCGGCCGCTCCCCGCCTCCGCCGGCCGCTACGCCCAGGCATCCCTGCGGCGCATCCGGTCCGGCCTCGACGGCCAGCTGAGCGCCGACGATCTGGCCACGCTCGACACCCTCATCGACAGCGACGGCCCCGACGGCGTCCTGCAGCGCGACGACCTCACCGTCCGCGCCGCGAGGACCGTATGGGTGGCCAGGCGGCCGTGAGCGGTTTTAGGTACCCCTATTCTGCCGTCCGTCCGCCCCAGCCTCAGGCCGCGACGACGCTCAGGACGATCTTTCCGCGGGTGTGCCCGCGCTCGCCCCGGGTGTGTGCGTCGGCGACCCGTTCGAGGGGGAACACCTCGGCGACCTCGACATGAACCTCGCCCCCATCGATGAGCTGGGCAATACGTCCGAGCGCGGCCGCGTCCGGCTCGACCAGCATCGGGGTAACCCGGACACCGAGTTCGCCGGCCGCCGCCTGTACCTGCGGCGAGGCGCCGCCGGGCACCGCGACGAGCAGCCCGTCCTGGCGCAGCACCCGGAGCGATCGCAGCCCGGTGGCGTCGGGGGCACCGACCAGATCGACCGCGACATCGATCTCACCAACCTGCTCCTCGAACCGGACCTGCGTGTAGTCGATCAGCTCATCGGCCCCGAGCTTGGCCAGCCAGTCGTGATTCCGGGCGCTCGCCGTGCCGATGACGTGCGCACCGAGGTGCTTAGCGAGCTGGACCGCGAAGTGGCCGACACCGCCCGCGGCCGCGGTGATGAGCACCCGATGGCCGTGCCGCACGCCCGCGGTGTCCACCAGCGCCTGCCACGCCGTGAGCGCGGCCAGCGGGACGGCGGCGGCCTCCTCGAAGCTGAGGCGGGACGGTTTCCGGGCGAACTGCCGGGACGGCGCGGTGACGTATTCGGCGTAGCCGCCGGCCGCGCGCGGGAACCATGGCATGCCGTAGACCTCATCACCCGGCTTCAGCACGGTCACGCCGAAGCCGACCTGCTCGACGACACCCGCGACGTCCCACCCCAGGATGAACGGAGGCGCGCCGAGAACGCCGGCCATGCCGCTGCCTTCCCGGGTCTTCCAGTCCACCGGGTTCACCCCGGCCGCGTGCACCCGGACCTGCACCTCGGTCGGCAGCGGCACCGGCCGCGGCACGGTCTGCAGCTCAAGCACCCCGGCCCCGCCGAACGCCTGCTGGGTCACTGCGCGCATCGTCGATGTCATGTCGTCGTGGCTCATGACGTCAGTCTCCGGGCCGGCCGGCTCCCGTGACAGTGGCCTGAAGAACCCGGTTCGTAAATATCAGGCAACTGTTGCCTGCCCCGGCCCCTGGGCCCAGCGCACAGCCCGCCTCAGCGACAGCTTCCGGTCCCCCCGCTGCATGGTCTCCATCCGGCCGCACGCCAGCAGTAACGCGACTGCCAGAGATAGCGCGGACACCCGTGCGGTAAGGAATTCCGATCGGGCGTTCTCAGCAAGAGGCCTTCTGCTGGGCAGATACCGCGAACCGCCAGGACCGCCTCCGGGCCCTGTCAAGGGGGGAAACCCCGTGTCAATGCGGGTGGTTCCCACGATCAGCCGGGCCGCCCCGGCCGGCACACTGGTGGCATGGCACCGACGCGTGATGTCGCGGCCGGTGGTGAGCAGCCGCCTGCCGACTGGCTGCACGTGGAAACACTCAGCCTGGCCGAGGTGGTGCTGGCCATTCTCCGGGAGCAGCGTAAGGCGCCGTTGGCCACGGCCGCGGCTATCGTGCGGGAACGCCGCGATGACGGATTTCTCGTCCGGGTGCGTCTGCTGGAAGGCACCCCGCCGCTCGCCGGGGACCCGGGCGTCAATGAGGCTCCCGGCAGTTTGATCGCGGCCTTCGCCGCCCTTCACCTCGGCCCGGAGCTACTGGACGCGTTCGGGGACAACAACGTGATCATCCTCAAGTGACCAGCCCGTCAAGTGACCAGCCGTCAAGTGGCCAGGCCCTCAAGTGACCACCCATCAAGTGGCCAGGTCGGCGGAGCGGAGGAAGGTGAGGACGGCGCGGACCCGGTTGTTGTCGTTGTCGGTCTGATCGAGCCCCAGCTTGGTGAAGACGTTCGTTATGTGGGTTTCGACGGTCCGGGCGCTCAGGCTGAGCTGTTTTGCTATCCCGAGGTTGGAGCGGCCCTCGGCCATCCGCTGCAGGACGGCCCGCTCCCGCTCGTTGAGCATGTCGATCTTGCTTGGCTTCCGGTTCCGGTGCAGCAGGCGCCGGACGATGGTCGGGTCTATGACCGTCTCACCGGCCGCGACCCGGGCCAGGCTGTCCATCAGGGCGGTGGCGTCGGTGACATTGTCTTTCAGCAAGTACCCCACGCCCGTGCTGACGGTCTCCAGGAGCTGGCTCGCGTACCTGGTCTCAGCGTAGGTGGACAGCACGAGAATGCCGGTCCCCGGGTGACGGCCGCGCAGTTCGGCCGCGGCCCTGATGCCTTCGTCGGTGAAGGAGGGGGGCATCCGGATGTCGAGGATGGCGACGTCGGGCGGGCTCGCGGCGATGGTCGCCAGCAGCTCAGCGCCAGTGGACGTGCTGGCCGTGACCTGGGCGCCGGATGCCTCCAGCAGCAGCGCCAGGCTGCTCCGGAACAGCCCGGAGTCCTCCGCGATCGCTATTCGCATGGAATCCTTACCACGAGACGGGTTCCCCGGCCCGGTGGGCTGTCGATGGTGACGTTACCGTCGAGGGCGCTGACCCGATCCACGATGTTGGCCAGCCCGTGGCCGTCCGGCGCCGCGCCGCCGACACCGTCGTCGAAGATCTCCATGTCCAGCCACGACTCGGTCATCCGGATCACCACGGATGCGCTGTCCGCCTGGGCGTGCTTCACCGCGTTGGTCAGCGCCTCACAGGCGACGAAGTACAGGGTCGCCTCCACGGCCGGGGCGGCCCGGGACGCGGGCGCGGTCACCCGGACCGGCAACGGGAGCCGCTCGGTGACATCTTCCAGCGCGACCGCCAGTCCCCCTTGCGACAGCACGGCCGGATGAATCCCGTGGGCCAGGTCACGCAGTTCGCCCAGCACTTCCTTGAGCTCGCTGCGGGCCTGCCCGAAAGCTGCGGTCGCGGCTGGGTCGGCCGTGCTGGTCATCGCGGCGGTGAGCTGGGCGGCCAGGCCCAGCAGATGCTGCTGCACGCCATCATGCAGGTCCCGTTCGAGGCGGCGCCGTTCCGCCAGCCCGGCCTCGATGATGCGGGCCCGCGACGCGCGAACCTGCTCCAGTTCCGCCTGCGCGGCCTGCGCCTGGAGCTGAGCATTCTTCAGCGCCAGCCCGCTGGTCTGCACGGCGGCGTCAAACAGGCCGCGGTACCGGGCCAGGGCCGGGTCGGCGATGATGACCGCGATCGGGGTGCCAGCCTCGGTACGGATGACCTCGACCAGCCGGTCACGTGGCGGCTCCCCGGCGATCATGGCGGCCACGGCACGCCCATCATTCACGGCACGGCCAGCATCCACCGCGCGGCCAGCATCCACCGCGCAGCCATCGCCGGCGCTCGCCGTCCCGTCGCCGCGGCCATCATCGGCGACACCGCCATCGCCTGCCGCACGGCCATCTCCTGCCGCACGGCCATCGCCTGCCGCACGGCCATCGACACCGCTCGCCACCCCATCGCCATGGCCCAGCGGAGGACCGGGAGCGGACAGGTCGAGAACATCCAGAGTCGGGTCACGCAGAGTAACCCGCAGCGCGTAGCGCACCGCGCTGACGTCAGCGCTGGCCGAGACCTGAGCGGCCAGCCCGGTGATGTTGTTGAGCAGGAGGGCACGCTGGATCACCGCGATCAGGAACGCCAGCGGCACCGCCAGGTCCACCACGCCCTCGGTGAGGAACGCGCCGTTGGGGGTGGCGCCCGGGCTGGCCAGCATCTGGACCACGGCCGTCGCGCTTGCCGCCACCACGGCCGCCAGTCCCGCCAGGATGATCGGGGCGATGACGATCCGGTCCAGGCCTCTGGTCCGCACCAGCCGCATCACCAGGAACACCAGGATGGCCAGGCCGAGCAGCCCCTCACCGGCGTTGACGACCACACTTATCGTGCTGAACAGCCGCTGATTGACCATGAGGCCAGGCCACCAGGCTGACGGCGACTCCCCGTTCCATCGCGCGGTAGACGTGACGGCGATCAGTGTGCGGCCGACCAGCATCCAACTGGCCAGCAGGATGAGAAATACCCGCTGATATCTCAGCAGCCTGGGATTGGGATAGCGGAGCAGCGCCCAGGCGCCAAACACCCGGTCCATGCCGCCGAACACGACGTCATAAACAGGCCATGGGCCAGCATTCCAGGAATCGGCGAAGTCGAGCGACCGGCACACCCCGGCCAGCATGAGCGCCCACGCCACGCCGCGCTGCCCAGGATGGCGGTAAAGCGTGAGCCCAGTGAAGACGAAGGTCAGCGAGGTCAGCACGTTCACAATGGCCAGCGCCGGGCTATCGGCCCACAGTGTCCCCTGGGCGGCCGCGGAGCAGCCGGCGAAGACGACCAGAACGGCTGCTGCCGCCTGGCGCGAACGCCGGGCCCGCCACGGCCGCCACGCGCTCCACCGCCAAGCCTGCCCGCGGTGACCGGACGTGCCGCTGGGCAAGACCGCAGGCCCAGCCGACGGCAGAGAGGCGGCGCGCATCCAGGCCCATCGTGTAGTCAGCGGATACGTACACGGCAATGGCAAGCCGCTGGGACTGGGTTAACCGAAAAAGACCGAATCGTCAAGCCGTGCTGGTGGCGGGGCCGCGATACCGCCGCTGACACCAGCCTGGCCGCGCTTAGTACGGCAACGGCCTTAACTGGTCCGTGCGGGATCATTGAGTGCGTGATGGTGGATGTTGTCGCGGGCGAGCTGGACGGTCCCTAAGGTTTCAGAGCCGCCGGAAGCAGCTGCCTGAGCAGGCCCGTTATGCTCGCGGCCGCGTCATTGACCAGAATGACGATGCTGGCCGCCCGGTCTGGGATCCAGCAGGCGAAGGACTGATAGCCCGGGTTGTCGCCAGGGTGGTACCAGGCCGCGCGCCCGGCGAAGATCCCGGCAAACATGCCGTAGCCGTAACCGGTAGTAGTCAGCCGGGGCTCACCTTCCTCATCGTCGTCGAGAGGCGCGTGCACGGTGCACATCGCGCGCAGCGAACTCGCGGCGATCAGCTCACCGCGGTGCAGCGCGGCGGTGAACCTGGTCAGGTCGCCCGCAGTGGACCAGATGTCACCGGTGCCGGGCATCGCGTCCAGGTCCCAGGGCGCCACCGGCTGACCATCCTTGTAGCCGCGGGCCGCAGCGGCCGGGGCAGCGCCCACGGTGGTCTCGGTCAGCTTCAGCGGGGACAAGATCCGTTCGGCGAGGAACTCCGGGTAGGGCTGTCCGCTGGCCCGCTCCACGATGAACCCAGCCAGCAGGAAGCCCGGGCTGCTGTAGTGCCACTGCACGCCGGGCTCGGTGCGCAGCGGCGTGGCCTGGATGATCTTTAGCCGCTCGCTGATCCGCATCGGCTCGGCCGGGTCCAGGCCCGGAGCCTCGAGCCAGTGCGGGATGCCCGCGGTGTGGGACAGCAAGTGATGGAGCGTGACCTGCCGCCACTGCGGCCCCCCTCCAGGCAGCCACCGGCCGACCGGCTCGCCCAGGTCGAGCCGCCCGGACTCGACCAGGAGCATGACCGCGGCCGCGGCGAACTGCTTGCTCACCGAGCAGAGCTGGAACCGTGTCCCCGAAGTGCACGGGACGCCGGCCTCGATGTCGGCCAGGCCCCCGGCCAGATCCGCCCCGGCCGATCCGCCTATGGTCACCATCGCCGCACCACAAAGACCCACTACCGGACGCATATCGCGATCCTAGGTGCCGTTGCCGTATCAGCCGCAGCCCGTGCGGTGGGCTAGCGGAATGCAGTAGGGCTGGAGGAGAGGCTACCGAGATACTGCATTCCCCCCTCGGTAACCCCGCCTCCAGCCCGGCTCCCCGGCACCGCAGGGCGGACCAGTCCTGCGTGCCATAGCAGCAAGTATGTGAGCCGGGAGGCGGCCGGGTGATCGTGGGAATCACCAGAATTAACGCGGGATTCCCCGCTTGACATCAAGACGAGCCCGCCCCCGGCCTTCCACCGTCCTGACCGGAAGTGCTGTGCCGCGCCATAACCGCAGGCTGGCCAGGTCCAACGCCGCCCGCCGGAGCGGCCGTTCCGGTGACCAAGCCCGGTGGCTGCAGGACGGACGCCCAGCGGATCACGCCGCGAGCTATCGGTGATCTGGCCACATATGTCCGAAGAAAAGCCGTCCCGGGAAAGCCACTGGCATTTATGCCCGGCCGTCACCGTGCTCATCCGATGCCATGGAAGCGCCCGCGGCCCGAATGCCGATAACCGTGGCGGGACATGCCGATAATCGGCTAGGGTCCTGGCGTCGGAGGGCTGGACGGCGAGCCCGTTCCCGGCGGGGGCACCTCTGCTGCGTCAATGCAGTCAAGGCATTCGCCCGTCCTGACCGGGATTCGGGGAATTACATTCCGATGGGCCCGCTTCGATCCGGGGGTGGAGTATGCGGGTACGCAGTCTGATCATCGCGGTAGTCGTCGCGGCCGTTGCTGCCTGGTGCGGATCACCCGGTGCGTTAGCGACCCCAGCCGCCGCGAAAATCACCGCTGCCCGCACGGCCGCCGGGCCGCGAATCGTGCAGTCAGCCGCGGGCACGGAGAAAAGCCCGGCGAATTCGCTGACCGCCACGTTTCCCGCAGTGACCAGCGCTGGAGATCTTCTGGTGCTCTCGGCCAGCCTTTACACGGGAACGAGTACCCGGATCACCTCGGTGACGGATTCCGCTGGCGGGTCATGGACCCGCATCGGTAGCTACGCCAGTTCGATGAGCCAGGCCACCCAGGTAGCGGTCACGGTGAGCACGCCCGCGGCGATCAGGGGCGCGTTTTACTACCCCTGGTTCCCTGAGGCATGGGTCCAGCAGGGGCAGAACCCGTTCACCAACTACACCCCGGCCCGCGGCTTCTACAGCACCGATGCGGCCACCGTGACGGCGCAGGTCGCGGACATGCAGTACGGCGGCATCACCCTCGGGATCGCCTCCTGGTTCGGTCCGGGCACGACCACCGACAAGCACTGGCCCGCGCTGATGCAGGCCGCGAAGGGCTCCGGCTTCGCCTGGGCGCCGTACTACGAGCCAGAGGGGATCTCTGACCCCACTCCGCAGCAGATCGCGGACGATCTGCACTACATCGAGAGCACCTACGGCGGCCCCGGCTCGGCTCTCGCGTCCCTGCCGGGCCAGGGCATGCCGGTCTTCGTGTACAACGCTGACGACCCGACCACCGCCAAAGGCTGCGACACCGTGGACCGCTGGAACCAGGCCCGGCAGATCCTGCAGCAGCAGTACGGCGAGAGCATCTACATCGACCTGAAGGTGTTCCCCGGCTACACCACCTGCCTGGGAACGCCCATGATCAACGGCTGGCACCAGTACGGCCCGGCGAGCGCGATCCAGAACTTCGCGCATGCCCCCGGCGATGGCTCGTACTCGATCTCCCCCGGCTACTGGAAATCCGGCGCGGCCTACGGCGCCGCGCCGTTCCTGGCCCGCGACCGCACCCGCTGGCAGGCCAGCATCGCCAGCATGAACGCGTCCGGCGCGAAGTGGCAGCTCATCACCACGTACAACGAGTGGGGTGAGGGAACCGCGATCGAAAGCTCGGCCGGCTGCCGGAGCGCGGCTCCCGCCGGAACCTACTGCGACTGGAGCAGCGGCGGCACCGGTTCCGATTTCATCACCGACCTGCACAACGCCCCGCCCGGCTGAGCGGCCTCCCGGCGCGCCACCGGAAACAGAATTGCGCCGGTTCTGGCGGCGCTGCCATCCTGAGCGGCATGACTCCAGGAGACCGCGGCGAGCCCGCCGCCGGTGCCGCGGCGCCGGCGGCGGCGGGCGAGGCATCACCCCTTGATCTGGCTACCGCGACGGGCCTGGCGACGGCGCTCAGGGACCTGCTGCACACCAGTTATCACCTGATCGCGCGGACCGGGCGGGTCACGCCCGCGGCGGCGAAAATCAGCGCGCACCTCGGCTGCGAGCTGACGGACATGGCGTTCGTCAGCGAGAACTTCGCGGTGTGGGAACACGCCAACCTGCAGCGCGGCGTGGACGCCTACCTCGCCGAGCACTCGCCCGACGCCGAATGGTTCGGCATCAGCGGGATGAACCGGGACCACGAGGACCTGGCCACCATGATCACCAGCCCTGATCCGGGCCAGGAGATCACGGCCGTCACCCACGGCACGGCCGCGATCGGGCCGGACGAGGCGATGGAGGTGGTGCAGTTCGGGCTGGTGCCGTCGACCGCGCCGGACAGCAGCCCGATCGTCATCGGGCTGCGGGCCACCGAACGCTTCGGGCCGCCTGAGTGCCGGATAGAGATCCTGGCCGCCCAGCAGGCCACCGCGGTCGCCGTCCGGGGTGAGATCGAGCGGCTGATGCGCGAACACGATGTGCTCCGCGGGCAGGTGCTGAGCTTCGGCGTGTCCGAGCACCGCGGCAACGAGTTCCTCAGCTTTCTGCCCCGCCCGGATCTGACGGCCGAGCAGGTCATCCTCCCGGCCGGGGTGCTCGATTCGATCGAGCGCCATGTCATCAGCGTGACCAGCCAGGCCGCGCGGCTCACGGCGGCCGGGCAGCATCTCAAGCGGGGGCTGCTGCTGCACGGTTTCCCCGGCACCGGCAAGACGCACACCGTCCGCTACCTGATGAGCCGGATGACCGGCTGCACGGTCATCTTGATGACCGGGCGGGCGATGGGCTACATCGAGCAGGCCGCCACGCTGGCCCGCCGGCTCCAGCCATCCATGCTGGTCCTGGAGGATGTCGACCTCATCGCCCAGGACCGGAGCTTCGACCCGGACAGCACCCCGCTGCTGTTCTCGCTGCTGGACGCGATGGACGGGGTCGGCGCGGACGCCGATGTGACGTTCGTGCTGACCACCAACCGGGCCGAGGTGCTGGAACGGGCCCTGGTCGACCGGCCCGGCCGGGTGGACCTGGCCGTGGAGATTCCCAAGCCGGATGCGCAGGCGCGGGAACGCCTGCTGCGGCTGTACGCCGGCCGGCTGGCCCTGGACGCGAACCTCGCGCCGGTGATCGCGGCGACGGAAGGCGCCACCGCTTCATTCATCAAAGAGCTGCTGCGCCGGGCCGTGCTGGCCGCGTTCCGCGCATCGGACGACGTGCGCGCCCTCACCGATGCCGACCTCACGACCGCGGCGCAGGAGCTTTCCGCCGAGCGGCATGCGCTGACCCGCAGCCTGCTGGGCCACACCCCATCGGGCGCAGGTCACGCCGACGCCTGACCGCGTGGCGGCCTGACGGCCGGGACCGGGACCGGGACCGGCCCAGCGGTCAGGACCGGCCCAGCGGTCAGGGCTTGCGGGCCAGGCAGCCCCACATGGCGGTGGGCGGGCTGTTGATATCGCGGATCGAGTCGGGCCGCCATTCCTGGACCGGCACCACGCCCGGCTCCACCAGGTCCAGCCCCGCCACGAACTGCGACACCTGGTCCCGGGTGCGGAAGGTGACCTTCTGGCCGATGGACTTGGTCAGCGACGTCTCGGCCTTGACCGCGACGGCTACCTGGTCGCGAGCCGGGTGGGTGAGCGCAAGAAAGCTGCCGGGCGCAGCGGCGCCGAGCAGCGAGGTGACGATCCCGCCCGGATCATCGGAATCGGGGATGCAGTGCAGGATGGCGATGAGCATGACGCCGACCGGCTGGCTGAAGTCGAGCGTGCGCGCCGCCTCGGCCAGGATCGTCGCCGTGTCGCGGGCGTCGGCGTCGATGTAGGCGGTGGGCCCGGTCGTGCTGGTGAGCAGGGCGCGCGCGTGGCTGAGCACAATCGGGTCGTTGTCCGCGTACACCACCCGGCACTCAGCTGCGGCCGACTGGGCGACCTCGTGGGTGTTGCCGGTGGCCGGGATGCCGGTGCCGATGTCGAGGAACTGCCGGATACCAGCCTCGGTCATGTACCGCACGGCCCGGCCGAGGAACCGCCGGTTGGCCCGCACCCCGGGCACGATCGTGGGAGTGGCCGCCATCGCGAGCTCAGCGGCTTCCCGGTCCGCCGCGAAGTTGTCCTTGCCGCCGAGCCAGTAGTCGTAAATCCGCGCGATATGCGGCACACCCGAGTCGAAATCCGGCACGCGACTCCCTCGCCAAGACCACGGCAAAACCCGGCTTACCGCCCACACGGCAGGCTGCCGGCCAGACTACCCGCGCGGGCGCCGCCGGGCCTGGCGCCCATCGAAACCAGCCCGGCAGGTGCGGTGGCCGCGAGCGCCGGCCGGCCCGCCCGCGGGGACGGCGAACTGATCCGGGGACTGCGCCCGGGCACCCTCCCGTGGTTACGATCAGCGGGTGACTAGTCCGCCAATGCCCCGGTTCCCGGCCGGGTTCCACTGGGGAGTCGCCACGTCGGCGTACCAGACCGAGGGTGCTGTCCGCGAAGGCGGCCGCGGCGTGTCGATCTGGGACACGTTCGGCCGGCGGCCGGGAGTGATCAGGGATGGCCACACCGGCGAGGTGGCGACCGATTCCTACCACCGCTGGGAGCAGGACGTCGCGCTGCTGGCCGGCCTGGGGGTCACCGCGTACCGGTTCTCGATCGCCTGGCCGCGGGTCCAGCCGGACGGCCAGGGACCGGCCAACGGCGCCGGGCTCGACTTCTACGACCGGCTCACCGATGCGCTGCTGGCCTCGGGCATCACGCCGGTGCCGACCCTGTATCACTGGGATCTGCCTCAGCCGCTGGAGGATGCGGGCGGCTGGATGGAGCGGCAGACGGCGCAGCGGTTCGCCGACTACGCCGCGATGACCGCTGACCGGCTGGCCGACCGGATCGGGCTGTGGATCACCCTCAACGAGCCGTTCGTCGTCACCGCCTTCGGCTACGCGCTCGGCATCCACGCACCCGGTAAGGCGCTGATGCTGGACGCCCTGCCGACCGCCCATCACCAGCTGCTCGGGCACGGCCTGGCGACCGCCGCGCTGCGGACGGCCGGCGCGCGCCAGGTGATGATCACCAACAACTACTCGCCCGCCTGGCCGGCCAGCGACAGCGCCGCCGACCGGGCCGCCGCGCACGCCTACGACGTCCTGCAGAACCGGATGTTCACCGACCCGGTGCTGCTCGGCCGCTATCCGGACCTGACTCCGTTCGGCCTGGGTGGTGACGACCCGGCCAGCGGCCTGGCCTGCGTCCGGGACGGGGACCTGGCGGTGATCTCGGCTCCGGTCGACGGCATCGGGGTCAACTACTACAACCCGACCCGGCTGTCCGCGCTGCCCGGCTCGCCACTGCCCTTCCAGATGGAGCCGATCCCCGGCTACCCGGTCACCGCGTTCGGCTGGCCGGTCGTCCCGGCGGGCCTGACCGAACTGCTCAGCCTGCTCGCCGAGCGCTACGGGACCGCGCTCCCGGCGCTGTACATCACCGAGAACGGCTGCTCGCACGATGACAAGCTGGCCGCCGACGGCACGATCGACGACCAGTTCCGGATCGGCTACATCGATGGCCACCTGCGGGCGGTGCACGCCGCGATCGGCGCCGGCGTCGACGTGCGCGGCTATTTCCACTGGACGCTGGCCGACAACTTCGAGTGGAGCGAAGGCTTCCACCAGCGGCTCGGCCTGGTCTACGTCGACCACGACAGCCAGGCCCGCACGCCGAAGGCGTCCTATGACTGGTACCGCGACCTCATCGCCGCCCAGCGCGGGTAAGCGTCCGGCTCCGCACGAGCCACCATGCAGTAGAGCCACCACGCGATAGAGGGCGTCATGACCGAAGTTCCCGCCGCGAGCCGTGCCCTCGGACCCGACGCAGAGCCGAGCCAGCGAGTCGGCAAACGCTGGATCGCGTTTATCGCCCTGGCCAATCTCGGGCTGTACCTCGGTTATTTCGGCCCGCTGGAAGTGCTGCTGCCCAACCAGGTCCAGGCGATCGCCGGATCCGATCACAAGGTCGCCGTGCTCGGCTGGGTCAGCGGGATCGGCGCGGCGGCCGCGATGATCGCCAACCCGGTAGCCGGGGCGCTGTCGGACCGCACCACCGGGCGGTTCGGGCGGCGGCACCCGTGGACGGTGTGCGGCGCGCTGGCGGGCGCCGCCGCGCTGGTCTTCCTGGCCGGCCAGCACACCATCGCCGGCCTCATCATCGGCTGGTGCCTGGCCCAGGCCAGCCTGAACGCGATGCAGGCCAGCGTCACCGCCGGGGTGCCCGATCATGTCCCGGTGACGCAGCGCGGCGCGGTGTCGGGCTGGATCGGCCTGCCGCAGACGTTCGGCGTGCTGCTGGCCGTGGCGCTGGTGACCTATGCCGTCACCGGCAACAGCGGCTATGTGCTGATCGCGGCGCTGGTGGTGGCCTGCGTGCTGCCGTTCGCGCTCAGCACCCCCGACGCGCGGCTGCCGCGCGCCGACCGGCCGCCGTTCGTGCTGCGCGCCTTCGCCGGATCGTTCTGGCTGAGCCCGCGGCGCTACCCCGACTTCGCCTGGGCCTGGCTGACCAGGTTCACCGTCAACATGGGCAACGCGATGGCCGTGCTGTACCTGCTGTACTTCCTGCGGGACCGGGTGCATTACAGCCGGCTGTTCCCCGGGCACAAGGCCGAGGACGGCCTGGTCATCCTCATCCTCATCTACACAACCGCGGTCGTCATCACCGCGGTGGCCGGCGGCATGATCTCCGACCGCAGCGGCCGCCGCAAGCTGCCGGTCACCGTCTCCGGGCTGGTCATGGCGGGCCCCGCGGTCATGCTCGCGCTGTGGCCATCGTGGCCGGTCGCCATCATCTCGGCCGCGATCCTGGGCCTGGGGTTCGGCGTGTACCTGTCGGTCGACCAGGCGCTGGTCACCCAGGTGCTGCCGTCCGCGGCGGGACGGGCCAAAGATCTTGGCATCATCAACATCGCCAACACCGGGCCCCAGGTACTGGCCCCGGCCATCGCCGCCCCGCTGGTCAGCCAGCTCGGCGGGTACCCGACGCTCTACCTGACCGTGGCCGCCTTCACCGTGGCCGGCTCCGCGTTCGTCTGGAAGATCCGCTCCGTGCCCTGACGCACTCCCTGGCATGGCATCCCGGCCGGCCAGTAAGGTCGGACAGATTCGCATGATTGGCCGGCACTTCCGGGCGGTGGAGTCGTGAGCACGTTGGAATGGGATGTCCTCGCCCGTGACATTGTCGCCGCCGTTGCGCCGGAGGAACTGGCGGTATTCGAGCCGGCCCGGGACGCGTTCCGGATAGGCCCGGCGGGGGCCGTGGCCGAGCCGCGCCGCAAGTACCCCGAGCCGCTCGGGGCCGGCATCGACGGCACCGTCACGCTGGTGACGCCGGTGGTCCTGCTGGTGATCACCAAGGTCCTGGATCACCTGGCCGACATGCTGGGTGCGCAGGTCGCGGACCGGGGCGGCGGGGTCATCCGGCGAGCCTGGCGCCGCATCTTCCGGCGGCACCAGCCGATCCAGCTGCCGGCGCCGTCCGTGCCGCCTGCGCTCACCGCCGAGCAGCTCGCCGAAGTGCGCGAGGTGGCGTTTGACACGGCCCGCCGGGCCGGCCTGCGCGAGAGCAAAGCCGGGCTGCTGGCCGACGCTCTCGTCGGCGGCCTGGTCAGAGAACCCTGACCAGGCAGGGCGCGTCCCGTAGCTGGGCCGGCCATTCCAGAGAGCCGCGGAGTGCTGAGGGAGACTGCGGAGTGGACGAGGAGTTAGACCCGGCCGCCGGGGATTCCGCGCGCCATCCGGGCGACGGCGAGGATGACAGATCCCGGCGGTGGGTCGATCCGTTCGCGCTGCCCGCGGGAATGACATTCCATTTCATTTTGCTGGTCACGTCGGTTTTCGCGACCAGCGCCTTTTACGTGTGGTTCCTCGCCCCGCCCGGCCTGGCCAAGCTGTCCTCGTCCTTGACGCGATGCGCTGCGTCCACCGGCATTTCCGGCGCTCTCCAGCTCGCCCGGGAGAGTATCGCCGAGGTCCCCTATCTCAACGCGGTGCATGCGCGGTACGCCCGGTGCCTGGAACCTGTCGATCGGACGCGTACGTGGTGGGTGCTCGGCTCGCTCATCGTGCTGATCGCGGCGGCGGGCGTGGCCTACTGGCTCATCCCCTGGTGGAAGATCCGCCGCGGCCGGCTCGTGCCGCTGCCTGCCGCTGTCACGGAACAGGCGGCGGCGCTGCGGGCCGAACTCAATACCCAGGTCGCGGCGGCGGGCCTGGCCCGCGCGCCCATCTTCCTGCTCGACCCGGTCAGCCCGGCCATCGGCGGCCTGGCCTTCGGCCGGTTCGGCCGGTACTACGTCCGGCTCGACGCCGGCCTGGTCGTGCTGCTCAGCACCGATCCGGCTGGCTTCCGGGCGGTGGTCCGGCACGAACTGGCGCACCTGCGCAACCGGGATGTCGACCAGACGTATCTGACGGTGGCCCTGTGGCGGGCCTTCCTGCTGATCATCCTGCTGCCGGTGGCCGCTGCCTTCCTGGAACCGGTCCTGGTGCACAACCCACTGGGCACTGGCGTGCGCCAAGCGGTGCAGCTGACGCTGGGCTCGCTCGGCGGATTCTGGGTCCCGATGCTAGGCCTGGCGGCCATGGTCTACCTGATCCGCAACGCCGTGCTGCGTTCCCGGGAACTGTTCGCGGACCTGCGGGCCGCCGAGCCGCAAGCTGGACAAGACCTGGCCCGGCTGCTCCGCTCGGCGGCCCTGGGCGGCCGCGGCGGCCTGGCCGGAGGCCTCCGTGACCGGCTGGGTACCCATCCGGCCGCCGCGGTGCGCAATGCTGCCGTGGCCGACCCTGGGCGCCTGTTCCGGTTCGGCTTCTGGGAAGCAGCCGCGGCCGGCGTCGCGCTCTCCGTCAGCTATGCCCTGCTCGCCTTGATCCTGTCTGCGTCCGCAGTGCCGGTCCGTGACGCGGTCGGGGCACCGTTGCTGGTACTCGCGATTATCATCGGTGGTCTGCTCACGCTGGCCCTCTGGCGGGGCACGACGTACGCGCTGCTGAACCGCTGGCCGCCACCTGGAGTCAGCCGCCCGGCTGCTGGCCTCGCGGCCGGCCTGATCGTGGGTGCGGCGCTGACGAAGTCAACGGCGCACGAGACGGTGCCGGTGGTGGCCGCGACGAGCCTGACCCTGGCCGTGCTGGCCGGGTGGATCGTCGGGCTGGCTGCCGCCTGGCTGCCCGTGCTGCGCGGACGTTCGCTGCGCTGGGCGTGGCCAGCCGCCGCGGCCGCGGCGTCGGTCCTCATCGCGGCCGTATTCGAGCTCTGGCTGCCCCTGGACGGGCTGCGATATGCCTACTCCCTGATCAGCCAGCTGGAATCTGGGCTGTACGCCAGGGCTGGGAGCATCGGCTGGACCGGGCCGCACTGGCTGTGGAACGCGGCCTTCCTGCCTTCCTACCTGGGCCCGGCGGTGATCCGGCTGAGCTTCGCGGCGCTCCTGCTGCTCTGGGCCGTCCCGCTGGCGGCCTGGACGCGGGCCGCGCCTGTCATCGGGCCCGGCTGGCTGCGGCGCGCGCTGCCCCGCGAGCGCGACCCGGCGCCGCTGCCACCTGACATCGTCCGGATCGGCCCGGCGGTGGCGGCAGGCGCGGTGGCCGGCGGCGTCGCCTGCGTGGCCCAGTTCGCGCTGCGGGCCGTGCTGCATGCGGGCCTGCCGATCGCGGTGCGGCGCACCGACGTGCTCGGCCTGCTGATCAGCTACTGGGAACTCGGCATCGCCGTTGCCGCGCAGGTGATCGTGGCTGGCTTCGTCGCCGCGACCGCCCGGCGGCACGGTGTGCTGCTGGGCATGCTCGCGGCCTCGGTCACCGCCGGGCTGGCGGTGCTCGGGGCGGTCGTCTCAGCCCGCGTGGGCAGTTGCGTGACCGTGTTCACGGTCCGCCCGGAGTCCTGCCAGCTGCACGTGATGGGCGCGTACGTCTCGCTCGTGCTCCAGCTGACCGTGCTGGACGGCGGCGCGGCGGCGCTGCTGGCCGCCCTCAGCGTGGCCGGTGCCCGCGCCGTGCTGCGCCGCCGGGCGGCCCGCCGCCCGGCCCGGCAGGCCGCTGAGCCAGTGCCCCGGCCCCGGCCGGTGCTGTCCCGGCGGTTCCGGTCAGCGGCCACGGCCGGCGTGGCGGCCATCCTGGCCGCGGCCGTGATCACGGCCTGGCCGAATCCCGGATCCGGTCCCGGGTCAGCCGCGGAAACCGCACTGTTCTCCCCGGTGCGGTCCGGCCCGGCGGTGCGCACCTGGTGGCACGTTGGCGGCCAGGACAGGGTCGGCGCGCTGGTCCGGGATGAGGGCACCCTGGTCGAGGCGGCCAGCCAGTC